>Ga0193723_1000314_pt1 | contig 18530 bp, 20 predicted proteins | sample H2m2metaG_FD_143042 | JGI IMG/M metagenome (GOLD analysis project Ga0193723, IMG submission 143042) | Soil microbial communities from a riparian zone of the East river system, Colorado, United States - H2m2 | ecosystem: Environmental > Terrestrial > Soil > Riparian zone | place: USA: East River...
GTTCCCGGCCTTGGCCGAGCCCGCTCCGGTACAGAGACTCTCTATCGGCCGAATTCAATGCGATCCTGCGCGAATTCTTGGGTCTCATGACTTCGGCGCGGCCGGGGGTCATTGGGAGCCTCATCGGACCGAAACCGCGCCGGCCTGGTGCCGCACGAGGGGAATTTTCTCCGCGTACACGAAGGCGTCGGAGTGCTGCGGATTGTGGCACTCGAGGCAGGTCGATTCCGGCGGCGTACGCTCCATCCGGACGGCACCCGCCAGGGGAGACATGGTAACGTTGGGGCTCCATGCCTCTGACCACCATCCGGGGCCACCTCGGAACCACCTTTCGCGCCCTACGACACAGGAATTTCCGCCTCTACTGGACCGGGCAGCTCGTCTCCCTCATCGGCACCTGGATGCAGAGCGTGGGCCAGTCGTGGCTGGTGCTCGAGCTGACAGGCTCGCCGCTCCAGCTCGGGCTCGTGAATGCGCTCCAGTTCACGCCCATCCTGCTCGGAGTGCTTGGCTTCATGCAGTTCCTCCCGGTGCTCCTGCTCTCCCTTTGGGCAGGGGTGATCGTCGACTCGGTGGACAAGCGAAAGCTTCTCCTCATCACTCAGTCGGCGTTTCTCCTACAGGCGGCGTTGCTCGCGACGGCGGTCTCGACCGGGGTCGTGAAGCCCTGGATGGTTCTCGCGCTCGCGTTCGTTTTCGGCACCATCAACGCGTTGGACCTCCCGGTCCGGCAGTCCATCGTCGTGGAGCTGGCAGGGAAGGACGATCTCTCCAACGCGATCGCGCTCAATTCGGCGGCCTTCAACACGGCGAGGGTCGTGGGCCCCGCCATCGCCGGGATTCTCCTGGCCACCGTCGGTGAGGCCGGCTGTTTCTGGATCAACGCGGTGTCGTACATCGCGGTAATCGCGAGCATCTGGCGGATGGATCTCGAGCCCAGGCCCGGAATCCGGTTTAATGCAAAGCGGGCGGTCGAAGCCATGGCGGAGGGGATTCGCTACGCGAAGAGCGTGCGACCGCTCCGGAATCTCCTCGCGCTTTTGGGACTGACCGCGGGCTTGGGGTTCCAGTACATGATTCTTCTCCCCGTATACGTGCGCGAAATTCTCAAGGTGGACGCGAAGGCGTATGGGCTCCTCGTCTCGGCGTTCGGGCTTGGCTCTCTGGTATCGGCCGCCTGGATGACCAGGAATCACGATCGCTGGGCGTTGCGCAGGAACGTCTTCATCGGCCTCTTTACCGCCGCGATCGGGATGGGAATCTTCGCCTGGTCGCGCACGCTTCCCCTCAGCCTCGCGATGGCGTTCCTGGCGGGGTTTGGGCTGATTCTCTACGTTGCGACGACGAACATTCTTCTCCAGATCTCGACCGAGGATCGGTATCGCGGGCGCATCATGAGCCTCTATACGCTCATGTTCGTGGGCACGGCTCCAATCGGCGCGCTCGTGTCGGGATCGATCGCTCAGCGGTTCGGCGCCCCCGTCGCCACGTCCGTGAGCGCACTCGTGCTCCTGGGCGGAGCGATCTGGATGCTGCGCCGCCTTCGCGTGCTCGCGGACCGCGAGGCAGTGCCGCCTACGGCGGGGCCCGCGGCGACGGAGAAGGTGGGTTAGGATGGGACCTTTGCAGCAGCAGGCAGCGTGAATCAGCGCCGCGTTCTGCTTTCGTGGAGCTCCGGGAAGGACAGCGCGTGGACGCTTCACAGCCTTCGCGCCGAGCCGGGAACGGAGATCGTGGCTCTCCTGACGTCCTTCAACGACAGCGCCAACCGGGTTTCGATGCATGCGGTGCGGCGGGAGCTGGTTGAGGCACAGGCGTCGGAGCTAGACCTGCCGCTCTGGCCCGTGCTGCTTCCGGGGCCGTGCTCGAATGAGATCTACGAGCGCGAGATGGGACGCGCGATCGCGCGGGCCCGCGAGCAGCGGGTTACCCACATCGCCTTCGGCGATCTCTTCCTCGAGGATGTCCGCGACTATCGTATTCGACAGCTGAAGGGGACCGGCGTGGAGCCCCTGTTTCCCCTGTGGGGAACACCCTCGTCAACGCCTGATCTTGCGAAGAGGATGCTTGCGAATGGTCTCAAGGCTCTGATCACATGCGTTGATACGCAGAAACTCCCAGAGACGTTCCTTGGGAGAACCTTTGATGCTGCGTTTCTGGAGGATCTCCCGCCCGGGGTAGATCCGTGCGGGGAACGGGGCGAGTTTCACACGTTCTGTTTCGGGGGCGCCATGTTTCGATCGGAAATCGCGGTAACGACGGGGCAGCGGGTCCGCGACGGGCAATTCGGATTCATCGATGTTATGCCTGGCAATGCGGTGGGTAGCCTTGCCGGCTAGGCGACTGAAGGAAGAATCTCGCTACTCCGATATCGAATCGATGCCGAACATGATCATCCAGGCCGGGAGCAGGTAGTTGTTCACGGCCGCTATCCCGGCCACCGCTGGGGAGAGGTTCCGAAACATGCCGATGAGGCCAGACACCCCTGTGAGGAGGCCGAAGATAGCGACCCAACGGGGAGCTAGGCGTGAGCCGAGCAGCGCCCAACTCGACAGTAGAAAAAACATGCTGAAACTGAGCTCACCGCTAGCGGGGGATTAGGTGCAAATTGGTATCGATAGCTTCGCAGCGGCCTACACGGAGAGCGGCCTCAAGGTCAGCGCGTCGGAACGTCTGCTGAACTTGGTCGAGCAGATCGAGCATGCCGAGCAGGTGGGGTTGGACGTATTCGGGATCGGCGAGCACCACCGCCGCGAGTACCTCGACTCCGCCCCAGCTATGATTCTCGCGGCGGCCGCGGCGCGAACGCAGCGGATCCGCCTCACGAGCGCCGTGACGGTTCTGAGCGCCATCGATCCGGTACGGGCGTTTCAGAGCTTCGCCACGCTCGATCTCCTCTCCAAGGGCCGAGCGGAGATGGTCGTCGGTCGGGGTTCCTTCATCGACGCGTTTCCGTTGTTCGGCCTGGATTTGGACGACTACGACTCGCTCTTCGCCGAGAACCTTGATTTGCTTCTGAAGATTCGCGAGAACGAGCACGTCACGTGGTCGGGCAAGCACCGACCGCGTCTGACGGGCCAAGGCGTCTATCCCAGACCGGTCCAGAATCCGCTCCCGATTTGGTTGGGGGTTGGCGGGACACCAAAATCGTTCGCCCGCGCCGGCGCGCTCGGGCTACCTCTGATGGTCGCCATCATCGGCGGCGAACCGCGGCGTTTTCGGCCTCTCATCGATCTTTACCGCGAGACCGGACAGCAGGCGGGGCACTCGCTTGACCAGTTGAAGGTCGGAGTTCATTCTCTGGGGTATGTGGCCAAGACGTCAAAAGAGGCGGCGGACGACTTCTTTCCCGGCTACGCTCTCGCCATCGCCAGTGTCGCGAAGGAGCGCGGATGGGGTCCGGTTACTCGAGGCGGTTTCGACTCCCAGCTTGGTCCCCATGGGGCGCTGCTGATCGGCAGCCCTGACGAAGTGTTGGAAAAGATCCTTCGGCACAGCGAAGCGCTTGGAGGTATCTCCCGCATCACCTTCCAAATGAACGCATCCTCCTTGCCTCATGACAAGCTAATGAAAGCCATCGAGGCGATCGGCACTCACGTCGCTCCCGGGCTGCACAAAGATGGCTGAACGATCTCCCGTGGAAGACCGGAGACTCCGCGTCCTAGTTTTCGCCGCCTCACTCCGAAAGGATTCCGTGAACGCGGCGTTGGCGCGCTTGGCGGCACGGCACGCGTCGCGCCACGGCGCTATTGTCGACCTCGCCTCGATGAAGGAGTTCGACGGCCCATCCTACGACCCGGAAGTCGATGCTCGCGGTGACATCCCTCCTGGCGCGCTCGAGCTGAATCGCCGGCTCACGGCAAACGACGCCTTCGTGATTGCGTCGCCGGAGTACAACGGATCGATGCCCGGGCTGCTCAAGAACGCGATCGACTGGGCCTCACGGTTCCGGCCACAGCCGTTTCATGAGCGCCACGGGCTGCTGATGTCGGCTTCGCCGTCGATGGGAGGTGGGAAGAGTGGGCTTTGGGCGCTGCGGATTCCACTGGAGCACCTGGGTGCCAGGGTTTTCCCCGACATGTTCTCGCTAGCGGCGGCCCATACGGCGCTCTCCGAGGAGGCCATCGCCGATGCCAGGCTGCAGCAGCGGTTCGACCAGAATCTACATGCATTCCTCGATCTGGCAGAGGCTGCAAAGAACTACCCTTGCATGAAGAGGGCGTGGGTCGAATTCCTCGGTGAGACACCGGACATGCCGGCGGACCGAATGGAGTAATTTGACCGGGTGGGGATGCCGATGAACCCGGAGTTTCTCCCCGAATTCGCACTGTTGATCGCTGGAGTTCTCCTCGGCGGCATCGCAATAAGTCGCTTGGCCTCTCGCCGGTGGAGTAGCGCAGCGAAACTAGCCGTAGCCAGCCTGGCCCTAATCGCCGTTGCGTTCCTTGGGGGGAAGTACGTTCACTGGAAGTACTCGGAAAGCTGGCGTTTGCACCAGACCATGAAACGTCACACCATCGAGCCGTCAATCCTCTATCAGCCCGATGGGAAAGACTCCGAGGCTCCCAACACTACGTCCTTGCTGCTTGGCGGCGTCAGGGTGCAGGTCGTGGCGTCAGATCGCTTTGTGCTTTCGGTGGACAATGAGCCATTTCTCACCCTTGACTCGCTCACGTCGGGATTGCTTGTTAGCTGTGACGTTGCCGGATCCCATTCGGTTCCCATCCGGGCTCCTCGCCTCGCTGCTCGCATCAGGCAGAATGTGGTCTGGTACAGCGGGCCAGGTGTTTCGCCCATGAGGCCAGATCCCCACACGATTCTGGTGCGGGAAAGAGGCAAAGACATCCTGAGAATTCACTATGCTGATCCCCGCAGGATCGAAGTCACAGGTCAGTTCTATCTCTCGGGAGACGGAGAATCGAGCGTTATCTCCTTTATGCGCGGGCTCAACTGGCGTGGAGGCACCGTTCCGCCAGGAATGGGCATTGATTTAAGGCTGCAGGGGAAAGGTAAGATTGACTTCGAGCACAATGGCTTGATCCAGATACTCCCAAAGTGAGGCAATGGAATAACGCGAGGTTCGCGGGCCGGCGATCACCCAACGTCGGCGGTTAGCCTGGCTGGCCCCACCTGCGCAAATCAGCTATCCTCTTCCCCCCAACCACATAACTAAGCTCGATTCGAGGGATCTCTACGCGATGATCGGGAAGAAGCTGCGGGCCTATGAGATCACCGAGGAAATCGGCTCGGGTGGGATGGCGACTGTCTTCCGGGCCTACCAGCCGAGCATGGACCGCCACGTAGCCATCAAGGTCATCCACTCGAACATTCTCCACGATCAAGCGCTTCGGGAGCGGTTCCAGCGCGAGGCACGCCTCATCGCGCGGCTCGAGCATCCCCACCTTCTTCCGGTCTACGACTTCGATGGCGAGCACAACCCGCCGTACATCGTCATGCGGTACCTGGAGGGCGGCACCCTGAAGCAGGTGCAACAGCAGGGCCAGGTGCCGCGGAACGAGTTTCTCTACATCCTTCGCCAGCTGGCGGGGGCGCTCGACTATGCGCACCGGCAAGGAGTGGTGCACCGGGATCTCAAGCCGTCCAACGTGATGATCGATCGGGAGGGAAACGCGTTCCTCACCGATTTCGGGATCGCGCGCGCCGCCGGGGGAGGGGACAAGGAGCTGACGGGCACCGGGCTTGTGATCGGAACGCCAGGCTACATGGCTCCGGAGCAGGCCCGCGCGGATGGTGTGGCGGACAAGGCGGCCGACATCTACTCGCTCGGCGTGATCGCATTCGAGGCCCTGACGGGCTCGCCGCCCTATGACCACGAGAATGGTTTCGAGGTGATTCTGGCTCACATGAACAGTCCGATCCCGAAGGCGAGCGAGCGTGGCGCCGACCTGCCGAAGGCGGTCGACTCGGTCATCGCCCGGGCGCTGGCCAAGGAGCGCAGCGATCGATTTCCCACGGCGACCGAGTTTGTGGAGTCTTTGACCCGCGCGCTCAAGATCAAGCCTAGCGATGCGCCGACGGCGCTCCAGTCGATGACCCAGACCATCTCGGTCGACCAGCTCTCCGCGCTCCGCAAGCAGAAAGGCGGGCCCGAAACTCCCGGCCCGGACACCCCGTCCGATCAGCAGCGACAAATGACCGCCGTTTCAATCGACCTGAAGGAGCTGGCGGAGGTGCTCTATGAGAGAGGGTCTGACGCCGAGCGCGTTCGCTCCGCGATGGACGCGCTTTGGTCGGCGCTGAGCGAGCTCGCGAAGGGGCACGCCGGCGCGACGCATAGTCACACTGGGGAGGCGGGCCTCATCCTGTGGGGCAGAGACAAGGCCCGCGAGGACGACTCCGAGAACGCGATCCGGGCCGCCTTGGCCATGCGCGATCGGGTCCTTGCCGAGACGCGCAAAGTGCTTGGACCTAAGTGGGAGCCAACCGACGAGAGCCCGCTTCCTTTCTTGGCGGGGATCACGACCGGCCCCGTACTTCTCGAGCGAGAATCGGACAGCGGGACCTACACCGCGAGCGGCGCGCCGATCACGCTCGCCGGCCGGCTCAAGGACGCCGCGCCTCCGGGCGGGATCCTCGTTGCGCATGAAACCTACACCCTGGTCCGCGGGGTCTTCACCTTCACGCAGGGAGAGCCGCTCCGCGTCCGCGGGCGCAAGGATCCGATCGAGGTCTACGTCGTCACCCAGGTGAAGCCGCGCGCGTTCCGCCTCCGGGCGCAAGGCATCGAGGGTGTCGAGACGAAGATGATCGGGCGCGAGATCGAGCTGCGCCTGTTGCAAGAAGCCTTGACCCTGACGCTCGAGGATGGAGAGACGCAGGTCGTCACGGTCGTCGGCGAGGCGGGCGTCGGAAAGTCCCGGCTCCTCTTCGAGTTCAGCAACTGGACCGACCTTCAGGAGCAGACGGTCTGGTTCTTCCAGGCGCGCGCCACGCAGCCCTCCATGCTGGAGCCCTACTCGCTCGCGCGGGATCTCTTTTCGTTCCGCTTCCGCATCCTGGATTCCGATCCCCTCTCCGTCGTGCACGAGAAATTCGTCGAGGGCGTGGAGCAGTTTTTGGGAAAGGGCTCGGAACGAAAGGCACACTTCATCGGCCAGCTCGTCGGCTTTGATTTTTCCAGCAAGCCCGAGATGGAGTCGGCGTTGAAGGATGGGGACGCCTTCCGCCGGGTGGCGCAGGGCTACCTGGGGGAGCTCTTCACGACGGCTTCGAAGGTGAATCCCGTCATGATCCACATCGAGGACATCCACTGGGCGGACGACCGATCCCTGGACCTCCTCAATAACCTTGTTCGCGACAACACCGACCTTCCGTTGTTCGTCCTCTGCATGGCTCGGCCGAGCCTGTACGAGCGTCGCCCGCAGTGGGGCGAGGGTCAGCGGTTCCACGAGCGCATCCAGCTCGAGCCTCTCTCCCAGCTCTCCAGCCGCAGGCTGGTTCGGGAGCTCCTGAAGCACGTCCCCGAGGTTCCCACCGGGCTTCGGGACCTCGTCGTCGATCGTGCCGATGGGAATCCGTTCTATATCGAGGAGCTGATCAAAGCCCTCATCGACGATCGCGTGATTCTCAAGGGTGAGCAGACCTGGTCGGTCGACACCACCCGGCTCTCCACCGTGCGTGTTCCGGCAACGCTCACGGGCGTCCTTCAAGCTCGGCTCGATACGCTGCCGCCTCAGCTATATCAGCTCCTGCAGCGGGTGTCGGTGGTGGGTCGCATCTTCTGGGACGCCGCGGCCATTCACCTGAGCCGCGAGGCTGGAGGCCTGAAGCAGCCCGAGGTCCAGGCGATGCTCGAGGACCTGCGTGACCGGGAGATGATTCTTCAGCGTGAGGAATCCGGGTTCGCGGGGACGGTCGAGTACGTGTTCCGCCACGCCATTCTTCGAGACGTCACCTACGATACCGTGATTCCGCGCCAACGGCGCGCCCTCCACAAGCTGGTCGGGGATTGGCTCATCGAGGTCGGCGGGGAGCGCGCCGGAGAGCACACCCTCCTCGTTGCCGAGCATTACAGCCGCGCAGAAGAGGCTTCGTTGGCGGCCGCCCAGCTGGCGAAGGCGGGTGAGCGGGCCATGCAGCTGGCCACCTACGAAGAGGCAGCCACGCTCCTTCACCGCGCTCATGAGATTCTGACAGGCTCCGAGCACACCGTTCAGCGGCTCGGAATCGAGGTCCTGCGCGCGAACCTTGAGAGCATCCGGGGGCATTACCCGAAAGCCGCGGAAATCTTGAAGTCGGCGCTCGAGGAAGCCCGGACGACCGGAGATGCTAGCCTCCTGGCCAACATCCTGGGCCAGCTGGGAAGAGTCGCGATGTGGCAGGGCGACGAGGTTACGATGGTGAAATACGTCGGCGAAGCGCTCGATTTGTCTCGAAAGCTGGGAGACAAGGGTGCCTTGGTCTTCAATCTTCGCCAGATGGGGAATGCGGTCGTTCAGACCAATCCACGAGAGGCCAGAAAGTACCACGAAGAGAGCGTGCAGCTGGCGCGCCAGGTGGGAGACAAATACAGTGAGGCACATGGACTGAATTCCCTCGGCATTGCCTACCAGCTCGAGGGCGACATGGAGATGGCCATGACTACGTTCGGGCAGTCGCTCCGGCTCAATCGCGAGCGCGAAGATCGACTCAACGAGTCCATGGTGCTCGGAAACATGGCGGGTGTCTACGCAGCCAGCGGAGAGCTCGAGACAGCGGAACGCACCGCGAAGGAATCGCTGGCGATCGCGAAGGATATCGGAGCGATCTCCGTTTTGCCTTCCGGTCAGGCCGCGCTCGCCGAGATTTGCCTGCGAGGTGGGCGCGATGCCGAAGCCCGTACCTGGTGCCGAACGGCAAGCGAGACCCTCCGGAGCATGGGCGTTCCACCCTCCCAGATCGCGCTTCTCTACGGAATCCTCAGGATACGAAGCGGCGATCGGCCGAAGGGCCTTGCCTGGATCGGATTCTCGAGGGCTCACGATCCGAACAAGATGGAGATCGCAGCCATCATCCGCTCGTTTTGGGAGGACATCCGGGGCGGGGCCTCCGAGGCCGACGTGGAAGCGGCCCTGCGCGCCGGCGAGGGGCTGAAGTTGGACGACATTCTCGCGGAGGCGGAGCGGGAGGGGTAGGGGAGGCGCCCGCCTCTCAAGAATCGAGCGACAAACCAGCACCCGCTCGACCGGTAGTTGAGACTGAAATTCCCGAATCCGCCCCCCGAATTCAGCATCTTGACATATGTCGATATAGGAATATAATAGTGCCATGCCAAGAGCAGCCACGAGCTCAGACGTATACAACGCGGTCGCCGAGCCGCATCGAAGGGTGATCCTCGATTTCCTGGCGCCCGCCGAGCGCTCGGTGGGTGAGGTCGTGGCCGCGGTAGGGCTCTCCCAGCCGTCGGTCTCGAAGCACCTGAGGGTGCTGCGCGAGGTGGATCTGGTTCGAGCGCGCCGCGACGGCCGTCGGATGCTTTACCGAACGAACGCCGAGGCAATCAAGCCCATGCACGAGTGGGCGGGCGCGTACGAGCGTTACTGGCAGCAGCAACTGCGCCGCATCAAGCGGCGCGCCGAATCGCGAGTTCATCCAAAAACGTGAAGGAGGCTCCAATGGTCATGCCTGCAGCGACTGCCACCGATCTGATCGTCACCATCACCGAGGAAATCCGCGTCAATGCGCCCCTGGAGGTGACGTTCGACGCACTGCTCGAGGAACTCGGGAAGGCGCATGCCGTGGATGGCGACAAACCGATGCCCATGAAGCTCGAGGCGTGGCCCGGCGGGCGTTGGTACCGGGATCTCGGCGACGATAACGGGCACCTCTGGGGACACGTCCAGGCCATCAAGCGCCCGACGCTGCTCGAATTCACGGGCCCGCTGTTCATGTCCTTCGCAGCGGCCAACAACGTACAGTACCGCCTCGCGCCCGTGGACGGCGGAACCCTCATCACGTTCAAGCACAGCGCGATGGGGGTGATTCCGGAGGAGCAGCGGGCCGGCATGCTGAAGGGCTGGGCGGACTGGCACGAGCGCGTCCGGAAGGGCGCGGAGCGGGCCGCTCGTTCCTGAATCTAGCGGCCACGCCGATTTGAACGAGCCGGAGGACCTGGGAGCCATGTGCCCTGAATGTATCGCAACACTGGCCTGGATTGGCGCGGGCGCCACGTCGACGGGCGGCATCGCCGCGCTGGTCGTGAGCAGACTCCGCGGCAAGAACAACGAGAAAGACATCGACAACAAAGGAGAGAGAAATGCCTGTGCCGAAGGAGAAAACAGTGATGACGAAGCACATGACCGGGACACGTGAAGAGTGGCTCGCGGCCCGACTTAAGCTGCTCAAGGAGGAGAAGGACCTCACGCGCCGCAGCGACGAGCTCGCGCGGCGGCGACAGGAGCTGCCCTGGGTTCGGGTCGACAAGGAGTATCGATTCGAGACCGACGAGGGGAGCGCCTCGCTGGCAGACCTCTTCCGAGGGCGCTCGCAGCTACTCGTCTACCACTTCATGTTCGGGCCCGACTACAAGGCGGGCTGTCCGTCCTGCTCGTCGATCGCGGACGGGTTCAACGGCTCCGTCGTCCATCTCGAGAACCATGACGTGGCTATGACCGCGATCTCGCGGGCCCCGCTTGCGAAACTGCAGGCGTTCAAGCAGCGGATGGGCTGGACGTTTCCCTGGGCGTCCTCGCACAGCGGCGACTTCAACTTCGACTTCAACGTCTCGCTCACCGAGGAGGCACAGCGCAAGGGCGGCGTCGAATACAACTATCGGCGCGAGGCGGCGGCGCCTGCGCGCGCGTCGAAACCGGGCGAAGGCGACGAGGGGGCCATGGTCTTCGCGACCATGAGCGGAACCGACGCGGCCACGTACATGCGCGAGAGGCCGGGCATGAGCGCGTTCGTGCTCGAGGACGGCGTCGTCTACCACACCTATTCTACGTATTCCCGCGGAGTGGACGGCCTATGGGGCATGTACCAGTGGCTCGACCGTGCGCCACGCGGGCGCAACGAGACGGGCGTCTGGTGGCGCCACCACGACAAGTACGGCAAGGGCTGAGCGAAGAAGGTGTAGTCTGCTATTGCGGTATGCGTCGGCTGCTGCTTTTGGGGGAAGGTCCGGCGGGCGTCGCGCCGGACCTCATCAGAAGAGGCGGTGAATCACGAGCACCAAAGGCCGCGGTCCAGCTCGGCCTGGGTCGTTCGCCGGCACTTGCCTGGAGTTGGGTTCCCGGTGGTGCCGCACGCTTTGCAAATCCAAAGCCCGCCCTGGGGGTCTTGGAATACATCGGAGCAGGGGGTTCCGTTTCGCGGCGTCCAGCACCCGAGAAACGTCCAATTGGAAGCCACTTGAACGACCGGTGCAGTCCGAACGACCGGAACATGGAAGACAAGTAGGGAAGCTCTCGGACCAACCTCCGCAGACGCTGGTGCTGCGGTAGCGTTTACTACGCCAAAGAGCAGGATTGCGATCAGCGTGGCAAGACTGGCTAGTCGAAGCATGTCGCACCTCCGCATTCGAATATCGGAGCAAGGGTAAGATTCCGGCGGACGCCGCGCCGGAAACGCCGCTCATCATACCCGTGCTTCCAAAGTTTGCGATAGATCATTGTCCTTCGGCGTTTCCGTCCAGCGTCATCTCGATCATCGTATCGCGGAAACCAAGCTTCGCGAACAGGCGCTGCGCGCCATCGTTGTGCGCCTTGCTCCAGAGCACGACTTGGGACATTCCCCTCGAGTGAGCCCATGCGATCGCCGCGCGTAGAAGGCTTTGTCCCGCGCCCTGGCGCCGCGCGCTCTCGTGGACATAAACGTCGTGGATGAATCCGCACGGGCCTCGCAGGTCCCTCCAGCTCGTGGGCTCAATTCCGGCAAAGACGTATCCCAGGACCTCATTCTCGCGGTCGGCGACCAGCACCAGGCTGTCCGGGTTCGCGAGCTGCGAGACGAGAAACCGCCCGTATCCGTCCTCCGGTCGGTCCGTCAGGATGAAGCGGCGGGGATCGGACGCATGGTGTTGGCGCATGAGCGCGGCGCCAAGGCGGCCGAGCGCCACCAAGTCGGATTTTGAAGCCGGTCGGATGCTGATCATCGTTGCACAAGCGGGGCGCGCAAGGTCGAGACCGGCCGCGGACCTAGTGCCGCCAGATCAGGTAATCCAAGGACAACACGTCTTCGCCTCGCGGCATGACGAGCAGGAAGAGCACCAGAGCGAGCCTCGGGATCACGTGGGTATGGAACTCGTACAGGAAGTCCTTCAAGAGGTGTCCGTACGTGACGATCGCGAGGATGGCTCCCAAGGCGAAGAGAGCCGGCCGCACCAAGAACCCCGCGAACAGAAGCCACCCGGCCGCGAACTCCATGTAGGGGATCGCGAGTCCCAAGGTCCAGAGAAGCCACGTCGGGATCCAAGTCGCGGCGTACGGATCGACGAAGAATCGATGCGCGTGCTGCGTAGCCCCCATCTGGAACAGCTTCCCCCAGCCCGCCATTCCGAAGATGAGGCCCAGGATGAGTCGCGCGAGCAATATGGCCCAAGCGCGATCGGACACAGACCATAGTGTCATCGGTCGGAACGTAGCCCGTCCCAGCGTGATGCGCAAGCGGGGTCTGCCCCCGGCCCGCTCGGCACTCTCAGAACGAGTGTCGGGTCCTGGTCTCGTTCCCGCGTCCCGGAAGTCGGGCGGGCCTCCATCGCAGCCGTCCCGCCTCGGGGTCCCATTCGGTCGGTACGCGCCGCCCGTCCACCTCGAACCACGAAGATCTCGCGTCGATACCGCTCCCGGCTTCCACTACGGAGGCCTCGACAGCCCAGCGGCTGTACGGCCGGGCACGTGCGGGACGTGCGGTGCGCGCGGGCGGTTTGATCAAGGCAACTCGGGGAGCGACCACATCGCGGAAGAGAGCGAAGCGGCCGAGCTTCGATGAGTTCCCGGCCACGGCCCCAGTGGCCGAATCCCGGTCCGAGCCGATCCATTGCCAGCCGCCGCTGTCGAGTCGGTAGAGGCCGACCCGATCGAGCGACGTCCCGGTAGGAGCGGCAAGGCGGACCCGCGCGGGAATGCGGAGCGGATGGCGCGAGGGTTCCACCTGCCACGAGTTATCGATGGCGATCAGGCCCCTCGCTCCACTCCGAGGGTAGGCGTAGGCCACTACGGTCGCGTCCTCGAAGAGCGCTCCCGGAGCGAACCCGACCCGCAACGTTCCCGTCGCGTCCGCCAGCTCGAACTTGGCGCCCGAGCGCTCGCGCCGCGCCCAGACGAGCCCTCCGCGCGCCGAAGGGGCCGCGGCGGATGCGGACCCACGCAGCGCGAGAGGCAAGTGCACGGTCCGCGCGGCGGCGCTTTCGGGAACGGAGAACGTGGCGCTCCAGCCGCCGGGCGCACGCGTGGCATGCCGCGCCTCGGCGCCAAGCTGGAGGTCGGGTCCGTCCTTCGAGGAAGAGGCCGGAGCGGTCAGGCGGAGGAATCCTCCGGGGAGCGATGCGAACGAGACAGACGTCCCACTCCAAGATTCCTTGCCGCTCCACCACCCCGGAAACGCGCGCGGCGGCGCAGCACCGGGCCGCAACATTACGCGCCGCACAGCCACACCACCTCCCAGATCGCGCGCCCACACCTCGAGCGCGCGCGGCGGATCGCCCTGTCGAATCGTGATCGTTCCGGCCTCCTCGCCCGCCGGCGCGTCGGCGCGGAGGACTTTAGGACGGAATCCCCGGGGGGACCACACGACGAGACCTTTGCCACCGGTGACCCGTCCCGAGTCGTAGACGTATTCCTCCTCGGGCATGTCGGTGGCCCATGAAATACTGTCGAACCTGCACTCCGTGCGGCGACCGTCCCATTCGATCCCCACGGACCACGGCACCGTGTCCTCGGTTCCGTTCGGCAATCGATCGCTCGCCCGGACGATCGCGCGAAACCTCCCGATCGCCGATAGCGTGTCCCCGCCTGAGAGAGCCACCGGAAGGGGCCCCGACCCCCCGGCCGCCAGCGAGGTATCGTCCAGCGGCTCGAGGATCAGCGTCGCGAGCCTCGGGGGGACGTTGTCCACGACCACGAGTCCCGCGCGTAGCGGGTGGTAGGCCACGTCCCCGCGCCGGATCTCGAAGTGCAGATGCGGGCCTCCCGCGCCGCTCTCTCCCGACCAGGCGATGATCTCTCCCGCGCGCACCGGGAACTGCCCGGGAGACGGCCAGAGATCCTGCTCGTATTGGCCCGTGGAGTCCTGCACGTGCTGCACGTACCCGGCGAGAGCGCCGGCAAAGGCATCGAGGTGGCCAAATTGGAGGGTGCGCCCTTCGGATGTGCGCAGGTAGATCGATCGTCCATAGCCGACTCCGGAGCTCCGAACCCGATCAATCCATCCGCGATCCGGCGCGAACACGGGACGTCCCACCTTCCGCACGGTGCCGAGGTCGAATCCCGCGTGAAAATGGCCCATCCGATAATCCCCGAAGCCTCCGTTGAACACGAGCGGCTTGGCCAGCGGGGTTTCGGGAAGGGGCGCCGCGAAGGGATGTTGTGCTGTCGCGTTCGGAGGGGTGGCGCCCTGGAGCGATACCGGAGCCGACCCGAGCAGGGTCACGGCAACGATAATCAGGAGCATGGTGAAGCGTCTCGGCATGTCGCACGTGCTCCAGAAGGGGAGTGGCACTGACGTAACGGCATCGTACCCGTTAGGATGGCGGCTCTGGGAGGCTCATTGGGCCATTGGCCGCCTCGGCACCCCGGCGGGCGTTTCGACTTGACTAGACCGTGGAGTACTTTACACTACAAAGTATCGCGCCGATTGCCGAGCGCAACGGCTGGGTCTACCGAAACCGGAGGGTGGCATGCGTTGGAATGTGCTTCTGAAGGCGTTGATCGTGGGTGTTCTGGCGTTGGCCTTCGTGGTGCCGCTCGTCATGATTTGGGGTGTGGTCAAGGATCGGGCCCGCTATCGCGACGCCATCACCGCCGAGGTCGCAGCGAGCACGGCCAGGAGTCAGACCCTCGTCGGTCCCCTCATTGTCGTGCGTTATCGTGAGCGTATTCCGCCGGCCGTGAAGGGTGGGGTCGAACAGGTGCGGGAGGGTACAGAAATCTTGCTTCCCGATTCGCTGGCGATCCGTTCCAACGCACACGTCGAGACACGACAGCGCGGGATCCATCGCGTGCCGGTGTTCCGCTCGGCGAACGAGATCACCGCTGAATTTACCGTGCCGCCCCGGCTTGGCGTTTCAGATAAGCGCCTGCTGCTGGAGGAGCCGAGAGCCGAGGTCGTGGTCGGCGTCTCCGATCCGCGCGGGATCCGCATGGTACCGCAGGTCAGGCTCGACGCAGCGGCTCTGGAACCGCGTCCAGGCGCCGGTCCGGGCTGGCTTCAGCAAGGGTTCAGTGTGGCGCTCCCTTCCCATGCCGTCGGCCGTCGTGTGGCGCTCGACGTAAGGCTCGAGCTCATGGGCACCGACCGCCTCATGTTTCTTCCGATCGGCTCCGTCACCAGCGTGGAGCTGTCGTCCGATTGGCCGCACCCGAGTTTTGTGGGCGCGTTCCTTCCTGACGAGCGCAATGTTTCCGGGCGGGGCTTCCACGCGCATTGGCAGTTGTCGCGCTTCGCGACCGGGATCGACGACGCGATGGCACGTATTCAGGACAGCATGGGCCGCGCGATTCTCACTCCCGATCGCGACGGCGGGGCGTCAGGATTCCTCAATTCCGACCTCGGTGTTCGCTTCGTCCAGCCCGTCGACGTGTATTCCCAATCCGAACGGGCGGTAAAGTACGGCTTCCTGTTCGTCTTCCTGACCTTCGTTGCGTTCTTTCTATTCGAAGTGCTACGGCGGATGGCGATCCATCCGATCCAGTATGTCCTGTGCGGTGCCGCGCTCGCCCTGTTCTTCCTGCTGCTTGTCTCGCTATCGGAGCACCTCCCGTTCGCAGCGGCCTATCTTGCGGCGAGCGGCGCGTGCGTCGGGCTGATCGCCTTCTATGTGGGGCACGTTCTGGGAAGCATGCGGCGGGGACTCGTTGTGGGTGGGGTGCTCGGCGCACTGTACGGCTTCCTCTACGTGATCCTCCAGTCGGAGGACTATGCTCTGCTCCTGGGTGCCATTCTCTTGTTCGCGGCGCTCACGATCGTGATGATCATCACGCGGCGCGTCGACTGGTATCGCCTTTCAGAGGAGGGAAGCCCGTAGCTATAGTCCGCGGAGCATAATGCGAGACGCCCAGGGGGTAAGATCCACTGGCATTCGGGTACTTTAATTGAGCGGAGGTGAGTGTGAGCGACTTTGTGGCGGTTTTTGAGACGGGGGATCCGGCTCTCGTTGCCTTGGCAAGTTCTCTTCTTGATTCGGCAGGGATTGAGTTCGCCAAGAAAGGGGAGGGGCTTCAGGACCTGTTCGGGGTAGGACGGTTCCCGGGGGGAACAAATCTGGTGACGGGTCCTGTCGTGTTCCAGGTGGGACCCAACGATGCGGAAAAGGCGAGGTCCTTGCTGCGCGATCTGAAATGAGAATCGGAGTCATTGGCGCCGGAAGCATGGGGCGCGTACTTGCGCATCGCCTCGGCGAGCTCGGTCATCACGTCTCGATTGCGAACTCGAGAGGCCCGTGGCCGGTCGTCGGATTGCGCGCCCCGAGACGGTGAACATGTTCAGCGCCACCTTCGACGCGCAGTATCCCAACACTTTCACCTGGGCATACTTCCACGTCGCGTCGCCATGCCTCGTGATGGACCCGAGATCGCTTGAGACTGGCGGTTGGTGCGGAGAAGTCATTCGGCGCCGGAATGGCCGTTTCGCGGCTGAGAACGTTCAGGGGGCCGTTATTCCTCACTCCGGGCATTGGGTTATGGAGGAGAATCCGACCGACACAATGGCCCTCGTCATTGACTTCCTCACAGCCCGGGGATCGTCCCCCGGGTCCCGCTAGTCGGCACGCGCGCGTCTGCGGCGACCTAGGCGCCGGCCTTCTCCCGTACGTCGACGCCGACGCTCTTGGACACCTTCGGAACCTCTGTGGAATACCACTCGATAACCTCGAGTGCGTTTTTCGCTAACGGTGACCGCCAATCGCGGAAAAGCTCGGTGAGCACCGCCAGCGCGGTCGTCGGCACAGCGCCGGCATGCGCCAGCACAGTCTTCGGAGGTCCAGACACCAAGAGCGATTTGTCGGAGTCACAGGTCTCTCCTATGCCTCGGCGTCGTGGGCGTGGCCGATGGCGACGCGGAGCTTGTGATTGAGCTTGCTGCAGTCAAACGTGACCTTCTCCGACTGAACCGACACGACGGCCTCGATCGGGACCGAGAAGTCGCCCGCGTGCTCGACCCATACCGTGAGCTCACGCGGCGAGACAGCGCGTATCGCTCCGAATTTCTCCTCCTGGTCGGACACGAACGCCTCGTAACCAACTTCGATGGGCTCTCTCATCGATTTCTCCTTCGGTTGCATTCTCAGTCTCGGCGTGGCGGCCGCAAGCGCCTCGGCGTCGATTGCGATCCATACGCCAGGCGCTTCGATTGTACTCCATTGTTCTGGAGCAGCTCCCATGCCGAAAAGCGTGTTTATCTCAGACCGCACCGGTCTGAATCGTCGTGGCGCAATGACTCACGAAAGGGGAACCAAGGACTCGATGTGAAAAGCATGATAGATTCGCAATTGGCACGCTCTCCCTGAGGAGGCTTCAATGAAGGTCCTGATTGGGGTAGACGACTCACCACATTCCGATGCAGTCGTCGACCACGTCACAGGATCAGTCTGGCCGAAGACAACAAAGTTCGTCGTCCTCTCAGCCACCGCACCAATCTTCTTCGGACCCGGCGAGGCCGCGGCAGCGGACCCGATTGGTCGCCTCCTTGAAAAGCAGGAGGAGTATCACAGAGAGATCGCGGAGGGTGCCGCGGGTCGCCTGCGGGAGGCGGGCCTGACCGCCGAGTCGCGGATGGTGCTGGGAGACCCTCGCGCTGCACTTCTGGATACTGCCCGCTCGGAGCGCTCGGATCTCATCATCGTGGGATCACACGGGAGGACCGGGATCAAGAAGCTCCTGCTCGGCAGTGTCGCGTCACACGTGCTTACCCATGCGCCGTGCAGCGTTCTCGTCGTACGGGGAGGAGGGACCCATCATGGCTGAACCCAGCGTTGCCCACACCGCTCCTGCCGCCACGATTCCTGGGCCACGCAAAACGCGGGGCACGATGAAGGCAGCTGTGTTCGTCGAGCCGGGCCGCATCGTGCTACAAGAGAAGGCCATTCCTCCCGTTGGTCCCACGGAAGCCCTCCTCCGCGTCACGACGACCACAATCTGCGGCACCGACGTGCACATCCTCAAAGGGGAGTACCCGGTGGCCCGCGGGCTCACCGTGGGGCACGAGCCGGTTGGAGTCATTGAGGAGCTCGGCGGCGCCGTCACCGGGTACCAGATTGGTCAGCGCGTAATCGCTGGGGCGATCACCCCGTGTGGCCAATGTCACGCGTGTCTCGGCGGTAGCACGGCCCAGTGTGGCGGCAAGGCGATTGGCGGCTGGCGGTTTGGAAACACGATCGA
>Ga0193723_1000315_pt1 | contig 18520 bp, 22 predicted proteins | sample H2m2metaG_FD_143042 | JGI IMG/M metagenome (GOLD analysis project Ga0193723, IMG submission 143042) | Soil microbial communities from a riparian zone of the East river system, Colorado, United States - H2m2 | ecosystem: Environmental > Terrestrial > Soil > Riparian zone | place: USA: East River...
CGCCATGGCCTTGAGGCGGATTACGCCCGTCGTGGTCTCCTCGGTCGAACCGGCCACGCCCGCGACGAGGGCCTTCCGCTCGGCGGCGGAGAGCTTTTCCACCCATTGCCGGACCGGCGGCGCCAGATCGTCGAGACGGTTGAGCGCAATCATGTGCAGCGCGCCCACCAGGTCGGCGCCGTCGTCCATCGTGATGTCGGGCCGGTGGGCGAGAGCGGCACGGATGTGCTCGTAGTACGTCGTGTGGTCCTCGCCCTTGATCGCGAACACCTTGATGCCGTGATCGCGCACCAGGTGCGCGGCGACGTCGTCCTGGGTCGACAGGGGGTTGGAGGCGCACAGCGCCACATCGGCGCCGCCCGCCTGCAGGGCGACCATCAGGTTGGCGGTTTCCGTTGTGACGTGGAGGCAGGCGGCCAGGCGCTTGCCCGCGAGGGGCCGCTCCCGGGCGAACCGCTCGGCCAGCTGCCGCAGCACCGGCATGGAACGCTCCGCCCATTCGGTGCGGCGGCGTCCCTCGTCGGCGAGGCCTACGTCCTTGATGTGGTGGTCGGTCTTCGAAACAGTGATCACACCTGGGCCTTTCGAGGAGAACGGGACGCCCGCTCGGCCGCGACCTTGAGCTCCTCGACGCGATCGGCATGCTCCCACGTGAACAACTCGACGTCGCGGTCGCCCACGCGGCGCCGCTCGGGGACCCGCCCGAAATGGCCGTAGGCGGCCGTCGGACGGTAGATGGGGTTTCGCAGGTTCAGAGCTTGGATGATCCCGGCCGGCGTGAGGTCGAAGACCTCCCGCACCGCGTTTTCCAGGGCATCTTGCGGCACGGTGCCGGTCCCGAAGGTCTCAATCATCACGGACACCGGCTCGGCGACGCCGATGGCGTACGCGACCTGGGCCTCGCAGCGCTGCGCCAGCCCCGCGGCCACGATGTTCTTCGCCACCCAACGCATCGCATACGTGGCGGAGCGGTCGACCTTGGAGGGGTCCTTGCCGCTGAACGCCCCACCGCCGTGCCGCGCCATGCCGCCGTAGCTGTCCACGATGATCTTCCGACCCGTCAGCCCCGCGTCGCCCTGGGGACCGCCGACGACGAACCGGCCGGTCGGGTTCACGAGGATGTCCTTATCGGTCACCTCGAAGCCGGCGTCGTGGACGACCGGCTGCACGACGTACTCGATCACCCCGGCGCGCAGCTCGGCATTGTCGATCTTGTCGGAGTGCTGGGTGGAGACGACCAGCTTGCTGATGCCGACAGGCTTCGCTCCTTCGTACAGGACGCTGACCTGCGTCTTGCCGTCCGGGCGGAGCCACGGTAGGTCGCCCGCTTTCCGGACGGCGGCGAGCCGCTCGGCGAGGCGGTGCGCGAGCACGATCGGCAGCGGCATGAGCGACGGCGTCTCGTCCGACGCATAGCCGAACATCATCCCCTGGTCGCCCGCCCCGCCCCGATCCACGCCCATCGCGATGTCGCCCGACTGGCGGTCGATGGTGGTGAGGATCGCACACGTCTGGGCGTCGAAGCCGAAGTTGGCATCGGTATAGCCGATGGACGTGATCGTGCCGCGCACGATGTCCGGGATGTGCACGTAGGTGGAGGTCGTGATCTCGCCCGCCACGATAGCCATGCCGGTGGTCACGAGCGTTTCGCACGCCACCCGCGCCGTGGGATCCTTGGCGAGGATGGCGTCGAGGATCGCGTCGGAAATCTGGTCGGCGATCTTGTCGGGGTGGCCTTCCGTGACCGACTCGGAAGTGAAGACGTGGCGATGTGCAGGCATAGGTTGTCCTTAGGCCTTCAAGCTACCCGAGCGCCGTCCAGCGGGCAACCGCGCATCGGGATCGAGGAGTGTGAGATCCACCGCCTGCGCGAGCGCGAAGCGCAGGATGTCGAGCGCCAGCTCGGCGCTGCGCGCCGCGAGTGCGGCGTCGGCGGCGGCGCGCGCCTGCGCCGTGGTGACTTGACGGATGAGCCACTTGATGAGCGGCAGCGCGGGTGGCGCGACGGAGAGCGTTTCATAGCCGAGTCCGAGCAACAGGAACGCCGACAACGGCTCGGACGCCATCTCCCCGCATACGCTCGCGGGCTTCCCCGCCGCGCGCGCCGCTTCCGCGACGAGCTTCAGGAGCCGCAGCACGCTCGGGTCGTGCGGCGTGAAGCGGTCCGCGAGCCGCGCGTTGCCGCGGTCTACCACCAGTGTGTACTGCGTGAGGTCGTTCGTGCCGACGCTCAGGAAATCGCTGATCTCCGTGAGACGGTCGGCCATCACCGCGGCCGCGGGCGTCTCGACCATCACGCCCACGGGAACCGAGACGGCGGCCTCGATGCCGGCCTGCTGCAGGGCCGCCGCTTCCTCGGCCATGAAGGCGCGCGTCCGTTCCACTTCGTCGAGCCGTGTGACGAGCGGGATCATCAACTGGATCGGCGCGCGCGCGGCGGCCCGCAAGATGGCGCGGATCTGCGTCCGAAACATCTCGGGTTCGTCGAGGCACACGCGAATAGCGCGCCATCCCAGGGCCGGATTCGGCTCGGGTGGAGTGCGGAACGGCGCCGGGAACTTGTCCCCGCCAAGATCGTAGGTGCGCACCACCACCGGGTGGCCAGGGAACGCCTCGGCGACCCGCCGGAAATAGGCGACTTGCTCGTCCTCGGACGGCAGCGTCGCGTGTCCGGTGAGCAGAAACTCGGTGCGCAGCAGGCCCACGCCTTCGGCGCCATGCGCTTGCGCCGCCGCGATCTCGTCGGGGAGGTCCACGTTGCCCCGCAGCGCAATTCGCGTGCCGTCCAAGGTCACCGACGGCTGCGACACCGCCTCCTCGAGCCGCGCCGTGAGCTCGCTGCGCCGTGCCTCGCTGCGTTCGGCCTCCCGCAGCTCGTCGGGGGTCGGGTCGAGCAGGACCGTGCCTCGGGTGCCGTCGAGGATCACCGTCGTGCCGGGCCGGATCCGCTCCACCGCGTGGCGCAGGCCGAAAATCGCCGGGATGCCGATCGAGTGCGCCAGAATCGCGGCATGTGAGGTGCGGGTGCCCTCTTCGCTGATGAGGCCGACCACGTGCTCCCGATCGAGCTGCACGGTGAGGCCGGGCGACAGCTCCTTCGCCACCACGATCGACGGCTCGGTGATCCCCTCCCACATGTCCTGCGCGCCGCGGTGCATCAGGTGTTGGATGACGCGGATCGCCACGCCCGTGACGTCGGCGAGTCGCTCCTTGAGGAGCGGATTACCGGCCGCGGTCCAGAGATCCCGGACCTCGAGGGTCTTGAACTCGAAGGCCTTCTCCGCGGTGAGCCGGTTCTCGCGAATCAGGGACGCGACTCCCCCGATGAACTCCCGGTCCTCGAGCATCAGGATTTGCGCGTCGAAGATGCGCGCCTCATCTACGCCGGCCCGGTCCACGGCGCGCTCGCCCAGCTCCGCGAGGTGGCGCTTCACGTCCTTGATCGCGGCGCGGAGCCGGCGCACCTCTTTCTCGACCTGGGAGCGCGCCACGACCCGGTGCGGTACCTCAGGCAGGGCCCAACGCACCACGACCACGGGCCCCACCGCGATCCCGGGCGAGACGCCGATGCCCTTCAGCTGACGTTCGCTCACGTCGCCCCTTCTTCGTCGGATTTCAGGTGCATCTCATAGAAGCCGTCGGCCACGAGAGCGAGGAGCGCCTCCATCGCGGCCTCCGCGTCGTCCCCGTCGCACTTGATGAACAACGACGATCCACATTCGGCGGCCAACGTCATCATCCCGAGAATGCTCTTCCCGTTGACCGATACGTCGCCGTTGCGGACCTCGACCGCGCACTTGAAGCGGTTCGCGACCTTCACGAATTCCGCTCCCGGGCGGACGTGCATCCCCAGCGGGTTCACGATCTTGGCCTCGCGCTCGATCACCGCCATACCCATCCGACCACGAGCGCCGCCGCGGCGAACCCGAGGCCGAGGCGCAGTCCGGTGAGCCGCCCAGGGAGCCAATGCAGTGCCAGGAAGCCCAGCACGGCGGCCACCGCGAGCACGGCGCGCGCCCAGGCCCCGAACGGAGCAGCGAGGTACTGGGCGGTGAGCGGCAGCGCCAGGCCGACAGCGCAGGCCATCGCCGGGCCGACGAGCGCCGTGCCACGCTGCAGCAGGGGGTGGTGCAGCGCCGCGGCCACGCGTACGCCGTGCTCCCAGCCCGCCCGCAGCGCCCACCAGCGCAGCGCGACATGACCGACGTTGTAGACGACCAGAAACGCCACGACCGCCGTCCAGCCGGCGCCCAGACTGATCGCGGCGAGCGTGAGACCCGACAGGAGCGGCAGCCATCCGGCCCAGATCAGGCGGTCACCGATCGAGCCGAGCGGCCCGCACAGGGCGCCGCGCAGACGCTCGATCAGATCGGGCGGCGCCCCGTCGTGCTCGGCACGCGCGGCGGCCCCGACCGCCAAGCCGGCGAGGTAGGGATGCGCGTTGAAAAAGTGCGCGCCCCGCGCCACCGCCGCCCGGTAGGGGCTGACGGGGCCGTCGGCGGGAAGGCCGCGCAGCAGCGGCTCCTCGGCGACGCCGACGCCGAGGCCGAGCATCCGCTCGTAGTTGTACGACCCCTGCACGGCGAAGAGCCGCAGCAGCGCGCGCCCGAACCGCGGCCTCACCGCAGCCATACGGCGATCACGATGCCGCCGCCGAGCCCGGCGGCGAACCACGCAAGGTTCGGACCGCGCCCCACGAGCCGGATGGTCCCACCCGCGCCGGCGGCCAGCGCGGCCGCGACGGCCGCGACGGCGAGGAGGATAGCGCCGCGGGGCGAGAGCACCCCGGTTAGTGTGGGCGGCACCGTCCACGCGAAGGCGAGCCCCAACGCCGTCACGAGCGCCGCGCGCAGCACGTCGCGCAGCAGCCCCCCGACGTGCATGCGCAGCAGGACGCGCGGATCGCCCGATTCGAGGGCGACGGAGGCGGCGCTCACGATGCGCGAGTTGACGCGCCGCAGCAGGTGCAGGGAGATCCCGCCGACGAGTCCCGTGACGAGACCCACGACCGCCCCGAGCCCGAGCCCGAGCGCGCCCGCGGCGGCGTGCGCCGTCGCCACGGCGGCCACCGTGGCCGGGCCGTACTCCGGGTAGCGCACGGCACCGACCGGCAGGATGTCGTACTGCAACAGCTCGAACACGACGCCGAGTTTCAACCCGGTCTGCACGTCGCCGAGGATCGCGCCCGCGACCGTACCCGCCACGAGCGGTCGCGCGATCATCATTTGGGGCAGACTCACGAGGTCCACGCCCACGAGCGTCCCCCAGCCGAGCAGGGCGAGCCACCCCTCGAGGCTCACGCGAACTCCGCCAGGGGGACGGCGCGGGCGGTGGGGACGTCCTGGGCTGTGACATCCACGCCCGCCGCCGCGAGCTGCCGCAGCTTGCCCCGCTCGTCGTCCGTCAGGTACACGAAGCGCAGCCGCTCCGTGCGGCCCGCGCGGTGGTGGATGCCGCCCACGTTGAGGCGTTTTACGCGGTCGCTGCGCCCGGCCAGCGCGACGGCCGTGTCGATGTCGGGCACGAGCAGAATGCCGACGCGCGCGTCGGTCTCCCAGGCAGGGAGCCGCTCGGCCGCCTCGTCCACGGAGGCGAAGATGATCTCGATGTGCGGGGGCACGCCCATCCGGTAGAGATCCTGTTCCCAGTCGCTGCTCCGCACTTCGTCATCCACGAGGACGATGAAGGTGCAATCGAGCGGCTGGCCCCATCCCACGACCACCTGGCCGTGGATGAGACGGTCGTCGATCCGGAAGAGCGCGATGCTCATGCCGCGGTGACGCGGATGGCTTTGGCGCCCGCATCCGCGGCGCGGCGCGCCGCTTCGGCGGGCGTGACGTCGCGATGAAACACGAAATCGAGCAGCATCGCGAGGTTCACGCCGGTCACCACGGCGATGTCGGCGTGCTGCTTGGCATAGCGGATGGAGTTCGTCAGGCAGGAGCCGCCCGGCAAGTCGACGAACAGCACGGCCGGTTGCGACCCCGCGGCCTGGCGCAGCCGCTCGCCCAGCGCGTCGTTGTCGCAGCCTTCGTTGCTCACCGGGATGAGCGCGCCCTCGATCCCGGCAATGGCGGTGACGGCCGAGACAAGCGCCTGGGCGATGGCCGAATGGGACACGATGACGCCGCGGAGCGGCTCACTCATAGTCTTCCTCGAGGTACTCCTGCGGGGCGCGCTTTTCGCGCATGCGCTGGATCAGCCGGTCGTTGAAGACATGCGCCGAATCCACGCCGCTATAGCGCAGCAGGTGGTTCATGGCGAGCACTTCGCAGATCACCGTCAGGTTCTTGCCGGGATTCAAGGGCACGGTGAGGAGCGGCAGCTTGACGTCGAGCAGCTCGGTTTCCTGACCGTCGAGTCCGGTGCGGTCGTATTCGCGTCCCGTGTCCCAATCCTCGAGCTGCACGACGACCTCGATGCGTTTCTGCTGGCGCACCGAGCGGATGCCGAACAGGGCGTTGATGTCGATCAACCCGACGCCGCGGATCTCCATGTAGTGACGGGAGATCTCGTGGCCGCGGCCGATGAGCACGTCGTTGCCCCGCTTCGTCACGTGCACAACGTCGTCCGCGACCAGGCGGTGCCCGCGCTCCACCAGATCGAGCACGCACTCGCTCTTGCCGATCCCCGACCGACCGCGGAACAACAGCCCCACGCCGAAGACGTCGGCCAGCGACCCGTGCACGGTCGTGGTGGGGGCGAACGCGTCATCGAGGAACGGCTTCAGGCGCCGGTAGAACTCGGCGGTCTTGAGGCGCGTCCGGATGACGGCGATGCCCTTCGCCGCCGCCAGCGTCACCAGCTCCTCGGGAGGCTGCTGCGCCTTCGTCACGAAGATGCAGGGCAGGTCGTAGGCGAGGAACGCTTCGATCGAAGTGCGGCGGGCCTTCGCGTCGAGCGATGCGAGGTAGGTGATCTCCGTCTCGCCCAGGATGTGTAGCCGGTCGGCAGCGCCCGCGAAGCGCGCCGTGTATCCCGCGAGCACCAGGCCGGGGCTGGACGCCTCTGGCGAGGGGATGTCCCGATCGAGCCCCGCGTCGCCCGTGAGCGCCTCGAGCTGCAGGGGGTCGCCCCGCTTGGTGAGGAGGTCGCGGACCTTGATGGCGGTCACCGCGTGGGCACCGGCCGCTTGTCGAGCTGGCGGCGCACGCGCGCGATGGCATGGTCCAGCGCGGTGCGGTGATCGTCCGCCAGCGCCTTCCCGACGTAGACCTTGCCGCGGGCCGTGTGCAGTCGCACCTCCACCGCCGCCTCGCCGTGATCGTCGGCGAAGATCACCCGGCCATCGTGCGGCCGCGCGGCAACCTTGCCGACACGCTCGAGCAGCGCCCGCGCGCGCGCGCGTAGCTCCTCGGGAATCTCGCAGTGACGGGCGGTGATCGTGATGCGCATGGTCAGACTCCTGGCTGAGCGATGACGCGCTGTAGCTGGGCTTCGGTGGCGCGCGCCGCCGCCTCCCACGACAGTCCCTCGGCGAAGGCGCGGGCGGCCCGGCCGAGGCGCGCGACGAGCACCGGGTCGGCCGCCAGCGCGAGCATCCGCTCGGCGAGCGCGCCCGCGTCGCCGTGGGGCACGAGATAGCCGGTCTCGCCGTGCCGCACTGATTCCTTGAGACCCGGGCTGTCGGACGCGAGCGCGGGCGTCCCGCACGCCGCCGCCTCGACGTTGGAGATTCCCCACCCTTCCTTCGGGCTGGGAAACACCAGGGCCCACGCGCGCCGCAACAGGCGGCGCTTCTCCTCGTCAGGGACGAAGCCGAGGAACCGGACGGCATCCCCGAGACCGAGGGCGCGAGCCATCGCCTCGAGCCGCACCCGGTCGTCACCCTGACCGGCGATCTCGAGGATCATGTCCGGGCGCGTTCCCCGCGCTGCCGACAGGGCCCGGAGCGCGATCTCCACTCCTTTATAACGCTTGAGGCGCCCAACGTACAAGAACGTCGGCCGCGCGGCCCGGGGCGTCGCGTCGTCCGGCCGGTACCACGCGGCATCCACCCCAGGATAGATCACCTCGATCCGCTCTCGCGCCACGCCCCGCCGCACCAGATCGTCCCGCGTGCTCTCGGAGATCGCGTGGAATGCAGCCCGCCGGTATACCCAGGGCAGCGGCTGCTCGGCCGCCCAGACGATCGCCGCCACCGGCCAGCTCGCCTCGTCGAAGGCGGTCGTGCCAAACAAGTGTGGCACCACCGCGACGAACGGGAGACGCGTCAACGTGGGCAGGAACAATGGGAGCTTGTTGACATCTTCGACCACGACGTCGTGGGCTCGCTCCGCCAGGGCGCGGCGCACGGCGCCGCGGGCCAGCAGGGCGAAGCTGTGCCGGCCGCCCACGCGCCGGACCCGGATGCCGTCCAGCTCGGCGTGCGGCGCGGCGCCCGGCCACCCACTGGCCACCAGGTCGACTTGGTGCCCCCGTCCCGCCAGCCGGCCGAACAGCTCGTGCAGGTGGACCTCCGCTCCCCCGGCATGGGGGTTCTCGCGGTCGTTCCAGTTGACCAGGAGGATCCTCACAGCGCGCCCGACTCGCGGGCGACCGCGTCGAGCACGCCGTTGACGAACGCGGGCGCCTTCGCGCCCGCGAACCAATGCGCCAGCTTCACCGCCTCGTCGATCACCACGCGCGCGGGCGTCACGCCCTCCGCGATCTCGGCGAGGGCGAGCCGCAGGATGTTGCGCTCCACGACGCCCACGCGCTCGAAGCGCCAGTGCTCGGCAGCGTCGGCCACGCGGCGGTCGAAGTCGCGCTGTCCCGCCACGGCTTGCGCCGCGAGCTCGGCGCCGCGGTCGTACGCCTGGGGCGCGCGACCGTACATCACGGCCACGCGGGCGATCACCGTCTCGATCGACGGTTCACCGGAGAGTTCCCACGCGTAGAGGAGCTGGAGGGCGCGGGCCCGCGCCCTAGTCTCGGGACGCTGCACGAGCCAACTGCGCAAGGACGTCGGCCGTCTGGAGCGCCGCCTCGGCAGCGTCGAAGCCCTTGTTCCCGGCCTTCCCCCCCGCGCGGGCCAGCGCCTGCTCGAGGTTTTCGGTGGTGAGGACGCCGAAGCCGACGGCGATGCGGTGCGCCAATGCCACGTTCCCGAGGCCGCGCGCCGCTTCGCCGGCGACGTACTCGAAGTGCGCCGTCTCGCCCCGGATCACGCAGCCCAGCGCGACGATGGCATCGTACTGGCCGCCCGCGGCCGCCGCTTCAGCGGCTACCGGCAGCTCGAACGCGCCGGGCACCCACACCACGTCTACCTGCGAGTCCGGGAGCCCGTGCCGGCGCAGCGCGTCGCGCGCGCCTTCGAGCAGGAGGTTCGTGACGGTGTCATTGAAGCGGCTGACGACGACCGCCACGCGGCGCCGGGACGAGGGCGCGGCCACCGTCAGTGGGTGAGGAAGTGGCCGAGTTTGTCCCGCTTCACGTCGAGATAGGCCCGATTCTCGTCGGAGGGCGCCGGCACGATGGGGAGGCGCTCGACAATGTCGAGCCCGTAGCCCTCCAGACCGACCAGCTTCATCGGGTTGTTGGTCAGCACGCGGATCGCCGCAAGCCCGAGGTCGAGAAGGATTTGCGCGCCGATGCCGTAGTTCCGCAGGTCGGGCTTGAACCCGAGCTTCTCGTTTGCCTCGACGGTGTCGTGCCCCGCGTCCTGCAGCTCGTACGCCCTGAGCTTGTTCAGCAGGCCGATCCCCCGCCCTTCCTGATCGAGATAGACAATCGCGCCCCGCCCCTCCGCTGCGATCATCCGCATCGCGCTGTGCAGCTGCCAGCCGCAATCGCAGCGCGCCGATCCAAACACATCGCCGGTGAGACACCGAGAGTGCATCCGCACGAGCACATCGCGCTTGCCCGCCACGTCGCCGAACACGAGGGCGACATGCTCCGCGGCATCCACGTCGTTGCGGTAGCCGATGATGCGAAACTCGCCGAACGGCGTCGGCAGCCGGGCCTCGGCGACGCGGTGCACGAGCCGCTCGTGGGCCAGGCGGTAGGTGACCAGCTGCGCGACCGTGACGAAGGGCAGTCCGTGCTGCTGGGCGAAGCGCTCCAGGTCGGCGCGCCGCGCCATCGAGCCGTCGGGATTGAGGATCTCGCAGATGACGCCCGCGGGATACAGGCCCGCGAGCCGGGCGAGGTCCACGCTCGCTTCGGTCTGGCCGACGCGCTGCAGCACGCCGCCGGGGCGCGCGCGCAGCGGAAAGACGTGCCCGGGCCGGCGCAGATCGGCCGGGACCGTCGCGGGATCGAGGGCGACACGGATCGTGGCGGCGCGATCGGCCGCGGAGATCCCCGTCGTCACACCGAACCGCGCCGCCGCGTCGATGCTGATCGTGAACGCCGTCTCGTGCGACTCGGAGTTGTCCTCGGTCATTTGCGGCAGACCGAGGGCCTGGCAGCGCTCCGGCATCAGCGGCAGACAGATGAGTCCGCGCCCGTGCGTCGCCATGAAATTGATCATCTCGGGGGTGACCTTCTCGGCCGCGCCGACCAGGTCCCCCTCGTTCTCGCGCCGCTCGTCATCGGCCACGATGACGAGCTTCCCGGCGCGGATGTCCGCGATCGCTTGCTCTACGTTTCCGAACGGCATAGTCGTCTCACGTATTTCCCCAGTACGTCGCCTTCGACATGCACCCGGTCGCCCGGCCGCAGCGCGCCCAATGTGGTGTGCGCCCGCGTGAACGGCACCAGCGACACCTGCGCCGTGTCGCCACCCGGCAGGGCGTTCACCGTCAGGCTCACGCCGTCCACCGTCAGTGACCCGTGCAGGATCGACACCTCGAGCACCTCGGCCGGCACCTGCAGGTCCACGAGCACGGCATCGCCCTGCTTGGTGACCCGCGTGACGCCCGCCACGCCGTCGACATGCCCCTGCACCAGGTGTCCACCGAGTCGGTCGATCGCCCGGACGGCCCGCTCGAGATTCACCGGTCGTCCCACCACCCACTCTCGCAGCAGCGTCCGGTCGAGGGTGGTCTCGACCGCGTGGGCCGTAAAGCCGCCCCGCACCACGCGCTCGACGGTGAGACAGGCGCCATTCACGGCGATGCTCTCGCCGCGCCGCAACCCCTTGTACGGGACGCGGATCGAGAGCTGGAGTCCGCCCCCGTTGTGGGTCACCTTCGCAACCCGGCCCACCGCGCTTACGATGCCGGTAAACATAGCCGCCGATCCAAGATCAGTAATGTATCAGGGCCTAACGCGCGGCGCTCCACGGGGATCCAACGCGGCGCCTCGGCGAGGGGAAAGTCGGGCACGCCCGGAAACGCCGGGACGGCGCCCTCCCCGAGCCACAGGGGGCTTTGCACCCAGTACAGCCGGTCCACCAGGCCATCGGCGAGCAGCTTGGCGCCGAGCGCCCCCCCTCCTTCACATAACAACGACTGGATCCCGGCAAGGCGCAGCTGCGCGAGACCCTGTGCCAGCGTGTCGGGCCGGAAGACCCGCACGCCGTTCGACTCGAGGACCGACACGTTGGCGGCGGGCGCTTCGAGAGAGGCTACGACCCACGTCGGCACCTCGCGCGCCGTCTGCACCAGCGTCACGCCGGAGTTGAGCATCGCGCGGCGGTCGAAGATGATGCGCACCGGCTGCTTCCTGGGCGTGACCGCGCCGCGGACCGTGAGTTGTGGGTTGTCCATGAGCGCCGTCGTGCCTCCGACGCCGATGGCGTGGAAGCCGGCCCGCAACCAGTGGACGTAGTCCCGCGCTTCCAACCCCGAAAGCCATTGCGAGCGGCCGCGCGCATCCGCGATGCGTCCGTCGATGGAGGTCGCGAGCTTCAGCGCGACGAAGGGCCGGTCGGTCTGGAGCCGCGTCGCGAGGAACGCCGCGTTGACGGCGGCCGCTTCCTCGGCGAGCAGCCCGACGCTGGTCTCGATGCCCGCGGCCCGCAGCACCTCGATGCCGCCGCGCGCGTCGGGATCGGGGTCGCGGACCGCGGCCACGACGCGGCGAATCCCCGCCGCGCGGATCGCGTCGGTGCACGGCGGAGTCTTCCCCTGATGCGCGCAGGGCTCCAGCGTCACCACAAGCGTGGCGCCGCGCGCGCGATCGCCGGCCGCGCGCAACGCGTGGATTTCGGCGTGGGGCCCGCCGAACTCGGCGTGGAATCCCTCGGCGACGACCTCGTCGCCCTGGAGCAGCACGGCGCCGACGAGGGGATTCGGCGCTACGCGCCCCCAACCCCGCCACGCGAGGTCCAAGGCGCGCCGCATCGCGGCGCGCTCGGGGGGGCCGGAATGCTCAGAAGTTGAGGCGAAGACCCGCGCCCCAGAAGACATGTCCCGCCTTGGGATCGAAATCCGAAAACGTGGTGGAGAAACTCTGGTCCGTCCCCGTCTGGTATCCGAGCTCCACGACGAGCTTGGCCAGGCCCATGCTGAGACCGGCGTTGGCGAAGAGCACCTCGCGCGTGTTGGCGAGGTCGAGATTCACGGTGCGGGGCCCGCCGATGTCCTGAAAGCGGATTCTGGCGGCCGACGTGTAGTGGTCGACGCCGAGTCCCGCCGCCACGTCGGCGAACAGTACGCGCATCCCGGCCACCACACGGTAATTGACCGCGTCGAAGTCGATCGCGAAGTCGGCCGGGTCGCCCGCGGGGGCGTTGACGTTGCCGAATTGCACGCGCGGCACGTGCCGCTTCATCACGCTCACCGACACCGACGGAATCGGGAACGATCCCCGCAGCAGACCGATGCGCACTCCGTAGCCGAGGCCCAGGGCGATGTCGCCGATCTTCGGCGCACCCGGATCCACCGACATGCCTTGCACCCGGCTCGCGGGCAACAGCACGGCGCTGGCGAGCCCGTCGATCGACAAGAGCCCGCCGCCTTGCCCGCCGTACAGCCCGACCGCCGCCTCGATCACCGGAGCCGGAAAGTACCCGTCGAAGCTCGACGGCACGGGGTTCTGGCTGGCACTGTCCGGGTTCGGGAGCGACGCCTTGATCGCGTTGACGCGCAACGCGGCGGACAGGTGCCCGAACCCACCGAGCGTGCCGGCGGCGCCGAGCACCGGGTTGCCGCCGCTCACGATCATGCCGGCCAGCGGGTGGAACGCCCTGGTCGCGTCGACCATCGTGTTGCACGCGGCCTGTGCCTGGGCGTTCACGCTCTGGCATTGGGGCTCCTGGGCCGCCAGGGGGAGCGCGACAACCGTCAACAGGACGAGTGATGGCATGTATGGCTGCATGGTCCCTCCTCGTAGTCGCGGCTGACCCCGGGGCGTCGCCCCGGGGTTAGCCGACCTCTAGCGCTCCGAAAACCGCACGCCGGTCTTGCCCGCGTGCACTTCACCAATCATCCAGGCCGGGATCTTGGCACGCTCCGCGGCTTGGACCACGGCGTCCACGTCGTCGCGTGCCGCGACGGCGATCATCCCGACACCGAGATTGAACACCCGCCGCATTTCGTCAATCGAGACTTTCCCCGCGCGCGTGAGCACCCGAAAGACGGGCGGCCAGGGCCAGCTGCCCGCATCGACGACCGCCTGGCAGCCCTCGGACAGTACGCGCACCAGATTGCCTGCGATGCCGCCTCCGGTGACGTGGGCGAGAGCGTGCACCCGCCGCAGGACAGGCACCACGACCGGCTCATAGCTGCGGTGCACGGCGAGCAGCACCTCCGCCACGGAGCGATTGGTTTCCGGGAAGCGATCGTGGATGTCGAGCTTCAGCTCCTCGAATACGATGCGCCGTGCCAGCGTATACCCATTGGTGTGCAGTCCGTTCGACGCAAAGCCGATCAGCACGTCTCCCGGGCGCACGCGATCGCCGTGCAGCGCGTCCTCCTCCTCCACGACTCCGACGATCGTGCCGGCCAGGTCGTAATGCCCGGGTTCGTACAGGTCAGGCAGCTGGGCAGTCTCGCCGCCGGCCAGCACCATCTCGTGGGCGCGGCAGCCGCGCGCGATCCCGGTGACGATCGCCGCGGCGATGTCCGGCACGAGCTTCCCGGTCGCGATGTAATCGAGGAACGCGAGCGGTTTCGCACCGTGCACGAGAATGTCGTTGACGCAATGATTGACGAGATCCTCGCCGACCGTGTCGTGTACGCCCGCGGCCGCGGCGACGAGCAGCTTGGTGCCGACGCCGTCGGTGGACATCACCAGCACCGGCTTGCGGTAGCCCTCGGGCACGCGGACCATTCCCCCGAAGGCGCCGATGTGCCCCAAGGAGAGGGGAGTACGCGTCGCCCGGACCACGTCCGCGATGCGCCGTTTCGCGTCATCAGCGGCATCGAGCCGGACGCCGGCCGCGGCGTAGCGCTCGGTCACCGCTTTTCCTCGCCCAAATCGAAGTGCACCAGATCGCGGAACGCGCGCACCCGGGCGTCGACCTCCCCGAGGGTCACCCCTTCGAACCGTTGGACGCCGAACGCCTCGACCGCGAACGAACCCATCGCCGACCCGTAGACCATGGCCCGCCGCAGGTTATCGAACGAAATGTCGCCGCTGCGGGCGACGTGTGCCATGAAGCCCCCCGCGAAGGCGTCGCCGGCCCCGGTCGGATCGAACACCTCCTGGAGCGGGTACGCCGGCACCTTGAACGTCGTGTTCTGGTCCACGAGGAGCGCGCCGTGCTCTCCCTGTTTGATCACGGCCATCTTGGGCCCGCGGCCCAGGATCCAGTGCGCCGCGCGATAGATGTTCCAGTCGCCGGACAGCTCGCGGGCCTCCGAGTCGTTGACCATCAGGATGTCGATGTGCCGCAGCAGCTCGAGCAGCACATCGCGCTTCGAGTGAATCCAGTAGTTCATCGTGTCGCAGGCGACGAGCGTGGGGTCGTTGACCTGGTCCAGGACGCCGAGCTGCAGCTCCGGATCGATGTTGCCGAGGAACACGAAGCGCGCCGCGCGGAACTTCTCGGGGATGCGGGGGCGGAACTCGGCGAAGACGCCGAGGCGGGTCTCGAGCGTCTCGCGGCTCGCGAGGTCGTAGGAGTATCGCGCCTTCCAGCGGAACGACTCGCCCGCTTGGCGCTCGACGCCGGCGAGGTCCACGCCGCGCGCCGCCAGGGCCGTGAGGTGCGCCTCGGGGAAGTCGCTGCCGACGACGCCCACGACTTGCACGGGGTGCAGCACGGCGCCGGCCATCGAGAAGAAGACGGCGGCGCCGCCGAGGGCGTCCGCGGTCTCGCCGAACGGCGTGATGACCGAGTCCAGCGCGATCGAACCGACGACGAGGAGGCCCACGCTCACATCCGTTCCGGGGCGTTGATCCCCAACAGGGTAAGTCCATTCGCCAGGACCTGGCGTACCGCGCGCGCCAGCACGAGCCGCGCCGCCTCCTCGGGTTCCCCCAGCACGCGGTACTTGTGATACCACGCGTGGGCGATCCGGGCCAGGCCCTCGAGGTACCCCGTGATGCGGTGAGGCTCGAGGGCCGCGGCCGCGCCTGCGACGATCGACGGGAACTCGGCGAGCTCCTTGATCAAATCGAGCTCCTCCGGCTCATCCAGCACGGCGAGATCCACGCCCTCCGGCGTGGCGCTCTCCGGCGCCCGGGCGGCGACGCGGAAGATCCCGGTCATTCGGGCGTGCGCCATCTGGACGTAGAAGACCGGGTTCTCCTCCGTCTGACTCTTCGCCAGATCGATGTCGAAGACGAAATGGGAGTCGCTGCGTCGCATCAAGAAGAAAAAGCGCACGGCGTCCCGCCCCACCTCATCGACCAGTTCGCGGACGGTCATGTAGTTCCCGGCGCGCTTGGAGAGCTTCACTTCCTCGCCGCCCTTCATCACCGTCACCATCTGGTGCAGCACGTACTCAGGGTAGCCCTCGGGGATGCCCATCTCCAGGGCCTGGAGTCCGATGCGCACGCGGCGCACCGTGCCGTGATGGTCCGCGCCCTGGACGTTGATGGCGCGCGTGAAGCCCCGCTCCCACTTGGTGACGTGATACGCGACGTCAGGCACGAAATACGTGTAGTCCCCGCCCTTCTCGGCGCTCTTCCGCATCACCCGGTCCTTGTCATCGCCGAAGTCGGTGGTCTTGAGCCAGCGCGCGCCGTCCTTGTCGTAGGTGTGGCCCGCGGCGGCGAGACGCCGCTCCGTTTCCTCGACCTTGCCCGCCTCGTACAGCGACGACTCGAGGACGTGCACGTCGAATCGCACGCCGAACGCCTGGAGGTCCCGGTCTTGCTCCTGGCGCAGCTCGGCGACGGCGAAGCGCCGCACGGCGTCGAGGTCTGTGCCCTCCGGATCGTTCGCGAACTGCGCGACGTAACGCTCCGCGAGCTCACGAATGTACTCGCCGTGATAGCCGCCTTCGGGAATCTCGGCGCTGCGACCGCGCACCTGCTGGATACGCGCCTGCACGCTGCGTGCCAGGTTCATAATCTGGGCGCCCGCGTCGTTGTAGTAGAATTCGCGCGTCACCCGCCACCCGGTCCACTCGAGCAGCGCAGCGATCGCGTCGCCCAGTGCGGCCTGGCGGCCGTGGCCCACGTGCAGCGGGCCGGTGGGATTCGCCGACACGAATTCGACGTTTGCCGGGCGCCCCTTGCCCACGTCGCTGCGGCCGTAGGCGGCGCCCGCCGCGAGGACCGCGGGGAGCGCCGCCACGACCTGCGCGTCAGCCAGGAAGAAATTGACGAACCCCGGGCCGGCGATCTCGACCTTGCGCACGAAGCCCGGCGGCAGGTCCAGGGCGGCCACGAGTCGCTGGGCGACCTCGCGCGGCTTCGCCTTGAGCGTCTTGGCGAGCGCGAGCGCCAGGTTGGTCGCGACGTCCCCATGCGCCGGATCCTTGGGGCGTTCGAGAACGATGTCCGTCCCGGGCGCGCCAAGCTGCGCCGCCGCCTGGGTCAATGCCGCGCGGAGCGTGTCGTGTGCCTTCACTTGTCGGAGCTTGAGTCTTTCTTGGGTTTGGGCTTAGACTCCGCGGGTTTCTCTGTCTTCTCCGCCTTCTCGACCTTCTCGGCCTTCTCGGTCTTCTCGGTCTTCTCGGTCTTCTCGGTCTTCTCGCCCGCCCGTTTGTAGTCGGTGATGTAGAAGCCCGAGCCCTTGAAGACGAGCCCCGCACCCCCCGAGATCAATCGCTGCGCCATCCTGCCGCACTTGGGGCACTTCAACCGGCGCGTGTTCGTGATGGTCGGATAGAACTTCTCGAACACGTGGCCCTTGGGGCATTTGAACTCATAGGTCGGCATCGCGTGGTCAATCGGCCTTCCGTTTGCGAACGTACTGCAGCGCTCCCGAAGGGCACCGCTCGACCTGTTGTGCCACCACGTCCGCGTCTTGGAGCTCGGGCCGGATCCAGCGTTTACGCTTGATGTCGAACACGTCCGGGAGGCCGCGCACGCAGACCCCCGAGTGGATGCACGCGTCGGGATCGAAGGTGACGGTGATGTCCGGAGCTTCGTAGGTCTGCCGTCGCTTGGTCACAGGTCTACCCTAATTGGCTTTGAGCACGTCCGCAACAAAGGCGAGCGTCTTGGTCTCGACCCATTGCGCCGAAACGGCGTCCACCCCGATCGTCCCGGTGCGGTCGCCGTGCCCCGTGACGACCCGGCTCTGCGTCGGGGATGCCTTGATCTCGCGCTGCACGACGACGCCGCGCTTCGGGTCGTACTTGAACATGAGCGCCGACGCGAGGCCGCCGCGGGGCGTGAACGACAGCGCGACGCTCGGATAGGCATCCGCGCGGTCGGTATGCTCGCGCGTCGAGGCCTCATGACCCGCGTTCTTGAGCTCGGCCATGAACCCGTCCAACACGGGACGCACAACCTTGCGCAGGGCCTCGGCCCCGGCCTGTCGTTTTCGATCGCTCCCGCCGCCGGTCCGCGGGCCGGGTGCGCTGCTCTCCTTGTGCTCGGCGTAGGCTTTGAGCAGGGACCGCAGACGCGTGAAGATTTCGTCGCTCATGGCCTCGCTCCGTACACGCCCCAGACGTCCCGCAACACGTCGCTGATCTCTCCGAGCGTCGCCCGCGCGCGCACCGCCTCGAGCACCGGCTCCATCAATGAAGCGCCGCTCGCCCGCGCGGCGGCCTCGAGCGCCGTGAGCGCCCGTTTCACGCCACCCGCATTCCGGCGGCGCCGAGCCTCGGCCACCCGCTGTCGCTGCCCCGCCGCGAGCGCCGAGTAGTCCGGCGGCGCGAGCGATGGAGCGGGCTCGTCGTTGGTGTACTGGTTCACGCCGACCACCACCTGCCGCCCTGCTTCGATCTCGCGCTGTTGCGCGTAGGCGCTCGCGGCGATGCGCTCCTGAAAGACGCCCCGTTCGATCGCCTTGACGGCCCCGCCCAAGCGCTCGATCTCCTCGACCAGCGCGCGCGCATCCCGCTCGATCGAGTCGGTCAAGGCCTCGAGGTACCAGCTCCCCGCCAGCGGATCGACCACCTCCGGCACACCCGTTTCGTGGGCCAGGAGCTGCTGGGTACGGAGCGCCAGCGTGGCGCTCTGCGTGGTGGGCAGCGCCAGCGCTTCGTCGTACGAGTTGGTGTGCAACGACTGGGTCCCGCCGAGCACGGCGGCCATCGCCTGAATCGCAACCCGTACGACGTTGTTGAGCGGTTGCTGAGCCGTC
>Ga0193723_1000316_pt1 | contig 18506 bp, 15 predicted proteins | sample H2m2metaG_FD_143042 | JGI IMG/M metagenome (GOLD analysis project Ga0193723, IMG submission 143042) | Soil microbial communities from a riparian zone of the East river system, Colorado, United States - H2m2 | ecosystem: Environmental > Terrestrial > Soil > Riparian zone | place: USA: East River...
GGTCGATGGGCCGGAGCTGGGAATGGAATACCCGATGTTCATCATGTCGGCAGTATTCGCGGCGGACCACGAGACCGGTCACGAGTGGTGGCCGATGATGGTCGGCGTCAACGAAACGTGGTACGGTTGGATGGACGAGGGCTTTAATCAGTACATGAACATCCTCTCCGACGCGGACCTCGAGGGGAAGCCGTACAAGCTCGACAGCCTCGGGATGTCTTACGGGCGCATCAGCGGGAACGAGCTCGAGCCGCCCTTGATGTGGGACGAGAATTACGCCGGCCCATTCTACGGCTTCGTCGCTTACGGCAAAGCACCCCTGATGCTCTCCGCGCTTGGCGGTATCGTGGGCGACACCGCCGTCTGGCGCGCGATGAGTGATTACGCGAAGGCGTGGCGCTTCAAGCACCCTTCGCCGTGGGATTACGCGTTCTTCATGAACAACGCGCTGCATCAGGACCTTGGCTGGTTCTGGAACTATTGGCTGTTCACCACTGAGTCCGTAGATGAATCCATCCAGAGCGTGACGACGTCGGGGCGCCGGACCACGGTCACGGTGCGCCAGAACGGACAGATGCCTGCGCCTGTGATACTGAAGGTGGAGTTCGCTTCGACGGGACCGCCGATCAGGGCGATGTCGAACAGCAGGATGGCGGATGCGAACACAGCGATCGTCACCTACCCGGTTGATGTCTGGTACTCGGGCCGGCGCACCTTCAACGCGGTTCTGGATTTCGGTGGTCGCGCCATCAGCAAGATCACTCTCGACCCCGCGGGGAGATTCCCCGATCGCGATGCTCGGGATAACGTGTGGCCGCGCCAACCTCAACCAGCGCCTGGGACTGGCGTCAGCGGGAGATAATCAATGCTCTCTCGCGCACTCCGGGTTACCGCCGCACTCGTCGGGTTCGCCGCGGTTAGCGGCCGCGGCGATGCACAGCAGACTCGGCAGCTTACAGCCGCCGACTACGCCAGGGCAGAACGATTCCTTCGCGCCAATGTTCTCCCACTCGTCTCCGGAATAGGAGTGCAGCCGGCCTGGCTCGGCGGCGACCGCTTCTGGTATCGCAGCAACACCGCGACCGGGTCCCAGCTGATCGTTGTCGACCCCAGCCGGACGTTGCGGAGCAGCTGCAGCCCGGACACGGGCCGCTGCGACGCTGCCGTCGACGACCGTGAAGCATCGCGCGCGAGAGCCGAATTCGCGCGTACGGGCGGGCGCGGCCGCGCCGAGTCTGTCTCGCCCGACGGAAAGCGCGCTGCATTCATTCGCGCGAACAATCTCTGGGTTCGTGATGTCGCGACCGGACGTGAGACACAGCTCACGACGGATGGCGTCAAGGACTTCGGCTACGCAACCAACAACGCGGGCTGGATCCGCAGCGACGATCCTGTCCTCGTGTGGTCTCCCGATTCACGCAAGATCGCGACGTTCCAGCAGGACGATCGCCCACTCGGCGAGATGTATCTCGTCAGTACGCGGGCAGGGCACCCCGAGCTTCAGGCCTGGAAATATCCGCTGCCGGGCGACAGCGCCATCTCCATGATCCATCGCGTGATCATCGAAGTAGACGCTCGGCGCGTCGTACGCCTGCAGATGCCGGCAGATCCACACCGATCAACACTCTGCGATCACGTCGTTTGCCGCGGCGACAACGATTGGGCGGATGTCGAGTGGTATCCCGATGGATCGCACGTGGCGTTTGTCTCCACCTCGCGCGACCACAAGCGTGAAGTGCTACGCGTTGCAGATGCCGCGACGGGAGCGATCAGGAACGTGCTGGAAGAGAACGTCGCCACGCAGTTCGAGTCGGGCAATGGAATCGTCAACTGGCATGTGCTGCCTGCGAGCAACGAGGTGATCTGGTTCTCTGAGCGCGACGACTGGGGACAACTCTACCTGTATGACCTCGCCACCGGCCGTCTCAAGAGCAAGATCACGAGCGGAGAGGGGAACGTTGCGCAGCTTCTACGCATCGACGAGAAGAATCGTACGCTTTATTTCGTCGGCAATGCCAGGGAGCGCGGTCGCGATCCGTACTTCCGGCATTTCTACAAGATCGGAATGGACGGAAAGGGACTGACCCTTCTCACGCCCGAGGATGCCGATCACGATATCACGCTCTCCCCCTCGGGACGGTATTTCGTCGACACATACTCGCGTCCCGACGTGCCGCAGACCTCGGTTCTGCGCGACCTCAACGGGAAGACCATTCTGACTCTGGAGAAAGCGGACATCTCCCGTCTGCTCGCGACGGGATGGAAGCCGCCAATGCGGATCACGGTGAAGGCGCGGGACGGCAAGACCGACCTATACGGCCTGATGTATTCTCCGACAACGCTGGACTCCAGCACCGCGGTATTTCCGATCATCAACCACATCTATCCCGGCCCGCAGACGGGTAGCGTCGGAAGTCGGAGTTTTTCGCCGGCGCGAGGAGATGCGCAGGCTCTCGCCGAGCTGGGTTTCGTCGTCGTCGAGATCGACGGGATGGGGACTCCGTGGAGATCCAAGTCATTTCACGACGCGTACTACGGCCGGATGGGGGACAACACACTGCCCGATCAGGTTGCCGGGATGAAGGAGCTGGCTCGGCGTTATCGGTGGATCGACATCAACCGCGCCGGCATCTACGGCCACTCCGGCGGCGGATTCGCGGCCGCGGACGCGATGTTCCGCTATCCGGACTTCTTCAAGGTCGGGATTTCTGAAGCGGGGAACCACGACAACCGCGTCTACGAGGACGACTGGGGCGAGCGATATCAGGGGCTGCTCGTGCGTGGGCCGAATGGGAGCGACAACTACGCCGCCGAGGCCAATCAGCCGCTCGCAAAAAACCTGAAGGGCAAGCTGTTGCTCGCGCACGGAACGATGGACGACAACGTTCCGCAGAACAACACACTGCTGGTGGTCGACGCGCTGATCAGCGCGAACAAGGACTTCGATCTGGTCTTGCTCCCCAATCGCCGTCACGGCTTCGGCAACGAGGCGTACATGGTGCGCCGGCGCTGGGACTATTTCGTCAGGAATCTGCTCGGCGCGGAACCGCCGAAGGAATACCCACTTGGTCAACGCAAATAATGGAACTGCAACTGAAGACTACCGGGTGACGGCTGTCGGCTGGCCCGCTGATGGCTACGGGCAAAACTGCGACTGCACCGGTCTAAAGCCCGCAGCCACCCGCGGGTCCGCCCGCAGCCCTCACCCGGTAGTCTTCTTTTGCAGTTTAGTCCTTGCATTGGCGCCGATGCGTGCCGCGGCGCAAGCCCCGAAGCCTGTATTCACCCACGCCGACACCATCCGCGGATCCAACACGCCCGAGCGCGCGTGGTGGGACGCGGCGTTCTACGATCTGCACGTCAAGGTGAATCCCTCGGACAGCAGCATCACCGGCCACAACACGATCACATATCGCGTTCTCAAGCCCGCGCGTGAGATGCAGATCGATCTGCAGCTCCCTCTCGTCGTCGACAGCATCGTCCAGGATGGAACCGAGCTGAGCGCCCGGCGCGATGGTAATGCGTTCTTCGTCAGACTCATCACGCCTCAGGCGCCAGGATCGAGAAAAACGATCTCGGTCTATTACCATGGCAAGCCGACCGTCGCGCAGCGCGCGCCGTGGGATGGCGGCTTCGTATGGGCTCGCGACAGCCTCGCGCGTCCATGGATTGCAACCGCCAACGAAGGTCTCGGAGCAAGCGTGTGGTGGCCGAACAAGGACATTTACTCCGACGAGCCGGACAGCCAGCGAGTGGCGATCACGATTCCCGATTCAATCATGGATGTGTCGAATGGCCGTTTGCGCAGCACCACTCCCAACGCGGACGGCACGACCACTTACGAGTGGTTCGTCAGCAATCCAATCAACAACTACGACATCGCCGTCAACGCTGCGCACTACGCGCATTTCAGCGATACCTACGAGGGCGAGCGCGGCAAACTGACGCTCGACTTTTATCCTCTCGACTACCATACCGACACCGCCCGCAAGCAATTCCAGCAGGTGAAGCCGATGCTTCAATGCTTCGAGAGCTGGTTTGGCCCTTTTCCGTGGTACGAGGACGGATACAAGCTCGTCGAGACGCCACACCTGGGCATGGAGCATCAGAGCGCGGTCGCGTACGGGAACCACTACAAGAACGGGTACCTCGGCCGAGACCGGTCAGCGTCAGGTCACGGCCTCAAGTGGGATTTCATCATCATCCACGAGAGCGCGCACGAGTGGTGGGGCAACAGCATCACGATGAAGGATGCGGCGGACATGTGGATCCATGAGAGCTTCGCCACCTACGCTGAAGGTCTCTACACCGAGTGCCAGGAAGGGAAGAAAGCCGGCGCCGAATACACGATCGGTCAGCGCAAGATCGTCCGCAACGATGAGCCGATCATCGGTGTGTATGGCGTGAACCACGAAGGCTCTGGCGACATGTACGACAAGGGCGCCAACATGCTGCACACGATCAGGCAGCTCGTCGATGACGACACCCGCTGGCGCGGAATTCTACGCGGCCTCAACAAGACCTACTGGCACCAGATCGTGAGCGGAAAACAGGTCGAGGATTACATCACCCGCCAGTCGGGCATGAACCTGAGCAAGGTATTCGATCAATACCTGCGCACCACCATGATTCCGGTGCTCGAGTACAAGCTCGAGGGACAGCGGCTCTCTTACCGATGGAGCAGTGTCGTGCGCGGCTTTGCGATGCCGGTGAAAGTCACGACATCACCGGGTGTGTACGGCTGGATTCGCCCTACGCAAAGCTGGAACACAGCCCGGCTGAAACTGAACCGGCCTGAGGATTTCAGAGTAGACGAAAACTTCTACGTCGTCCCCAGAGATCTACTCAAGCCGGCCGATTCGACTACCGTCCGTAAAGCCCAGTAACCCGCGCGGTGGCGAGCTTGTTCGCGTTCAGATTGAATCCAACGTAAGCGGCGGTCGCGTCACCCGGCACATCGATCTTGTCGACCTTGAGCGCAAAGATCGTGATGTTGTAGTGGTGCGGTTTGTCGCCGACCGGCGGACAGGGGCCACCGTAACCCTTCGATCCGAAATCAGTTCTGCCCTGCGCGCTTCCGCGCGGCGCGTTGCGCCCGCCGCCCGCTCCGGCGACCAGACCCGTAGTCCCTGCAGGAATGTTGTACATGACCCAATGCCACCAGCCGCTTCCCGTTGGCGCATCCGGATCGTACATGGTGACGGCGAACGATTTGGTGCCCGCCGGTGGATTGGCCCACTCCAGTGCGGGCGAAATGTTCTGGCCGTTGCAGCCCATTCCGTTGAACACGTGACTGATCGTGATGCGGCCCTTCGATACGAGATCCGGTGCCGTCGCCCGGAAATGCGCTGAAGCGCCTTTCGCTTTCCCCTGAGCATGCGCTGATTGGGCGCTCACTACGGCAATGGCTCCAATCATCAGCACAGCTAGCGCCGTTGGTACGCGGCGGCATCGATACAGAATCGACATCGTGTCCCCCCTCAGTGTCTGGACGAAGATTTCGCTATCTCCATACCGCTAGAATGATTCCGGCGATCACGAAACACACGAGATTGTAGGCGGTATCGATGAACCAGAGCTGCTTGGGCTTCCCGGAAAAAGTGGCCGTTGCGTAGCTGGTGCTCGCGGCGAAGCCGAGCCAGCACATGAAGCCGATGATCGCCCCGTGACCGGCCGATACTCCACCGCCGGCTTCTGCCATTGCGGGGTCACGCCCGATATGCCCGAGAATCAGCGCGAGGGTGATCGCGATGAGGAGGCTCGTGACAATTGCGCCCACGTACAAGAGCGGCATGTTGGCGCTCGCTGCCTCCGCCTTCATCTGCTCCTCCGTTTTGCCCTGAAGCGCTATCCAGCGCTTCGCGAAGAGAGCTGGTGAGTACCAGAGTCCGCCAAGCACGAAGATGACGATTGCGGCAACGATAACGGCGAGCCAGTTGATCGGTGGATAATGCATCGAGATGCCTCCGTCGGTTGTTAAAGCCGGGGCAAATCTACGCTCGCTCGGCGACTCGCGCAGTGGTGCAAATGAGACGGATGGCGGCCTGCGCGGCGTGACCAAATGTATCTACGGCCGGATCGTACGCGGAAAGCGTGAGTCCGGCAATCCGAAACCTGCCGGCAATCTGCGCGAGCGCGTGGTCGAGATCTTCGAGAGTCAGCCCGCCCGAGATCGCATAGGAATTGGCAGCTGCCACCGCGGAATCGAGAACGTCGAGGTCGAGGTGCACGTAGATGCTGTCCACGTGCTCGCGGATTTTCTCGAGCACTCGAGGCAGGGATGATCGAAGCTGCTTTGGCTCGACGATGTCGACGCTCGATTCGTCGAGCAGCGCGCTCTCGAGCGAGTCCAGGTCACGCGTTCCAATCAGACATACGCGATCATCCGGAATCGGCGCGAATTCCGGAATAGTGGCCGCGAGCTGGGTCCAGCAGCGGCCGGTAATGATTGCCACCGCGGTTCCATCCAGAAAGCCGCTGCGCGTTGTCTCCGGAGTGTTGAAGTCGCCGTGGGCGTCGAACCATGCAACCCCGGTGGATTGAGCGCCGAGGCCGGCAAGCGTGCCGACGGCTGTGTTGCAGTTTCCGGCGAGGACGATTGGAAATCGACCGGACTCCCGCGCCTCGCGAACCGCGGCCGAGAGCATCCGCATTAGCTCGAAACTGGTCTGGATCTCCGCCTGCCAGTCTGCCGTGAGCTCCGCGATCCTGGTGTGAACGGTGTGACCATTCTCGCGGAGCGCGCGTTCCAGCCCGGCATCCAGGAGCCTTTCCGGTCCAGCGCCCATCCGCATACCGCGATTCCCGGAATCGTAGGGGACGGCGAGGAGTTGGATGTCCATCCGGAAAACCTAAACTGCTCACCGCTGGTTCAGTTGCACTTTGCAGTTGCAGCATGCCAGTGAATATCGGGTCCTACGTCACCTTACGTATGCCCGGCCGACCCGGCGGCCTGTAGCGTATGCGAGCCATTCTTCCTTAACCCCCGGATAAATGACACCCAATAGAGCTTGCAGCTTCGTACTGCTCCTATTCGCGTTCGCGCTGATTGCGGGCGCCATTACACCCGCGCCCCTCGGCGCGCAGGATTCGGCTGCCATCCGCCAGAGGCTCCACGTCGTTGACTCCACGAAAATCCAGGTCATCACCATGCGCGACGGCTCGTCCCTCGTGGGCCGCATCGTGGATGTGCGCGCCGACACCGTCGACTTCCAGATGGGGATCGGCCGCGTGCCCGTCGCAATTCGAGACATTCACGAGATAACTGAATCAGGGTCGGGCCGGGTGCACGCGGGACAGTACTGGTTCCCCAATCCCAACTCGACTCGCCTCTTCTTCGCACCCACGGGACAAATGCTCAAGAAGGGAGAAGGGTACTTCTCCGACTACGAGCTCTTTTTTCCCGGATTCGCCTATGGTGTGACCGACAATCTCAGCATTGGCGGCGGAGTGTCGATCTTTCCGGCAGGGTTCGACGAGCAGGTCTACTATGTCACTCCCAAGGTGGGGGCAAGTGTCTCGGATCGGGTTCACCTCGCGGCGGGCGTCCTGTTCGCGGGAACGAACGGCGGGACGGGTGGGGTCGGATACGGCGTCGGGACATTCGGAGATGGTGACGCCAGCGCCACCATCGGACTCGGCTACGGTTTCGCCGGCGGGGAGATCGAGAGCAAGCCCGTTGCGATGCTGGGCGGTGAGAAGCGCGTATCGCGGCGAATTGCGCTGGTGTCGGAGAACTACCTGCTGCCAGTCTCGGACAACAACATCGTCTACTCTTTCGGCATCCGCTTCATGGGTGAAAAGCTCACCACCGATCTCGCGATCTTCAACATGTCGGGTAGCGGCATTATCGGGTTCCCGTACGTTGACTTTGTATTCAAGTTCTAGGGTCAGTTACCGCAGCTTCCCTCGGGCCTCTCTCGCCCTCGCCGCGAATGCTTTGGCATCGGCCGGAGTGAAACTCTCCATCAGCGGCCCGTGTCCGATCTCGGTGTCACGGAAAACTTCTTCGCCGTTGGCCCGCACGAGCTTCAGCCGCCCGTCGGCGTAGCGCGCGTCGGCGAGGTCGCGCAGGTGGTACGCAACACCGTGGTCGAACAACGGCTGCAGCGCTCCGAGAGCCATGCGCGCGAACAGCCGATTGACGGTGCCTTTGATCGTGTCGGTCGCTTCGCGGGAGTTCATTCGCGCGAGGCCGGTGTCGGTCATCTCCGCGACTATCGTGGTGTCCATGAGAAGCAAAGCCGCAGTGCCGTCGCGGCTGACGATGGCGAAATTCGCCTTGGCCAAAGTCGATCTGTCGACAATGTGGGCCACGGAGTCGGGGACGTGGACATTCACGTGGACCGAGCCGCCCTCCTGGGCACGGGCGGCGGGAGCGAAGCAGAAGGCAGAAAGTGCGACCGCGAACGCGGTACGCATGGCGAGAACCAATGAGCGCATGATGTAATGCCTGGACGAGGTTGACCTTCCGACACTACGGCAGCGAGCGCCCAGATGTTTCCGATTAGTTCCTGTAGATGTCCGGGAACTGCTTCTTCAGCGCCGCGACCTTCGGCTGATCGTTGATCACGATATACGGCTGGTTGGGGTGATGGGCCAGGTAATCCTGGTGGTACTCCTCGGCCGGGTAAAACCCGCGCAGCTTCTCGACCTTGGTCACGATTGGCCGCGAAAATGTCCTGGCCGCGGTGAGCTGCTTGATGTAGCTCTCCGCGATCTGCTGCTGTTGCGGGCTGTTGTAGAAGAGTTCCGAGCGGTACTGTGTCCCGCGATCGGGTCCCTGGCGGTTGAGCTGCGTCGGGTCGTGCGCCACCGAGAAAAAGATCTGCAGCAGCTTTCCGTACGATACCTGCGCGGGATCGTAGATCACCTGCACGGACTCGGCGTGCCCGGTGTCGCCGGTGCTGACCTGTTCGTAGGAAGGGTTGCCGGCGTTGCCACCAGCGTAGCCGGAAACGGCGGACTTGACGCCCTTCACGTGCTCAAAAACCGCCTCGACTCCCCAGAAACAACCACCTGCAAACACCGCGGTGTCCTCTGCTGACGACGTCACTGTCGCGTCGACCAGGGGCGCTGCGACGGGCCCCGGGGCCTGGCGTGAAGCCACGCTTGTGGCGGTGGCGGCGACGAGAACCAGCACAGCAGTAAGTACTGCGAGTACGGCTGGTACGTTCGGAAGAGAGCGATTCATCGTGCGATTCTCAGGGGCGGGAAGGATACTCATTAGACCAAATATTGAGTGATTTGTTCCGCTACTACTGCTCGGTCAATGAGAGCACGTTGCCTTCGGGATCCTTGAACCAGGCGATTTTCGCCCCGCTCGGCGAGCTCCAGACACCAAGCTGATCCTGTTCCATTCCGGGGAACCGCTCGAATTTCACACCCTTCTTGTTGAGGCCTTTCACCGATGCGGTGATGTTGTCGACGAGCCACCCCAGTATTGTGAATGGAGCCGGCTTGAATCCATCGACGCTCGAAACATTGGCGACTCGAACCATCACGCCATTGGCGTCGAGCACCAGCGCGAACGGATCCTCGCTGACGAATCGCAGTCCGAGAATCTCCTCGTAGAATGCACGCGCCTTCGCGGGATTCCTGCTGGGGACAAACGCGACGATATCCTTCGTTCCTAACATTGTGCCTCCGGGGGGGCCGGAATGATCAGGTGAATATCGGCGGGAGTCTTTGTTCAGTGGCAATTCGGAACGGATAGCTGAACGCCAGACGCTCATCGAGCTCCGGATTCGGCGGATTGCCTCCTTCCTGGAAGATCCATTCGATGTCCACGAACTCGCTGTTGCGCCACATTCCGATTCCTACCTGCCGAGGCAGGTCAAGCTCGTGTTTGGAGGCGATCGACAGGCTTTTCAGTGCGTCAAACGCGCGGTCGTGGAATTCGCGGGTGACCGGGACGACCAGGAACCCGCACCCGGTGCGTCCGGAAGCAATTCTGAATGGGAGCTCGAATCTGTTGGCGCGCACTGCCTCGAGAGCGAGACGAAGCTGCTGCTTTAGAGCTTTCAGCTCGTAACGTCCGAGGAGCGCGATCTCGGCGAGAATCTCGTAGCAATCCGTGTCGGCCTGATCACTGTGCTGCGCTGCGATCCTGCTGGCGAGACTGTCCATGACAAAGGAGAACTCGCACGCCGTGGGGCCGCCGCGTGAGCGCGCTGCTCTCTCAAACTTCTGGTCCGGTGCCGCCGAGTAGTCTTCCGACAGGTACTGCCCGATGAACGCTCCTTCGCTCACCGCGGTGACCGCCGCATCCCAGTTGATGAGGAGGTCGCGGCGAAAGCTGAAGTAGTCGACCATCTCCGCCGGTGTGATGAAGTGCTCGCAGATCTCGAAGTAGTCCAGATCTCTCAGGATGTGAACGAAGCCGCCGTTCCGCCCCTTCTTGAATCGCGCCGCCCGGAACGCCCGCGATTTCGGCGGCACACGGTAGATGATCATGCTCACCAGCTCGTCGGGATCCCTGGCCGGCACGTAGACGCGGTGCCCAAAATGATTGACGAGGGACAATCCCTTATAGCGCCCAAGCAGATCGCGGGTGTTCTGAACCTGCTTGGCTGCCTTCTTCACGACGTTGTTGGCGACCCACTTCTCGAGGTCCCCGGGCTTCGAGGCCACCTTTTGCTCGCGCTCCTTCAGCTGGAAGATGAAGCCGATATTGTCGAGGAGGACGATGCGATCGGCGAGCTCTGACTCGTCCTCGGGGCTGCGCGGAAGCTGTATGGAGGGAAAGGAGAACGCCCTCATGAAGACATTCGCGTGCTGCTGGGCAGTGAAATCCTGGAAGAGGCTCGACGAACCCGGGCTGCTCTCTTTCACTCGCCCTCTGGTGGCGGATGCCGTTTACTTAGCAGACAAGCACGATTCGCCGCAAGGCTGAGTCAGAATCTCCTCGGGCGTCTCTCCCAATAGAGCAGCAACGCCGCTCCGATGAGACCTGTGACAATGCAGAATAGGTAGAGAATCCGGACGCTTACGATGCCGTACAACGGATTCGCGTCGGTAAACGGCCGGAAGGGACGGATGTCGGAGTGCATGATCCCGTCCAGCACCGAATGGAAGATCCCCCCGAATATCCCGCTGTAGACCGCGATCGGGAGCCGGTATTCCGCGGCGAGCGCCTCCGGCACGAGGTCTCGCGGTCTCGCGACCCAGGTGCCGACTTGTGAGACGATCAGTCCGCACAGCAATCCGATCAGTCCGCCGAGCGCGAAGGTGTGGGCCTGTCGATGGACCGGCGTCGCGTGTTGGAGCAGGTAGTAAGCGGACTCGATGTCGATTACCACCTGCGACAGCGAGTAGGCGGCCATGGAGAAGTGCCGCGGCGCGGCGGCTTTGACGAGCAAGCCGGGACCGAAGTGGAATGGCGTCGCTGGCATTGTACTCCAGCAAATCTATTGGTTGGCGCTAATCGTTGGCGGAGGGACCCCGCGCCGAGAGATCGATTTGGCGAATGGCGCCGACGTGATAGGCGAGGTGCGCGACGCTGCCCACGACGCTGTTGAGCTCCGACTGGTCGATCTCGCGCGGCTTGTTCAGGGACTCCAGCCATCGATGCGCTTCGCTTGCCAGCTCGTCGCGGAGCTGCCTCCACTGGGCGGCGGAGACGCGGGTCCGGCGCCAGCTGGCACTCCAGTCTGCGTCGTCGAACGGGTTCTCGCCGGCGCTCCAGCGATTCATCAGCGAGAGTCCATACCGCAGATGATCGACGTGCGCGGCAATCGTCGATCCGTGCGGCGTCGGGGCGGAAGCCGCCGTTGCGGACAGCTTATCGAGCGAGCGCAGCAATCCTGCATCGCCGCGATTCAGCATGTACGCCTCGGTCTGCGGGGCGCCATCGACCAGCTCGGCGAAGAGTGTTGGGAGCGTGTTGCCAAAATCGCGGGTGTTCATAGGAAGCGTAGTCTACTTGATTGGCCAGGTTCCCCCAACCGCCTTGTAGACCGCGACCAGCGCGGTCGCCGCTGCCGTGTGACCCTGCGCCAGCTGGCTTTCGGCGTCGAGCAGCGTCCGCTCTGCGTCCAACACCTGCAGAAAGTCCGTGAGCCCCGCCTCGAACCGCTGCTGCGCCAGGTCCGCCGCGCGAGTGCTCGAGCGGACGGCGCTTTCCAGGATCGCCAGCCGGGCGTGCGCCCGATCGTACGTCACGAGTGATCCTTCGCTCTCCTCGAGGGCGCGAAGCACCGTCGCATTGTACGTGGCTTGCGCCTCTTCCTGACCCGCCTGCGCAACCTCAACTCTCTGTCTCACCCGTCCGACATCGAATAGCGGGAAAGTCACAACTGGCCCGATGAGCAGCCTGGAATTCCCGCGCTTGAACAGGGAGTCGACAGAATTCGACAGGTAACCGGCGCGCGCGCCGAACGTAACCTTCGGCAAGTATTCCGCTCGAGCTGCTCCGACGAACAGGGTCCGCGCGGCGAGCTGTCGTTCCGCCTGCAGAACATCGGGACGACGACGTACGATCTGGTCGGGTGAACCCACATACACGGTATCGGGAAGACGCGGTAGCGCTCCGGAGTCGAGGAGAGCCGCTGGCAACGCGCCCGGGGCGCGCCCGAGCAATACAGCCAGCCGATTCCGATCCAGCGCGATCTGGGATTCGAGGACCGGGGTTGTCGCGAGCGTCAGGTACAAGACCGATTTTGCGCGCTCGGTGTCGAACGCGGTCCCGCGGCCAGCGGCCAGGCGATCTTCAGTGAGCTTGACGATCTTCCGCTGATTCGCGGCGTTGCGCTGTGAGACCGCGAGCTGACGCTGTGCGCCGCGCAGCTCGAAGTACGTACGCGCGACCTCCGCCGCGACGATCACCTGAACGTCCTCGAGGCCGTGCTCCGACGATTCGGCGAGCGCGCCCTGCGCCTTGACGTTGCGCCCAACGCGCCCGAAGAAATCGAGCTCCCACGACGCGTCGAACCCCACGTCCCAGAGTTGTTGCGTCGGGAGCTGACTACTCAGTCCGGGAGTCTGCGCCAGGGAGATCTGCGAGCGCGAAGTGCTACCTGTTCCCGTCAGCGTTGGTACGAGATCCAAGGCGGCGAGCCGCCGCGTCGCGCGTGCACTCATCACTCGCGACTGCGCGATGCGGACATCCATGTTCGCGCGCTGGCCTTCCCGTACCAGCATCGTCAGCGTCGTGTCGCCCAGCTCTGTCCAGAACGGAGCCGACGCCACCGTTGCACTCACGTACACACCGGGCGTCGCTACATCCTCGCTGCGAGATGTCTGCGCCCGATTGGCTACGATCGAAGGGTTGTCGCTCACGTTGTACGCAGCAGGAACGGGTACCTCAGACGCGCGGTATGCCGGCGTGGAACAGCCAACCAACACGGCACTGAGTGCCGCCAGAGATTTACGCATGGGTGCTGCCCTCATCTCCCGCCACCAGCGATGGGCGCCATGGATAGAGAGGTTTGATGTCGTCAGAAGTCTCGACCGGCTGGCCGGAGGCCGGCACTGGAGTTTGGGCGCGCCCGTGCACGTATCCGCGCACCAGCACGTAGAAGAGCGGTGTGAAGAGGAGCCCGAGGAACGTTACACCGAGCATTCCCGAGAACACGGCGATTCCCATCACGCGCCGCATCTCGGCGCCGGCGCCGCTCGCAAGGATCAGCGGAATGACACCGGCAATGAACGCAAAGGACGTCATGAGAATCGGGCGCAGTCTGATGCGAGCGGCCTCGAGGGCAGCGGTAAATCGATCGCGCCCCTGGCGCTCCAGATCGCGAGCGAACTCGACGATAAGAATCGCGTTCTTGCACGCGAGCCCCACTAGCACGAGCAAGCCGATCTGGGTGAAGACGTTGTTGTCACCACGAGTCAGCCACACACCGGCGATCGCGGAAACCAGGGACATCGGTACGATCAGCATTATGACAAGCGGCAACGACCAGCTCTCGTACTGCGCGGCGAGAACCAGGAATACGAGCAGAATGCAGAGCGGGAAGACCAGGATGGCGGTATTGCCGGCCAGCTTCTGCTGATACGTGAGCTCGGTCCACTCGAAGCCGATGCCGTTCGGCAGCGTCTCGTTGGCAAGCCGTTCCATTATCTGTACCGCTGATCCAGCGCTCGTTCCCGGAGCCGCGCTGCCGCTGATGTCTGCCGCGGGGTAGCCATTGTAGTGGGTGACCTGATCCGGTCCGTACGACTGCTTCATCGTCAGTACCGAGCCGAGCGGAACCATCTCGCCGCGGACGTTTCGAACCTTGAGCTGAGCGATGTTGTCCGCGCTCGCCCTGTAGGGCGCGTCTGCCTGGGCGATCACCTGGTAAGTGCGCCCGAACTTGTTGAAGTCGTTGACGTACTGAGAGCCGAGATAGATCTGGAGCGTCGAGAACAGATCATTCAGCGGAATGCCCAGCTGTTTCACCTTGTCGCGATCGACGTCGGCGTAAAGCTGAGGCACGTTGATCTGGAAACTCGAGAACTGGCCCGCAAGTCCAGGCGTCTGGTAGGAGCGGCCGACCATCGCCTGCGTCGTCGCATAAAGCGTCGAATCGCCCAGCCCAGCCCTGTCCTCGATCATCATCTTGAAACCACCGATCGATCCCAACCCGTTCACCGCGGGAGGAGGAAAGACCGCGACGAAGCCCTCCTGAATGGCTGAGAATTTCTGATTGAGCGCCATCAGGATAGCGTTGCTCTTCAGGTCCTTCGACTTTCTCTCCTCGAACGGTTTGAGTCCGAAGAAGATGACGCCCGCGTTCGACTTGGGGCCGAAGCTGGATATGGACAGGCCCGGGAATGCGACCGCATGCTCGACGCCGGGTGTCTTGAGGGCGATGTCCGACATCCGTCTGATGACGGCTTCGGTGCGGTCGAGCGATGCGGCGTCGGGTAGCTGCGCGATCGCGACGAGGTACCGCTTGTCCTGACTCGGCACGAATCCCTTCGGCACTCTCGTGAACCCGATAACGCCAATCAGAACCAGTACCCCGTACACTGTGAGTGCAAGGACGGAACGATGTGTGACACGCTGCACGATGGTGCCGTAGCGATTGGATGCCCGCCCGAAGAGACGGTTAAAGGGATCGAACAGCCAGCCAAGCAACCGGTGCATGATGCGCGTTGGCGCATCCTCAGGCGCTCCGCGCGGCTTGAGGAGCACTGCAGCAAGCGCCGGCGACAACGTCAGCGAATTGAACGCCGAGATCAGCGTCGAAAATGCGATGGTGAGAGCGAACTGCCGGTAGAACTGTCCGTCGAGTCCACTGATGAACGCCACCGGGACGAACACCGCGGACAACACCAGCGCGATCGCTATGATCGGGCCGCTGACTTCCTCCATCGCGCGGTGACTCGCATCGAGGGGCGAGAGGCCCTCCTCGATGTGCCGCTCCACGTTTTCCACCACGACGATTGCGTCGTCGACCACGATGCCGATCGCCAGCACGAGTCCGAACAGAGACAGCGTGTTGATCGAGAACCCGGTCGCGAGCATCACGCCGAAAGTGCCGACGATGGAGATTGGTACCGCGACGAGCGGAATGATCGAGGCCCGCCAAGTCTGCAGGAAGAGAACGACCACGATGACAACCATCAGCGTCGCGAGGAGCAGCGTGTAGATCACCTCGCGGATCGAATCGCGGACGAACAGTGTCGGATCGTACACGGAAGACCATTCGACGCCCTGCGGGAACCGGGTCTTCAGGTCGGCCATCTTCGCGCGAATGGCGCTGGAGAGAGCGAGCGCGTTCGAGCCCGGTGACTGGAATACCACAATTGCGACGGCCGGCTTGTTGTCGAGCAGTGCGCGCAGGCCGAACGTGCCGGGGCCGAGCTCAATGCGCGCGACATCACGGAGACGAGTGACCGCTCCGTCCGCGCCGGTCTTGACTATGATGTTTCCGAACTCTTTTTCGTCCGTGAGTCGCCCGCGCGCGACGACGGTCAGCTGATATGCCACCGGGTCATTCATCGGCGGAGCGCCAACGGTGCCCGCGGCGACCTGGAGGTTCTGCTCGCGGATGGCGTTGACGACGTCGGTCGCCGACAATCCATACGATGCCACACGGTTCGGATCGAGCCACACGCGCATTGCATAGTCGCCCGCGCCGAACACGATTACCTGACCAGCGCCCGGAATTCTCGACAGGTCGTTGCGCACATTCAGCAGCGCATAATTCCGCAGGTAGACAGGGTCGTAGCGGCTGTCCGGAGAAAAAAGGTGCACGACCATCGTGATGTCCGGCGAACGCTTCTGGGTGATGACACCGAGAGCGCGCACCTCCGCGGGCAATCGCGCCAGCGCCTGGTTCACGCGGTTCTGCACCTGTACCTGCGCGAGGTCGACGTCGGTGCCGATCTCGAAGGTGACGGTGAGATTGAACGTGCCATCGGCCGAAGCGGACGATGTCATATAGAGCATCCGCTCGACGCCATTGATCGCGTCCTCGAGCGGCGTGCCAACCGTCTGTGCGAGCACCGTCGGATTTGCGCCGGGATATATCGCACTGACGGTGATGGTCGGCGGTGTGACTTCGGGATACTCGCTGATCGGCAGCTGGGTGACTGCGATCAAGCCCCCGGCAAGAATGACCAGCGACAGCACGACCGCGAAGATCGGGCGGTCGATGAAGAAGCGTGAGAAACGCACTTGATGTACTCCGGTTAGAACGTGCTACCGCGCAGCCGGCGCCGGCGCGGCGGATTCCGCGACAACCATGGACGCATTTGTGGCGGCGACCTTCATCCCCGGGCGAACCCGCATCAGGCCGTTGATGACTACGCGCTCTCCGGCCTTGAGCCCGGATTCAACCGTGCGCAGACCATCCACGACGCGGCCGGTGACAACAGGACGATACTCGACGCTGTTGTCGCTCTTGAGCACGAGCACGAACTTGCGATCCTGATCGGTGCCGATCGCCTGATCCTGAACCAGGATTGCCGGGTGCCTCTGGTTGCCGAGGAGTCGTACGCGCGCGAACAGTCCTGGCGTGAAAAGCCCGTTGGGGTTCGACAACATTGCCCGAGCGCTGATCGTTCCCGAGGCCCCATCGACGCGGTTGTCAACGAAATTCAGTCTGCCGTCATGGGGAAATCCCGTTTCGTTGGCGAGACCGATCAGTACCTCCCGTCCTTTGGGACCCGTGGCCTGCGCACCCATGTATTTCAGGTATGCCTGCTCGTCGGTGTCGAAGTACACGTAGATGGGATCGATCGAGACGATGGTGGTCAGGAGCGTTGGTGACGGCGCACCCGCCTGGACGACATTGCCAGGAGTGATTTCGGCGCGACCGACGCGGCCTGAAATCGGCGCGCGCACGACGGTCCATTCCAGATTCAGTCGTGCAACTCGCACCGCCGCCTCGGCCGCGCGCACCCCTGCATCACCTTCGGCGCGACCGCTGGTCCGGGCGTCCAGCTCCTCGCGGGAGATCGCCTGGCTGTTCACCAGCTTCTGCGCGCGCTCGACTTCCATGCCGGCGAGCTGATTGCGGGTGCGCGCCTGGGCAAGCACGGCTTCCGCTCTTGAGACTTCAGCTTCGTATGGACGCTGATCGATCACGAACAGGACGTCGCCCTGATGAACAATCGCGCCTTCGACGAAGCCGACCCGCTGGAGAAATCCACCGACGCGCGGCCGGACCTCTACGGAGTTGACGGCCTCAAAGTGCCCTGTGAATTCGTCCCAGTCGGCGACCACGCGCTCGATGGCGGGTGCCACGGTGACCTGGGGAGCTTGCATCGGCGGCGGCTCTTTCCGGCAGCCGGCTCCGGCGAGGACGAAAACTCCGGCCGCGGCCCAGCTGCCGGCTTGAATTCTGATGGAGGCTGACTTGGGGCGAGAGAAAGTGGAACTCATGTTGCACAACTCCGGGACAAGTGACTGCTGCAGCAAACGGTGGTGGCACTTCGTATCGACATGTAGTATGTTACCGATCAGTAACACTCAACAGGCACCCCTATGTTACCGGTCGGTAACATTTTAGTCAAGGAGGGGTACAGCATATCGTGAAAACAGATATTTCCAACAATAGGCTGAAAGCGAGAAAGAGTCGTCGCTCCAGCATCCCCGTCCGCGAGCGGATTCTGGTGGCGGCAGGAGATTTGTTCCATAAGCAGGGGATCCGCGGCGTGGGCGTCGAAGCAATCGCCGAGGCGGCGCAGACGAACAAGATGACGCTGTACCGCTACTTCGCCTCGAAGGACGAGCTGATAACGGAATGGGTGCGCGGCATCGTCGCGCACAAAGAGGAGGAGTGGAAGGATCTCGACGCGAAGCATCGCGGAGATCCAACGGGCCAGCTCCAGGACTGGAGCCGGCGCACCGCCGCCAAGCTTCGCGAGATGGAAGAGCGCGGGTCTGCCCTTGGCAACGCCTTCGCCGAGCTGCCCGATCCGAACCATCCGGCGCGCCGTGTCATGAAGGAGCACAAGCTTCGAACGCACAAGCGCGTCGTCCGCCTTTGCAAGGCGGCTGGATTCCCCGATCCCGCGTTTTCGGCGAACCTGTTCAGCATGATGCTGGAAGGCGCCCATTCCTGCGG
>Ga0193723_1000317_pt1 | contig 18505 bp, 16 predicted proteins | sample H2m2metaG_FD_143042 | JGI IMG/M metagenome (GOLD analysis project Ga0193723, IMG submission 143042) | Soil microbial communities from a riparian zone of the East river system, Colorado, United States - H2m2 | ecosystem: Environmental > Terrestrial > Soil > Riparian zone | place: USA: East River...
ACCAGCGTTCCTGATTCACACTCTACGAACGCTTCGTGGAGCGGCGTGTTCGCATCTTCGCGCTCGCCGCACACCACGCGGACGATGGGAAGCTCGAACTTCTTCGCGAACTCGAAATCGCGCTCGTCGTGACCGGGTACGCCCATGATCGCGCCGGTGCCGTACTCCATGAGCACGTAATCGGAGACCCAGACCGGAATCTCCTTGCCTGTAGCCGGATTGATCGCGTACGAGCCGGTGAAGACCCCGGTCTTCTCCGTGCTCGTCTTCCGCGTGATGATATCCTGCTTCTTCGTCTTCTCGCGGTAGGCTTCGACCTTTTTCTTCTGCTCCGGCTTGGTCAGCGACTTGACGAGCGGATGCTCGGGCGCGAGCACCATGTACGTTGCGCCAAAAATCGTGTCCGCACGGGTGGTGAATACTCGTATTTCGCTTTCCGCGCCCTCGATTGTGTGCGTCGCGAACGCGAGCTCCGCGCCCTCGGACCGGCCAATCCAGTTCCGCTGGGCCGTCTTCGTCGTGTCCGACCAATCGATGTGATCGAGATTATCGAGCAGTCTTGGCGCGTAGTCGCTGATGCGGAAGAACCACTGCTCGAGCAGGCGCTGCTCTACGGGCGTGCCGCACCTCTCGCAGTGACCGCCGACCACCTGCTCGTTCGCAAGAACGGTTTTGTCCTTCGGGCACCAGTTGACCGCAGCCTGCTTCTTGTAGGCGAGCCCCTGCTCGAAAAGCTTCAGGAAGAGCCACTGGGTCCACTTGTAGTAGTTCGGCTCCGTGGTTGACAGCGTGTAGCGCCAATCGACCATGAGTCCGGCTCGCTCGAGCTGCCTGCGGAAGTTGGCGATGTTCCGCGGGATCAGATCCATCGGATGCACCCCGACCTTGAGGGCGTAGTTCTCCGAATGAATCCCGAACGCGTCGTATCCGAGCGGCTCGAAGACGTTGTGTCCCTTGAGACGCTGGAATCGTCCATAAATGTCGTTCCCAGTGAACGCAAAAAGATTCCCGACGTGGAGTCCTTCGGCGGACGGATAGGGGAACATCATCAGGGCATAGAACGGCCTTTGGGCGCGCTGCAGGTCCGTGTTGTTCGTTCCACGCTCCTGCCAGATGCGCTGCCATTTCCGCTCGACAGCGCCAGGATCGTAAGTCACGGCGACTGGGGAGAACGGGTCGTCACGTGTTGCCGAGTTGTCCATCAGTACAAAGTAGCGGCTCAGCGGCGGAGTTTCATCTCTCCGTGCAGCTGGCCGAGTCGTTTCACAATCGCTCTACACAATGACCGCAACGCCTGTCCCGATCGCGCCACGCTCCGCCACCGGCTTTCTCAAGCCGATGTTCACAGCGCTGCAGCGCCGAGTGATCAACGCGAGCATCGTGTTCGGATTGGTGTTCGTCATAGGGCTCGGGGCAATTTGCTGGCAGATCTATCACCTGCTGCCGCCCTCGACTCGCGAGGACGTCCAGAGCGTCGCGGGATTCAACACCGCCCTCATCATCGCGTCTCTCTGGATTGGCGTAGCGCTGGTCACGACCGCGTCGGCCGCGATCATCTTCGTCAAGTTGCACGTGAGTGGGCCGGCCGCCGAGCTCGCTCGCGTTCACGAAGCAATCGCGAAAGGCGACCTGTCGGGCGCCTACAAGCCTTCGGCGGGAAATGCCGCAGTGGACCGTCTCACGCGCTCAACGAGATCGATGTTGTCACATCTGAGGGAAGTCGCCGGCCAGATGCAAAGCTCCGCCGACGACAACAGCGAGCTGGTCTCGCAGATCACTCTGGCCTCACAGACCGTTGCCGCCTCGGCGCGTGAAGGCGCCGCGACATCGACGGTACTCAGTCAGGACGCAATTACCCGCGAGCGCACGATCAACGAGCTGACGGCAGAAGCAGCTCGGCTCGTCGAGATTCTCACGAATCTTCGCATCGCTGCCGCCGAAGGATTGAAGCGAGACCAGGCGCTGCGCCAACTGGCGCGCGACAACCGCACGCGTCTCGAGCGCACGACCAGCTCACTTCAGGAGCTTGCTTCCGACGCGCTCGAGAGCGCCGAAGGAATCGATGCCCTTTCAGCCGCGGCGGACGAGATCCAGGCATTCCTGGTCCTCGTTCAGAAGATCTCCCGTCAATCCAAGCTACTCGCCTTGAACGCCGCGCTCGAAGCAGCACGCGCCGGCGAGCACGGTCATGGTTTCGCGGTGGTCGCGACCGAGGTCAGGCGCCTCGCGAGCAGCTCCGCTGAAGCCGCGCAACGCACAACGTCCCTGGTGCAGGAGATGCTCGAGAGCGTCACCCATTCGCGCGAATCGACAGCGCGCACGGTTTCGACGGTCGAGCAGGTTCTCGAATCGACCCGCGCGGGACGGCAGTCGCTCGCCAGAGTCGAGGAAGGTACAATCGAGGGCGAGGACCTAAGCGTACGGATCGACTCGGCCGTCAAGGAATCAAGTGAGCTGATCACGACGATGAACCAGCGGCTCGCGAGTCTGTCTCAGGGAACCGCCGCTTTCTCACGCGCGATGCAGCACGTTGCCGTCTCGAACGAAGAGCAGAGCAAGAACATCGGCGAGATCGCGGCGACAGCGACCGCACTCACCGATGCGTCAGGGCAAATTTCTCAGCTGGTGAAGACGTTCAAGCTCCGCGGCAGCTGACCCCTGGCATTGTTGGTCTTTCCGATCGCGTGAACTTGAACGGCATCGGAATGAGTCGCGCTCCCTGAGAATCCGCGACGGCAAACCTCGCTCCCTCGTACGCAGTCGCTGATCCGAAGCGACCGTCCTTAGCCAGCGCGTAGAACTGCAGGTCGAACAACGGCCGCCCGTGCGCGTCGAGGAGTCGCCGCTCCGTCATCGCGATTACTCTGTCGATCGTCTTCATGCACGCCTGGTCGGGCGACATCCCCTGTCGCATGAACTCCACGATCAGGAACGCACCGCAAACTTTGATGTTTGCCTCTCCGCGACCGGTCGAGCCCGCGGCACCCACTGTGTTGTCGCAGTACTGGCCGGCCCCGACGATGGGTGAATCACCCACTCTGCCAGCGACTTTCCATGAGAGACCACTCGTCGTCGTAACCGACGAAATGTCGCCCGCAGCGTTCACGGCGTTCATGTTGATCGTTCCGGTCGTGAATTTGACGTGCAGCGGATCGTCGGGCGAGAGACTGGAAGTCCGCGGCGGAGGTGCGCTCTCGCCTGGATTGTCGAGCCAGGCGTCGGCGGGATTGAGACACGCCTTCCATCGCAGCCAGTCCTGCCTGCTCTTCTCGGTAAGAAGATTCTGCTCCTTGAAGCCCATCCTGAGCGCGAACTTTTTCGCGCCGGCGCCAACCAGCATGATGTGGTCGGTGTAATCCATCACCGCTTTCGCCACTAACGACGGCGTAGCGATGTCTTCCAGCGCACCGACAGACCCCGCGCGTCTCGTGGGTCCGTGCATGCACGAAGCATCGAGCTGCACCACTCCTTCTTCATTGGGCAGCCCGCCCAGCCCCACCGATTGATCTTCGGGGTCCAGCTCCTGGATGTTGACGCCCGCGATGATCGCGTCGAGCGTGTCGGCGTTCTGTCGCGTGATCATGTCGTACGCTTTGGCGACACCGCGAATGCCGTTGGCAGAGGCGACTACGACGGGGCGACCGGCTGAATTCGTGACAGTCGAGGCGGAGGCCGCGTCCAAGACTTCCGCGCGAGCGCTACGATTGAGTGTGACTCCCGCCGCGGCGGTGATACCGACGCTGACGAATTTGCGTCTTGAAATTGACACTTAGTTCTCCTTGTAGATCTTGACCGTGATCTTCCCGTCGCTCGTGACCCAGCCGCGGTACATGCCGGCAGAATTAAATGGCGTGGCGATGTTTCCCTTCCGATCCATCGCGATCACTCCGCCCTCTCCGTGCTGCGCGACCAGCTCCTTCATCACGACATCGTCCGCCGCCTGCTGGATCGAGACTCCGGTGTAACGCAGTCGGGCGCAGATGTCGGCCGCGACGTTGTTGCGGATGAAGAACTCTCCGTCTCCGGTTCCCGAGACGGCGCAGCTCAGATTGTTGGCGTAGGTTCCGGCTCCGATGATCGGCGAGTCACCAACCCGTCCGAATCGCTTCATGTTGGTCCCGCCGGTCGACGTCGCAGCGGCGAGATTGCCTGCCTTGTCCAACGCGACCGCGCCGACGGTGCCGAACTTCCGCTCTTCTCCCGGCACCATGCCGGTTTTTCCGCTGTCTGCCCGGGCCTTCGCGGCCTCGAACGCTTTCCACCGGCGCTCGGTCCAGAAGTAATAAGCCGGAACAAGTTTTACCCCCTGCGATTTCGCAAATTCCTCTGCCCCCGCCCCTACCATCATCACGTGTGGAGATTTCTCCATCACGAGCCGTGCGAGCGAGATGGGATTCTTCACGTGCTGCAGCGCGGCGACGGCACCCGCGTTGAGCGTGCGTCCATCCATGATGGAGGCGTCCAGCTCGTTTGTCCCTTCGGCGGTGAAGACCGCGCCCTTCCCGGCGTTGAAGATCGGAGAATCCTCCATCACTCTGATCGTAGCTTCTACGGCGTCGAGGCTGGTTCCTCCGCGAGCGAGAATCTGGTAGCCGGTGCGAAGCGCGATCGTGAGGGTGTCGATGTAGGCTTTCTCCATCTCCGGAGTCATGTTCTGCCGGAGGATTGTCCCCGCGCCGCCGTGGATCACCATCGCGAAATTGGGCGCGGATGCTGCTATCTGTGACTGCCCGGACGCTGGAGAAAGGGTCGAAGCAAGGAGGCCGGCGCATGCAGCCAGACGAAGGAGTGGGCGCGACATTTTCGTGGGATGCGAGGGGAATTGCGGTGTCCGCACGACCGGCCGGACGGGTGGCTTCAATAAGCTATCCGGCTCATATAGCTTCCCGCTACGCATGAAATCCTCCCACCCGTCCAGACTGAGGAAGTTGCGTCTCGAGGCCGTTGACGCCCCGCGCATCGATCGAGGGCAACTCCCGCAGCGGACCGTTGAAGGTTAGTTTGTACGTGCTTCACCTTGAAACACGACGAGAACAGGATTTCCTTCGCATGAAAGGTTCTGACCGCCTCCGGCGGATTGCAGCTTACGCATTGGTTGCGGCACTTGCGGTCGCGGCTGTCTCCTGCAATGAAGCGCATCCCAACACCACGCTCGTCCCGCATTCCGATCTCGGACGCGAAATAGATTTTCTGTGGGACCGCCTGCTGCTCCTCGGCACGATCGTGTTCATCCTGGTCGAAGGGATTCTCGTCTACATCGTGTTCAAGTATCGCCGCCGGGAGAATCAGCCGACCCCGCCGCAGACGCACGGCAGCACCAAGCTCGAGATAACGTGGACGCTCATCCCCGCCGTGATTCTGGTTTTCATCGCGGTTCCAACTGTCAGGACGATTTTCATCACGCAGGCGCAGGCCGCACCGGGCTCGCTCAACATCGAGGTCACGGGACATCAGTGGTGGTGGGAGTTCAAATACCCCGAGTACGGCGTCACGACGGCGAACGAGATTTACCTCCCCGCCGGACGCACCGTGAATTTCAGATTGCGCTCCGCCGACGTGATTCACTCGTTCTGGACTCCGCAGCTGGGCGGGAAGCGCGACGTCGTCACGAATCGCACGAATTATCTCTGGTACACTCCGGACTCGTCGACCGCGAGCAATGTTTGGAACGGATTCTGTGTCGAGTACTGCGGCGCGTCGCACGCGAACATGCGCTTCAGGGTATTCACCGTGACGCCGGAACAGTTCGCGTCGTGGGTCGCGGGTCAGAAGATGCCGGCGAGATTCGGTGCAGCCGCTCCCACTGCACCGAGTGCTGCTGCAAATTCAGGTGCACAGGCTGCCGTAGCGGGCGCCGCTCCAGCGGCTGCGAGTTTCGCGTCGACACCTGGCAGCCTGCCGGCTGGTTACATCTTCCCGCGCGAGCAAATTCCTGACTACGCGGTCCCGCACGCTCCGATTCCGCCGGGACTCAAGTTCACAGCAGGCCTTACCGGCAACGCGGGCCGTGGCAAGCAGATTTTCTCCAGTTCCGCCTGCATCGGCTGTCATTCGATCGCCGGGAATCCGATGGCAATGGGCGTGACGGGCCCGAACCTCACTCATGTTGGCTCGCGGAGCACGATTGCTGCGGGTCGCTTCCCGAATGCGGCCGCTTACCTGGCGCTCTGGATCAAGAACGCCCGTGAGATGAAGCCCGAAATACTGATGCCGACATTCGGCCTGAACGAATACGATCCTGTCCTTAAGGCGAAAGTCACAACGGCGAACGGCGGACTCACCGATCAGCAGATCGCCGACATCGTCGCTTACCTAACCTCGCTGAAGTAACCGGAGACCGAATTGGCTAGCACTGCATACCCAGCACCGGCGCACGCTCCAGCGTACTCGGCTGAGCAAAGCGGACTTTGGAGCTGGCTCACCACCGTAGATCACAAGCGCATCGGCGTTCTCTACCTCTACACCGCGCTCAGTTTCTTCGTGATCGGCGGAATGGAGGCGATGATCATCCGCGCCCAGCTCGGCGCTCCCAACCAGCACCTGGTGTCGGCCGAGTTCTACAACCAGCTCTTCACGATGCACGGGACGACCATGATCTTCCTCGCGATCATGCCGCTCTCGGCGGTGTTTTTCAATTTTCTGATCCCGCTGCAGATCGGCGCGCGCGACGTGGCGTTCCCGAGACTGAACGCGTTCAGCTACTGGGTTTACCTGTTCGGCGGAATCTTCATCACGGTGCCGATTCTGTTCGCGGTGGCGCCGAACGGCGGCTGGTTCGGTTATGCACCGCTCACGATCAGACAATATTCGCCCGGGCACAACATCGATTTCTGGGTGATCGGCCTCCAGATCCTCGGCATCTCGTCTCTGGCGGCGGCGTTCAACTTCCTGACGACGATCATCAACCTGCGCGCGCCCGGCATGACGCTCATGCGGATGCCGATGTTCACCTGGATGGCGTTCATCGTTCAGATCCTGCTCGTGCTCGCGTTCCCGGTCATTACGATCGCGCTGGTGTTCCTGCTGTTCGATCGCTTTTTCGGAACGAACTTCTACAACACGGTGAGCGCCGGCGCCGATCCGCTCCTCTGGCAGCACCTGTTCTGGATCTTCGGACACCCGGAGGTCTACATCTTGGTTCTGCCCGCGTTCGGGCTCGTGTCCGAAGTGCTGCCGACGTACTCGAAGAAACCGCTGTTCGGCTACCCGGTGATGGTCTATTCCGGAATTCTCATCGCCGTGCTCGGCTTCGGCGTGTGGGCGCACCACATGTTCGCGGTCGGCATGGGTCCGATCGCTGATACGTTCTTCGGCCTGAGCACGATGCTCATCGCGATTCCGACGGGCGTGAAGATCTTCAACTGGATCGCGACGATGGCGCAGGGCGCCATCCGCTACACGACCGCGATGTTGTTCGGAATCTCACTCGTGGCCCTGTTCACGATCGGCGGGATCTCCGGGATCATGCACTCGTCTCCGCCTGCCGACCTGCAGCAGACCGATACCTATTTCATCGTCGCCCACTTCCACTACGTGCTGTTCGGCGGCTCGATCATGGGCATCTTCGCCGGCATCTATCACTACTTCCCGAAGATCCAGGGTCGTCTGATGGATGAGAAGCTGGGCAAGTGGCATTTCTGGCTCACCTTCATCGCCATGAACCTCACGTTCTTCCCGATGCATTTCTCGGGAATGCTCGGGATGCCGCGCCGGATCTACACCTACGACTCCGGACAGGGCTGGGATCTCTTCAACGCGATGTCGACCGCTGGCGCGATGATCTTCCCGATCGCGACGCTGATCTTCATCTACAACTTCTTCAAGAGCAGAAAGAGCGGAGAGATATCGGGCGCCAATCCGTGGGGCGCAGGCACTCTGGAGTGGACGATCCCCAGTCCGCCGCCGGAGTACAACTTCGCGAAGATCCCGACCGTGACGAGCAGGTATCCGATCTGGGAAGGGAAGGAAGTCGATCACGAGAGCGCTCGCATCAACGCGCAGGAAGGAAAGACCCCGGCCGATCTCGGCATCATTATGCCGTACAACACGATCAAGCCGCTTTTCGTGGCCGCCGGCCTCGTGATCATGTTCTGCGGGCTGATTTCTTCGCGTGCCTTCATCGGCATCGGCGCGGTAATCATGATTTTTTCTCTCTACAGCTGGCTCCTGAGCCCGCTCGAGCCGGAGCACCACTAGACAATGACCACATCCGTAGCGCACACGAGCGCACCCGCGTCGCACCACTACACGACGCTCGGTCTCGACAGCCGCAAGGTCGCCATCTGGGCCTTCATCGGCTCAGAGTGCATGCTCTTCGTGTCGCTGATCTCAACGTATCTGATCTACAAGGGACGAAGCGTAGTAGGGCCGTTCCCGCACGAGACCTGGACGGATCCGACCACGGGACACGTCCTCAAGCCGATCCTCAACATTCCAGTGACTTCGGCGTCGACGTTCGTGCTCCTTATGTCGTCGCTGTTCATGGTGCTGGCTCTCGCCGCAGTTCAGAACAAGGAAAAGCCAAAGCGCACCCGAGGTGAGCGAATTCTCGGCAACTCCAAGCTGTGGCTCTGGATGACGGCGATTGCCGGCACCACGTTCCTAGGCTTTCAGGCGTTCGAGTTTACGTCGTTCGTGCACGAAGGTCTCACGATCCGAACGAATCTCTTTGGCTCTTCGTTTTTCACGCTGACTGGATTTCACGGCGCGCACGTGACGGCCGGAGTGCTATGGCTCGTGACGCTGCTCGCGATCGACTACCGGCGGGGCCTCGGCTCGCGCGATTCCCTGCTCGTGGACATCGCCGCGCTGTACTGGCACTTCGTCGACGTCATCTGGATCGTGATCTTTACTCTCGTCTACCTCATCAAGTAACGGCGGAACGATGGATACTCACGCCAGCGCTACAAACCTTCCCGATTCGGCCGAGGGCGGCGCACACGCTCCCCACGGGGAGGTCGAACACGTCCATCCGACCTGGTCCACTTACTGGAAGGTCGCGGTCATTCTTACGCTCATCACTGTGGCTGAGGTCTGGGCGTACTACATACCATCGTTCGTCGCCGGCCGTGGATTCGTCCCGACGCTGCTGATTCTGTCGGCATTGAAGTTCACGATCGTGGTGATGTTCTACATGCACCTCAAATACGATCACAGGCTATTCCGTGTGCTCTTCACGGGGCCGCTCCTGGTCGCTTCGCTGACGCTGCTGGGGCTGATGTTCCTCTTCGGACATCTCTACTTCAAAGTCATGTAGCATGTTGTTCCTGGCGCTGCTGCATCCCATCGTCACGCTGAACTGGTGGCGATGGTCGATTCATCCGAGTACCGCCATTGGCATCGCAGCACTCGCAGCGATCTACATCTGGGCCGCGAAAAAACTCGGGCAGACTCCTTCCCTGTCCCAGCGGATCTACTTTGTCGCCGGCCTGCTCGTGATGTTCGGCTCACTCAACGGACCGATACACGACCTGAGCGACGACTATCTGTTCAGCGCGCACATGGTTCAACACCTGCTGCTCACGCTGGCGATGCCGCCGCTCCTGCTCGCGGGAGTGCCGGGCTGGATGTTGAGGCCGTTGCTGACACGCCGAGGAGTGGCGCCGGTTGCGCGGTTTTTCACGCGTGCGCCGATTGCGTTCGTAACGTTCAACCTCGTGATCGCGGTGTGGCACCTGCCGCCGTTCTATAACGCGGCGATGGCGAATCACAATCTGCACATCCTCGAGCACCTGATGTTCATGGTGGCCGCGGTGCTGATGTGGTGGCCGCTTCTAAGTCAGCTCCCTGAGTTCCCGCGGCTCGCCTACCCCGGCCAGATGCTCTACAGCTTTCTAATGAGCATCCCCATGTCGATCATCGCAGTGTACATCGCGATGTCGGATCACGTGCTCTACCCGGCGTACTCCGCGGCGCCCCGGATACTGCCGCTGTCGCCGCTCGAAGATCAGCTCCTCGGCGCACTCATCATGTGGATCCCGGGCGGGCTCATCTTCATGATCATCATGACGGTGGTGTTCTTCAAATGGAACGCCCGCGGCGAGGACTCGACCGCGGGCGCTCAAGTGGACTGGAAGCCGTCGACGGCTTAGTCGTCGGTTCCTTCGAGGGCCTGCTTCAGCTGCCGGTTCAGTTTGGGGTGCCCTCGCCACAGATACCAACCCATCGCCCCAGCGGCGAGAAGATTCGCGACGAAGATTTGCGCCCACGCGATGTCGCCGAGCGCGGATTGCGTAAAAGCGGCCGCAATCATGTAGAACCCCAGCGTCGTCATCACGAACGCGACGAGCAGCCCCGCCAGGATTGCGGGAGTCCGCTCCGCCTGGTGCACGATTACCGTAAGCACGATTCCCACTATGAAAAAAGCGAGGTAGTGGAAAATCGTGTAGCCGACCACCTGGGTGAACGCTGTGTCGCCCATCATGTTCTTTCCCAGAACGCTGACGACGCCCTTGCCGAGAAAGATCGGGGTGGAGAAAGGGTGGCCTGCAATGGTGTCGACTATCAGGAACCAGACTGCGATTGCGGTTGCGCCGATGAAACCGGTGATCACGCCTTCACGCAGAAAATTGTGCGGCCGTTCAGCCATTGGCTCCTCTGATACGTTCGGTTCCGCTCCCTGCGGAAAAAATACGCAACCTCCGGGTATATTCCAAGCGAGCACGAAAATGGTTGCAGCTTCCGGATCTGGCACCGTTCTCGCCATTCGAAGCCCAACTGCTCGACCTCACCGAATTTCACGTCAACACGTTCACCGGTTAATGATGTTTTCTCGTAGGATTCGAATCGCCATCCTCGTGGCGGTCGCGGCATGCGCCGCCACACCGACAATTCTCGAAGCGCAGACTCGCAAAAAGACGACGACCACGAGACGCCGGGCGCGGAGACCGAGCCGCAACAGGCCGCCGGCCATTCCAGTGGTGCGCTACAGCTCTCCGAGAAGCTCTGATGATCTCGCCACGACGCTCAGTGGACTCGCCGGCCGGACCCGCAGCGGGAACTGGGGCTTGATGGTCGTCTCTCTCACGCGCGGCGACACTCTGTACGCCGACAACGCCGGGGAGCAGATGCTGCCCGCTTCCACGATGAAGCTGTTGACGAGCGCGATTGCATTGGAGCGGTTCGGGCCGACGTACCAGTTCAGCACGGACGCTCTGCGCGATGCACCGGTCGGTCCCGACGGAACCGTCACCGGAAACCTCTACATCCGTGGAGACGGCGACCCCGCGCTGTCCGGCAAGTTTCTCCCCGGCGGTTCCTCCGCGCCGATGAATCGACTCGCTGATCTCGTCTCATCGCAGGGGATCAAACACGTCACGGGCGACATCATCGGCGACGCCTCCGCATTCGACGACCAAAAGGTTCCGCAGGGATGGCTCACGCGGTATCTCCAGGCATCCTACGCCGCGCGGGTATCAGCGCTGTCGCTGAACGAGAATCTCGTCGCGGTGTCCGTCACGCCTTCATCCCCGGGGAAGCCGGCGATCGTCGCACTCGAGCCGTCGACCAGCGCCATCCCATTGGTGGCCAACGTCCGAACGGTCGCGGGCGGTGGCGCGAGGCTCGGCTTCAGAAAGTTTGGTGACGGAACGATTCAGGCGAACGGCTCCATCGGAACGAGAGCAGGCACGCGCAAATACGTGTACATCGTCGAGGATCCGGCGAGCTTCGCGACCGGCGCGTTCCGGAATGCGCTGATCGCGCGGGGCGTCAAAGTGGACGGCAGCATTCGGCTCGGGACAACACCGACCACCGCGGTGAAGGTCGCCAGTCTCCTCTCCCCGCCGCTGGCGAGCATGATTGCGGCGATGAACCGGGAAAGCATTAACCACTACGCCGAGCTGCTGTTCAGGAACGCGGCCCGCGGCCCCAAGCGCGAAGGGGTAGGCACGGTCGCCACCGCGAGCTCGGTTCTCGACACTTTTTTTGCCAGCAAGGTCGGCACCGACACAAGTACTTTGGTATTCGCCGACGGCAGTGGGCTCTCGACGCTGGACCGCGTGACGCCGCGAGCCCAGGTCCAACTGCTGAGCTACGCCCATCGCGCCTCGTGGGGCCCGTGGTTCCACTCCTCTCTCCCGGTCGCGGGCGATTCGGAGCTACTGAAGAGGCGGATGCGGAACACCCCAGCCGAAGGGAACCTCCACGCCAAGACCGGCACCACGAACGACGTGGTCGCGTTGGCAGGGTACGTCACGGCGGTAAATGGTGAGGTCCTGGCCTTCTCATTTCTCTACAATGGGAGGGATCGCTGGATTGCCAAATCGATGATCGACGTGATGAGCGAGTCGTTGGCCAGCTTCGGAAGGTAAACCCTTAGAAAACATATCTTTACGTGCAACAAAATGTTGCAATTGGGGTGCAAAATGATGGGGGTATTTGCCATCTTTCTTGCACCCCAGGCAAACCGCGTGAGTCAGCCGCGTTGAGGTTATAGATGTTATGGGTTATCGCACTTTTGTAGACAGCAACGGATCGTACTGGCAGGTGTGGGATTCCCAGCCAAGTCGCGCAGAGCGACGGCTGAGAGGAAGCGACCGTCGCAACCACAAGCCTTTCTCCTGGAAGGGCGCCGAGCGGCGAACCGGACAGGATCGGCGACAGACTGAACAGCGCAGAATCACTCTTTCCGCCGGTTACGGCGGCGGGTGGCTCACCTTCGAATCCCTCGACGAGAAGAGGCGGCTCATCCCAATTCCGACGGATTGGGAAAATGTCAGTCAGGCTGAGCTGCGGGCGCTGTGCGACAAGGCCAGGCGCATCGCGAAGACCGAGGGTAGCGTCAACTGAGCTGACGCAGGCAAGCTCGCCGCCCTGGATTGGGCAGTCTTGCTTCGATCGTGCTACAATAGCTCATGCCCTATTTGCACTCGCCAGAATCAGCGTTCTACATCATGCAGATTCTGGTTTCAGCGTTCCTGGCGGTCCTGTTTCTCCAGTCCGGACTCGACAAAGTCGTTGATCGAAGAGGAAATCGAGCGTACCTCGAGCAGCATTTCGCGAAGAGTCCTCTGGCAGGTACGGTTGGGCCGATGTTCGCCGTCGTCACGATTCTCGAGGTGTCGGCAGGTGCTCTGAGCGGGGTAGGCTGCGCGCTGCTCCTCCTTACGCACGACTCTACCGTGGCATTTCTCGGCGCCATCGTGGCGGGAATCAACCTCACGGCGCTCTTTTTCGGGCAGCGCGTCGCCAAGGATTACGCCGGGGCCGCGGCCTTGGTCCCGTACTTTTTGCTCGCCCTCACGGCGATTTACCTCTTGGCTGAGCACTAACGACAGCTAGTTTTTCCCTCTCGAGATCGAGAACGACACGACCACGCTTCTCGGCATCCCTGGCTCGAATGCGACGGGCGCTCCGTTCACGATGTCCGGATTCGTGAACGCCGAGCCGATGAAGCGCCGGTCGAAGAGGTTGGACACCGTCACGAACCCACTCAGCCTCGCAGCGGTTCCCATCCCTACGGGACGAAGCGCAAGCGTCAGATCGAGAGTTTGATAGCCGGGCACCAATACCGTGTTGGCGTCATCGACGAAGTAATCGCCGATGCCGCGGGCATCCAGCCGCACAGCCAGCGGCAACCCAATCGAGACGTCGTGCGCGAGGCTGAGTCCGTAGAAGAAGTCGGGCACGCCGGCAACATCGTTACCCGCATAGTTCGCGGTGGCGCCCGCCACGCCGTAGTGGACAGAGTCGATCACGTACTCCATGTAGCGATTGCGTGACCACGTAAGGCTTCCACTCAGGGCGAACCCTCCGGCTCCGTTCACACAGGTTCCAAGCTCCACGCCTTCCCGCCTCACCTTGCCGGCGGTGAAGTAAAAGCGACCGCCGCGGTAGGGGATGATCTCATTTCTGACTTCAGTGCGGTACAGCGCCGCGTCGTAGGAGACGGATTGCAGGTACGTTCGACTCACGTCGATGAAGTGCTTCGTGCCGATCTCGTAAGTCGTTGAGCGAATTGCGTCGAGGAGTGGATTGATCGCTACGACGGTGTCCTGGCCGAATGTCCCGGCCGGGTCGGTCTCATTTCCTGCCGGCGCTTCCACGCCACCACCAAGGTTGGCGTAGAACGATTGGGTCGGAGTTGCAAGAAAGCTCACACCGATCTTCGGCGTCAGCCGCTGAAATGATTTCGCCGCATTGATCTGCGGTCTGATCATGTTGCGATAGTTGTATTTGATGTCGTCGTAGCGCGCGCCGAGCTCGAGTTTGACGCGTTCGCCGACGAGTATCCCCTGTTGCGCGAACAGCCCGGTATTGGTGGCGCCTTCTGCCTTGTTGTCGCGCAGCGACGTATCGCGCGTGCCGGCGGCTGTCAGGCCATAAAACAGAATCGTTCCGTCCTGGTGCGCAGCGTCCGCTCCGACGATGGTCGACCCGCGTATCGAGCTTCCAAGCTGTGACTCCGCGCGAAATACGGCGTTGCCGCCGAGGTGGTAGCGATTGAAGTCGCGGAACGTCCCACGCTCCGAGCGCTGGAGCACCTTGGGGTTGAAGAACAGCATCGCCGAGAGAGAGCTGTTGGCCGCTACATCGTGGTCGAGCGTTACTCCGATGCGTCCAACGCGATTGTACCGGCGCTCGTCGCGCGCTGCATAAGTTGCGTTGGCCGCTCTGGGCGTTACTTCCGCCTCTGCCTGAGTGAGCGGACCGGGAATGTGAAAAAGATCGTTCGCCAGGCTCAGGAACAAACGCGCCGTCGTCGTTTCGCTTGGGTTCGCCTCGTAAGCCGAGTTGAAGAGGGAACGCCGCGCGCTGGAGTGGGCGCGCCATCCGTCCTGGGTGGTGTTGGTGAATGTCGCGTTGACGGATCCATCTCCCACCTTCGCCCCGGCATCGAAGACCGTCCGCATCAACCCGAAGCTGCCCGACATTTGCGAGACGCCGGCGAATTGCCGGTCCGTTGGGGCGAGCGTGATGATGTCGAGAACGCCGCCGGCTGCGTTACCGTACAGTGCGGACGCATTCGATCGAACGACCTCCACCCTGCGCGCGGCTGCGAGATCTACGAGATCGAACGATGTGCGGCCATCGGGCTCGGTCTCGGGTATTCCGTCGATGAGGACGCGCACGCCGCGTGACGTGCCGGCATTGGAGCGATCACCTGCCCCGCGGGCACCGAAGCCACGAATGACCAGCCGGATGTCGCTTGTTCCGTAACGGCTCTGAGCGAACACACCGGGCACCGCGTGGAGGACTTCGTCGAGCGAATAGCCTTTGCGGTTCTCGAGCTCCGTCTGGTCAATGACAGTCACCGCGAGCGGAGAGCTGAGCAGCGTCACTCGCTGCCGGGTAGCGGTGATGGTGACGGGCGCAATTCGCCGGGCAGAGTCGGAGGTGGAATCGGCGACGGGCTCTTGCGCGCCGGCGGCGAACGGAGCCGCGCAGAAGGCCGCAGAGCATAAGTGACGAATACCAGTCAGGATGCGGTTGGTCACTCCAAGGACATCAAATTGGTTCATTTCATCTCCTTGATCATCACGCCGCGCTTCGCCAGCTCGCTGATGTACTTCTCCGGCGGGATCGCTTCATCGGGCGTGAATACTCCGGACTTTCCGATCTCGCCGCGCGCCTGCATCTGACCCGTGATCGAGAGCGAGTAGCCCGTCGAGCGCTCCATCGCACTGATTCCGTTCTTCTGGTCGTAGTAGTCGACCAGCTCCCAGCCGATTCTCTTCGGCTTGCCCTTCTTCGTCCCCTCGGCGAAAACCCGCAGCGCAACGAGATCGAAAGCATCGGGCTTGGTGAGCCTTGGTCCCATTGCGGCGACGACGAGATCGCGCGGAACCACTTTCATTCCTTTTACATCGACTGGCTTGAGCTCGAGCAGCCCGAGCTCGCGAATCGCTTCCATTATCTTCGCGTGACCGGGATAGCGGAGGGTCTTGTATTCCATTGTCGGAATCTTTCCCTCGTACCTGAACGCCATCGTCGAGAGTCCGCCGGCAGTGTGGAATCCCTCGAGCTCGCCGACCGATCCATCGAAACGAACGGACTCGATCTCCGACAGCGCCTCCACCTGGGTGCGCTTTCCACCGCGCAGCACCCACGAGAGCGTCGTGTAGTAGTCGAGCACGCCCTCGAGTGAGTACACGATCTGATAGTTGAGCGGCGGCTGCGGATTCTGGGGCAATCCACCGACGAAGATCCGGACGCTCTCGACGCTGTCGAGCTGTTCGATCGCGTGCTCGGCGAGGATGTTGACCATGCCCGGCGCGAGACCGCAGTCGGGAATGACCGTGATGCCTTTCTTCTTCGCGATGGCATCGAGCGTCTTCTGCTTGAACACGATCTCGGTGTTTCCGCCCAGATCCGAGAAGTGCACGCCGGCTTCGACGGCCAGCGCGGCGAGATCGTAGTTGAAGTAATAGGGGATCGCGCTCATTACCGCGTCCGACTGTCGCATCAGCGCGAGCACAGCTTCCTTGTCGCGGACGTCGAGCGGCGTGAAGATCAGGCGGTTGCCTGAATAGGGCGCGAGAAACTGCTCCAGGTGGCCGGTGTGCAGATCGGCCAGCCGGACTTCCTTTACTTGTGGATTTTGCAGCAGGTCATAAGCGCACGCAGAGCCTTGAAGGCCCGCGCCAAGTACTAACATCCGCATTACGTAGAATCTCCGGGAGTTGAGCTGGACTCGCTCTTGCAATTTACGGACGTCCTACACTCATCGTCACCCCGTCCGATCTCGGAACAAGTTAATGACAGCACAGATTGAGACTGACAGCTGGCGCGCGCATCTGCTCGACACACCCGCGCAAATCAGGAAGCTGCTCGAGAATACGCGTCGCATCGCAGTGCTCGGAATCAAACCGGATCCAATGCAGCCGGCGTTCTACGTTCCCGAGTACGCTCAAAAGGCTGGATACGAGATCGTACCGGTGCCCGTGTACTACAAGGATCTCACCGAGATGCACGGAGAAAAAGTCTATCGGAAGCTCACCGACATCCCGGGCGAGATCGACATGGTGAACGTGTTCCGCCGGCCGGCGGACATCCCGCCGCACGTTGACGACATCATCGCCAAGAAACCGAAATCAGTCTGGTTTCAACTGGGAATCAGGAACGATCAAGCGGCGGAAAAACTGGCGCGCGCCGGAATCGATGTCGTGCAGGACCACTGCTTACTTGTCGAGCTGAAGAAAATCGGACGCTAGCCCGCAGCACCTAGCCGGCCCGCCCACTGCCCTTGGCAGGTAGTCTTCAGTTGTAGTTCAATTACCAGGCGACCGTGTAGATAACCGGTTCAACCGAAATCTCGTTTGAATCGGACGAACTTTTCGGCGCGATCGCGATGATATAGCGGCCACCAACAGTCGCAGCCAACGCGATCCCAGCGCCGACCACCCTCGTAGCTACTTTGATGGTGGCTCCCGGAGTGGTATCGACAAAAGTGATTACTCCCCGGTCGCTCTGAATCGAGAACGTCTGAATCCCGCGCTTGATTTCAATCGGCGGGGAATGAGTCATGTCGATGGGGAGTCCGCGACCGAGCTGGGGACCGGCGGTCATCTTCACTTCGGCGAGCTTCGCGCTCGATGGAAGCGTACCGTGCAACGCACCTGTAACTGGATCCATCGCGGCCCAGGTCTGGCTCGGCTCGTTATCCTCGGCGCGGCCGGGGCTGTTCCCTAGCGCGAGGGTGGTGCCGTCGGTGGTCCAGCGAATTCGCCACCCGCGCGCGATTGGAAAGAGTTTGGGCGCGGCACTGTCTCCGGCTGCGGCCTGGCGGGGGTCGTCCGGAATGTGAATCACGCCCGGCTGCGCGAGGGCGCGCGACATCGACATTCCACTCGACGCGAACGATCCAGCGCGTATCGTGGCGGTGTCGATCCCGGTACGGCGCGAGACATCGACGGATCGATCGTCTTCGGCTCCGCGTCCGCCATTCACGGTGTAGGCGCGCCCGAATCCGATCCACTTCCAGTCGGGAGACGGCTGGACATCCCATACGCTGTCCACCTGAGTCTGGAATCCCCGCGCCTCGTCGCCAAAGAAGAATCCGTTGGCGACCGGCTCATTCTCGACACCAACCGGATCTCCTACAACGAGTACTGCCTTTCGGTCCGGCGAGAAAGCCCAGAACACACGCTCCATCATGCCGTGCGTCCCGCGATTCACTGGCGTCACCGTTACGACCGGCACGGCGCGCGTCGTGTCGGCGGTCGATTCTTTTTTTGTGGAGTCTACGAGGCAGGCGGTGAACAGAAAAAGCAGGAAGAGGGAAGCGGGAAGGGGGAAGCGGGGCCCGCGGATTCGGAGGGTGTTGAGCATCGGCGGCAGTGGCGAACGTGGGCGAGCGCGAAGAGCGACGACAGCGCAAGAGTGATCTAAAAACTTAAACGGCTTACAGTCGGTCCGCTTCCCTCTTCCCTCTTCCCCGTTCCCCCTTCCCGCCCTAGACACACACCAGATTACGTCCGCCGGCCTTGGCGCGGTAGAGTGCGCGGTCCGCGCAATCCAGAAGATCCTCAGCGGTCTCGACTTTCGGCTCGGGGAAATCCGCGAC
>Ga0193723_1000318_pt1 | contig 18499 bp, 16 predicted proteins | sample H2m2metaG_FD_143042 | JGI IMG/M metagenome (GOLD analysis project Ga0193723, IMG submission 143042) | Soil microbial communities from a riparian zone of the East river system, Colorado, United States - H2m2 | ecosystem: Environmental > Terrestrial > Soil > Riparian zone | place: USA: East River...
TAATAGGTAACCAGCGACGGCCGGCGATGACAGCTTTCGCGGAACGAGGTTCGAGCTAAGCAATGCCCGCATTTCAGAGGCAAAGATAAGTGTTCCTCTTCTTTCGGAATAGTAGAGCGGCTTTACGCCAAGCGGTCCGCGCGCCAGGAAGCAGGTTTGCTCATGCGCATCCCAGATCGCGATCGCGAACATTCCCTCGAATTCCCGTACGCAATCGGGGCCAAAGCGTTCATACATTTTTAAGACAACCTCCGTGTCGGAGTGTGATTGGAACAGATCGCCATCCGTTTCCATCTCCGCCCGAAGCGCCCTGAAATTGTAGATCTCTCCATTAAAGACGATGTGGTACCGGCCATCGGCTGAAGCCATCGGCTGGTGACCAGCAGTGCTTAGATCGAGAATGGAAAGGCGCGTGTTGACCAACCCCGTGCCGCCACCGGCGGCAAGAAACAGGCCTTCGTCATCTGGTCCGCGATGGCGCAGGCAACGCCGCATGGCAAGGAGCTTCTGTTCGAGAGCGTCTCGGTCCAGACCCGAGTTAATGATTCCGCCAATTCCACACATTCGTATGTATACGAAACTTCCGCCTAATCAGTCGCGTGAATCTTCGGATAAAAAACCAAAATCTGCAAGGTGTGCCGCGAGTATTTCGACGAATCGCGCATAGCCGTAGGCCGCGATGACCTCGGCGCGGAGACGCTGCGGGTCTTGTAAAATCCCGAGAGGATGCCTTTTTGTCAGGACGAGCATCAGGGCATCGGCGATTTCAGCGACGTTGTCCGGATCGACAAGCACACCGAGCTTTCCGTTCATTACTGCATCGACTGATCCATCTTTGTTGCCAGCGATGACCGGTTTGCCGCAGGCCAAAGCCTCTAGAAAAACAATGCCGAACCCTTCGGCTTTACTCGGCATCGCGAAGACATCGCACAGATTGTAGAATCCACATAGTTCGTGATCGGGGATGTAGCCCGCGAAGGTCACGACATCCTCAAGTCGTAACTCGTGAACCAATGCCTCAATCCGCGGCTTGTCGCGCCCTTTGCCGCCAAGAATATAATGTACATTCGGGACCACGCGCCGAACTGCCGGAAGTGCACGCAAGACTTGATCATAGCCCTTATACCGCTCCTCGCCAGCGAGACGGGCCACGGTGAGAACGACCGGTTGCTCAGGAGTTAACATGAAGCGTTTGAGCAAATAACGAGGCTTGGGCCCAGGTACAAGTGCTTCAGGATCGAACGTATTTGGTAGGAGACCAATTTGATCCCGACGTAATTCAAACACCTTGGTCATGGAATCCGCCGTGAAGTGGCTGACGGCCAGGGCACGGTCGGCTACTGGCACCGCACGTCGCACGCGTTCATGCCTTATGTTCCATACATCCAAACCATGCCCAATCGCGACAAAAGGGATTCGAGCGAACCGTTTGAGCCATCGCGCGACTGGGGAGAAGTTGACGTGCCCACAGAAAATCAAGTCGGGCCGATCGCGCAATCCATATTTGATAAGCTGCGCCATATATGCAGTTGTCCGAAACGACGGTGCCCACCATCCGGTACAGTCGAATCTAATTGGACTCTCATGCTCCGGCAGAATGGGAAACGAGCTATCGTTTTTTGAAAGAACCGTGATCTGACCGTCCGGAAAACAATCGGCCATAGCGCGCACAAGGAACTTGGAAAAAACCTGAATACCTCCTGTCGCACTTTGGTAATCAGGGATCCAGATGTGAATTTTCGGAGTCTGCGTCAAGGGCATAACCTGGCTGCGAGGTGAAGTTCAAGCGGCCCCGGACGTAACTGAGCTGATCCAAGGTAAGAACGATTGCCCGAATTTGTCCCATCCCGACATCAATGCTTTTTGGCGGGCACTTGTTCCCATTAACGTCAGCTCCCGAGGATGACCAAGCGCCCACTCAAGGATTGTCGCAAGTTGCTCGTCAGAGCCGTAGTTAAATAAACGCCCTTCGACGCCATCCGTGACGAGATCGGGTGCTCCGCAATTTCTGCTGCAAATTACAGCCGTGCCGCAAGCCATCGCCTCGGCAAAAACATGCCCAAAACCGTCAGCGGCGGTATTGAAGACAAAAGCGGAGGCTTCGCAGTAATGTTCGCGTAGTTGCTCGTGTGGGAGGCGGTCAATGTGTGTGTACATTCCACGGAAATCTTTCAGGAATGCTTCGGTCAAGAACATCTTGCCAATCAGTCTCAGTTCGCACGTGCGATAAGCATGCAACCTGCGCCACGCCAGAAGAAGACGGTGAACGCCTTTCCTCATCGTAATATTTCCGACATAAAGAAAAAGAGGCTTCGAGGATGGCGGCTTGTGTTGGGAAAAACATGAATCGGCTCCGAATGGTATCGTCTTCATTTCTCTGCGAGCATCGAAGTATTCTCTGAGCGATTCCTGAACAAAGGTTGAGGGACAAATTACACCGTCAGACAGCAACAGTTCTTCGTCTTTTCTTTCGGTTCGATTTGTCCGATAGTCGTCGCCTTTTTCCGCGGCTTTACACACGCCCGGAAACTCGGCCAACTCTGCCTCCATCAATGTACGAACCACCCGCCAGTAAGCTGTTGGAAGTTCATAGATCGTTTTCACGCCACAATCGCGAGCGCGCTTGAAGGTGCGTAGACAGCAATCTTCACGGGCAAGGATGCCGGAGACTCCTGGATTGATCATCCGGCTTGCGTAACCGTCAAGGAGCCGAAAAGAGTTGTCTGTTGCGCGAGTCCTTGAGCCGGTGAGCGTGAGAATAAGGTAGTAAAGAAAGTCGGCACTCCAAACCTGATTCGTTCTTTGTGGATCCACCGGTGACGGGGGTCGTTGTGCAAAAGTGCTGGTTGCCTTTAGACGCGCTAAAGCCCGTGCCAAAGCCGGTTTGATGGTTCCGCGCGTTACGAGGCCTGCTAACAAATTCGCGTTCGCAAGAATTTGCGCGATCGCCGCTACGTCAACCGGCAGAACTGGCGCGACGAAAAGAATCCCGGCAGTTTTAGCCATGCGATGCCACGGCTGCTTCACTTCGCGCAGATGTGGCGGCGATCGTCACGGCAAAGATCGACCATGCAAAGAATGAGGCGGTATGGTTAAAGACCACGTTTGTAGAAAATAGAGTACCCAGCAAAAACATCGTTAGAATGCAGACTCTGCGAAGGCCCTCTGTCGAGCAGTCACTGCGAGCAGTGAACAGGGCACACAACGCTCCGATGCAGGTAACAAGGAACCCGGCAAAACCTAAAATCCCAGTCTCGAGTACGATGCGCGAAAACTGACCTTCGAAAGTTTGAAAGTCCATAACACCAGTTCGCGCATATACTCCTGCTACCTGCTCTGTTCCAAAGCCTTGTCCCATCGGAGCTATTTCAAAAGCCGAGCCAATCTCAGTGATAGGATCCAGGGTTCTCCCTTGGAACGTGTCGCTAGACTCGTCCATTCGCTGTACAAGCTTGTCGGCGAAGTTCGCCACCTTCGGATTCAAATCGAAGGCATAGCCCACTAGAAACATCATTGCCAAACCTGCCATCGCTTTGGTAACATTTCCCAGTGCGTCCCTGCCCGAAAAGACGAATACCGCCAAGCTCAACACGATAATTATTACCGTCCCCCGCGAAATCGACACAAGAGCGCAAACGACCGCGGCAGCATAAATTGCCCAGCCAGCTACAATATATCGAAGTCGACCGGCGGCTATACAGAGCAGGGTTAGACCTGCCCAGGCGCCGACAGTGGCCATATTGCCATAGCCGGTTATAAAGGAGAAGGTCCCTGCCGCGCGGACACTTCCTTGAAACGATACCGCCGACATAGTATCCGAGGCGAAAGCATTTATCAGCGCGTCGGGGGGCGCATAATACTGCTTAATACCGAGCGCGGCATTAGCGAAAGTGAGAAGTCCGATCAGCAGTGCGATCCCTTCTAGCTTGATTCCTCCGATCCGCGATAATGCCAGATAACCGAGCACGGGTAATACGAAAAGCGCCCGAGCTAGGATGGCTCCCAGTACTGTTAACAAAATGCCGAAGGTTAAAAACTTCCTGAGCGAATCCGATCCAATACTTGATATTCGCGGCCACGTTGTAATGATGAGGGCTCCAAACAGAATATCTTTCGAAAAATAGCAAAGATAGCGGTAACTACTCGACCCGCCGAAGACCCATTTACGAAGAGCTCCCTCCAGTATACACGCCAGGATGCTTAGATAAATGATGATCTCTGGCCGGTGCGAGCGTAACCACCCTTCCGGTTTGACGCTCGATTGGGCCGAGACCGGTGAAACATACGCCGTGTCAAAGCCGAGAACTGTTTGAGACAGTGGAACCGACAACCCGCGCGCTTCAGGCTCGATTTTTTGGATCATTGGTTAAACGAAGTCTCGTTGAGGCCCGGGTAAAGTCGATCACAACGGCTACGTCCGCAAACGAGAATTCAAAACTCATTGACGGCTGTTGCGATAACGTCTCTGTAACGGCGCGCGACGGCTTGAGGCCGATGATGCGCAAGGTGAGTTTCTACCTGCGCCCGGTATTGGTCAAAAAGCGCCCGATTTGTAAGGAGTACGGCCAACTGCTCAGCAAGCGCTTGCCCATCGCCATTTGGAAAAGTCAGCCCGCAGGGGCCGATAGCTTCCGGCAATCCGCCGCCATCCGAACCCACCACTAGACAGCCGCTTGCTATCCCTTCGAGCGCAACCACGCCGAACGGCTCATTCCACAACGATGGCACCACAAGAATTTCATGTTGACGTAAGATTTCTGCCACCTCAGCCTGTGATCTGGCCCCAGTAAAATTGATTTGGTTTTTTAATCCTAAATCGGTCGTTAGCCGGTCAAGGCGTGAACGTTCTGGACCGTCGCCCACAATGGTTAATTCCGGTGTAAGATCACGCTGCTTCAGAATTGAGATCGCCTCAATTAAGAGATCCGCCCCCTTGTCCGATACGAGCCGGCCCACGAAGATCAGCTCTTTGCCACGCGGTACTTCATTTCGTGTGTGAAAAAGCGCATCGTCATAGGGATTCGGAATAATGTGGCAGTTGACGCCAATCGCCTGTGCGATGGCACGGCTCGCGGCAATGTTCGCGGCAGCGTGCCTGGCCAGGCAAAGCTTTAGGCGCTCGCGCCAATCTCGGTGACCGAATTTGTCAGTTACATAAAAACCATGGTGGGTCGCGATAAATGGGCGACGAATGAATAGCAAAGGCCAAAGCGCGCGCAAGCTTATGTTGAAATGAATGAAGACATCGTGCTCGCGCATTAGCCGAAGAAAGTCTGCTGGAGAAGGTCGATGATAGACTGGGAAAGGAAACTTTTTCTTTCGGAGCGGGTCGGCTCGGACATCGGTGACTATCGTGACCTCAACACCCGCCTTCACCCACTCGTGCGCTAGAATTGACGCGATCGTCTCAATCCCGCCGATATTAGGATAAAAGCGAGTATGAACCAGTGTCCTGAGCGAAGTAAGATCGCACGAATCTGTTCTTAATTCAGGCCTCTTCAAGTCTCTTAGTAACGATTGCGAGATTGTCGCTGAATAAACGACCTTTCAATATACCAAAGCTCACGCGTTGCCAGTTGATTTGTGGAAGTTTGGGCACTCCGCCGAACGGTACGTAGTATACGTCGGGCCGCGAGAACCCTGTCTCTAAGCAGATTCGTTCCAGATCTTTCTTAAGCAAAGCGGTGATGTGCGCTGGATAGTTGGTCTCCAAAAAGGCGACGAAGTGGCCAAACAGTATAAGAGATAAAAGCGATCTAATGCTTTCTTGGTTTGGCGTACTCAAGATTAGGGTCCCGCCAGGCCGCAAGAGCCTGTAAAATTCCCGAAATAGCGCGCGTGGATTTTCCAGGTGCTCGATGACTTCTGTGGAAATGATCACGTCGAACGATTCACTCTCACTCTCAATCGGTTTATTTAGATCGGTCTCCAGCCAGTGCACGGTCTGGGGTAATGATGGCGGACGAGGAAGAATGTCAGTGCCTGTCACTGTTCCTTGATATTGACAGTCGAGCAAGCGTTTGATCAAACTACCGATGCCGGCGCCATATTCAAGAAGGTCACCCTGGCAGTCAGAGTCTTTAATCAGTCGTAATATAAGCTCGTAAATTACATTAGAGCTTATTCCCTTACTAGCCTCGGCAGCCTTCAATCGTCTTTCGGCCAGTGACGTTCTCATGTTATGACAACCTTCTTCAAGGTCTGTGCCACTGATGTCAAATTCCAACGACGGCGATTTGACGCGATGGTCTCAATCCCGCCGACGTTGGGATAAAAGCGGGTGTGAACTAATACTCGCACGTCCAAGGATTAGGCGGGCATAAGGCATCGCCATCCGCGCGGACCAAGACGACGCGTCGCGCGTGCGGGCTCGAGAGTGGCAAGAAAGTTCATCGTCTCCCAGGCTAGGCTCGGCCGGTCTCCCTGTACGGTAAACGGGTCCCAAATCGCGGGTCCGAAGATTCTCTTTGAAAACTGATATATCTTGTACCCGTGACCTGAAAGAAGGTTAACCGATTCAGATGGAAAAATGTTCTGGTCCTCCCAGATAATGTCCCTAATGCTTTTGGCGCTTAGTAAGCGTCTCGCTCCGCGGAGGACATTGAGTTCCGCGCCCTCAACGTCGATTTTTACAACACCAAATGACTCATCGTTCGAAAAGATCGAATCAAGCCGTCGAATCGTTACCTTATGTTTAACGCCAGCATTATCCCTACCAACGAATGCGGGCAAAACGGATGCCGTCCCCTCATTTTCTTCAAAACCGACGGGTTCGGCAAGTTCAGCCATTCCATCTGCCGCGCCGATCGCATTTTCTAAAGCTACGATCCGCGAACTGTTGCTAAAGCACTCGAGATTCCCCTTGAGACAAGTGAACAGCCTTGGATGCGGCTCAAATGAGAATACTCGTCCGGCACTCCCCGTTCTAGTGGAAAGCAGGCTCGTCATATATCCAATGTTTGCTCCGATATCCAGGCATACATCTCCGCGATCGACTAACTCCACAATATCTCGGAGACTGCGAGCTCGTGCACACCCAAGGTCAACAAAGACTTCCCAATCGCATCCCTAGCACTTACCCTTATCACGTCTCCCCATGGCAAAGGAACCGCCAGTAGATCATTGGAGCGCTGACGTTCAACCAAAAAACGAATCTTGGAAAGTATTTGTGTTGGTCGAAACAAATATTCCGGCTTGTTAAAAAGCGTTGATGCTCTCACTTTTACAACTTACTGCCGCTTACCAGCGAATGCAGTAGAAGACCCTGTGACGAGCTTCGGAATGAGTCGCGCTCCGCGCAGACGTAACATAATAGCTATCGGCACGGCCGAAAACCATGCTGCGACCGAAATCACCATCAGCCATGGCCTATGAACCTTTCGCTTACTGACGATCAAATGTTTAATACTATATAAAAAAAGTTGGCGCACATTATGCCGGTTTGCGAATCTCAAATTGAAATACCAATCGCCGATGTAATGATGCCATTCAAATGGGTTTCTCCAGCTTCTGGCCCCCCCCCGCGGAACAGCCCGGACGCCGAGGTGGACAACCGATGCAGTAGGATCGAACTGAAACCGATAGCCGGCTCGTAGAAAACGCATCGCAAAGTCCGTTTCTTCACGAAAGGCGCCGCGTCGATAGTTCTCGTCCATCCCTCCAACCTCGAGATAAATGCCTCTCCGCACAGAAAAATTGCCCCCAGCCATCCACGAAGTTGTACAGCGCTCACCATAATTCTTCGGAAAATGAATCCATCCGATGTCAGGATCATTGGATGGCGCATTCAGTTTGGTGGCAACTTCTTTCTCGATCTCCAAGACCTGTCCGGACACCGCCACGGTGTTTGAGTCCAGATAGTTACGAACATGTGCTGCTAAAAAGTCTGGCCCAATCTTAATATCATCATCAAGAAATAGCAGGACATCTCCCGTCGCTATGAGAGCGCCCAAATTGCGCGCTTTGGAGGCATTTGGCTCGCGCTGCCGAATCCAACGAATTTGGCGCTGATCGTTCCATTCCTTGAGCCTAGCTTCCGTGCCTGCTTCGGGCTCTGAAGTTTGATCAACCACTATAATTTCATGCGCGAGGGTTGTTTGTTCCAGGAGCTGCTTAATCGTTTCGACAAGAACCGTGCCTCGGTTCAGTGTCGGAATAATGCAACTAACTCTTGACGTCATTTGCTTGGGAGGGCTCGACCCGTGCGCGTAACTGTATCTCCCGCCACCATCAAATCTCCCGGCTTCAGAAGGCAAATTCTAATGCTGGCATTCATACGAGGCTACAATTGGTTCACCCTCCGGTCGTTGTTTTCAATGCCTCCATTGGAGATCGCGGCAGTCGCGGACACTCCGGCGGTTCGGCGACATTCGAAAAACCGGACCTACAGCCGGGCGCCGCAATCTGGGTTAAAGGCATTGTGATCTCTTCGGGTTAGTTTTCCATCTGTGAGACATCGCAATTGCCCAAAAGCGCTGTTTCATCTGTGTCCAAAAAATTTGCCCGGGTCCTCGGCACCTGTCCGTCTGCAAAAACTGGCGCACCAATCAAAAATCAGGTCGTCGTCTGCTTCCTGGATATTGAAACTGGCATTAGTTCACCTGGTACCAAACTCCGCTGATACGGATAAAAGTGTTGGTCACGTTAGCTGCTCCACTGATATTGCTGCTCGAACGAGTTTTAATTTTCGATCCATTCTGGATAGTCGTGTTCGCGTCGCCCAACACAACGATCTTTTGTCCGTCCACACCGTTGCTAAAATCTGTGATGGTCGTGGAACTTGAGTTTGCGGTCTTGAATAAGTTACCAGCCGAAACATCAGGAGTGGCTGCGCCATCAGTGAAAGTCGTGGTTTTCTGAGCTACTACGCGCCCAGCGTAGAACGTCTCGTCCGGGTACATTGCCAGCGAGCCAGCAGGAAGATTGCCAACTACGTTTCCCAGTGTCCGAGCGTAGCGTACTACCTCCTCATCGCTCATTGTCCTCACCGGTATCTTCATCGCCCACGGCTTCCAGTAGGACATCGGATGCGTGTTGTCACATTTGAGATCGAAAAGCAAAGTAAAGGTAGTCGATCTGGTCTGAGCGATAACCTTGGTCGCCACAGTCACCGGCGTCCACGGAGCACCAAGCCTCTGCGTGGCGTCGTTCCATAGCCTGTAGTAACTAGTGCCGTTGTCGAAAGTAACTGTCCCTGAGCCGTTCGGCGCAATAGCAGACTGGTCAAAACATGGCCTGGTAGAGCTTTCAGAGCGCATCCAAACCCCTGCAATAAACCAATCTCCGACTGAAACCGGCGAGACGCCGACACTTCCAACCCTTTTGGATTGTATGCCGGACGCAGATGTAAGAGTCGCCGCCGTGGCAGTGCCATCGGGCGCTATAACACCTGTAGTAACCGTGGCCGAACCTGTTAAACCACTCCATGTTGTCACCTCCTGATTAATGTTCAGACTAGCGTACGGAACTACTGACGGAGACATATGAGATGCGACATTCGGAAGCTCTGCGTTTACCTTGCCGTTCCTCAGGAGCGTATAATGGCTCTGCAACGCTCCAAACTGCCATCCGGTCGAGTAATCATAGTTGTTCCCCATGTTGATAAACAGGCCATTTATATTGGTGTTACCTGTACCATCTACGAGTTTGCCAGCCGGAAACAGGGCATCAGAATTTTCAATTGTAACGTTTCTGACTTCCTTGGTGCTAGTCCCGGTGACGTTGATGATCGATCCCATCGAAATGCTGTCAGCTGCCGCGACTCTATCCAGCTTGATGCCTGAAACTACTCCGTGCGTTGGATCAAGCGTCAGCAACGCGTCGCGGCCCGACTCGTAAATCACGTTGTGCAACTCCAAGTTCCCCTGGTCGTTGACTGCTACTTGTGCATCGAGCTGGATTCCATGTGCCGCTATCACCGAGTCTTCGATATGGATTAGCCCTGCATTCGAGTGCGCCGCAGAGCTGGTAGTAATCCGGATCGAGTGTGGGCTGGTGCGGTGAGCTAAGAAAGTGCAGTTCTTAATCCAAAGCCAAAACCAAGCGTCGATCTGTAGCGGTGTCGCACTGGCCGAATCCGCGCTTAATACCCCAACATTTCTCATGTCGGCTAGTGCTCCCAGAGCACTCGCGCCATCATAAAGTATCCCGATACCGTGGCAATCAGCGATGGCGATATTCTCTAATACGTGGTGATTGGAACCCCTGATTATTAGCGTCGGAATAGCGCCGGATGGCGGGATGATATTCGCGACCGGCCCTGCCCGTTGGAATTGCAAAGGCGTACCGCCGCCCAATCCCACCATGTCTACGTTGTTTGGAAGTACTAGAGTGGTTGCGAGCCGCCATGATCCGTAAATCTCGAATCTCAGCACGCCGGTCAACCTCCGAAATGTCAGTGAGGACGAACTGATCGAGACCGTACCGTCCGTCCTAATTATTCCCCCTGTCGTGCCAAGCGACTTGATAGCCGCCTGCATCGCTGCCGTGTCAGCCGTGGCGTTGTCCGTGCCGTGAATATAGCGCATGTAGCTGGCAAGGGGAGGACGAACCGAGGCGTAATCGGCGGAATTCGCGGTGATGGCTCCCACACGACGGAAGAACGTAGTAACACCGCCGCTACTTCCAAATCCAGCTAGGCTGCTAGTAATGAGGTCGTTGATCTTGAATCCCGCTGCATCCAAGAACGCAGTCGAGGCGATTAGCAAAATTGAGACGAAAAGTTTTTTCATTGTATAAATGGCTCACCGGAGTCGATCAAGCTTGCCTCCATGCAGGGATGGAGGGCAGGCTTTTTAAACCGTCCCACGACGCGTTGAGTATCCTGGCAACCGTCTTCATGCGCTAACCGGCGCCAAACGCCCATTCGCCAGCTTCTCCAAAGTCCTCGTGCGGTCATGTAGCTCGTGCCCAATAACGATGGCATCACAGAGAAAATACTAAATACGAGAACACCCGCGACCGAGTTCAGTTGTAGAAACTGTAAACAGCCGATCTGAACCAGCAACGTGGCGGGCGGAATGGTCCACATGTGCCAGATCCAACCCCGTGACAGCGTCAAGGTGTGAATCACATCGATCAAGCCAGCGACCATTGAACTAATTATAAGCAATGGCACTTCCCGTGTCAGCGAGGCATATTTTCCGCCCAGTATCCAAAGCAATTGCGTCGGAAATGCAAAGCTGCACACGAGGATCAACGTCGCCGCTGAAAGATAACAAAACAAAGTGAGCGTGAAAAGCCGGACAAGGCGTTCGAGCGTTTGGCAACGGGCAAACGTGGGAGCCACCAATCCTTTTAAGACAGTTGCCACGAGCGAGAACACAATCGACAAACGCGTGAGCGCTCCCACCTCGGCAACTTTTTCCGCCGATCCAAAGATAGAAATGATCCAGATGCCGATTTGTCCTTGGTACGCAACAAAAATCGTCATCAGAAACTGTTTCTTAATAAGGCCAACCAGCGCATCGCGATCCGATTCGTCCTTATGCGTTTCACCCACCAGCAAATTGGACGCGCTCTTTCGGATGAGTACGCCCTGTATGGTCAAGGTGACGGCAGTAACCAGCATTGCGCTAATGGCATTAAGGAAAACAAACGCGAGACTCACTATTAACAGCAATCGAAGACAAGCGCCTAGCAGCTCGAACTTTTGCACGGTCCCATACCGGGAATGCAGTCGCAACGGCGTAGCATAAATAGATGTTAAGAACGTACCCCAGGTCGTCGCGATTACGCCTGCAGTGAGGCCGACGATGGTTGGCCATGGCACCGCGTTCTTTCCCAACAGATAAAACGCAGAGAACACCGTGACCGGTATAGCGATGGCCGCTAGATAAGCTCGCAACCTGATGCTGATGGCGACGCGTCCTCGCAGGCGCGATGGATCGTTCCAAATGCGACCGCCAATGGCATTCAACCCCCAGCCGACTCCAGAATCGCTCAGTATCGTCAATAATACTAGTAAGCTGGCAGCGATCGTATAGGCAGCATACTCAGACTTGTCGAGAATCCGCACTATCAAGAATCCGCTCAGCGCGGTGACGCCTTGGATCAATACCTGCAAGGCACTGAACTTTGTCAGAATCTTAACTTTGGTTATCCAAGGCCGCATGCGCCGATACTATTCTGCTACGGTCTGCAAGCAATCCTTACGTGGCGGCAAATCCTGATCCTGAGGATGATTGAGCCTTTACCAGGGACACGCCAGTCAGCGCGTTGCTAATTTCTGCGAGCGCGGATCCGGCCATTTTTTGCCCATCGCTGTGAAGAAAATCGATCTGGAACTGCAAATCTTGCAGGATGTGTAGCAGATGGTCCAGCGATTGCCCGCGCGCGAGATGGTATTCCATGGTCAGGTTAGCGACGCGTTCCATCGCCTCGTCATCTTTAAGAATCTCCATTCTTATTGAACCGGTCGAGCCGCAAGAAAGAATTTGCCATGCGGAGGCGTAGCTCCATGTTTGAAATATTCGAAGCGCTGGCTCTCTCCAGCCGCAATGAAAAGTTCAAAACGATCGTTCGGAAAGAAGTGCAATATTTCCCCGACATTTCCGAACTTTTCCAAGCCGCAGCCAACGTGGACTTCGACCATCCAGTCAGCCGTCGAGCGCAGCGTCTTTTCTCCTCCTTTCATCACAATTGCCTCGTAACCTTCCACGTCAATTACGACGACATCGGGAGGTCCAAATGTTGTTGCCAACTCATCAATCGTGGTAGAGGCGATCTTCCGGCCAACACAAGAGTTCGTGGATACCTGACCGTTTAGTGACTCCTGAAATAGAACGTCCTTGCCGGCTTGATCGGTGAGGACAGCGTGAATAATCTTGATATTCGAGAAATTGTTGAGTTCCACATTAGTTCTGGCGACTGCGGCATTGTGAGCATTTCCTTCGACAGCAATCACAAGGCCTTCATCTCCAACTTCGGATGCAAGGATCATCGCAAAGACTGCTTGGTGAGCTCCGAGATCAAAAACCCGCGCGCCTCTTCGCAAGCGTGCTGTTCTGAGGAATTCAATTTCCTTATCGAGAGGGTTGTCGCGATCATACCATCCCTCTGCGAGATTATCGGCGATCAGCACCTTGAGCCGATGCCCTGAGTAATTGTGCTCAACCACTCGACGTGGAAACGCGGCGATGAGCTTCTCAAGTCTCCGTTGCTGAAGTTGGTAGATGTAACCGTTCGGCAACAATCGTTTAAGAATGTGTCGAGCCTTGTTTAATGAAAACGTTGACGTCATGTTGACTAGTGCATTCTCTAATTGCGATTTGCGATTTTCTTGGCAGGAACGCCTGCCCAGACTTCTCGTGGAGGGACAGCCTTCGTTACCACCGCGCCGGCGGCAATAACCGCACCGCCACCGATTTGAACTCCTTTCAATATGACCGCGTTTGCCCCGATCCAACAATCAGAACCAACGGTAATCGGATCCGTCACTTCCTGCTGCAATCTGATCAGCGACTGATCGGAGATGCCGTGGTCATGATCAATAAAACGAGTCCCTGCACCAATTAACGAATCATCGCCAATGGCGAGCCGCAGCGTGATATTAAACTCCGTCGCAGCGCCAATGAAAACTCTGTTCCCGATTAGTATCGAGGGTCCCGGCCGGTAGGGACCGTCGTATTTGAAGATGACATCCGGTTCGATTATGCAGTCGCTACCGATCGACACTTGGTGTGGCCAGGTGACTCGCACCCGCGGAAGACGCGTCCTCGTCCCAATCTGGACACCTATCATTCGCAGCCATATGGTCCGAATCGTCGAAACCGGCGCAGTGAAGCGAAGGCGAAAGATTGCTTTGGCTACTACTCTGTTATTGGATATCAAGGTTGATGCGTCTTTCGTGGGACGAAGAAAAGCACGATCGGCCACACTTCCGACATAGTCAGTTTATCGATTTCAAGACGGGCTCCCAAAACTTACGCCTTTGGTCATTAAGCTGAAACGAATCTTGTGCTAATCGTAGTGCTTGACGTGCCTTGTTGAGTGGTTCGTCCGGAGCATGGACAATTCGCCGCAGAGCAGCGGCAATTTCTTTTGTGTCCAGTGAGGGAACGCAAATCGCAGCGTCGTGTTGCTTCAATAAATTTCCCGCGGCGCTATCTTCCGGTCCGTGGTACAAAATCGGGATTCCACTTCCAACATAAGATACAAGTTTAGTCGAGAGACTAAATGCGGTGGAGCTTTCGAACTGCTTCCCAAATGGAAGTGGAAAGTACAAGAGGTCCGCATTTGCTAGATCAGCCGCCACCGCCTGTTCGCTATCGAATGGCAACACAGTTATTTTTGGGACGGTATCGGTAAAGCCGCGCGGAAGCGATCCGCAACGGAATACGAGTTCGATTCGAAAGCCTAGTCGATTTACTTCTGTGCAACGCAGCGCTGCCAACAGCGCCCGGAGGTTCTCGCGGTACGGGAGGTTGAAGAGTCCCATGAAGTATATCCGCAACGTGCCAGAGGTTGGAATCCTCTTCGCTTCCGAAGCAAAACTCGTCAGCCCGTCTGTAACCCAAACGAACGGCCGGTCGCCATAGCGACGACAGTACTCTAATCCGATCGCCTCAGATATTACAAAGCGACCGTTGGATTCACACCACACGCGACCAAACTCCCCGATCATCGCCGTCTGCCAAGGACGTTTCCGAAGGAGATATTTTAAATCGTCGTGCACCGTAATAAAAAACGGTAGATTTTGCGCCCGCGCTAAATGAAAGGCGGAAATGCAATCGGCACCATGTGCTACAGCGTGAACCACAGTCGCGCGTTGTAACATCTCCCGAAGTCGGTGTTCGAAGCGCCGCTTGAAAAACGGTTCTACTCTGCCACAAATGGGAGCGAGTCTGCTTCTTTCCAAACGTCCGAATGCCGCTCTCACCGGGATGTGAATTTCAGGCGCAATACTCGTCGGAAGCGGTTTATTCGCAGAAGTACAGACATTCAGCACCGATAGCGGAGCTTCAGTGAAAAGTGCGCGTAGTATCCGCGACCCTCCCCCGAGCGCATTCAAGCCGAAAGGTTGTATGCTGATCAGCATCCGCGAATCATCTGAGTTGGGTATCCCACAGCCGTTGTGTCCTGTCAACCGATGCGAAATGCATCTGGCGCAGCAGCCGACCCTCTCCTATCGAAAAAGAAATGTATTTAGCATTCCGCAATCGGTGCGACTCGCTAGAACGGGAAGCGGTAGATACCAGGATCAACAGTTTGTCCGTGGGGTAACCTTCCAGTAATCGCTACAAAAGGGTTGAGCCGTGATACGATGACTCGATGGGAACGTCGCCGATATAAAGTAGCTTCGCCAGCAGGGATTGTTGCATTACTTCGCTGCCGTAAGCGGCGCCAGCGCGGCGTGCCACTTTGAGCGCATGTGAGCTGTCGAGAGTTGGGTAGCGACCAACCGTTGTGCAGCCGTCAGGATTCTCTGGCGAATTAGCGGCTGCCGAACCTTTGTTACTGCGTCACTCAACGCCGCTGGAGTCGGATCGCACACAATGTAGGCTGCACCAGTGGGCTCCAGCAGTTTTACCATTGCAGCGTCGGCTGGAGCAACGACCAGTGTCACTGTCCCACTAGCCACACACTCGCTCATTTTTGTCGCGATGTTGAGCTGAGTGAGATTCCGGAATTTGTCTTCAAATGAAATTGGCAATAACACAGCGTCGTATTTCCGCATTTCAGCAGAGACCTTGGCGTGGTCTACAGGCGGACAAATTCGAATACCTTGACGCGTTAGTGTTTTCGGCACTGCAGCATCGGTCGTAAATACGTCCAAGGTGGCTCTTTCGACCGGCAGCGCTGCTGCTGTTTTTTCCAGCGCGTCTAATTGCCAACGGCCCAGCCTTCCGAAATACGCGATTCGAGAAGTTGCATCTTTAGATGGTGACGTCCATACAGGTTCTGGGCAAGCGTCGGCCGGCGAAAACAGAACCTCTCCGCGAATCCCAAACTCCTCGTGATATAGGTCAGCCATAGCTGGACTGATTACGAAGACCGCGTGAGCATCCTGAAGATGCCGTTGCATGAACCGTCTAAATCCAGCTGGATAATGCAACTCGCCGGACCTGAACCGAATTGCGTGGTCGTCCATCATCCACGTGATGTAATCTAACCGAAATTTGTTTTTCAACTCCTCGATGCAAACAACCGAGAGAGGGCCTTGCGGACAGACTATCGCAGTGAGCCGGTCACGTCCTTTGAACAAGCGAAGAGCCGCGCGGCTCACGGCATGCGCCTGCATCCTCATTACCGGAAGCTGACGGGAAAGCCACTTGGTCTGACGGTATCCAAGCATCATGCGGGCTCGATCGCTATTGAGCCAATTAGGAACATCGATGCAACGCTTCGCGATGTCGGTTGCCGGTGGCAAGTCCTGGGCGAAGCGGTGAACGTGGATGAATTTACCGATCCTATTCAGATCTGACGCTAAAACCCGCTGCAGCGTAAGTCCGCCACCATGGCGATCGGACACGGACATTTCAGAAAGGTAAAAATCGATCACTACTAGATTGCGTATGAGCATCTCGTCATCGACAGAAACAGGGAGATTCTCATTTACACCGGTGGGATTGGAATTAAACGGTCGGACACGCCCGTAAAGGAGGTGGCATCTGAATCTTGTCCAGCATCACGCAAAAACTCTTTAGCTCGCATACGCCCGCGATGTTGAGCCCAGAGAAACTGGCGTTCGAACCGACTCTTGCGCCAATATCTTGTCCATCCAAAAAGCCGTCGGGCAATTCCGAAGGTCCGGGAATCCATGGCCGACAGTTGGTAAGCTGACCGCAATAACAACGTTGAAAAAGCGTGTGCCTCAAAAAGGTCAAGCAAGTAGTCTAATTCAATTCGGCTTGCCGGAATGAGATGGATCACCGTTAGGTCTCTGAATACTCCTTTCCCATAACCCATTTCGCAGCCGAGCCACACGATGACAGTGTCTCCATGACATAAATTGTGTTTTCCGCATCGATCGAGCGATTTGAGAAGTGGACTTCTGAGCGTTCTTTCAAAGTAAGCGCGAGCAACATTCTGTCGAACGCACAGTCCTGCTCCGATTGGATCAAGCCCATCAGTAAGCGAGTTTGACCAAGTATCCTGAAACTGACTTTTTAATCCGACCATTTTAACATACGGCTTAAGCAATGGCGCGGGCTCAACTGCGAATTCGCCAACAATTTGACCGGCGCCGAAAGTTCCTAGTTGCCGAAAAGCCTGTGCGATAGTCCAGGCAGTCCTAAGATATTCGCCGCTAACTACATTGTCGTCGTCAATAAAGACGATCAACTCTCCGTTTGACTCGCGGATTCCGCGCAACCGTGCGGACGTAAGCCCAAGCTCATCCTCTTGGATATGCCGCGCGCACGGATGCCAGGAAAGATCCCAGCTTCCCTCTAGCGGCGTAGCGGACGCGTTGTCGATCACCAGCAGTTCCCATTGCTCCTTTGGCAACGCTTGCGCTTTCAATGCTTCCAATACGCGCTGCAAATAATCCAGACGCGGATTGTGTGTGCAAATAATTACTGAAAGGTTGAAAGTCATGTCCTGATTGTGCGCCCGTTAAAAGACGCGAGTCTGACGCAAGCTGCCTTGATGGCATGAACGCACGCACGCCATCCAGCCCAGGGCAACAAAAATGCCAATTGGACGAGCAGGCGTAAATTAAGACATAGCGCCAGGCTCGCGCGCACCTGACCGGCGGCAGCCGCAATATCCCGCCGGCCAAGCAGTCGGCGGGCATTATCGAGCCCTCCCCGAGCATAGCGTTCCCTGCCTTCCCGACATAGGCGCTTCCCACGTCCGTTTGGCACATATCCCTCAACTATCTCGAAGAGACGCTTGACGTCGCGGAAATTCTCCCTCGTCCTAGCGTAACGAGCTGAGTTGGACATGTCATGAATCCGGTAAAGCGCGAGCGGTTCAGCTTCGTACCACACGGGATAGTGCATGGCGATGCGCGCCCACATTTCCCAATCCTCCGTCCACGACAGCCGCCGGTCGAAGCCCCCGAGAGTTTCATAGACCTCTCGCCTCACGACTGCGGCCGGAGTCTGGATGCGCTGCTTAACTGCCAGACGTTCGACCAGGTCTGGCAGCAATCCGCTCTCAGGCTGCTGCAACGGCATGATGAACAGCCAATTGCCATCCCCGTCCATGGTGACACTGCGACAAAATGCAGCCCCCAATTGGGGATTCTCTGCGAATGGTTGAGCCATCTTCCGATAAAAGCCATGTAGCACTGCGTCATCGCCATGAAGCAAATGCACCAAGTGCCCACGCGCATGTTGAAGACAAGTTTCAAAATTACACGTGTGACCGACGTTTTTGGGTTGCCGGAAAAAATGCACCCGCTCCCCCGCCGCGGCCCGCACCACTGATTCCGGGTCGTCCTGCGTCGAGCAATCGTCGATCACCTCAATCTGCATAAGTTCCGGCCCGGGATCTTGCGCCAACACACTCTCCAGCGTCTGACGCAAAAACCGCGCGCAATGAAATGTGGGTA
>Ga0193723_1000319_pt1 | contig 18496 bp, 14 predicted proteins | sample H2m2metaG_FD_143042 | JGI IMG/M metagenome (GOLD analysis project Ga0193723, IMG submission 143042) | Soil microbial communities from a riparian zone of the East river system, Colorado, United States - H2m2 | ecosystem: Environmental > Terrestrial > Soil > Riparian zone | place: USA: East River...
CAGTGACGGCATCGCCATCGTGGCGTCGGTCGTGAACGTTACCGAACGCCCACTCTCGAGCACGCTGACCAGCTCCTCCGCACTCTGAAAGCGCTGCGCCGGCGTCTTCGCCATCATTTTTCGGACGACTTCGAACAGCTGGCGCTTTTCCTGATTGTCGAGCGCCGGCGTGGGGATCTCCTCCATGATGTGCTTGTAGCCGATGGAGAAGGAGTCCTCACCGTCGAAGGGCACGCCTCCCGTGAGGCACTGATAGGCAACAACGCCGAGTGAATAGAGGTCGCTCCGGCCGTCGAGCGGCTGCGCTTTGGCCTGTTCGGGACTCATGTAGTGCGGCGTGCCGATAGACATCCCGGTGCCGGTCAGCTTGCCGCCCGACGCCGCCTTCGCGATCCCGAAGTCGGTGACCACCGCGTGCCCATGTTCGTCGAACATGATGTTGTCGGGCTTGATGTCGCGGTGGACGATTTCCTTCTTATGGGCATACGCGAGCGCGCGACCGACCTCGGCCAGGATCTTTTTGATCTCGGCGGGAGGGAGGCTGCCGCGCGCCGACAGGACACTCGAGAGCGGCTTGCCCCGCAAAAACTTCATGACGAAGTAGATGATGCGGCCCGATTTTCCGACGCGATAAATCGGGATGATGTTCGGATGTTCGAGGCGGGCGGAGGTGCGGGCTTCGCGCTGGAAGCGCTCGACGAATTCCTTGTCGAACGCGAGCGAGAACGGCAGCACCTTGATGGCGACTTCGCGGTCGAGCTGGTTTTCTTTCGCCTTGAAGACGATCGCCATGCCCCCGCGACCGAGCTCTTCGACGATTTCGTATTCCGCGCTGAGCTCCTGGCGCACCATGTCGATTTCTGTGATGTCCGGCGCCTCGGCGCGCACGCCGGTCGGCGTCATCGCGGTCAGGTCGAGGCCGCAAGAATCGCAGAACTTCGCGGTGTCCTTATTCTGTGTGCCACAGCGGGAGCAATACAATTCGGTCTCCGAGGGGTCCGGGCTAACTTAGGGTTCGCCCCGAAGCCGGTCAACAGATTTCAGAAGTCCGCGCCGAATGCCCCGTACAATTGCGCGGGTCCGGTTGCCGGCTGCGCAACGCCAAAACGCAGGCGCAGCGGGATGTCATAGGTCACCGTCACGTCGGCGACCAGCTCCGCGCCGACCGAGCGCAGCCGAGTGAGCTGCGCGCGCTGACCGACATCCCAGGCATCACCCACGTCGCCGAAAACCGAGAGGCCGAGCTTGTCGGCGCCGAACGGCAGGTGGCCGAGCGCGCGCCCGATCAGTGCGAGCGGCATGCGATACTCGGCGCTGAGCGTCGCCGCATGGCGGCCGTGCCGCACTCCGGCGGCATACCCGCGCACGGGGAATGTGCGGGACGCGCCGACCGTCTGTCCGAACAGGAACTGCACGCCGCCCGACGATGCACCGCCGACGGAGAATCGATCGGTGATCGGTCCGTCGAGCCCGCCGATCGAGCCGCGCAGCGCCAGTACCGAGGAGGCGAATCCGACGCGCGGCCCGAGCCGCACGTAGACGTTGGCGCGGGCGCGGACTTCGTTGAGGAAGCGCGCGTTGCCCTGCTCTTCTGTGTGCCGGTAGAGGATCGACGCGGTCGCACCATCCTGGAGCGAGACGGTGAGCGGCGCCGTAACCGCCCAACCGAACGTGAGGATGGCCGATCCGCCCACGCGGTCACGATCGTCGCAGCCATTGCAGATGGCGGCGAGGTTCGTATCGGGGATCGAGACGAATCTCCTTCCTTCATATTCGGCGGCGAGCCGGAGGGAAGCGAACCTCCGCCAGCGCTGCACCACGACGGTGGCGCCGATATCCGCTTCGGGCCGGTTCTGCGACACGACGTGGCCCCCGCTGTCGATCCCGACCAGGGACCAGCGGTTCATGAACGAGAGATCGAGCGTGGGATTGCCCAACGCTTGACTCAGAAGGAAGAACGCGCCCTGGAGTCGCAGCGGCGATGGGGCAACCTGAGCCTGGGCGAAATAGAAATACCGACCAACCGCATCGCTGCCGGCTGTCGCGGCGCCAAAGAAGCGACCCGCCCGCCCGGCGTTGACTCCCAGAGGAATCCAGAAGTGCGGCCGGAGCGAGCCCCACGACGAATACCCTGTTTCATGGAACGCGACGCCCGGAGCAGAATCGTACGCCGCCGGAACCAACGCAGCCGGCGCCTGCACGACCGGACGCGGTGTCGCGACGCGTAGCTCCCACCCGCCGTCTCCCAGCGTCGTGAAGAGGATGCGGCCGTCAGGGAGCGGCGCGGGCGCACGCGCGCCGAGCGGCTCCGCGGTCAGCTGCGCGATCCCGTCGCTCGCCCGCCAGCGATGAATTTGCGGAAACCCACCGGCGTCGGTCACGAACAACACGCTCGTCCCATCGGGGGTCCACACCGGATCGGCGATCGCGGCGTCGCCCAGCGCTCGCGCGAGTATCCCGACCGACTGCGTGTCTCCGGCGGGCCAGCGCACGAGCTCCCAGCGCCCGTTCTGGTTGCGGGTCGCGGCGATCCAGCGACCGTCCGGCGACGGCACGATCGGTCCCCACGTTCCGTCGATCGGGGGAGCCGGAATCGTCGGCGCGTCACCGCCGCCGGCAAGCTTCAACGCCGAGAGGGTACCGCCTCCTGTCCGTGGCTCGATCAGGCGACCGTTCGTCGTCTGGCGCTTCCACCCGCCGTCGGGCGGGGGTGCCCAACGCCACAGATCGCTGCGAATCGTCCAGCGGCCGGTGAACTCGAGCTGGGCGACGATCAGCGTATCGCCCAGCCAGTCGTAGCTCACGCCGCCGTTGACGCGGTGCGAGCGCAACACGGTGCCGCTCACCGGATCCACGACGCGCAACTCCCGGGCGCCCCGGCCATCGTCGTAGAGGTAGGCGAGCCTCCGGCCGTCGGGGGAAACCCGCGGCACCGGTTGCGAGCGCAGCCGGCCGACGAGCAGCTGCGCCCGCGCGCCGGATTGGGATGCGGGCACGGCCGTTACGATCGACCGTGACCACGCATCTGCCAGCGACGGTGCCAGACCCGCGTGCCGCAGCTGCCGACCCACACGGAACGGAATGAGCTGGCCGGCCGTCTTCTCGACGAAGCGCGGCACGACCGAGTCATTCACGGTGTGCGACAGAAATTCCCAGAAGCGGCTGCCGTAGGCGTAGGGCGCAAGCCCGTCGGGCCAGCGCGTGAACAGGACCGCGTCCCACGGCGAGCGCGCGTGACCGAACACGGCGTCGGCCGCGACCGCCTCGCGGTGAAAGCTTCCTTCCGCGCGGCCGCCGGCGGTGAAGCGTGACTCGTAGTACGTCGCCAGGCCTTCGGTGACCCAGGTGGGCTGGTACTGATTGGGAAAGAGTCCGGGCGCCCGGCCGAACACGTCCTGCAGCACATTCCACAGGCCGCGTGCGCGATCGAGATGAAAGACGTGCGTCAGCTCGTGCACGATCACGAGCCGTTCCCAGCTGTCGTACGTCTGGAGCGCGGGATCGGTGACCGGTGGGACGAGCAGAATCGTGAAGCGGTTGGACGGAAAGGTGGTCGTGAAGCCGTTGGGCGTATCGATGTCGTCCGACAACGTGATGTCAACGATGCCGCGCGGCGGATGCAGCTCGCTCGCCAGCAGCGTGTACGCGCGCTCGGCCTCGGCCGCCGCGAGGGTCGCGCGCGCGCGAAAGCTCGGACGGAAATGAATGCGGAAATGTTTGGTGTGGAGCGTGCGCCAGCTGCCTGTCGGATCAACTTGGGATGACGCGATCGTTGGAAAGAAAAGGAGCGCAAACAGAATCAGCGTGCGTCGCGCGTGGTGCGTGGTGATCACCGCGCCATCTCCCTCAAGAAGTCCTCGATCCCCCGCGCTACGCCGCGTGCGTACCGCAGCCGGCCTTCGGTGCTCGCCAAGATCGCCTCCTGCTCCGGAATCATCATGAACAGACCTTCGGTGAGCGCCGACGGCATCCACGGATTGCGCACGAGCGCATAATCTCCTCGTCCCATTCCCAAGTCCCGAATCCCCAGCTCCCCAACCAGCGCGCGATCGAGCGCTCGCGCCAGCGCGGCGCTGCGCGGATGGAAGTAGTAGACGCTGGTGCCGTTATTCGTGAACGGATTCACACCGTCGGGAAGCGCATTGGCGTGAATCGACACGAGCACGTCGGCGTCGTGTTCTTCCGCAAAGCGTGTGCGAGGGAACAAGTCCACCGGACTCGAGTCGGTGCGCGTCAACAGCACCGTTGCCCCGGCCCGCTCGAGCAGCGGTTTGATCAGTTGCGCCACCGCGAGTGTCGCGACCGGCTCCCACAAACCGGAGGGACCGTGCGCGCCCACCGGCGGATGACCGGGATCGATGACGATGGTGCGGCCGGCGAGAGGCCGGCGCGGATCGATCACCGGCGGGCGGCGAATCTCGAGCAGCAGATCGCGGCCGCTCCAGCGCGTGCGATAGCCCCACACGTGCCCCGCCAGTGCCAAGGTGATCGTCACCTCGTCCGCCGACGGCTGCGCGTAGCTCATGCGAGTCACGTAGGGATCGGTGCCGCCGTACTGCATCCAGTTCACGTCGGAGGCCACGCCGTAGAGCCTGAGCGTGAGACTCCTTTCCTCTTCTTCTACTTTGAATGGAACGTGCGCGGGAAGCGGCACGCGGAGGATCAGCGAGCGTGGCCCCGCGACGAGACGTACCGACTCCACGATGCCCCCGGGCGGCGGCGTCCCCGGCGCAAGCGGCACGACATCGGCGGTGTTCACCCAGGCCACCGCGCCCCGCGACAGCTGCAAGCGCGTCTGGCTGCCCCAGCGCGCCGTCGCTACCGAGACCGTGCCCAGCGGGAAGAACCAGTTGTACGTGCCGTACGGCACCGCCTTGCCCACGGTAAGACTGTCGCTCGTTCCGGTGTGCGCGGTGTCATCGTTCAACACGATCACCGCCGGGTGCGCGCGATCCAGCGTGTCGAGCACGAGCGGCCAGATGGCGCGCGCCGTGTCCGTCCCGACGATGACCTCGAGGATCGCATCACACAGCGGCTCGGCGGGCAGCCACGCGACGTAGCGATCGGCGGCCGGCGGCAGCCGAAACGCCGCGGTGTCGGTGCCGAAAGCGCGCACACCCCACGCCGGCTCTGCCGGAAGCGTGTCCGGGACGAACCAGATGGGCGTCTTCTTCCCTTCCATGCGCAGTCGCACCTGCGCCCCGGGGGTCGCGCGCACAAAAAGGCGAATTCCCTCCCCTGCGGGAAAGGCGAGCGAGTCGGTCGGCGTGAAGCTCGTCGTGTCGATCCAGGCCGTGGCGCCGACAGGCGGCTTGAACGGCTGCGCGATGCGCGCGACGAACGTGGTCTCCTGCTGCTCGGCACCCGTGCCGGCGCGCGCGACGATCTGAAATCGCGCCACCGAGTCGCTCGGAAGCGGTATCCACGCGAGCCAGCTGCCGCTCGGGGACACGCGCACCGGGAATCCGTTGACCGATAGCACGACATCACCGCGACCAGGGCCGACGCTGCCGAACAGGAAGGAAGAATCCTGCGCCTGAATTGGGTCGGCGGTGTCGGGATAGACGATTGTGAGGTGAAGCGGTTGGCGTGGAGTGAGTGGGGATGGCTGACGGGAGGCGGGGGAGGACGCGCAACCTGCCCCCACCGCCCCAGTCGCGACGACGAGGAGCGCGGCACCAATCAGTCGCATGTGGCGCAAGCTAGCGGCGAGCAATAGATTGGGCCACCTTACTTTATGGCACTGAGCGCTTGCCAGTATTGCGGCCGGCAAAACGACGCCGGTGCGCAATTCTGCTCCGACTGCGGGAAACCCCTCACCAAAGCCGCAGCCGCGCGAGCCGCGGTGGCGGCAGGCGGCGGGGGCGGCGTGGTCTCCCGCACGAGCGGGCCCGGATCCCCACCGGGGGGGACCGCCCCGGCGGACAGTCCCTGCCCGCTGTGCGGCTCGACAGTCGCGGGACACAGCGCCAGCGGAGTGGGAGGGGGGAGTCACGACCGCCGCGCCATCCCCGACCGACGCTCCGAACACTCCCTCACATTGGTTCTGGTCTCCGAGTTGGCCACCGAAGTGGCGCGCTTCGAGCGCAAGACCGCTGCCACAACCATCGGCCGGACCGAGGGAGACATCCGCTTCCCGGAAGATCAGTTTCTGTCGCCGCTCCATTCCAAGCTCTCGTGGGAAGAAGGGCGGCTCGAGGTGCGCGACCTCGGCAGCCGCAATGGGACATGGGTATTCCTCGAAGGACCCTTTCGCCTGACCGATGGTGACCTGATCCTCATCGGCTCCCAGATCCTGCGGTTCCGCCGACTCGGCTACCCCGGCCCCCACACCGCCGAAGCGGACGCCACGAAACGCATGGGCAGCATGACGCCCAGCGCCGATATCGCCAGCCTCACGCAGCTCCGGACCGACGGCAGCTCGCGCGACGTCATCCAGCTCTCCCCCGGGCGCGATGTGCACATCGGCCGTGAGCGTGGCGACTGGATTTTCCCCTACGATCCCTCGATGAGTGCGCAGCACGCGACCGTGCGCTCCGAGGACGCAGACTTCGTGCTGGTCGACGACCATAGCCGTAACGGCGTCGCGATCGCGGCTCGCGGGGTCATGACGCTGCAGCAAGGCTCGCGCATCATGGTCGGCGACAAGCTGCTCCGCATCGAGCTGCCCGGAAGTGAGGGAGGGGGGGGAGGCACGACGGGAGGAGGGCCGATGCTCGCATGAAGATCTGCCCCGTCTGCTCCACCGAATACCCCGATGACGTGAAGTTTTGCCCCAACGACGGCCAGACGCTCCGGTCCGCGTCGCCGGCCAGCGACCTCGTGGGCCAGGTGATCGCCGACCGCTATCACGTCGTGAAAAAACTCGGCGAAGGCGGGATGGGTCAGGTCTACCTCGCCGAGCATGTGAAGATGGGGCGGCGCAGCGCGATCAAGGTGATGAACCCCGCGATGGTGCACGATCCCGACGCGGTGGCGCGCTTCAATCGCGAGGCCTCGAACGCCAGCCGGATCACGCATCCCCATGTCTGCGCGATCTACGATTTCGGTGAGACGCCCGACGGGCTGATCTATCTCGCGATGGAGTTCATCGAGGGCGAGCCGCTCACCGAGCTGCTCCAGCGCGAAGGCGCGCTCCCCGTGCCGCGCGCCACGGCGATTTTCCTGCAAACCGCCGACGCGCTCCAGGCCGCACACGATCTCGGCATCGTGCACCGTGATTTGAAGCCGGACAACATCATGCTGACGAGCCGCAAGGGCAGCGGCGAGACGGTGAAAGTCGTGGACTTCGGCATCGCCAAAACGGTCGGCGGCGACCAGGCGGGCCAGAAAGTCACCAAGACTGGCCTGGTTATTGGAACGCCCGAGTTCATGAGTCCCGAACAGCTCTCGGGTGATGAGGTGGACGGCCGTAGCGACCTCTATTCCCTGGCGCTCGTGTTCTACCGGATGCTGATCGGGAAGCTGCCGTTCGAAGCGACCAGCGTGCAGGAGACGATGATCAAGCGGCTGACGGACGAACCGGTCACCCTCGCCGCGGCGCGCCCCGATCTCACGTTCCCACCCGGGCTGCAGCCGATCCTCGATACCGCGCTCGCCCGTACGCCGCAGGAGCGGTACCAGAGCGTCGCGAAGTTCGCCGCTGACGTCGCTGCGGTCACCGGCAGGCCGAGTACGGGAGCGGTCCCGCATACGCGCTCGATCGGCGACGCAGACGGGAAGACGCAGCTGATCGACACGACCGCTGGGGCCACGCAGCGGATATCCGCGAACAAGGCGGCACCGGCTCCAGCGGCTAAGAAGCGGTCGCTCGTCCCGGTGGTGGCCGGGGTCGTCGTGATCCTCGCCGGTGGTGGCGCGTGGGTGGCACTCAGCGGCGGCAGCAAGGCCAATCCGAACCCGGCGGATACCTCCCACGCCGTGGCGCACGACACGGCGGGGGCGCAAACGACACCGCAGAATGGTGGACGAGCTGTGCGCCAGGCGGGGGGCACGCTGCCTCCGGCGACACCGCCTGTAACGCCACCGGCCGCAGCGCCTCGGATCAACGCGGCCCGGGCGGGAGCGCTACTCGAAGATTTGTTCGATAAGCTGGACGCAAAGACCATCACCGCCACGGCGGCGCGGGATTCCGCTCAGCACATTCTTGATACTCGGGGGATTACCACGGCTGATTCAGCTTTCGCGGCGTACATCGAGGCGAACGCGTTCGCGCGACTCGACGATGAGCAGCCGGGGCGCGGACACAAAGCCACGGCACTCCAATGGGCTGAGCGCGCGGCGCGGCTACAACCCACGAGCCGAGCATACCAGCAGCTCGCGCAAGACCTAGCTCGGCCCTGATCATGTTCGGACGCCCTAAACCCATCCGCGTCGAGGTCTTCGGCAAGACCGATCTGGGTCGCACGCGCGACCACAACGAGGATCGTTTCCTCGTCGCGGACCTGACGCGCAAGACGGCATCGCTGCAACCCGACGTGCGGCAGCACGACATCGGGCCGCGCGGCACGCTGTTCGTCGTGGCCGACGGCATGGGCGGCGCCGCGGCGGGCGAGCTGGCGAGCGAGATGGCAACCGACACGATCTATGCGCACCTCCTCAAGACCTGGAACGAAGACGAGGTGACGCCGCAGCGCTTTGCCTACCGGCTCAAAGAGGCCGTCGAGGTCGCCAACGCGAGCATTCACGCGCACGCCAAGGCGCACCCGGAAGTGCGTGGGATGGGCACGACGACGACGGCCGCGGGGGCGCTCAACGATCACCTCTATCTCACGCAGGTCGGCGACAGTCGCGCATATCTGATTCGCGGCGGCCAGGCGCACCAGATCACCAAGGATCAGTCGCTCATGCAGCGCCTCGTCGAAGCAGGCGAGCTGACCGAAGAAGAAGCCGCGCACAGCGAGCGCCGCAACATCATCCTCCAGGCACTCGGCCCGGACCCGAAGGTCAAGGTCGATCTCACGCATCAGGAGGTACGCCGCGGCGACGTGCTGGTACTCTGCTCCGATGGCCTGTCGGGCCAGGTAAAGAAGGACGAAATCGCCGAGATCGTGACCAAGAGTCCCGACCTGAGCTCGGCCTGCGACAAGTTGATCGCGCTCGCCAACGAGCGCGGCGGCCCCGACAACATCACGGTCGTGGTGGCGCGGTTCGACGGCGACGGCCTGCGCTTCTCGGGCGCCGGTCTGCAGGAAGACGTCGGCCATCAGGTCTACCCGCTGATCGACACCGAGACCAGCACCGAACCGGTGCCCGTATACAAGGGCAGCCGGCCGCCGGTGCCCAATCGTGAAACGCGCAAAGAGACGCGGACCATCGTGCTGCTGTTGATCGCCGTCGCCGCCCTGCTCTTCTGGTACTTCAGCTAGAATCAGTGAAAGCACAGTTCAAGTTTCTTTCCGGGGCCCGCGCGGGGCAGATCGAAGCCTTCCGCAAGGGTTACATCGGCCTTGGCCGTCACCCGCTGTCGGACGTGCGCTTCGACGCCGAGCGCGACCTCGACGTCTCGTCGCGGCACGCGGCGATCGTGCGCAAGACCGAAGGGTTCGTCCTGCAGGATCTGGGCAGCCGCAACGGCACGTTCGTGAACGGCCAGCGCGTCACCGGTGACACGCTGCTGCGCGAGGGGGACGTCATCGGATTTGGCGCCAAGGGGCCGGCGCTCGAGTTCGCCGTCATCGAAACCGACGCCGATCTCCCGGTGACGACCGGGGCGGAAGGACTCGCGGAGCGGGCATCGTCGCCGCGGGAGGTCATTGCCGCGGCGCCCCGCGCGACCGCCCCGCGCGCCAGCACGGGCGTTCGCATTCGAGCCGAGGTCGCACGGCAGACGGCGCAGCTGCGGCGCACGACCAAGGTGCTCATTGCGATCCTGCTGATCGTGGGCACCGGCTTCACCTGGATTCAAATCGATGGCCGGCGGCGGGCGCGCGAATCGCAGACGATGACCCTGCACTTCCAGACCGAGCTGCAGGGGGTCCGGGATGCGCTCAGGGCGGCTCAGGACGAAACCGCTCGCCTCCGGCGTGAGCTGGAAGCGTCGAGCGGTGACGCGACCGCGGTGGCGCGGCTGCGCAGTGAGTTGGACGCCGTTGAGCGGCGGCGGCGCGCACTGGGCGGGGTCGACTATCGGGGGATCTCGCACCGCAACCAGGACGCGGTCGCCATCGTGCTCGTCGAGTACGCGGACGGCGAGCGATTCAGCGGCACGGCGTTCGCGTTCGACTCGCTGGGCACCATGATCACGAACAAGCACATCCTGATCGGCGAAGACGGCACCAAGACGCCGCGCCGGCTGGGCGTGATCTTCTCGGGCAGCACGCAGTTCTGGCGCGGCGACCTGGTGGGCGTGTCGCCGGACGCGGACGTCGGCGTGTTCCGCGTGACGATCAAAGGCGGGACGCCACGCGTCGTAGGACTCACCCGCACCCGCGAAGTAAGCGGGGGGGGGCTCGAGCGCGGCGATCCGGTCGCAATCCTCGGCTATCCCCTGGGGTTCGATCTGCCGATGGAATCGCGAGGCGGACAACCGATCGCCGAGCCGACGCTCACGGTGGGCACGGTGAGCAAGGCGCTGACGGCGGTGATCCAGGTGGACGCGTACGGCGCGCCGGGGTCATCGGGGAGTCCGATCTTCGATCGCGACGGGAAAGTGATCGCGATGCTGTACGGTGGTGAGCGGGAGTCGCAGGGCAAGATCATCTTCGCGGTGCCAGCCTACATTGTCGCCGACTATTTGAAGAGTCTGAATCTCGCGCGCTGATCTCTTACAGTTGGCGCACGTAGTTCGTCACTTCGACGAACCCCTTTTGTTTGAGAGCTCCGGTCCGTCGTCGCAGGGTACCGACTCCCGCAAACAGCGTCGTGTACTCATCGTGATCCGCGAAGAGCACAAATCCGGGCGGACTTGGCTCGAAAAAAAAGTCCAGCCAGTCGGCGAGCAACGCCTTGAGCAGGGCACTCGACTCCACGTCATCGGCGGCGACAATGGTGCGACCCACATGATGCTCCAGAGCCAGCTGATGGCTGGTCAGGAGCGTGTCGAGATGCTTCGGGGCGAAAACCACCTGCTCCACGATCGCCGAGGCGCAGGCGAGCGGAGGATCGCTCGTCAACAGACAGTCGACGAAGTCCGGCAGGCGGTCCAGTGGTGTCCGGAAAGTCCGCTGTTCGAACGCGGCCACGCTACGCCGGATGCGCTGGAGCTCTCCGTTGGCATCCAGAAGCTGCATTGCGGTCGGAGATACACCGGCAGATAAGAAGACTGCAAGGGGAAGCGCGCCAAACGTCATAGCGGCGCTGGGACGCCGATCCTCTAGTAGCTCGCTCGTCCGCTGCTGACGACGCGCAGCACGGACTCCTGATTGAACCGACGCTTGTATTCGGAGATGATCGCGGCGATTGCCGCTTCCGTTGTCGCCGACCGCGCGGGATGCACGACTTCGAGGACAAAACTGGGCTCGCGCGTGGCCCGCCCGTCCGCGCCGCGCCATTCGCCCTCGGCGGCCCAGAATGTGAAGCCGTCCGGCAGCCGAGCGCTGACGACGTCAGCCACAAATACGGCCCAGGCCGAGTCGGTGACGCCGAGCTGCTGCGCGATGTTGCGGCCGAAGTAGAGACGCTCCGTCACGACCGGCTGTAACCCGCTCGACTGAATCGCCGGGGCGCAGGCGGTCGCTGCCAGCAGCGCCGCCAGCGTCAGGATTCTCATCCCTGCCCCAGCCGGTCGGACTCGCGGTGCTTCGCCAGCAACCGCTCGGCGAAGTCGACACGCTCCTCCAGCTCCGCCACCCGGCTTTGCATTGTCTCGAAGTTCTGGCGCAGTTCGCCGATCTCGTCATCGGACGCCGGCAATCCGCGATGACGGCCGCGGCCGCCGCCGTACTTCCCCGAGATCGCGCGGCCGACCTGGATCGCGATCAGGATGACTGCGGCTCCGAGCGCCCAGCTGGGAATAATGAAAGGCATGTCGTTAGGACCTCGCCCGAGGACGGGTCAATGCATCATGCTCGTGGTCAGGATCGACTCATATTGGCGCCGCAGATCGGCGAGCGCATCGGGTTTTGCCATCTGTTCGTAAACATGCTCAATCGCCTTTCCATGCGCGCGAATCCGCGTCGCCACGCGATCGTAGGCCTGGGCGTCGTGCGCGGCATCCGCCCGGCGCAGCTCGAGCACGAGCGCCACAATCGCCGCGCGATGCGCGCGCAACGAGTCGACGAGCGCGGCATTCTCGCTCGCCTGTTCGATCAGATAGCCGTTCTCGATTCGAGCGCCGTACGACTCGCCCAGGGCGAGCGCGAGCTCGCGCGACGCTCGAGACTTCACGGCCGGAGGCGTGAGGCCGAGCACGATGAACGGGAGCGCAGGGTTGTCATGACCGTACAGGCCTTCGGGATTGGAGACGTCTGTCCAGACGTGCACCATGATGGTCTTGCGGGGCCTTGGAGTCCCCCCGCGTGCGCGGCAGACGGCGGTATCAGGTACTTGATCGACGACGGGACGGCCACTCGGGGCGGTGAACCCGCACAGGACATGACTGTGCCACATCACCGTAGAATCTTCACCGAGTCCGGGTGGCGGCGCCGCCTCGAGCCGCAGGCGAGCGGAATACGCTACGGCGATACGTTGCAGGGTGCCATTGACCGGCGCGAACATGACGAACGCGGGACTCTCGAGGCGCGCGGCAGCGAGCGTGTCCGCGAGCTTCCCGTTGTACCAATGCTGCCCCTGGAAGGGGTTCCGGTCCGGGATGCCCATCTCCTCGATGGGGATGTAGCCAGCCGCTCGGGCGGCGGCCGTGTCAGGGATCAGCGCCGCGGCGCGGCGCGCTTCGACCAGCACTCGCTCGGCGGCAGGTCCCCCGTGTCCTCCGTGCATGTGCTGCGCGGCTGCCGGGGCCGTTGGAAGCGTCACGAGGAGCAGTAGCAGCGTCACGTTGTCGCTACGCATCGGTCCTCCTTGAGGTGTTTCCTGATCCCGTGTCTAGCGAATAGGCGCTGCCGCGCTGAGCCTAGACACGCCGTTTTCGTCAAAGCTTTCGATCGCCACCCAGTACCCCTGCCCCACCGTCAACGCACGCAGCTCGAGCATCGTACCCTGATCCGCAAAGCGCTGGTAGGTCTCATACAACTTCGCCGGCGCGATGCCCCAGCGCACATTGTAGCCTATCACACCGGGTACCTGCCGCCAGGTGATCACGGCATTGCGCGCGTCGGCGTCGCGGCGCGCCGTCAAGCCTTTGGGCGTGGCGGGGCGCGAGCCTGCCGAGCCCCACTGATGGCCGAACACACGGATGTCGCTGATCGCGAGGTTCGCGGCACCGACGTGAATGTGGTCGTAGCGCACGAAGCGCGCGCGCACCGGGGTCGCCATCTCGACGTACGCGTTGGGACGATCGCGCCGCTCGCCCGAGAGATCCGCCACCACGGCCCACTCGCGGCCATCGAGCGACGCCTGCAGGCGGAACTGCGTGACCACATTCGAGTCGGTGCCGTAGACGCCAGACTTGTAGTCGGCGTAGTTCACCTGCACCGCTTTCACGTCGTACGTCCCGCCCAGATCGATCGTGAGCCACTCCCCGGGCCGATTCTGTCTCGCCACCCAGAACGTGCGCGGATTCTCGTCGGTGACACGACTCGCGGGAAAACTGTCGAGTGCCGACGACGCCGTCACGGGCTTGCGGTACGACAGGAGCATCCAGCCGGTGAACAATTCGTCGCTCGATTGGCCCGGCTTCGTCGGCAGCCCGGGCGGGAAGTCGCCGAAGCGCGTGTCGACGTACATCTGCCCGTCCGTGTCGAAGCCGGCGGGATGCAGCCCGATGCGGCGCTCGAAATTCCAGTTCACGCCGATCCATGGCGTCCCGGTATTCCACCAATTCCCGTACACATCCTGGAAGGTGTTGCCGTGCCCCGCACCCTGGACGAATCCGCCGGGCCTATACGCGACCGGATTGTAGGGCGCGTACGTGAACGGGCCGAGGGGATCGTCGGCGGTGTACACGCCGGTCGCGTAGACGTTGTACTCGGTGCCCGGTGCGCCGTACTGGAGGTAGTAGCGGCCGGCGTGCTTCGTCATCCAGGACCCTTCGATGAACGGCTTGATCGTCGAATCCCGATGATCCTGACCGAAGCGTTCCCACCCATGGTGTGCCGGGTCGAGGCCGAACAACCAGTGCGGCGTGCCCGTGTAGACGAGACGCCTGCTCTTGTCGAGCTCGATGGCGTGCAGCGGATACGCGTTGGACGAATTCCAGTAAAGGAACCAGCGCTCGGTATCCGGATCGTGAAAGAACTGCGGATCCCACGGCCCGGGCTGCACCGAATCCGGCTTGGCGAGCACGTCCGCTTCGCGGTAGCGCGCCATCGGCAGCCACGGGAGGAGCCGATTGTAGAACTCCACGCGCCCACTCGCCGGCTCGGTGAGCATGAGAATCGGCAGCGGACTCGTGGTACTCGGCAGGAGATAGATCGTGTCGCGCACAGACAGCACCGCGGGCGCCACCACGTCGGTGAGCGGCCACCGCGATGGCGTGATGTGCCGCCAGGTGCCGAGGTCCGTGGATTCCCAATAGCCGTCTCCGATGGTTTCGAAGAGGTAGTACTTCCCGCCTTGCACCACGATGACGGGGTCGGCGCCGGAGCGGTACGAGATGCCCTCGTTCTGTTGTTCGAAGTTGTAGCGGTAGTCGATGTCGATCGGGTTGGCGTAGGTCCGCGGCTGCACCGTTTGCGCAGTGGCCGGTGCAGCCGCGAGGACGGTCAGCAGTGCCAGCTTGCCCACGTGGTCTTAGAGCGCACCGACTCCTGACGCAATGGCACTCCGTCTGCGTTCGAAGAGTCGCGTGATGACTGCCCCATAAATGAACCCGCCAACATGGGCCGCATACGCCACACCGCCGCTCGCGGCGGTGCCGGCGTTCACCTGATGCACCACCGCCCCCAGGTTCAGGCTCTGCATGACAAACCACACGCCGATGAGCAGGACGGCGGGGATGTATGTAACGCGCACGAACACGAAGATGACGAGGAGCGAGCGAATCTGGTCGCGCGGGTAGGTGACCACGAAGGCGCCCATCACCGCGGCAATCGCGCCACTCGCGCCCAGGTTGGGAACCGTAGACGCAGGATCGACGGCGATCTGCGCAGCAGTCGCCGCCAGCCCGCCGAGCAGATAGAACACCAAGTAGCTCCCGCGACCCATTAGGTCCTCGATCTCGGGTCCGAACGCCCACAAGAACACCATGTTGCCGAGGATGTGTGACCAGCCGCCGTGCATGAACATCGACGTGAGAATGGTGACCCAGTCTTTCCCGGCGACGATATTGGCGGGAACGAGAGACCACTTCGTGACGAACGCCTCTCCGCCCACGAGCTCGAAGATGAATACGAGCGCGTTGACTGCGATGATGGAGGCTGTGACGACAGGCATGCGCGTGGGACGACGGGACGCATCGCTGAGCGGGATTACTCCCATATAGCCTCCTGGGTTGTCGTCAGATTACAACTCGCTTCGTTTCAAGCGTTCGACCGCATAGTGGCACGCGCGCGCGGTTAATGCCATGTACGTGAGCGAAGGATTCTGGCAGCCGCTCGACGTCATCGCCGCCCCGTCGGTCACAAACAGGTTCGGCACATCCCAGGTCTGGTTCCAGCCATTGAGCACCGAGGTCTTGGGATCCCGACCCATCCGTGCCGTCCCCATCTCATGGTTCGTGCCGCCGGGCGTACTCGGCCCGCGCGTGCTCGGCTCGATGTTCTTTGCGCCTGCCGCCTCGAGCTGCTCGGCGGCGGCGATGCTCATGTCGCGATGGATTGCCAGCTCGTTATCGCTCCACTTGCAGTCGATGTGCAGCGACGGAATCCCCCACGCGTCCACTAGCGTGGGATGAATCGTCGCGCGGTTCTCCGCCCGGGGAAGCATCTCCCCGAATCCCTCGAAGGTCATCGACCAGGGCCCCAGGCTGACGAGCCGCGCTTTGAAGGCACGTCCGATGCCGGGGGCGTGCAGCGATGCACGCCAACCATCGCGATCGGCGCCGCCCTGAAAGCCGTACCCGCGGATGAAGTCGGCGTGGCGCGAGGAGACGTTGCGGAAACGCGGCACGTAGATCCCGTTGGGCCGTTCGCCGATCTCGCGGCGATCCGTCCAGCCGTCGATCTCGCCGCTCGCCCCGCCCCACTTGATGTGATCCATGATGTTGCGGCCGACCTGATCGCTCGAGTTCCCGACGCCGGAGTTCAGCAGGATGCGCGCGCTCTCGAGCGCCGAGGCGCACAGAAACACGACGCGGGCCGTGTACTCGCGCTCGGCTTTGGTCTGCGCGTCGATGATCCGGACGCCCGCGATCCGATTCTGTTCCTTGTCGTAGATCAGGCCGCGCACGATGCTGAACGGCCGCAGCGTGAGTCGACCCGTTGCGCGGGCCGCCGGCAACGTCGCGTTGATACTGCTGAAATACGACCGCGTGATGCAGCCGCGGTGGCACGGGCCACAGTAGTGGCACGGTGCGCGACCGTGGTGAGCCTGCGTCAGGTTCGCGACGCGACCGATCGTGAGGATCCGTTCGCGCCCGAACTTCTGCGCCATCCGCTTGCGCACGTGCTGCTCGACACAGTTCATGGCCATCGGCGGCAGGAACTGGCCGTCGGGGAGATGCGCCAGTCCTTCCTTCTGGCCGCTCACGCCGATGAAGCGCTCGACGTGATCGTACCACGGCGCGATGTCGGCGTAACGGATCGGCCAGTCGACGGCGATGCCGTCGCGCAGGTTGGCCTCGAAATCGAGATCGCTCCAGCGGTAGACCTGGCGTCCCCAGATGATCGACTTGCCGCCCACCTGGCGTGCGCGGAACCAGTAGAACGGCCGATCGGCCGGCGTCGAGTACGGGTTGTCGATGTCGTCGGTCCAGAACACGTGGCTCAGCTCGTCGAACGACACCGAATGGCTCTGCATCGGCTGTCGCGCCGCGACCGCGCGGCGATCGCCGAGGCCGCGGAACGGCAGCTCCCAGGGTGGTTTGTGCTCGGTGTAATCCTGCTCCGGCGTGATCGGCCGGCCGGCCTCGAGCACCAACGTGCGGAGACCGAGCTCGGTCAGCTCCTTCGCCGCCCAGCCGCCGGTAATGCCGGAGCCGACGACGATTGCGTCGAAATCAGTGGGCGACATCGACCGGTGCGCAACCGTCGTAGCGCCACGGTAGCGGGAATAACCCGAGCGCGCGTTGGCCGACTTCAGAGGTGCAGTAGCCGTAGACCGTGAGATACTTGAGCCTGTCGAACCACTCTTCGTGCGCTGCGTCGAGCGCCGTGAGGACGGCCACCTGATCGGCCTCGCTGCACTCGACGAAGTCTCGCGCTGCACGGGCGCGGCAGCGGACGTCGAGGTCACGCAATCCGGCGAGAAACCGTTCGCGCTCCGCGGGAGTGTGCCAGTCCGTCATCATCTTCTCGATGAAAGCGCTCACGCCGGCGTCCGTGGCGCCGGGAGTATCGGTCGCCGGAAGGATCCGTTCCGCAGCGACTGCGACAGTCTGCTCAGCATGTGCCGTGAGCGCGCGGTGCGCGGGGCGCGAGGAGGCGCGCCGGTGGACGTCGCGGCCAAGCGCAAGCAGATCCGCGGGTGCGAGCCCGTCGAGCGCGCGGAGCCCCGCCGTCGCGACCAGCCAGTGAATCAGCTCCCGTCGCTTCATCGCAGTTTGGTTAGACCCTGCGCGTCCAGCCAGTTGTAGAAGTCGTCGATCCAGTGATCGCTGCTGGTTCCCTGCTTCCGGAGACCGAAGCCATGGTGACCGGCACTGTAGATATGGACTTCCGGTCTCTGACCGGCGCGCTCCAGCGCGTCATGAAACTTGACGATCGCATCGCGCACGACGGGGTCGTCTTGCGCCCACGCGAGAAATAGCGGGGGCAGCTTCTGGGGAATCGTCGGGATCACACCGAACGGGCCGCCGTAGATCATGGCGGCGAAGCTCGGACGCGCCGCGGGATCCTGCTGCAACACGGTCCCGCTCGTCACCATCGCGCCCGCCGAGAAGCCCATGAATCCGATGCGGTCGGGAGAGACACCCCATTCCACGGCGTGGTGCCGGACGACCTTGATCGCCTGAATGCCATCGGCGATCCCGTAGCGGCCCGCGGTGTCCATGTCCATCTGCGGAATGCCCTCGCCACGTTTTTCCACGATGCGGTACTTGAGGACGAACGCGGCAATGCCGCGCTGCTGCAGCCAGCGCGCGACGCTCGTGCCTTCCAGATCGATGGCGAGCGCCACGAATGCGCCGCCCGGAGCGATGATGACACCGGTGCCCGTGGCCTTGCTGCGCTCGGGGAGATAGGCCGTCAGTGTGGGCGTGACCACGTTGAAAATCACGGTGCCGACCGGCGTGTCCGCGATCGTCAGCTCTTTCTGCGTCCAATGCTCGGAGCCTGGGGCGACGCCGGGCCAAACGTTCACAGTCTGCGCGTGCGCCGTGCAGAGTGCGATGCCCATTCCG
>Ga0193723_1000320_pt1 | contig 18487 bp, 17 predicted proteins | sample H2m2metaG_FD_143042 | JGI IMG/M metagenome (GOLD analysis project Ga0193723, IMG submission 143042) | Soil microbial communities from a riparian zone of the East river system, Colorado, United States - H2m2 | ecosystem: Environmental > Terrestrial > Soil > Riparian zone | place: USA: East River...
CAGAAGCGGGTCGAGGTGGAAGTGCATCTAACCGAATGGAGCGACGCCCGGGACTACGAGCGTGTCGGCCTCGACGATCAGATGGCCCCGTACCTCGATGTGCAGATCCCGCTGATCACGATCCCGATCTTCCCGGGGAAGAACATCACGGTGATCGCGGAGGTGGTCGCTCTGAACCACCTCGTGAAGGTGTACGGCTACCACCCGGCGAGGGCCCTGAACGATCGCCTTATGGAGAGTATGCGCATGAAGCTCTTATCGAACCCACTCGTCCGGGACGACACGGAATAGCACCGGGGGATGCCATGAATCAACCCCGTCCGGTCGCGCTTCTGGTGACGCACGGCGTTTTGGGTGAAGAGCTGGTGCGGACCGTGGCCTCGATCCTGGGGCCGCAGTCGGACGTCGCCACGGTGAGCAACAGCGGCTTTTCCGCCGATGGGCTCACGAATGCGATCGAGGAGAAGGTCCGGGAGTTTCCGGCCGATGCGCCGCTCGTGCTCTTCACCGATCTCGCGGCGGGGAGCTGCGGCATCGCGTCGCGCCGCCTGGGCGTAGAGGGTCGAATCGTGCGAAAAATCACCGGCGTCAACCTGCCGATGCTCCTCGAGTTCTTCCACTATCGAGACACGCTCTCCCTGGACGACCTCCTGCCGCGCTTGGAGGCCAAGGGGAGGGCGGGGATCGTCATCCTCTAAGGTGCCGCTCCTCCTGGCGCGCATTGACGACCGGCTGATCCACGGCCAGGTGGCCCACGGCTGGGGGAATGCCCTTCATCCCACGTTTCTCGTCATCGTCTCCGATTCCCTCCGGGCCGACCCCGCCCGGGCCGAACTCTATCTCTGCGGGGTCCCCGAGGGTGCCCGCGGTCGCGTCGTCTCGGTCGCGGAGGCGCTCGATCCGGCGTTCCGAAACGAGGTGGACGCCGAGCGGACGATTCTCCTCTTCACCGGTGCCGAGGACGCGCTCCGGCTTGTCACGGGTGGGTTCCCGCTTCGAGAATTGAACCTGGGCGGGCTTCATCACGCGCCCGGCCGGCTCGAGGTGCTCCCGTACGTGTTCCTCGATGATGCCGACCGCGCCCAGCTCCGCGAGCTTCAGCGGCGAGGCGTTCGCGTCTACGCCCAGGATCTGCCCTCCAACGCATCGCACGCCATCGACGCCTGGGTAGGCGGGGCGACCTGATGCCCGCGGCCGCTCGGGCCGAGAGGACGGACCGTGTTTCCTGAGATGGTCCGCGTCGCGATCCTGGGCGGTGCGCTGACCTTGGAGCGGACGGCGGGCTGGAATCTGATGCTCAGCCAGCCGCTCGTGGGAGCTTGTCTCGCCGGGATTCTATTGAGCCCGGGGCCCGAGTGGGAGCTCTGGGCGCTCCGCGTTCCGATCGGGGTCGGCGCGCTTCTCCAGCTCCTGCTTACCGACGCCTCGCTCCCGGCCGCCCAGCGCCAACACGACACGGCGACCGCCGGGGTCGTGGGAACCACGGTCGCGATCCTGGGAATGGCGCGCCTTCACGAGGCCGCCACCGTCGCGCTGGGCGGCGTGCTCTGGGTGCTCATCGGGGTCGCGGTCGGGCTCGTCTCCGCGGTCGCCGGCGGTTGGGCCCTCCGCTTTCACCGCGCCCGGAGCCGGACCGACCTGGCGCGCGCCGGGCACCTCGCGGCCGCGGGAGAAGCGGGGGCGTTCGAGCTCCTCTACTGGGGGGGAGTCCTCCGGGCCTTCGCGGTGGGGGCGCTCTGGGCCTGGGCAGCGACGCTCATCGCTCTCGCCTCGTTGCTCGCGATCCTCCCGCGGCTCGGCGGCGCCTTGACGGCGCGGCGGATCGGGTTCGTCTTCGCTTCCCTGATCGGAGCGGGTCTCGCGTCCGCGTACCACGCGCACGTCGCCGGGAGAAAGCAGGCCTTCCGATGGGTCGCGCTCGGCGCCACGACGGCGCTGGTGCTGAGCGTCGTCTTCCGCCGGGGCGCGCCGTGAGCGGGCTGCGCGTCCGAGGGGACGACGTGGCGATCATGACGTCGCGATCGTTTCAGATCCAAGCGCTCCTCACGCCGGAGCGGATGCAGGGAATGGGATTCGCGTTCGCGATCCTCCCGGCCCTCCGCCGCCTCTATCCGGCGAAGGAAGAGCTGGCCCGGGCCTTGACCCGACACCTGGCCTACTTTGCAACGCATCCGATCCTCTCGGGCTTCGTGCTCGGGGCGACGGCGCGTCTGGAGGAGCGGCGCGCGAACGGAGAGTCGATCGACGACGGGGAGATCGACTCCTTCAAGCGCTCGCTCGCAAGTCCCCTCGCCGCGCTCGGGGATCCGCTCTTCTGGGTCACCTTGAGACCGTTCGCGGGCCTCGTGGGCGTACTCGGCATCGCCTTTCTGCCGGGCGCGGACTTCATCGGCCCCGACCTCCGCGTGCTCCTCTGCCCCCTCCTGACTCTTTTGACGTACAATGCCGTCGCGTTGCCGTTCCGAGTGTTCGGCGTGGCGCGCGGTTACGCTTCGGCGGACCGGCCCGGCGTGCTCCTCCAATCGCTCCGGCTCGCCGAGTGGAACCACGCGGTCGCGCGTGCCGGCGCGCTCGGCTACGGCGCGCTTCTAGCCCTGGTGGCGCTCTCCCTCGACTTCGGCTCGGGGCGGTGGGGCGCCGATGGACGCTCGCGTGTCGCTTCGCTGACGCCGCTCCTCCTCGGCGCGGTCATCGGGTACGCGGGGTTGAGAAGGTGGCCGGGACGCGGGGTGGAGGTGGGGTTGGGAGTCCTTGCCGCGGCGGCCGTGTTCGCCTTTAGCATGTAGGAGCGGCCGATCGCCATGATCGAAGCAACCATCGTCATCCAGAACCGGCTGGGCCTCCACGCCCGCGCCTGCTCGGTCTTCGTGAAAGAGGCCGCCAAGTATGCCAGCCACATCACCCTCTCGCGCGACGGTCTCGAAGTGAACGGGAAGAGCATCCTCGGCGTGATGATGCTCGCGGCCGAGCGCGGCGCGGAGCTAGAGCTCAAGGCCGACGGCTCGGACGAGCAGCAGGCGATCGCGGCGCTCGTAAAGGTCGTCAACGACAAGTTCGGAGAAGAATGACCGTCCTGACGGGAATCCCGGCATCCCCCGGAATCGGCGTCGGGCCGGTCCACATCGTCGACCACGAGGAGATCGAGGTTCAGGACGGCCAGATCGCCCCGGATCAGGTCGCAGCGGAGCAGGAGCGGCTGAAGGCCGCGCTTCGCGCGAGCCAGGAAGAGGTCCGCGATCTTCGGGCGAAGATCGCGCTCGAGACCGGCGAGGAGCACGCCCGAATCCTCGACGCGCAGGTCGCGATCCTCGAGGATCCGGACGCGCTCGAGCAGGCGATCGAGGCGGTCCGGAAGGAGCGCCGGTCGGCGGCGTGGTGTTATCGGAGGATCTTGGGCGCGGTCGCGGCGAGGCTCGACGAGGCGGACGGCCAGTATTACCGCGACCGGGCGCTCGACATCCGCGACGTGCGGCGCCGCGTCCTCGCCCATCTGGGCGGCGTGCGCTCCTACACGCTGAGCGATCTCCGCGTGCCGTCGCTGATCGTCGCCTCGGACATTCCACCCAGTGAAATGGCGCTCGCGCCCCGCGACAAGATTCTCGGCTTCGCCACCGATCTGGGCGGGCGCACCTCGCACACGGCCATCATGGCGCGCGCCCGCGGGATTCCCGCGGTGGTCGGCTTGAAACAGGCGATGCGGACCGCGCGGGAGGGGGCGGTCGCGCTGGTCGATGGAACGCGGGGGGTCGCGATCTTCGACCCGGAGCCCGAGGTGCTCCAGGAGCACGTCCGGAAGCAGCGCCACTACCAGGATCTGGCAAAAAATCTCGCCGCTCTCAAAGATCAGGCCTGTGTCACCCTCGACGGCCGCCGCGTCCACCTGGGCGCGAACCTCGAGGTTCCCGAAGAGCTGCCGTCCCTCCTGGAAAACGGGGCCGAAGGGGTCGGGCTCTACCGCACCGAATTCTTCTACCTCTCCCGAGCCACGCTGCCGACGGAGGAGGCGCAATACAACGCCTACCGGACGATCGCGGAGGCGATGGCGCCGCGTCCGGTCGTCATCCGCACGCTGGACGTCGGGGGCGACAAGTTCGCCTCCTACCTGGGCACGCCGGTCGAGCGGAATCCGTTCCTGGGGATGAGGGGGCTTCGGTTCTCACTGAAGCGGGAGGACATCTTCCGGACCCAGCTCCGCGCGATCTTGCGGGCGACGGCGCACGGCAACGTGAAGGTCATGTTCCCGATGGTGGTCGGCCTCGAGGATTTTCGTAAGGCTCGCGCGGTCGTCGAGCAGGTTCGCGAGGATCTGAAGCGCGAGAAGGTCGCGATGGCGGAGCGGGTGCCGCTGGGCGTCATGGTGGAGACGCCCGCCGCGGTCTTCGCGATCGACCTCCTCGCGAGCGAGTCCGACTTCGTGAGCATCGGCACGAACGATCTGATCCAGTACTCGCTCGCGGTCGATCGGGGGAACGAGGCCATCGCGGAGGTCTACGAGCCGCTCCACCCCGCCGTCCTGCGCGCGGTCCGCGCGGTCGTGCAAGCGGGGGAGCGCCGCCCGATCCCGGTCGGCATCTGCGGCGAGATGGCGGGAGAGCCGCTTTACGCGGTGCTCCTGCTGGGTCTGGGCCTGACCGATTTCAGCGTGAGCCCGTTCCTGGTTCCCGAGATCAAGACGATCCTCCGCGCATCGACCTACGCCGAAGCCTCGGAGCTCGCGCAGCGCTGCTTAGCACTCCCCACGCCGACGGAAGTCCGCGCGGTGGTGACCGAGCACATGAACCGTCGATTCCCGCAGCACTTCGCCGCGTGAGCCCTCGGCCGAAGAAGCCGGCACGAACCCGCCGACCCGCCGGTCCCGCCGGTCCCGCCTCCCCTCTCGACTCGCCCGAGCGCGCCGCGCGCCTGGACCCCGGCGGCATGGGGGAGCGGATCGAGGGGTTCGCCGATCAACTCCGCGCGGGCGTCTCGATCGCCGGTCCGGTCCTCGCCCGGCTCGCGCCCCATCGTCCCCGGCGGACCGTCCTCTTCGGCATGGGAGGCTCCGCGATCGCCGGCGATCTGACACGCTCGATTGTCGATCGGGAGGGCGACTCGCCACTTCACGTCGTCCGCCGCTACGAGCCGCCTGCCTGGCTTACCCCAGAGGACTTCATGATCTTCTCCTCCTACTCGGGGCAGACGGAGGAGACCATTGCCGCCTACCGGAGCCTCCGCTACCTCGGCGCGCGCTCGTGCGTCCTTACGACCGGCGGCACCCTCGCGCGCCTCGCGGGGGACGACGACATCCCGATCGCGGCGCTGCCACCGGGACACCCGCCCCGTGCAGCTCTCGGCTACTCGTTTTCGACCCTGGTCCAGATCGCCGCGCACCTGGGGCTCCTGGCCGGGGGAACCGAGCGCTTGGAGGCGGCCGCGGAGGGGGTCGAAGAGGTCGCTTCCGCCTGTGGGATGGGTGTGCTACGATCCCGCAACCCTGCAAAAAGATTGGCGATACGCTTGGCCGGTCGGCAGGTGATCCTGCTCGCGAACGAGCGGAGCCTGGGCCCGGTCGCGTGGCGCTGGAAGGGCCAGCTGAACGAGAACTCGAAGCACCTGGCGTGGGTGGCCCCGCTGCCGGAGATGAACCACAACGAGGTCGATTCGTACGTCCATCCGCAGGGCCTGGTGGGGCGCTTGGCCGCGGTCCTCTTGCGGGACCCCTCGGACCATCCGCGCGTGCAGGCAAGGTTTCGCTGGCTCGCGGCGTATCTGCGACGGAAGGGAGTTCAGGTCGATTCGGTCGAGGCCAAAGGCAAGGATCCGATGACGCGGCTCATGACGTGCGCCGCCGTCGGCGATTACGTGAGCTACTACCTGGCTCTCGCCCACGGGACCGATCCGAGCGCGCTTCCGGGCGTTGAGTCGCTGAAAAAGGCCCTGAGTCGTTGAGGCCTGTGGCGGTGATCCCGGTGGCCGGCTCCGGGACGAGGCTCAGGCCGCTCACGGACAGGACGCCGAAACCGCTCCTCGAGGTTGCCGGGAAGCCAATCCTGGCCCACATCCTCGACCAGGTCGCGGAAGCGAAGCCCGAGCGTTTCGTTCTGGTCGTGGGACCGGGGCCGCAGGGAAAGCGGATCCACGAATACGCGAGCCGCAGGGGCGACCTGAAGATCGAGCACGTGGTCCAGTCCGAGCCCTTGGGGCTAGGCCACGCGGTGGCCCAGGCGAAGGATCTGGTCGGCAGCGCGCCCGTCCTGATCGTGCTTGGCGATACGATCGCGCTGGCGCCCTACGCGGAGCTGACCGCGGGCGGCTCGAGCCTGGGCGTCCGCGAGGTGGACGACCCCCGTCGATTCGGGGTCGCGATCGTGCGGAACGGGCGGATCACGGAGCTCGTGGAGAAGCCGGAGCATCCCGTGTCGAATCTGGCACTCGTGGGGCTCTACTTCCTCACGAATGCCCCGTTACTCTTTCAATCCCTGGCATCTCTGGAGGCGGAAGGGAAGCGAACCCGAGGAGAGCTTCAGCTGACGGATGCCCTCCAGCGCATGATCGAGAAGGGCGAGGAACTGCGCCCGTTTCCCGTCCAAGCTTGGTATGATTGCGGCAAGACCGATACGCTTCTCGAGACCAACCGCGCGCTGCTCGACCTTTACGCGGGGCCCGTCTCCCGGCCCGGCGTGGTGTGCTTGCCGCCCGTAGCGCTCGATCCGAGCGCCGACGTGCTTCATTCGGTGATCGGACCTCACACCTCGATCGGCCCGGGCGCCCGGGTGCGGCGTGCTGTGGTCCGGAATTCGATTATCAACCAAGGCGCAACCGTGGAAGACGTCCTCCTCGACCAGTCGGTCGTCGGTGAGAGGGCCGTCGTTCACGGAGCCTACCAGCGCCTCACCGTAGGGGATTCATCGGAGGTCGAGAGTACATGACGCTTGAAGCAACGCAGACGAAGCCCGAGACCAAGCGCGCGCCCGCGACGCGCCACGCGCTGCCATTCACGTCCGAGTCGGTCACGGAGGGGCATCCCGACAAGGTCGCGGACCAGATCTCCGACGCCATCCTCGACGCGATTCTCAAGGAGGATCCACTCGGACGGGTCGCATGCGAAACCCTGGTGACCACGGGCCTCGCGCTCGTGTCCGGGGAGGTCACCACGAAGACCTACGTCGACATTCCGAAGGTCGTGCGCGAGACGATCCGGAGCATCGGCTACGACAATCCGGTCTACGGCTTCGATTACGAGACCTGCGCCGTCCTCACGTGCATCGACGAGCAGTCGAAGGACATCGCGCTCGGCGTCGACCGGAAGGGCGCGGGGGATCAGGGGCTCATGTTCGGCTACGCCGTACGCGAGACGCCGGAGCTGATGCCGCTCCCCATTCAGCTCGCCCACCGGCTGGTTCGGGCACTGGCGGACGCCCGGCGATCGGGCAAGTTCCCGGAGCTTCGGCCCGACGGGAAGTCGCAGGTCACGGTCGACTACGAAGGCGGCGTGCCGAAGCGGATCAACACGGTGGTCCTCTCGACCCAGCATGTCGAGATGACCGACGCGGAGATCGACCGGTTCCGCGAGCGGATCATCCGCGAGATCATCAAGCCGGTGCTTCCGCGCGAGCTCATCGACGGCGAGCCGATCTTCCACATCAATCCGACCGGCCGGTTCGTCCTCGGCGGGCCCCGCGCGGATACCGGAGTCACAGGCCGCAAGATCATCGTCGACACGTACGGCGGCTCCGCCTGCCACGGCGGCGGCGCGTTCAGCGGGAAGGATCCGTCGAAGGTGGACCGCTCGGCCTCCTACGCGGCGCGCCACGTGGCGAAGAACTTAGTCGGAGCGGGCCTCGCGGACAGGTGCACCGTCCAGGTCGCGTACGCGATCGGGGTGGAGCAGCCGGTGTCGGTCATGGTCGACTCGCACGCCACGGGGAAAGTGCCGGATACGCGGCTCTCCGAGCTTGTCCGGAAGCATTTCGACCTGAGCCCGGCGGGGATCATCCAATCCCTCGACCTTCGCAAACCGATCTATCGCAAGACCGCAGCTTACGGACACTTCGGCCGTGAGAACGAGGGGTTCCGGTGGGAGCTGCTCGACCGCGTGGAGGACTTGAAGCGTGACGCCTGATGCCGCCGTTGCCATGGGCCCGCAAGGGCATGTCCTGAACGCCAAGCTCGCCGACGAGGGCGTCAATCGAATCGAATGGGCGGAGCGCGAGATGCCGGTTCTCCGCCACGTGAAGGCGCGGTTCCAGAAGGAGCTTCCGCTGAAGGGCCGGCGCGTGGCGGCGTGCCTCCACGTGACGACCGAGACCGCCAACCTCATGCTCACGCTCCAGGCGGGCGGTGCCGAGGTGACGCTCTGCGCCTCGAACCCGCTCTCCACGCAGGACGACGTGGCCGCGGCGCTCGCGCACCGGTATCGGGTTCCGACGTTCGCGATCAAGGGCGAGGACGCCGACACCTACTACAAGCACATCAACGCGGCGCTGGACGCCAAGCCCGAGTTCACGATGGATGACGGCGCCGATCTCGTGACCGTCCTCCACACGAAGCGCGCGGAGCAGGCGAAGCAGGTGATCGCCGGCACCGAGGAGACGACGACCGGCGTGATCCGCCTTCGGGCCATGGCCCGCGAGGGGGCGCTCCGGTATCCGATCCTCGCGGTGAACGACGCGAAGACGAAGTACCTCTTCGACAATCGCTACGGCACGGGGCAGAGCACGATCGACGGAATCCTGAGGGCCACGAACCGCCTCCTCGCGGGCTCGCGGTTCATCGTGCTGGGTTATGGCTGGTGCGGACGCGGGGTCGCGAGCCGGGCGCGCGGCATGGGCGCCCACGTCGCGATCACCGAGATCGATCCGCTGCCCGCGCTCGAGGCGGTCATGGACGGCTTCGAGGTCGTGCCCGCCGCGGAAGCTGCGAAATTCGGCGACATCTTCGTGACCGTGACCGGGAACATCAACGTTCTTCGGATGGAGCACTTCCGCGCCATGAAGGACGGGGCGATCATCGCGAACTCGGGACACTTCAACGTCGAGCTCGACCTCGAATCGCTTCGCAAGGAGGCCCGCTCCGTCCGCACGGTCCGCCCCTTCGTGGAAGAGGTGACGCTCGAGGGCTCGAAGCGGATCTTCGTCCTCGGCGAGGGGAGACTGATCAACCTGGCCGCCGCGGAGGGACACCCCGCGTCCGTGATGGACATGAGCTTCGCGAACCAGGCGCTGGGAGTCGAGTATCTGCTGGCGCACTCGCGCGAGCTCAAGCCGACCGTCTATCCCATTCCGAAGGCGCTCGACGAGGAGATCGCCCGCCTCAAGCTGGAGGCCCTGGGGGTGCGCATCGATGTCCTCACCCCGGAGCAGAGCGCGTACCTCGCCTCCTGGCAGCACGGGACGTAGGCCAGGGGCCTGCCGCCCATGTGGCTCCTGGGCCGGGTTTCAGTTCGGCGCAAATACCAAATCCTGGGATTGTGCCTCCTTTCGCTCGCGCTGTTCCTCATCCTCGCTCTCTTTAGCTATGACCCGCGGGACACCGCCGCGGACCTTGTCGGGACAGGTGCGGTCCGAAACCAGGCCGGCGTTCTCGGCGCGTTCGCGGCGGCCGGCTTGGCCGCCGCCTTCGGCGCGTGGGGCGCGTGGCTGATCCCGGCGGGATTCTTGGCGTGGGGTTGGAACCGGCTTCGAGTCGGCCCGGCCGGCGAGCTCTGGCTTCGAACCGCGCTCGCCGCCGCCGCCGCGCTCAACGCGATGGGGCTCGTCTATCTCCTCTCGGGAGAGAATCAGGCCAACGTCGGCCGGCTCGGCGAAGGGGTCGGCCGGATCGCGTCCCACCTTCTGGGGAAGGTTGGGGCCGAGCTGCTCCTCGGCACGGCGCTCCTCATCGTCGGTGTGATCGCGTTCGAGATCGGCTCCTCGTCGCCTCTCCGGAAACTCCTCGGCTCGCTGTTGGCGCAATTCAGTCCCGCGCGGGGGAGGGCGAAGATCGCGAGAGCGGAGGAGCCGGTCGGAGATGATCCCGAGGCGGCAGGCGCCGTAGCGCGCCGCGGCCGGAAGGGTCCCGCCGAGGAAGAAGAGGACCTCCGGCGCGCCTTCACGCCGGCGGAGGATGCTGCCGGCAAGAAGGAATCGCGACCCCGGATCGTCGCGCGCCGCGAAGGCGAGCCGCGCCCGGAATCGCTTTCGATCCCGTTCCCTCCGCCCGCTTCGCGCTCGGAAGGTGAGCGCGGGGCCCCGCGGGAGGAGCGCCGGCGCGGTGCCGACGCGGCTCCCGAGAGCGGTCTCAAGCTCAACCCCGCGTCCGCCCCGGAGGCCGCGCTTCCTCCGCTCGAGCTCCTCGACCGCCACGAATCCAAGCGGATGGCGATCGAGGAATCCGAGCTCTTCGAGCTCTCGCGCGTTCTCGAGAGGACCCTTTCCGACTTCGGCGTGGCGGGGAAGGTCTCGGAGGTCCACCCCGGGCCCGTCATCACGCTCTTCGAGTACGAGCCCGCCCCGGGCGTCAAGGTGAACCAGATCATGAACCGCCAGGACGACCTGGCGCTCGCGCTCCGGGCGCAGCGGATCCGCATCGTGGCGCCGATTCCGGGGAAGGCCGCGGTCGGGGTGGAGATTCCGAATCGGGTCAAGGCCGTAGTCTCGTTCCGCGAGATCGTCGCCTCCGCCCCGTTCCAGCAGACCCGGGACGCGCTCCCGTTCGCGCTGGGGAAGGACGTCGCCGGCGTTCCGTTCACCGCTTCGCTCGAGCGCATGCCGCACCTCCTCATCGCCGGCGCCACCGGCTCGGGGAAGAGCGTGTGCATCAACGCGCTCATCATGAGCCTCCTCTTGAAGCGAACGCCGAGCGAGCTTCGCTTCATCCTGATCGATCCGAAGATGCTGGAGCTGACGCCCTACAACGGAATTCCTCATCTGCGGATGCCGGTGGTCACGGATCCGAAGAAGGCCGCGCAGGCGCTCCGCTACTGCGTGAAGGAGATGGAGCGCCGCTATCAGGTCCTGGCCCGCCGCGGCGCGCGGAACATCGAGGCGTATAACCGGCTCGGGCTCGACCCCGCGACGGTCGAGGACGCGAAGCTCCCGTACTTGGTCGTGGTCGTGGACGAGCTCGCCGATCTGATGGCGCTTCTGCCGGCCGAGATCGAGGAGCCGATCGGCCGCCTCGCGCAAATGGCGCGCGCCGTGGGAATCCACCTGATCCTCGCGACGCAGCGTCCCTCGGTGGACGTGCTGACGGGCGTGATCAAGGCGAACTTCCCCTCGCGGATCGCCTTCCAGGTCGCGAGCCGCACCGACTCGCGCGTGATCCTTGACATGAACGGCGCCGAGAGCTTGCTCGGGAACGGCGACAGCCTCTACCTTCCCGCCGGGAAGCCGGAGCCGGACCGGGTGCACGGCTCCTACGTCTCGACCGAGGAGATCGAGCGCGTGGTGACGTTCCTGAAGGGACAGGGCGGACCGGTGGCCGTCGACGACAGCGCGCTGGAGCAGCCGATCACGCTGGACTCGGACGCCGACGACGACCTCTACGAGGAGGCGATGCGGCTGGTCGTGCTCCACCAGCAGGCCTCGACGTCCATGCTCCAGCGGCGGCTCAAGGTCGGATACTCGCGCGCGGCGCGGCTCCTGGACCTCCTCGAGGAGCGGGGCGTGGTTGGCCCGCCCGACGGCGCCAAGGGCCGCGAGGTGTTCGTGACCGAGCAGGAGCTCGAGGCCCGCCGCGCGCGGGGCTCCGAGGTGGAGAGCGGCACGTGATCCAACCGATCGCGTTCGCGCCGCCGCGGCCGGCCGGGAAGGAAGCCCCTGCGCGGGTCGCGCTCGTGACCTTAGGCTGCGCGAAGAACCTCGTCGACTCCGAGATCATGGCGGGGCTCATGGCCCGGGGCGGGTTCGTCCTGACCGCGAACCCCGCGGACGCGGACGTCGCGGTCGTGAACACCTGCGCGTTCATCGGGCCGTCGCAGAAGGAGTCGATCGACCGGATCCTCGAGCTCGCCGCCCTGAAGCGCGAAGGACGTCTGCGGGGGCTCATCGTGGCGGGCTGTCTCGCGCAGCGCTACCAGTCGGAGCTACTCCGGGAAATTCCGGAAGTCGACGCGGTCGTGGGAACGGGGCAGGTCGATGCCATCGCGCGCGTCGCCCATCGCGTCCGCCACGGTGGGGCCGCGATTCTCGAGGTGGGCCCGCCGGGTACGGCGGTCGACCTCGCGTCGCACCGCGCCGTCTCCACGCCGCGCCACCTCGCCTATCTCCGGATCGCGGACGGCTGCGATTTCCGCTGCACGTTCTGCATCATCCCCAAGCTGCGGGGCGACCTGCGGAGCCGGCCGTTCGAATCGGTCCTCGAGGAGGCCCGCCGCCTCGCGGAAGGCGGCGTGAAGGAGCTCCTCCTGATCGCCCAGGACTCCACGTCCTACGGAGAGGATATCTACGGGACGGCTCGGCTGCCGGAGCTTCTCCGTGGCCTCGCGGCGATCGACGGGATCGAGTGGCTGCGCGTCCACTACACGCACCCGAAGACGTGGAGCGAAGAGTTGATTCGGGTGTTTGAAGAGGAGCCGAAGGTTTGCCGCTACGTCGACATCCCGCTCCAGCATGTGACCGACCGGATGCTCCGCCGGATGCGGCGGGAGGTCGTCGCGGTAGAGCAGGAGCGGCTCATCGAAACCCTTCGGCGGCGGCTTCCCGAGATCGCCATCCGGACGCATTTCATCGTCGGCTTTCCGGGAGAGACGGAGGAGGACTTCGAGGCGCTCCTCCAGGCGGTCGGCCGGGAGTCGTACGACCACGTCGGGTGCTTCGCGTACTCGCGAGAAGACGGTACGCCGGCCGGGCGCATGGGCGAGCAGGTGCCGGAGCGGACCAAGCTCGAGCGCCGGCGTCGGCTCATGGCGGCCCAGCGCGATCTGGCGGCCCGGGTCTGGGGACGCTGGGTGGGGCGAACCGTGGATGTTCGGATCGATGGAGCCGTGCCGTCGCGCGCGGGGAGCTTCATCGGCCGAGTGGAGCAGCAGGGCTACGAAGTGGACGGCGTGACGCGCGTGCGCGCGGTCCGCGGAGCGCCCGAGCCCAGGGCGGGGGAACGGACGCGCGTCCGCATCGTGCGGGCGCGGCACTACGATCTCGAGGCGGAGGTGACGGGGTGAGACGCACGTTCTGGGTGTGCGCGATCATGATCGGGCTCCACCTGGCTGCCTCGGCGGCGTTCGCGCGCGCGGGGCACGCGCCTCCCATGACCCACGGGATGGCGCTCGACTCCGTGGCGGCCATCGTCGCGCAGGACCTCCTGCAAGGGGTCTCGATTCCGCCGGGGCGGCCGGTCGTGCTTCGCTCTCCGGCGCCCGGCGATACGCTCGGGCTCCTCACGAAGCAGCTCGTGGAGCGTCTGCGCGCGCAGAACGTGACGGTACGGTTTCCGGCCGCATCCGCGGCCGCGGGCGATTCGTCCGTGGCGGCGGCCACGAGCGCCGACGGCCCGCTTCACCTCGACCTCCAGGTCGACGGCTCGGGCGTGAGCTACGTTCGGCGCGTCGGGTCATTTCCGTTCGGCACGAAGGGCTACGAGCGCCTCGCCGCGATGCGCGCGAACGCGACGCTTCTGGATCCCGCCAACGGGGAGGTTCTCTGGACCCGGTCGGCGACGCGGTCCGCGACGGACCTGGTCCCCAAGAGCGAGGTCGTCTACGCCGCCAGCGGATCGGGCCCGCTCAATCCCCAGGTGCCGCGGGGCGGCGGGACGCGTTGGCTCGAGCCGATGATCGTCGTGGGCGTGGTGGCAGGGCTGGTCGTGCTCTTCTACTCCAATCGAAACTGAGGGCGGAGGCGTGACGTGGGTCCAGGGAGGATCACCATGAGCGTGGCTGCCAAGCAGCACCAGGTCCTGGCTCGGGACTATTTCGGGAAGGGCCTCTATCCCCAGGCGGTGGACGAGATCCGCGAGGCGATCAAGCTCAACCCTGAGTTCCCGGATCTCCACAACCAGCTGGGGCTCGCCCTCAGCATGAACGGCGACCGGGAGACCGCGGTCGCGGAGTTCCAGCGCGCGCTCCACTTGAATCCGCACTACGTGGAGGCGCGCCTGAACCTCGCGATCATCCTGAACGACCTGGGGCGCTACGAGGACGCGCTCCGGGAGTTTCACTCGGAGCGCCTGGGCGATCCCGATCACGAGAACCTCTCGCCGGAGGTTCGGTCCCACCTGGCGGAGGCCCACACGCTCCTGGGCGACACGTACCGGAACCTCGGCCTCGCCGTCGACGCTTCGCAGGAATACCGGAAGGCGCTCCGTCACGCGCCTCAATTCCTCGACATCAAGAACAAGCTCGGCGCGGTCTACGCCGAGATGGGGCTCTATCAGGACGCCGAGACCGTGCTGGCCGAGGCCCTGGCGCAGAATCAGCGCTACGTCGACGCACGGATCACCCTCGGGGTGGTCTACTTGAAGTCGGGGCGCCTCGCCCGCGCCCGCGAGGAATGGGAGCGCTGCCTCCTCGAGAACAAGGACGACGTCCGGGCCCGCTCGTACATCGACATGCTGGAGCGCGAGGAGGAAGCCGCGGACGATCCGCGGGGCCAATGATCCGATACGCGGCGCGCCGAGCCCTGGCGAGAGCCGGGGTCGCGGCGCTCCTTGTGCTCGCGTCCGGTTGCGGGGGGTCGCTCCGCGAGGCGGCGGTCGGCGGCGTCGCCAGCTTCGACCGCGGCAAGGAGGAGTTCGACCGAGGCCAGTGGCTGGACGCGATCGCCGACTTCAAGGCGTACGTCGAGCAGTTTCCCGGCACCGAGAAGACGGACGACGCTCTCTTCTACCTGGGTGAAGCCTATTTCCGGACGAAGGACTACGCGCTGGCGTCCGGACAGTACGACCGGCTGATCCGCGATTTCCCCGGATCGCCCCTCCATCCCGACGCGCTCTTCCAGCTCGCGCGCTGCGACGATCTCCAGTCCCGCCCGGCGGCCCTCGACCAGACCGAGACCACCCGCTCGATCTCGCGCTACAAGGAATTTCTCGAGCTCTACCCGGAGCACAAGCGCGCCGCCGAGGCCAAGCTTCGCCTCGAAGCGTTGACCGACCGTCTCGCGGAGAAGCGTTGGCGGAACGGCCGCCTCTACTTCCGCCTGAGACACTACGATGCCGCCGAATACTACTTCCGGAGCGTGATCCAGAATTACCCCGCGTCGTCGTGGGCCAGCGAGTCGCAGCTCTTCCTGGCCGACGTGCTCGTGCGGAAGAAGAAGCGCGCCGAAGCGGTTACCGTACTCCGCGCGGTCGAGGAGAGCGTCGCCTCCGCCGATGTGAAGGCCCGTGCCCAGAAGCGCCTGCGGGAGCTCGAGGGAGCGAAGGAGTGACGCGCCGTCCGGCGCGCACGGGCATCTTCGGCGGGACGTTCGATCCGATTCATGTGGGGCACCTCATCATGGCGGACGAGGTCATGTCCCGCCTCAAGCTCCAACGGGTCCTCTTCATGCCCGCCTCCCGCCCCGCCCACAAGCGCTCGCGAGCCCTGACGAGCGTCGAGGACCGGATCGCGATGCTCAGGCTCGCCATCCGCGGACACCAAGGCTTCGCGGTGTCGCGGATCGAGGCCGACGGCTCGGGCGTCTCGTTCACGGCGCGGACTCTCGAGACCCTGGCGGCGAAGCTGCCCGGGGAGCTCTACTTCATCATGGGCCAGGACAGCCTGGAGGAGTTTCACACCTGGAAGGATCCCGAGCGGATCACCCGCCTCGCGCGCCTGGTCGTGCTTCCAAGGGGCGACCACGATCTGCCGTCCCTCGATCCGTCGCTTCGCCGCAGGGTCGTCTTTCTCAGGCCGCCCCGAATCGGCATCTCCTCCACCGAGATTCGACGCCGGATTCGCCGCGGGCTCCCGGTCCGCTATTGGATTCCCGATGCGGTCTTAAGCTACGTGACGCGCCATGGTCTCTACGGAATCCGCCGGCGCGGCTAAGAGCCTCCTCCTCGTTGACGGATCGGCTCTCCTCTACCGCTCTCACTTTGCGTTCATCCGGAACCCGCTCCGGAACGCGAAGGGCGAGCCGACGAGCGTGCCGTACGGGGTGCTCCAGACGCTCGTGCCTCTTCTGGACTCAAAGCATCCGGACCGGGTCGCCGTCGTGTTCGACACCGCCGCGCCGACGTTCCGCCACAAGGTATACCCGGAATACAAGGCGCACCGCCCGCGGATCCCCGATGAGCTCAAGGCGCAGATACCGCGCGCGCGCGAGGCGATCCGGCTTCTCGGGATTCCGATCGTGGAGCAACCCGGCGTCGAGGCCGATGACCTGATCGGGAGCCTCGCCCGCGAGGCGGAGAGGGACGGCGCCGTCGCGATGATCGTGACGGGCGACAAGGACTTCTTCCAGCTCGTCTCCGAGAGGGTGCAGGTGCTCGCGCCGCAGAGTCGGGGCGAGCTGGTGCCGATCGGCCCGGCGGCGGTGCGCGAGCGCTACGGCGTGGACCCGGAGGAGATGGTCGACCTTCTGTCGCTCATGGGCGACGCTTCGGACAACGTGCCCGGCGTTCCCGGCATCGGCGAGAAGACGGCCGCGCAGCTGATTCAGCGGTTTCACTCGGTCGACCATCTCCTCCGGGCGTGTCGCTGCGCGAGAAGCTTCAGAAGCACCGGGAGAGCGCCCTCCTGAGCCGGCAGCTTGTCACCATCCGTTCCGACCTTCCGCTGGACCGGCACTGGTGGGAGCTGGAGCGCGAGCCGGTCCGGGTCCGGGAGCTCCATCGCCTCCTCGACGACCTCGACTTCCGCGCGCTCAAGCGCCGCTTCGCCTCCGAGATCGCGGAGCCCGTCCCAGGGGAGCTCTTCGCCCCCGCGCCCCCTCCGGGCGAGCTTTTCCCCCGGCCGGCTCCGGCCCGCGTCCCCGCGCGGGCGCCGTTCGGCGAATACAAGGTGGTCCGCACCGAGGAGGAGCTCACGGCTCTTTCCCGCGAGCTTCTGGAGGCGGAGGGCCCGGTCGCGTTCGACACCGAGACCACGGGATTGAATCCGCTCCGCGCGGACCTGGTCGGAATCTCCGTGGCGACCGCGCCCGGGCGGGCGTACTACCTGCCGGTGGGACATGAGGCCGGTCCCAACCTCGATCCGGATCACGTGCGCGCGGCGCTCCGTCCCTTCTTCGATTCACCTCGGGCCCAGCGCGTCGCGCAGAACGCGAAGTACGATTGGCACGTTCTCCATCGGTTCGGGATCCCGATCCGGGATGTGGCGTTCGACACGATGGTCGCCGCCTTTCTGGCGGATCCCGATCAGTCGAGGAATCTGGACGCGCTTGCCGCCTCCCGCCTGGGTCTTCAGAAGATCACGACGGAGTCGCTCATCGGCTCGGGCCGGGACCAGATGACGATGGCCCAGCTTCCGGTCGATCGGGTCGCCGAGTACGCCGCCGAGGATGCCGACGCCTGCCTCCGCCTGGAGCCGGTCCTCCGCAAGGAGATGGAAGCGACCGGCGTCCTCCCGCTCTTCAGCGAGGTGGAGATGCCGCTGGTCGGCGTGCTCACGCGGATGGAGCGCGCCGGGGTGAAGATCGACACGCCGCTCCTCGAGTCGATGTCGGCCGATCTGGGCCGCGAGCTCGCGGGCCTGGAAGAGCAGATTCAGGAAGCCGCGGGGGTTCCGTTCAACGTGAACTCGACGCGGCAGGTCGCGGAGGTCCTCTTCGAGCGCCTCAAGCTCCCCAAGGGCAAGCGGACGAAGGACGGGTACTCGACCGACGTGGAGGTGCTGGAGCAGCTGGCCCCTCTCCACCCGCTCCCGAAGCTTCTCCTGGCCCACCGCCAATTCCAGAAGCTGAAGACCACCTACGTGGACTCCCTGCCGCGCTTGGTGAATCCCGAGACGGGGAGGGTGCACACCACCTTCCATCAAACGGTAGCCTCGACGGGGCGGCTGAGCGCGAGCGACCCAAGTCTCCAGAACATCCCGATCCGCACCGAGGAGGGGCGGGCCATCCGGCGCGCGTTCGTCGCGGAGGGGGAGCGCGGGCTCCTGGCATCCTTCGACTACTCGCAGGTGGAGCTTCGTCTCCTGGCCCACCTCTCCCATGATCCGGTCTTGACCGAGGCGTTTCGCACCGGGGGCGACGTCCACGCGACGACCGCGTCGCGCCTCTTTGGGCTCGCGCCGGAGGCGGTCACGCCCGCGCAGCGCGCCCAGGCGAAGGTCGTGAACTTCGGGATTCTGTATGGGATGGGGGCCGCCCGCCTCGCGCGCGAGCTCTCCTTGTCCCGGGCGCTCGCTGCCGCCTTCATCGAGGAGTACAAGCGGACGCTCTCGGGCGTGGCCGCGTACCTCGATCAGGTGCTCGAAACGGCGCGCCGGACCGGATATGTCGAGACGATCCTGAAGCGCCGCCGCCCGCTTCCTGGGCTCCGGGCGGAAGGGGCCCGTCGGGCCGACGCGGAGCGCGCCGCGATCAACGCGCCGATCCAGGGCTCGGCCGCGGATCTGGTCAAGGTGGCGATGGTCAAGATCGACTCGCTTCTCGCGGAGCAGGGGTAC
>Ga0193723_1000322_pt1 | contig 18485 bp, 20 predicted proteins | sample H2m2metaG_FD_143042 | JGI IMG/M metagenome (GOLD analysis project Ga0193723, IMG submission 143042) | Soil microbial communities from a riparian zone of the East river system, Colorado, United States - H2m2 | ecosystem: Environmental > Terrestrial > Soil > Riparian zone | place: USA: East River...
GCGGCCGGACCCTGATGACGAACGTCAACGCGCGGGTGTTATGGATGCAGCGCAATGATCCCAACAATCGCAATGCGTTCATCCTGCAGGTGGGCGGGAGTCTGAGCCCCAGGCTGGAGCACCAGCAGCCGGGCCATTGAATCCCGATAACATCTCTCGCATATTCCTCCCATGCGCGTTACGACCTGGGCGGAATACGGCTTGATCGTTTCGATCCATCTGGCCAGGCACGCGGGCAAGGGTCCTGTCGCCGCCCGCGAGCTGTCCGAGCAGGAACGCCTCCCTCATGACTACGTCGAACAGATCCTGCTGCGGATGCGCCGGGCCGGCTTAGTCGAGTCGGTACGGGGCGCCCGCGGCGGCTATCTGTTGGCGCGCGAGCCTCGAGCCGTGAGCGTGAAGAACGTCATCGAGGCGTCCGAGCATGTGACGTTCGAAGTGAACTGCGATGTGCACCGTGTGGACGATGAGCGCTGCGATCCGGCGAACGCGTGCAGCATTCGTCCCGTCTGGCGCATGCTGCAACGGCGCATCGACGAGGTGCTCGCCGGCGTCTCTCTCGCCGATCTGCTGCACGCCGAGCCAGAGGTCTATCAAATCGCCGGGGTAGCGGCCGGAAATTGACGCCGCTGTCGCATGAGGAGCTGTTGCGGTACTCCCGGCACCTCACGCTTCCTGATGTAGGTCTCGACGGACAAGCAAAACTGGGTGACGCACGCGTCCTCCTCATCGGCGCTGGCGGGCTGGGATCTCCGGCGGCGTTGTACCTCGCCGCCGCGGGTGTCGGGACCCTCGGGCTCGTCGATTTCGATCTCGTCGATCGCAGCAACCTGCAACGCCAAATCATCCACGGGACGAGTGCGATCGGCACGCCGAAAATCGAATCCGCCCGCGAGCGGCTGCGGGACGTCAATCCGCACGTGCAGGTCGAAACGTTCGGCGAGAGGCTGACGTCCGGCAACGCCCTCCAGATCATCCGGGGTTTCGACATCGTCGTGGATGGCTCCGATAATTTCCCCACGCGCTATCTCGTGAACGACGCGTGCGTGCTGCTCGGCAAGCCCACTGTCTACGGCGCGGTGTTCCGGTTCGACGGACAGGTCTCCGTGTTTGATGCCAAAAAGGGACCGTGCTACCGGTGTCTCTACGCGGAGCCGCCGCCGCCCGACCTCGTGCCATCGTGCTCCGAGGGCGGCGTACTGGGCGTCTTGCCGGGAGTCATCGGTTCCCTCCAGACATTGGAAGCGATCAAGCTGATCGTCGGGTTTGGTGAGACGCTGATCGGCCGCCTGCTGCTCTTCGACGGCCGGCGCATGCAATTCCGCGAGCTCGCGCTCCAGAAAGACCCCGACTGCCCGGTGTGTGGTGAGCATCCCACCGTGACTCAGCTGATCGACTACGACGCGTTTTGTGGGGCTGGGGGCTCGGGATTGGGGGCGGGGGCCGAGATCACTGCTCTGGAGCTGGAGCGCGAGCGCGCGCGGAGGCCTGATCTCGTTCTCGTGGACGTGCGTGAGCCGCGTGAGGCGGAGATCGCGCACATTGCGGGTGCGCGTCTGATTCCGTTGCGAGAATTGCCGGGGCGCTTGGCTGAGCTCTCCGGCCATGGTGACATCGTCACACTGTGCCATCACGGTCCGCGCTCGCTCAAGGCCGCGGAGATTCTCAAAGGGGCCGGGTTCGCGAACGTGCGCAGCTTGGCGGGAGGGATCGATGCGTGGGCGCGGGAAGTGGATTCGGAGGTTCCGCGCTACTGAGTGCCGAAGGGGGGACTCGAACCCCCACGGGCTTGCGCCCACTGGCTCCTGAAGCCAGCGCGTCTACCAGTTCCACCACTTCGGCGTTGACGGTTTTTGAGGAACGGCAATCTAGAACGTTGTATAACCCCAAGTCAATGCGTATCTTGCCGACGACAGCGTGGAAAAAATCTCCATCGCCAGGAACCCCAAAGCCCGGCACGATTACCATCTCCTGGAGACGTGGGAGGCGGGACTCGTGCTTACAGGGACCGAAGTAAAATCGCTGCGCGATCGCAAGGCGAGCTTGAACGAAGCGTACGCCCATGTGCGCAACGGCGAAGTCTGGTTGGAAGGGATGACGATTTCGCACTACGGACCCGGCAGCTACAACAATCCGCCACCCGCTCGTTCCCGCAAACTGCTCCTCCATAAGCGCGAGATCCGCAAACTGCTCGGCGCAACGACCCAAAAAGGACTCACGGTTGTCCCATTAGAGGTCTATTTCAAGGACGGCCTGGCCAAGGTCGCGATCGCGCTCGCTAAGGCGAAAAAAGCACACGACAAGCGCGAAGATCTAAAGCGGCGCGTCGCCGAGCGCGAGATGGCACGAGTTGTGAAGGGCAGGCGCACATGATGATCCTCCTGCTCCTCACTCTTCTGGTGCCGCGCCAAGTTCTGATCACGACTTCGCGCGGCCAGGTGAGCGTTCCCGTCGCGACCGACGGCAGCACCGCCGCGGTGGCCGCGGTGCTCCTCACGCAGCCGCTGGGGATCACGGTGTCCCTGGACGGGTCTGCGGCGCGCGTGACGGTGAGCGGGCGCGTTTTCGACTTCGACGTGGGCTCGCCGTTCTTCCGCTGCGACACGTCCGCGTATCCGCTCGTGGGCGCGCCGTACATCGCGCGTGACACGCTGTTTCTCCCGCTGCACTGGCTGACCGAATACGTGCCGCGCCTCTCCGCTGGCCGCTATCGCTGGAATCCCGCGCTCGCGCGGCTGGATGAGCGGCCCGCCACCACCGTCGCGCTGGCTCCTCCCACGGTGACGCTGCCGCCGCCCGCGCCGTCCGCGCCGGTCCTTTCGGTCCCGCCCGCGAATCCGATCACGGGACTCCGCCTTCCGCATACGATCGTCGTGGACCCTGGACACGGCGGCATCGATCCCGGGAATCCCGGCCTCACCTTGCCGCGCGGAATTACGGAGAAGGACATCACCCTCGGCGTCGGCATGTTGCTGCGGGCCGAGCTCGTGCGGCGCGGCTTGAATGTGGTGCTCACGCGCGCCAGCGACACGCTCATCGACTTGGCGAGCCGCCCACTCTTCTGCCGGGCCGACTGCGACCTCTTTGTGAGCATCCACGTGAATTCCATGCCGGCGGGGCGGCGGGAAAAACAGGTCAACGGCGTCGAGACCTACTTCGTGTCTGACGCGAAAACCGAAGACCAAAAGCGCGTGGCGCAGATGGAAAACGATGCGCTGCGCTTCGAGAACTCTCCTGTCGGGAGCGGGGGACCACTCGGATTCATTCTGAACGACTTGCAGCTCAACGAGTATCTGCGCGAATCGGCGCGACTCGCGGAGCTGGTGCAGGGGAAGGTGGCGGCGATCCATCCTGGCGAGGACCGCGGCGTGCAGCAGGGGCCGTTCCTCGTCCTCGCGGCGGCCCGCCGGCCGTCGATTCTGGTCGAAACGGGATTTGCGACCAACCAGAAAGACGGCGCCTTCCTCGGGTCCACGCAGGGGCAACGCAAGATCGCCCTGGCCATCGCGGACGGCATCGTCGCCTACCTGCTCGAGTTCGAGCGGAAGATCGCCGGTACGGGGGGTGGGCAGGCACGATGACCCGCACGGTGCGCTGGAGCATGGCGGCGGCGCTGGCTGCCGGACTCTCAGTAGGCTGCACGTACTACAACGCCATGTGGAGCGCCAAGCGTCACGCCAGCGATGCCAGGCAGCTCGAGCGGCGGGGCCAACCTGCGGACGCCCGGGCACAGTGGGCCCAAGCGGCCGCGCGAACCAAGACGTGGCAGACCGATGACGCGCTGGTACTTCGGGCTGAAGGGCTGGCGTATTCGGGCGCATGTCGGGACGCGGCCGAGCGGCTCACGAGGGCGCGCGCCAGTGTGCAGAACGGGACCCTGCTCGAACGGATCGATCTGGCCGACGCGGAGTGCGCCCTGGCAGGCGGCGACCCGGACCACGCGAAGGCAGTACTCGCCGCGCCGCTCGCCTCGAAGAATGCCGACAGGCGCTCGCGTGCCGAATTCAGCGCCGGTCGTGCTGCCATCCTGCTGCTGGACTATGACGCGGCTGCCACGTACTTCAAGCGGTCGCGCGAGCCCGGTGCCGCGGGACGGGCGCTGGTGAGCGAGCAGCAGTCGCGGGTGGCCCGAGCCACTCAGCACGCCGATCTCGCCCCCATCGCGAGCGAGCTCACGCGCCTGCTGCGCGCCGAGAGCGGCACCGAAGAAGCGAAGCACGTGATCGAGCTTCTCAACGCTGTGATGGCTGACGCGGTGACTCCAGGCACGCGGTTTCTGGTGGCGGAGATCGCGCGCGATTCGTTGCACGCGCCCGCACTCGCCGGTCAGCTCTTCCTGGATGCGGCAGCCGCCGACTCGGCGTCGCCGTATGCGCCCAAGGCGCTGATCGCCGCCCTCGCTGTGCTCCCAGAACGCCGGGATTCGCTCGTCGCGCTCCTCGACGCGCGCTATGCGGAGTCGCCGTACACGCGCGCATTCCAGGGCCAGCCGAGCGTCGCTTACGCGGCGGCGGAAGAGTCGTTGGCGCGCGAGCTGGGCGTGCAGGCAGGGAGCACGCGGAGCGCCGGGGTCTCCGCCGTGCCATTTGGTGCCCCCGTGCCGGGCCCGCGTGGCCCGCGGTTCGAGCCGCCGCCCCCCCGGTGAGCGCGATCGCGCTGTTCGGCACCACTTTCCAAAACCCGATACTCCTTGCTGCTGGAACTGCCGGCTTTGGCCGCGAGCTCGACGACGTCATCGATCTCGATCTCCTCGGCGGCATCGTCACGAAGGCTGTGACCCCCGAGCCGCGCCAGGGCCACCCGGCGCTGCGCGTCGCCGAATTTCGCGGAGGGATGCTCAACGCCGTGGGGCTCGCGAATCCCGGGGTGGAGCGCGTTGCCACCCACGAGCTGCCCTGGTTGGCCCAGCGGCTGCAGCGGGCGCGGGTCATCGTCAACGTGGCCGGGGCAACGGTCAGCGACTACGTGCGCGTGATCGAACGGCTCACGCCGCTCCAGGCAGTTACGGCGTTCGAGATCAACGCCTCCTGTCCCAACACGAAGGCGGGGGGGCTCGAGTTCGGGGCGGAGCCGGCCGGGCTCGCCGAGCTGGTGCGCGCGTGCCGCCGCGTGTCGACGCGGCCGCTGGCGGTTAAATTGTCACCCGTGCTCCCCGACATCCCGGCGATGGCGCGCGTGGCGCGCGACGAAGGCGCGGAAGCCGTCAGCCTCGTCAACACCATGCCGGGGTTGCTCGACAAGCGACTCGGCAACGGCAGCGGCGGGCTGAGTGGTCCCGCGCTCCTTCCGATTGGAGTGCTCGCGACGCGACGCGTGCGCGAGCGGCTGGACATGCCCGTGATCGGCGTGGGCGGTGTCCGCAATGTCGCCGATGCGCGCGAATACCTGGCCGCCGGCGCAGCGCTCGTTGCGATCGGCACCGCCGCCCTTGCGGATCCGCGCGTGCCCGTGCGCATCGCGCAGGAGTTGATGCATGGCTGAGCTGATCGTCGCCTTCGACATGACCAGCGGCCGGGATGCGCTGGCGATGGCGGGACGCTTGGCGGGACTCCGCTGGGCGAAGATCGGCTCGATGCTGTACTCTCGCGAGGGTCCGGCGCTCGTCAGGGAATTCACGCAGCGCGGTATTCGCGTGTTCCTCGATCTCAAGTGGCACGACATCCCCAACATCGTCGCGAGTGCCGTCGAGGCGGCACGCGAGCTCGGCGTGTCCATGGCGACGGTGCATTGTCTCGGCGGGCGTAACATGCTCACCGCCGCCGCGGCGGCAGCTGGTGCGGACCTCGCACTCGTTGGAGTGACGGTACTGACGTCACACGATGCGGCGGAACTGGAGGGGATCCTGGGTCGTGGGGTTCCCGACATCGGTTTTGAAGCCGAGCGGTTGGCACGGACCGCGGTGCAGGCGGGACTGCGCGGCGTCGTCACGTCGGGTCGAGAAGTTGGCATTGTCCGCGAGGCGCTCGGTCCCGAGCCCTGGATTGTGGTACCGGGGATCCGCGCGCCAGGCGACGCCGCCGACGATCAGGTGCGCACCATCGAACCGGCAGAAGCGGTGCGGCGTGGCGCCACACATTTGGTGGTGGGCCGGCCGATCACAGCCGCGCGCGATCCAGTCGCCGCCTACCGTCGTTTGGTCGAAGCGCTCGATTGAGGGTATCAACCAGCCCTATGCACACGTCCCGGCTGTGGTTGTCGCTCTCGCTGCTGGCACTGCCGATCCCGGCGGTGGCCCAGGCGACCCTGTCCGATGCGGCGGCCCGGGCTAAGGCCGCCTGGTCGGCCCACGATGCGGTGGGCCTGGTGGGGCGGAGCTCGACAATAATCCTGCAGATCCCGGGCGCAGATCCGTCCTCCCCGCTGGGACGCGCGCAGGCCATCGAGTTGCTGCGCCAGTACTTTCGGCCTGCCGAGGAGCGCGGCCTCGACGTCACGGCGATCCGCGAGGTCGAGCCGGGGAAGGGGTTCGTGGAGTTGACCCGCCGGTACGTCGTCGCCGGAACGACCGAATTGCGACGCGAAACCCTGTTTCTCGGGTATCGGTTATTGAACCGCGAATGGCGTCTTGTGGAGCTACGGAGCGCGCCGTAATCGATTGTCGTGTGGCCCCTTGCGTGAAGTCCGCACCCCGTCTATTCTTCACGGCTCAGCCAGAAAATTTCACGTTTTCCGGAGCAGCCTGTTGAAGGTACGTTCGAGCGTGCGCCCCATCTGCGAGCACTGCAAAGTCGTGACGCGGCGGGGCGTGATTCGCGTGATCTGCAAGCGCAACCCCAAGCATAAACAGCGGCAGGGTTAAGGAGACGCATGGCTCGTATCGCAGGCGTGGATTTGCCGCGCGACAAAAAGATCCAGTACGCACTTCCGTACATCTTCGGCATCGGTCCCAGCAACTCGATCAAGATTCTCGCGGAGACGGGCATCAGCCCTGACGCGCGCGTGCGCGATTTGCGGGACGCCGAAGTCGCACGGTTGCGCCAGGTAATCGAACGAGACTACAAGGTGGAAGGTGCGCTCCGCACGGAAATCGCGATGAACATCAAGCGGTTGATGGACATCGGGACCTATCGCGGCGCTCGCCATCGCAAGAATCTGCCGGTGCGCGGCCAGCGCACGCACACCAACGCGCGCACCAAAAAGGGACCGCGGCGCGCCATCGCGGGCAAGAAGAAGCCCGTGCTGAAAAAGTAGAGGCACATGGCCGACGCAAAACCAGACGCGAAGCCAGATGCAAAGCCGGACGCCAAGCCGGACGCCAAGCCGGACGCCAAACCGGCTCCAGCGCGTGCGGCCGGTGGCGCCAAGAAGAGCAAGAAGATCGTCGAGGCCGAGGGCATCGCGCACATCACCGCGACGTTCAACAACACGCTCATCACGATCTGCGATATGCAGGGGAACGCCATTACGTGGGGTTCCTCGGGCAAGGCAGGCTTCAAGGGATCGAAGAAGTCCACGCCGTTCGCCGCCACGGTCGCGGCCGAACAGGCGGCGCGTGAAGCGTTGAATCTCGGCGTGAAGCGCGTGCACGTGCGCGTGCAGGGTCCCGGCTCCGGTCGCGAGTCCGCGATTCAGGCGCTCGCGAGTGCCGGACTGCAGATCCGCTCGATCCGCGACGTGACCCCGATTCCACACAACGGGTGCCGGCCGCCCAAGAAACGGCGGGTTTGACCCATGTCACGCTACACGGGTCCTGTTTGCAGATTGTGCCGGCGCGAAGGCACCAAGCTGTTCCTCAAGGGCACGCGTTGCCTGACGGAGAAATGCGCGGTCGAGCGCCGCGCCTACGCGCCTGGACAGCATGGCCAGTCGACGGGACGGCGCCGCAAGGCGTCGGAGTATGCGAAGCAGCTGCGGGAAAAGCAGAAGGTGAAGCGGATCTACGGCCTCTCCGAGCGCCAGTTCCGCAACCTGTTCGAGCGGGCGATCAAGGAACCGGGTGTGACGGGCGAAGCGCTGCTCGTGGCCCTCGAGAGCCGGCTGGACAATCTGGTGTACCGGATGGGCTTCGCGACCTCGCGCAAGCAGGCGCGGCAGCTCGTCCGGCATCGCCACATCCTCGTCAACGGCCGTGTGCTGGACATTCCGTCGTACCGCGTCCGCATCGGTGAAGAGGTGAAGGTCGCCGACGCGAGCCGCGAGCTCGTGCTGGTGAAGGTCGCGCTCGAGCAGTTCGGGCGCGGACAACCGGTTTCGTGGATCCAGGTGGACACTGACAAAGTGCTGGGCAAGATGACGGAGCGGCCAACCCGCGACGCCATCCCGCTCGCGGCACAAGAACAGTTAATCGTCGAGCTCTATTCCAAGTGATTACGACTCTTGATTTGACGGGGTTGGTCCGGCCGCATCTGGTCGAGATGACCAAGCGCGAGGACAACCCGAATTCCGCCGAGTTCCGGCTCCAGCCACTGGAGCGCGGCTACGGCTACACGTTGGGTAATTCGCTGCGCCGGCTCCTGCTGTCGTCGCTGCGCGGCGCCGCGGTGTGGGCGTTCCGGATCGATGGCGTGGTGCACGAGCACCAGACCATTTCGGGCGTCGTCGAAGATGTGCATCAGATCATCCAGCGCCTCAAGCAGCTGACGCTGGTGCTCGCGCCCGAAGTCGACGAAGCCGTGCTCCGCTTCAAGGTGGAGAAGGCCGGCCCGGTCTACGCGCGCGATCTCGAGCAGCACGGCTCCGTGACGATCGTGAATCCCGAGCAGCTGCTGTTCACCGTGCAGGACGACCGCGACATCGCGGGCGAGCTGTACGTGAACAAGGGCCGCGGCTACGTCGAGGCCGAACAGCATCCGGTGGACCGCACGCTCGCGGTGGACGTGGTGCGCATCGATTCCATCTACAATCCCGTGCGCCGCGCGAACTTCACCGTGGCGGAGACGCGCGTCGGCCAGCGCACCGACTACGACCGGCTCACGCTCACCGTCGAGACCAACGGCACGATCTCGCCCGAGGATGCGGTGGCGTATGCTGCGGCGCTCGCGCAGGAGCACTTCCGCTTCTTCGTGGACTTCGGCAAAGTGCCGATCGTCCCGGGCGAACTGGGGGGGCCGGGCAATGGCGGGTCCGAGGGCGGCAGGCTGCGTGACGTGTTGGGCCGCGCCATCGACGATGCCGGCTTGTCGGTGCGCTCGGTGAATTCGCTCAAGAACTCAAACATCCGGACCCTGGGCGATCTCGTCCGCTACAAAGAAGACGACCTGCTGAAGGTCAAGAACGTCGGCGAGAAGGCGCTGGGCGAAATCGCCGAATTGCTGCGTCGCGAGGGCTTGAACTTCGGGATGCAGCTCGAGGAGACGCCCGGCGGCGAGATTCGCATTCTCGATCAGGGTACCGCGCCGCAGGCGCAGCTCACGGGGACCGAGGAAGAGTAATGCGTCACCGCGCCAAGGGCCGCCAGCTATCGCGCACGTCGAGCCACAAGAAGGCGACGCTGAACAACATGGCGACCAGCCTCTTCATGCACGGCGGAATCAAGACCACCGAGGCGAAAGCGAAAGAGCTGCGTCCGTTCGCGGAGCGGCTCATTACGCTCGCGCGCCGCGGGGATCTGCACGCGCGCCGGCTCGTGGAGCGGCGGCTGAAGGATAAAGCGGTCACGACCAAGCTGTTCGCCGAGATCGGCAAGCGGTTTGCCGCGCGGCCCGGCGGGTACACGCGGATCGTGAAGCTCGGCCATCGCGTCGGCGACGGGGCCGACGTCGCCCGCATCGAGTTGTTGGCTGAGTGATCGGGCGACGAGTCGAAATGCAAAAGGGACCCGGAAGGGTCCCTTTTTTCTTGAGCGCCGCGTCCTTACGACGCTTTGGCGATTCTATTCGATTTGATGCACTGCGTGCAGACGCGGATGCGGCGGACGACGCCGTTCACCACGACCCGGACGCGCTGCAGGTTGGGGTACCAACGCCGCGGGGTCTTATTGTTCGCGTGGCTGACGTTATGTCCCGTGATGGGACCTTTGCCACAAATCTCACACACTCGAGCCATAGTTCGATCCGACAATGAGTTCTAAGGACGCCGCAAAGAGGCCTAAACCTAAACCGGCCACCGAGGCCCGACAACCCCGGAAAACCGCCGTGATTACGGGTGTCACCGGCCAGGACGGCTCCTACCTCGCCGAGCTGCTGCTCGACAAGGGCTACGAGGTCATCGGCGTGGTGCGACGCACGTCGCACGATTCGTATGAGCGGATCGGGCACCTCCTGGAGCGCGTGCACATCGTCGCGGCGGACCTGCTCGATCAGCATTCGCTGACGACGGTGATCCGCGATGCCAAGCCGGACGAGGTCTATAACCTCGCGGCCCAGAGCTTCGTCCCCACGTCGTGGAACCAGCCCGTCCTCACCGGTGAATTCACCGCGCTCGGCGTGACGCGCCTGCTCGAGGCGATCCGGCTCGCGCATCCACAGGCTCGCTTTTATCAGGCCAGCTCGTCGGAGATGTTCGGCAAGGCGGTGGAAACGCCGCAGCGGGAGTCCACGCCTTTCTATCCGCGCTCGCCGTACGGCGTCGCGAAGGTGTACGGGCACTGGATCACGGTGAACTACCGCGAGTCGTACGGCATGTACGCGGTGAGCGGCATCCTGTTCAACCACGAGTCGCCGCGCCGCGGCCTCGAGTTCGTCACGCGCAAGGTGACCGATGCGGTCGCCCGCATCAAGCTCGGAAAGACCAACGAGCTGCGGCTTGGCAATATCGATTCGGGGCGCGACTGGGGATTCGCTGGGGACTACGTCGACGCGATGTGGCGCATGCTGCAACAGCCGGAGCCAAAAGACTACGTGGTCGGGACGGGCACGATGCACACCGTGCGTGACCTGTGCGCTGCCGCGTTTACCCATGCAGGGCTCGACTGGCAGAAGTACGTGAAGACCGATCCCCGCTTCGTCCGTCCCGCCGAGGTGGACACGCTGCTTGCCGATGCGAGTCGCGCCCGGAAAGAACTGGGGTGGGCCCCCAAGGTCACCTTCGAAGCGCTGGTACGGATGATGGTGGACGCGGATCTGGAGCGCCTCGGGTGAGAGTGCTCGTCACGGGTGCCAACGGCTTCGCGGGCAGGAGCGTTGTGCGGCGGTTGCTCGCCGACGGCACTCATGTCGTCGCGGCGGTGGGGCCCGGCGCGTCAGGCAGCCCCGGCGCCCCGAACATCACGAGCGTGTCCCTCGACCTCGCGAACGACGTCTCCGTGCGTGCCTGTTTTGCGGAGCCCGTGGACGCCGTGATTCACCTGGCGGCGATCGCCCTCAGCCGCGCGGCGGACCGCGATCCGGCGCTGGCGTGGTCGGTCAACGCCGGGGGTACGGGCAAGCTCACAGCGGCACTTGCCGCTGCCGCGACGGGCTGGAAGACACAGCCACTCTTCCTGCTGGCCTCGACGGCCGATGTATACGCGTGGCAGCAGCGTCCCTTAAAGGAAGCGGACTGCGTCCAGCCGTCTACGGCGTACAGCGCGAGCAAGCTGGGTGCCGAGCTCGCGGCGGAGCAGGTGGCGCGCACTGCGGGACTCAACGTCATCGTCGCGCGACCGTTTCCGCACTCCGGCGCGGGGCAAGACGAGAGCTTCTGGATCCCGGCGCGGTGTAAGATGCTGCGCGAGGTGAAGCGCAATGGCTGGGCGGCGGTGCCGGTGGGCGACTTGACGGCGGTGCGCGACTTCCTGCATGTGGACGACGTGGCCGATGCGTATGCGCTGTTGCTGCAGCGCGGAACGCCGGGCGAGGTGTACAACATCGCGTCTGGCCGCGCGGTCACCCTCGACGAGATTCATACGCGGCTGGAGCAGCTGTTGGACATCGCGCCCAAGCGCGAAGTCGATTCGAGCCAGGTGCGGCGCGAGGCCCGGCCGTACCTGGTGGGCGATGCTGCGAAGCTGCGCGCGGCGACGGGCTGGACCCCGCGCCGCACCCTCGACGATATCCTGCGAGACATCTTAGATGCCCAAAAGAACTGATCTCGCGCGCATCCTGCTCATCGGCTCCGGGCCGATCGTCATCGGCCAGGGGGCGGAATTCGACTATTCCGGGACGCAGGCGGTGAAGGCCCTCAAAGAAGAGGGATACTTCGTCATCCTCGTGAATTCGAATCCCGCCACGATCATGACGGACCCCGAGCTCGCGGACCGGACGTACATCGAGCCGGTCACGCCGGAGTGGGTGCGCAAGGTCATCGAGCGCGAGCGGCCGGACGCGCTGCTGCCGACGATGGGTGGCCAGACCGCGCTCAACGTCGCCATGGCGCTCGCCAACGACGGCACGCTCAAGAAGTACAACGTCGAGCTGATCGGCGCCAACGCGCGGGCCATCACGATGGCTGAAGATCGGGCGGAGTTCAGCGCCGCGATGCGGCGCATCGGGCTCGCGACGCCGGCAGGTCACACGGTCACGTCGGTGGCCGCGGCGCTCGAGGCCGTCGGAGACGTCGGCTATCCGGCGATCATCCGGCCGTCGTACACGCTCGGCGGCACCGGCGGCGGCGTCGCCTACAATCGCGCCGAATTCGAGGAAATGGTGGAGCGGGCGCTGGAGCTGTCACCCGTGCACTCGACGCTGATCGAGCGGAGCGTGCTCGGCTGGAAAGAGTTCGAGCTCGAGGTGATGCGCGACCGGCGCGACAACGTCGTGATCGTGTGCTCGATCGAGAATCTCGATCCGATGGGCGTGCACACCGGCGACTCGATCACCGTCGCGCCGGCCATGACGCTCACCGACCGCGAGTACCAGCGCATGCGCGACGCGGCGATCGCGATCATCCGCGAGATCGGCGTCGAGGCGGGCGGCTGCAACATTCAGTTTGCGGTCAACCCGGCTGACGGCGAGATGCTCGTCATCGAGATGAACCCGCGCGTGTCGCGGTCCTCGGCCCTCGCATCCAAAGCGACCGGGTTTCCCATCGCGCGCATCGGGACGAAGCTCGCGGTCGGCTATACGCTCGACGAGCTGCCCAACGACATCACCAAGACGACGCCCGCGTCGTTCGAGCCTGTGCTCGACTACGTGGTCGTGAAAGTGCCGCGCTTCGCGTTCGAGAAATTCCCCCGCGCCGATTTCCGCCTGACGACGCAAATGAAGTCGGTGGGCGAGGCGATGGCGATCGGGCGCACGTTCAAGGAAGCGTTCCAGAAGGGGTTGCGGGCGCTGGAAATCGGACGGCCCGGGTGGGTCCTGGGCGCGACGCCGGCGGATGACCGGCTGACCGGCACGTCGCCCGAGGATCTGCGGGTCGCACTCCGGACGGCAACGCCCGAGCGCATTTTCCAGATCAAGCGCGCGCTCCTGGCCGGCCTCACGGTGGACGAAATTGCGCAGGCGTCCGGCATCGACCCCTGGTTCCTGTACCAACTCAACGAGCTGGTCGACGCGGAGCGCTGGTTCAGCGGGCGGTCGGGCGTCGGCGGGGCCGAGCTCAAGCGCATGAAGCGGCTGGGATTCTCCGACCGGCAGCTCGCCACGCTGCGCAACACCACCGAGGTCGCGATTCGCGAGCAGCGGTGGGAGCTCGGCATTCACCCGGCCTACAAGACGGTGGACACCTGCGCCGGCGAGTTCCCCTCGTCGACTCCGTATCTCTACTCGTCCTACGACGAAGAGAACGAGTCGCAGCCGTTCGGCGAGCAGGGCATCGTGATTCTCGGGAGTGGTCCGAACCGCATCGGACAGGGAGTCGAGTTCGACTACTGCTGCGTCCGCGCCGGCCTCGCGTTCCGCGAGCTCGGGTTCAAGACGATCATGATCAACTCGAATCCAGAGACGGTCTCCACCGATTTCGACATCTCGGACAAGCTGTACTTCGAGCCGCTGACGTTCGAAGACGTGCTGGAAATCACGCGCTGGGAGAAGCCCAAGGGCGTCGTCGTACAGCTCGGCGGCCAGACGCCGCTCCAGCTCACGAAGCCGCTCGAGGCGGCCGGCGTGCCGATCCTTGGCACCTCGCCCGACGCGATCGACATCGCGGAAGACCGCGAGCGCTTCGAGGAGCTCGCCGACCGGCTGGGCATTACCCAGCCGCCCAACGGGATCGCCCGCTCGGTCGAGGAGGCCGTCGGGGTCGCGCAGCGTATCGGGTACCCGGTGCTGGTGCGGCCGTCCTATGTGCTCGGTGGACGCGCGATGGAAATCGTGTATGACGACGACTCGCTCCGGGATTACTTCGTCAAGGCAGCGCGCGTCGCGCCGGAACACCCGGTGCTGATCGACCGCTTCCTGGAGGACGCGTTCGAGGCGGACGTGGACGCGATCGCGGACGGGAACCGGTGCATCATTGGCGGCGTCATGCAGCACATCGAGGATGCCGGGGTGCATTCCGGTGATTCTGCCTGCGTGATGCCACCCTACCTGATCGGCGACAGCCAGGTGGACGAAATGCGGCGGTCCACCCAGGCGTTTGCAAAAGCGCTCGGGGTCGTGGGTCTGCTCAACGTCCAATACGCCATCAGGAACGGCGTCGTCTACGTCCTGGAGGTCAATCCCCGGGCCTCGCGGACGGTGCCGTTCGTGAGCAAGGCGACGGGGGTCCCCCTCGCAAAGCTTGCAGCGGCGGTCATCGTCGGGCGGACACTGGACGATTTGGGCCTTCCCGATGAGCTTCCCGTCGCCGGGGTAGCCGTAAAAGAGGCGGTCTTCCCCTTCACGAAACTGCCCGGCGTGGATACCGTGTTGGGGCCCGAAATGCGGTCCACCGGGGAGGCGATGGGCCTGGCGGACAGCTTTGGGATGGCGTTTGCCAAGGCGCAGATCGCGGCGGAAGGCAGCCTGCCCCTCGAGGGCACGATCTTCGTCACCGTGAACGACCACGACAAGCCCACGGTGCTGCCGATCGCCCGGCGGTTCCACGAGCTGGGATTTCGGATCCTGGCGACGGAGGGCACGGAGCGATATCTCCGCGGCCGCGGCGTACCCGCGGAGCGTGTGCTCAAAGTGCACGAGGGCCGGCCGAATGCGATCGACTTGATCGTGTCCGGCGAAGTCCAGCTGCTGATCAATACGCCGCTGGGGAAGTTCACGCAGGTGGATGACTACGCCATCCGGCGCGCCGCGCTGGTGCATCGGGTGCCGTACACGACGACCATGTCCGCGGCGAGTGCCGCGTGTGATGCGATCATTGCGCTCCGCAGCCGCATCGGGAGCGTCAGGAGCCTACAGGAATGGCACGAAAGAGCGAACGGCGTAAAGTCGACGACCGGCGGGCACGTAGCGGCGGCAAGCGCGTAACGAAGCCGGTCGAAAAAGCCAAGACCAAAGCGGCTCCGGCTCCACCGCCGCCGGCCAAAATCAAATTCCGCGGCAAGCTGCTCGAGAACGAGCCGCTCGCGCGCTATTGCACCTGGCGGATCGGCGGACCGGCGCGCTACCTCGCGATGCCCGCCGATAGCGAGGACGTGGTACGCGCCCTGGAGCTCGCGCAGGACCGCGGGCTGCCCTGGGTCGTCCTCGGGCTCGGCTCCAACGTGCTCATCAAGGACGGCGGGTTCCCCGGGATCGTCATCCGCATGGGGAAGGGACTCGACCGGTTCGAGATGAAGGGCGCGACGGCGATCGTCGGCGCGGGCATGCCGACGCCGATCCTGGCGCGGCGCACGGCCGAAGCGGGGTTTGTCGGGGTCGAGCGGTTCGTCGGAATCCCGGGCACCGTGGGCGGCGGGATCTACATGAACGCGGGCTGCCATGGCGCGGAATTCGCCGAGATCGTCACGGAAGTGACGGTGATGGATGCCAAGGGCAAAGTCAAACAGCTCTCGCGCAAGCAGATCTCATTCAAGTATCGCTCGAGCAACCTCGAGGGCATCGTCCTCGAAGCGAAGCTGGGACTGGGCGAGGAGTCGCCCGCCAAGCTGAAGGAGCTGCAGGCGAAGCTGTTTCGCTGGCGCAAGGCCGGCACGCCGTTCGACCAACCCTGCTGCGGGTCGACGTTCACGAACCCGAGCGGCACCAAAACCGCCGGCATGCTCATCGACGAGTGCGGTCTCAAAGGGTACACGGTGGGCGGCGCGCAAGTGTCCTCGCAGCACGCCAACTACATCATCAACAAGGGCACTGCCACCGCGAGCGATGTGCTCAAGATGATCGATCACATCCGCAAGACGGTCGCCAAGAAGACCGGCGTCACGCTGGAGCTCGAGTGCAAGATCATCGGCAACTGAGCTACTTCGCGCACGAGTCCAGCTACGTCGACGACGGGGCACAAATCGGCAACGGCACCAAGGTCTGGCACTTTTCGCACGTGATGCCGGGCGCCGTGATCGGCGAGCGGTGCAACCTCGGCCAGAACGTCGTCGTCATGCCCGGCACGAAAATCGGCAACAACGTCAAGATCCAGAACAATGTCTCGATTTACGAAGGCGTCGAGCTGGAAGACGACGTGTTCTGCGGACCGTCCTGCGTGTTTACCAACGTCATGAATCCGCGCAGCCACGTCTCGCGCAAGAACGAATATCGCCGCACGCTGGTGAAGCGGGGCGGCTCCATCGGCGCCAATGCCACCATCGTGTGCGGCGTCACCCTCGGCGAGTACGCGTTTATCGGCGCGGGCGCCGTCGTCACCTCCGACGTGCCCGCGTACGGTTTGATGGTCGGCGTGCCGGCCCGCCGGGTGGGCTGGATGTGCCAATGCGGCGAGCGGCTGCATCCGGCCGGCGGTCAGGCGGCCTGCGCCGCGTGCGGCGCCAGCTATCAGGAGTCGGGAGGCGCGCTGCGCCAGATCAGGCCTTCGAAAGTGCGGGCGTCGTGAACGTCCCGATGCTGGATCTCGTCGCGCAGTACGCGACGATCAAGGACGACGTGCTGGCAGCCATGATGAAGGTCGTCGAGGCGCAACAGTTCATCATGGGTCCGGCGATCCCGGAGCTCGAGACAGCAGTCGCCCAACTGTCGCACGCCAAGCACGGCATCGGCTGCGCGAGCGGCACCGACGCACTGCTCTTGCCGCTCAAGGTGCTGAATCTGAAGCCGGGCGACGAAGTCATCACGACTCCGTTCACGTTCTTCGCGACCGCCGGCACGATTCACAACGCGGGCGGCACGCCCGTCTTCGTGGACATCCTGCCTGATACGTTCAACATCGATGCCGCCGCGGTGAAACGGGCGATCACACCGCGCACCCGGGCCATCGTGCCCGTGCACCTGTACGGCCAGATGGTCGACATGCTCGAGCTGATGCAGATCGGGCGTTCGAAGGGCGTGAGGGTGATCGAGGACGCGGCACAGGCCATTGGTGCCCGGCGCAAGATCGATGGCGAGTGGCGTGTGGCGGGCGAGTTGGGATGGGCGACGGGCTATTCGTTCTTCCCCAGCAAGAATCTCGGGGCGTGGGGTGACGGCGGGATGATCGTCACATCGGACGACGCCGCGGCGGACCGTCTCAAGAAGCTGCGGCTCCACGGCGGCGCCAAGCAGTACCATCACGACGAGGTCGGCACCAATTCGCGGCTCGATACACTCCAGGCCGCGGTCCTGCTCGCCAAACTGCCGCACCTCGCGCATTGGTCCGCCAAGCGGCGCGAGCACGCCGCCTACTACTCCAACGCGCTGGCGGACGTGCGGCAGGTCAAGCCACCCGTCGTGGATCCCGCCAACGAGCACATCTTCCATCAGTACACGCTGCGTGCCGAGCGCCGCGACGGGCTGCAGGCGCACTTAAAGAAGGAAGGGATCGGACACGCGGTGTACTATCCGATCCCGCTGCACCGCCAGCCCTGTTTTGCGCACCTCGGCTACAAGGACGGCAGCCTGCCACAGGCGGAGCAGGCGTCGCGGGAGGCGATCTCGCTCCCGATCTACCCGGAGCTCACCCGCACGCAGCTCGACCGGGTGATCGATGCGATCCGCGGATTCTATCGGTGAAGCGGCTCAAGATCGGCGTAGTCGGCGCCGGGGCGTGGGGACGCAACCACGTCCGGACGGTCGCCGGGCTTGCGGAAGCGGAACTGTCGGCGGTGTGCGACACCGACGCGAAGGTGCGCGAACGGGTCGCACGCCAGTACCCTGGGGCGCTGGTCACCGCAGATGTAGCGGCCCTGCTGGGCGTGGTGGATGCCGTCATTGTGGCGTCCCCTGCGGCTACACACGCTTCGCTCGGTCGACAGGTGGTCGAAGCGGGGAAGCCCGTTCTGGTCGAGAAACCGTTCGCGCTGAGCGTCCGGGATGCAGAGGCGGTCGCCCGTGCTGCGTCGGAGCGGGGAGTACCGGTACTGGCTGGCCACCTTCTGGTCTACCATCCGGCCGTCGAGCGGCTGCGCGAGATGGTACAGAAAGGCGAGCTGGGCAAGGTATTCTATCTCTATGGGCTGCGCGTCAACCTCGGGCAGGTCCGGAAGGACGAGAACGCCCTGTGGAGCTTTGGGCCGCATGATGTGTCTGTGGCACTCTACTTGCTTGGTGAGGAGCCGGTACGGGTCGCTGCGCACGGGAAGAGCTATCTGCAGCCCGCAATCGAGGATGTCGTGTTTCTCACGATGGAGTTCGCGAGCGGAGTGCTCGCGCACGTCCAGTTGTCGT
>Ga0193723_1000323_pt1 | contig 18476 bp, 9 predicted proteins | sample H2m2metaG_FD_143042 | JGI IMG/M metagenome (GOLD analysis project Ga0193723, IMG submission 143042) | Soil microbial communities from a riparian zone of the East river system, Colorado, United States - H2m2 | ecosystem: Environmental > Terrestrial > Soil > Riparian zone | place: USA: East River...
GCGCCGAGTCCCTTTATCAATAAACGCAATCCAGCCAAGCAGCGTCAGCAAAAAGAAAAAGCCCATCAGCACGTTCTTGCGTTCGGTAATCCATGCCACTGACTCGACCTGCACCGGATGTAGCGCAAAAATTGCCGCAGCTAACCACGAGCCGGGTACTCCTAACCGCGCCAGCACCGCCCATAGCAGAAGAGCATTGCCGACATGAAGCAGAAGGTTCACCCAGTGATAACCAGTTGTGTTTAGGCCCCACAGCGCATGCTCGATGCGAAATGTGCTGTAAGTGAGCGGGAAATACTGCGACGGGGAATCGAGGGAAAACCAAATCCGCTGCCAACCGTGCGGCGCAGTTAATAATTCGTTGTTGATGATATAGGCATCGTCGTCCCACAGAAATCCCCCATGCCAGGCAGGCCGGTATGCAAAGATCGTCACGGCTGCCAGGACGACAGCGAAAATCAGCGCGCGACCGCGCGGGGAAAAAATGCGCCTCGCGATTTCGTGCATACGCTAGCCGCAGGCGATCACACTCCAAAGCGGTTCACCCGAAATTTCGGGCGCCACCTTCAGTTGCAACGTTCCGTTTCTCATCGAAATAGGAGCTTTCGTCGTGCGTAAGACCGACATCAACGGAAAGCTCGTGCAGTTTGCATGGTGGGCCCTGGCGATAATCGCTTTTACTCTCGTCATTGCAATCAGGATTCGTCTCTTGGGAATTCCGCTCGAACGCGACGAGGGCGAGTACGGTTATGCCGGCCAGCTCATGTTGCAAGGCATCCCGCCTTACAAGCTTGCTTATAACATGAAGTTTCCAGGCACCTATGCCGCGTATGCGTTAGTTATGTCGATCTTCGGACAAACAATCGTCGGCATTCACATTGGTTTGCTGCTGATCAATGCTGCGTCGATCATCCTGATCTTCTTCATTGGCCGGCGACTGTTCGGCTTGCCGGCAGGCATCGTCGCCGCGGCAACGTACGCGGTTCTATCGCTGAGTCCTTCGGTATTAGGTCTGGCAGCCCACGCTTCGCAATTTGCGATGCTACCTATTCTCGCTGGAACGTTGCTGCTTGTATCAGATCGATCAGATCAGCGCGGCTTCGGCCGGGAGTTTGCCAGTGGTGCACTTTTTGGCATCGGCGTTTTGATGAAACAACCGGCAGCGGCATTCATTTTCTTTGGAGCGGCATCAATCCTCTGTAATGGTATTCGTCGCCGCGCCACATTTAGGACGATCGCTTTGCGTATTTCAATCTTCAGTGCCGGCGCAATTACTCCATTCGGACTCACTTGTCTGATGCTGTGGCAGGCGGGCGTGTTCGAGAAGTTCTGGTTTTGGACAGTCAATTACGCGGCAGAATATGGCACTCGCATTCCTCTTCGTGCGGCTCCTTCCATTTTTGCGATGATGGGGGGCGGCGTGATTCGCTCGGGATGGACGCTGTGGATATTGGCTTGTCTGGGCATCGCAGGTGGACTTTGGAATAAGCGGTCCCGCGGCGGCGCAGCTTTTCTTCTAGGTCTGCTGGCAGTTTCCCTGCTAGCGCTGTCCGCAGGGTTCTATTTCCGAGAGCACTACTTTATCTTTATTCTTCCCGCGGTTTCACTGCTTTGTGGCCTTGCACTCAGCACGTTGTCGGATTTTGTCGCGAGCCGCAGCAGGTTAGTTCGATTTACGCCCGTTCTGGTGTTTTGCATCGCATTAACCCAGCCGATCCTTGCCGGAAGACAATTCTACTTTGAAGTTTCTACTACTGAAGCGTGTCGAATAGCGTACGGATCGAATCCGTTTCCAGAGTCTCTTAGGATTGCAGAGTACTTGCGAGACCACTCCAGCCCGAGCGATACGATCGCTATTCTCGGCTCCGAGCCGCAGATTTATTTCTATTCACGGCGACACTCCGCCACCGGATACATCTATACCTACGCCCTTATGGAGGCGCAGAGCTACGCGCGACAGATGCAGGAAGAAATGATAAGCGAGATCGAGCTTGAGCGTCCGCGGTACCTGATTTCTGTAACGATGGGTGCTTCGTGGTCCCGGCACTCTGATTCCGAGGAATTGATCTTTACTTGGGCAAACGAATATCTCAATCGGTATTACAAAGTCGTCGGCCTCGTAAATACCCTTTCTGCAGATCGAACTGATTACTATTTTGAACAAGTACCAACATCGGTGCCGGAACCGGGTAGTTATATCTTGATCTACGAAAGAAGATCGTAGAAATGAGAAATAACAAAGCACAAATGAGCAAGCAGGCGGCGGTACGTCGTCACGATTGGTCATGATTTTGCCACTCGAATTTTGGCAATCGTAATCGTGGATCAAATAGCTAGAGGTAAGTTGACGTCACGTTGGACCTTCATCGCTGTCTGCGCGTGCCTTGCAGTAGTTACATGCGTGGTGTTTGCACAAACTTTTCACTCCGATTTCGTTAACTACGACGATCCGAGTTACGTCTATCAGAACACTAGGATCACCAGCGGCATCGACTTCGCCAACGTTGCGTGGGCTTTCACTCATGTTCATTCCGAAAACTGGCATCCGCTGACGACGATCACACATATGCTCGATTGTCAGCTGCACGGATTAAACGCAGGTTGGCACCACTTCACCAATGTGCTGCTCCACGCTATCGCTGTCGTCCTTCTTTTTGTGGCGCTGCAGCGCATGACAGGCGCTCTATGGCGAAGCGCGTTCGTGGCCGCGGTTTTTGCGGTGCATCCGTTGCATGTGGAGTCGGTCGCATGGATCGCGGAACGCAAAGACGTGCTGAGCGCACTTTTCTTCATGCTTACTCTGCTCGCGTACTTACGTTACACGCGCGCGCCATCGATTGGCCGGTATCTAACAGTGGCAATTGTCTTCGCACTCGGACTGATGTCCAAGCCGATGCTGGTTACACTGCCATTCGTTCTTTTACTCCTCGATTATTGGCCGCTTGGGAGATTTGACGCGCACATATCAAATACCGGACATCAGTTGGTACGACTAATTCTGGAAAAAGTTCCGCTGATCGCGCTTTCTGCCGTTTCAAGCCTAATCACTTTTCTGGCTCAACGCGGAGCAATCGGTTGGACTGAGCAGTTGCCAATGTCGGAACGAATAACTAACGCCTTGGTCGCCTACGTTGTTTACATCCGGCAAATGTTCTGGCCAACAGAACTCGCTGTTTTCTACCCGCATCCGGAAAACAGACTGCCGATATGGGAAGTCAGTTTAGCCTTGATCATTCTGGTTGGAATCACGGCGGCAGCATTTGTCTTACGAAAGAAAGCGCCTTATTTCGTGACCGGTTGGTTGTGGTATCTAGGCATGCTTGTGCCAGTGATTGGATTGCTGCAAGTAGGATGGCAGGGACACGCAGATCGCTACACATATTTGCCGCAAGTCGGTCTTTATATCGCGTTGACCTGGGCGGTAACTGATTTGACTCGCTCATGGCGTTTTCAACGCATGGCTTTGGGCGCCGCTGCGCTTTTGATAGTCGGTGCGTTAAGTTGCCGCGCGTGGCTCCAGACGTCCTACTGGCGCGATAGCGAAACGCTGTTTACCCATGCGCTCGCTGTAACCAGCAACAACGATGTCGCCCTGAATAACCTCGGCATCATTTTCCTGGACAAAGGACAACTGGACGACGCCATTTCCAAGCTGCAAGCAGCCATAGATCTGCGTCCTGACAACGCGCCGGCTCATGACAATCTCGCGAAGGCTTTGCTGAAAAAAGGACAAGTTGCCGAAGCGATGGTTCATTATCGCAAATTCTTGGAGTTAGAACCTGCGAGCGTGGAGGCGCGTAACACTCTGGGAACAGCGTTGATTCAACAAGGACATGTAAGAGAAGCTATCGACCAGTGGCAGGAGTCGCTGGCAATACAACCAGAGAACGGAAACGCTGCGAGCAATCTCGCCTGGGTATTCGCAACTTGTCCCCAAGACTCAATCCGGGATGGAACACGTGCGGCCGAACTGGGCGAGAGAGCCCTTCGTATCTCAGGAGGCAAGATTGCAATGATTTATAAAGTGCTTGCCGCCGCGTACGCAGAGAATGGACGCTTTGCTGACGCCATTGAAACCGCGCAACGCGGCGCTGAATTAGCAACTACCCAGGGCAACCCTGGTTTGGCCGCCGAACTGGAAAGCAATATTGCTCTCTACCAATCCGGCAGACCGCTGCGTGATTCAAGCATAACAAATGGCAGCTCGTCGCCTTAGCACGCCCACCATGAAGGAGCGGCAGGTTTCGAACCGCCGAAAGCATTCGTCTGGTGTCTCTGGCTTGGGCTCGTGTGCCCGTGGCCAGCGTGCGAAATCACGGGTCACAGACCTCCTCGTCTGCCTTGGTCTGGTGGCAGTCACCTGGGCCGTATTCGGTCAAACGTTGACTCACGATTTCGTCAATTTTGATGATCACGTTTACGTCTATGAAAATCCGCTGGTCATAAGAGGACTATCCGCTGAAGGAATAATCGGCGCATTCACGCATACTCATGCGCGGAACTGGCATCCGCTGACCACGCTTTCCCATATGCTCGATTGCCAGCTGTTTGGACTAAACGCCGGCGGTCATCACCTCACCAACGTCATTCTTCATACAATCTCGGTGCTGTTGCTCTTTTTGGTGCTCAAGCAAATGACCGGTGCGTTTTGGCAAAGCGCCTTCGTGGCCGGGGTCTTTGCCGTACACCCGTTGCACGTTGAATCGGTCGCGTGGATAGCTGAACGAAAGGATGTCTTGAGTGCGGTGTTTTTCATGCTGACGCTGGCCGCGTATGCTCGCTATGCGCGGGCGCCCTCCGCACCTCGATATCTGCTCGTGGCGCTGCTTTTCGCTTTTGGGCTGATGTCGAAACCCATGCTCGTAACGCTGCCGTTCGTGCTGTTGCTGTTGGATTACTGGCCCCTCGGTAGACTTGAAGGTCAGAAATCAGAAGTCGGAAGTCGACTGCGAAGATTGATCACAGAAAAAATTATGTTGTTCGCGCTGTCTGCGCTTTCGTGCATCGCGACTTTGTTTGCGCAAGGTCCGAGCGCGATCGATCAACTGCCGTTTCGATGGAGGCTGAACAATACGTTTGTGAGTTATGTTACCTACATCTGGCAGATGTTATGGCCCGCGCGGCTTGCGGTGTTCTATCCGCATCCGAACGATCGTCTTCCACTTTTAGAAGTTACCGCTGCGATCGCGCTCCTTGTTGGTATCAGCCTGCTAGTGATTTATCTGCGGCGGACGAAGCCTTACCTTGTTACCGGCTGGTTTTGGTACTTGGGAATGCTCGTCCCAGTAATTGGACTGGTTCAGGTCGGCGAGCAAGCGCATGCGGATCGTTATACGTACCTGCCGCAGATCGGCCTGTACATCATGGTAGCGTGGACCGTTGGCAATCTGCTCTCGGAACCAACGCCGCGTGCCCGTGGCGCTCTAGTCGGCGTTGTCGCCGCACTAGCAATCGTAAGCCTGGGCGTGCTCGGTTTTGGCCAAGCCTCATATTGGAAAAACAGTGAGACGCTGTGGAACCACTCTCTCGCCGTTACTGGCGAAAACGACGTCGCGCATAATAACCTGGGCTTTCTCTTTCTGCGCAGAGGAGAATTAGACAAAGCTATTTCACAGTTTCAGGCAGCGCTAAATATACGATCCAGGAACACTGAGACCCATTACAGTCTTGGTGCGGCACTCATCCAAAGCAACCTTGGTAACGCTCTTGCCAGGAAGCAGCTATGGGATGAAGCAATCGACCACCTTGAGGAAGCCGTAAGGCTGCGTCCCGATTACGCGGATGCCTACTTCAATCTTGGAAGTGTGCTATTTCAACAGGGCCGGATCGACCAAGCGATCGCCCAGTGGCAGAAGGCGCTCGCGATACGGCCAACCGACGCAGAAGCTCACAGGAGTCTGGCCAGCGCGCTCCGCAAAGAAGGAAAATTGAAGGAAGCAATCGCGGAGTATGAACAAGCGCTGAATGTAGTGCCAGAAGACAGTGTGGCGCTGAACAACCTGGCGTGGATTTTGGCGACTTCTTCCGACGCTTCAATGCGCGACGGCGCACGAGCAGTCACCTTGGCGGCGAAAGCGGTGCAGGCCTCAGGAGGCAGAGATCCAAACTTCCTTCGTACGCTTGCTGCTGCGCGTGCAGAGGCTGGACAATTCGCCGAAGCCGTCGCGACAGCAGAGGCAGCAAAGGCACTAGCCAGCACACAGGATAAGCCAGAGCTAACAAGCAGATTGGAAGAAGAAATTACTCTCTACCGCGCGCGCATCGCGCTTCGAGAATGACGGAAGTGTATCTGTCCTCGAACGCGATCTATCTCGTCTACTGATGGTATGGCAAACCCAAGTCGTAAAGGGCAAGCTCCCCTTGCAGCGCCTCAGCCAAAGTCGTGTTGCCTTGAATGTTCGCTGCCTCCAACGCATGCTGGGCTGTCTCTTTAGCCTCGGTAAACTGGCCCTCTTCGGCGTAGGCGGCGGCCAAAATCCGAAGAACGGTCGGGTGCTGGTCGCTCCTGGAACTTGCGGAGTCGGCGCGCTCAGCCAACCGGACGGCCTCGGGTCCGTTTCGCAGAGAGGAATCGGAAGACGTCGCCAACAACCATGCCAGGTTACTTAGCGCAGCTAGATTTTCGGGGGAAATTTGCAGTGCCTTTGTGTACTCCTCCATTGCATCTCGAACGCGTCCCTTTGCAAGCCAAGCGATGCCCAGGTTGGCGTGAGCGTCTGCGCTCTCGGGCTGCATCTGGAGCACCTTTTGATACTCGACAATCGCCTCATCCGTGCGGCCTTTGCGCAGAAGAGCGCTCGCGAGATTGTATCGCGCTTCTTCCTGGTCCGGTATGACCGCGAGGCAGGCCGTGTACCGGGCGATGGCGCCATCGAAATCGCCTTTGTCTATAAGCGCGTTCGCAAGGTTGCATGAGGCCTCAGCGTAGTCCGGCCAGATTTCGAGCGCCTTCTGATAATGGGCAATCGCTTCATCAGTACGCCCCATCCCAAAAAGCGTAACACCGAGATTGTTTTGTGCTTCCGCATCAGCGGGATTAATCGCAGCGGCTCTTTCGTAATGGGCAATTGCGTCGGCAAGCTGACCGTGCTCAACCAAAAGGCGACCCAAGTTGTAATGCGCCTCCGCGTAATCAGGCCGCAGGGCAACGGCTCGCTGGTAATGATCAATCGCCTGATCCGCTTCTCCCTGCTCGCGGAGAACGATGCCGAGATTGTAATGCGCCATCCAGCAATCCGGATTTTTTTGCAATGTCGCTGTGTATAAGGCCAAGAGATCGCGATATTCCGCGGTTTGCCGCCATGTCAAAAAGCCGATCGATGCCAGAAGGATTCCGCAGAGACCACCGCTCAAAACCAATCGCCGTCGTGGACTAGCGATGGTGCTGCCCGATCGCGGTACAGCGTCCGGGTGAGACAGGAAGTCGGCCGGCGTTTCACAAAAACGGCCGAGAAGAGTTGCGATCCCTGCTCCGGCCAACGCGAGCGGCCCCATGCTGGCCAGATACTGAAAATGATCGCTTACAAATGAGTAACGAAAGAAAAACACGCTGAAAAAGCCGAGCACAGGAAACAGCGAGACGACATAGTAAGCAGCGGCAAAGAACAGAGCACGGCCCCATTTTGCGTGGATAAACCACAACGCAACCAGCCCGGCTATCGCCGCCAGCAAAGGGAGATACGCAACGACTTTCGACGAATCAACGTCCCACCGTGGATAGATGAAGATCAGAGGATGCGGCCACATCAGTTTGCCGAGGTAGAACCAAATGGCTTTGCCGGCGATGATCAGACGTTCCGGGAAGGTCTGGGTCCAATCCGGACCAACCGCGCGCGCATGAAATCTTTGTTCCCAAATCGTCCACGCGCTTGCGACAACCGAAATCAGAGCAAATGGGGCGAGCGCAAGCGTATCGCGCCAACGGATTTTTCCTCGCATCCACCAGATGGAGAGCGCGAGCACAAAGGGCAGCATCACCACTGAAGGCTTGCTTAGCGTCGCCAGGAGAAAGAAAAGCAGAGATAAAGCAAAAACCAATGAGCGGTCTTTAGTGCGCGGCAGGGGCAGTCTAGAGACCGCCCTAGCTTGATCCTCCCATTTCAAAAAGAACAGGATCGAGAGCAGATAAAATACGCAGGACTGCGTGTTCTTCAGCTCCGTGACCCACGCCACGGATTGCACCGTAACCGGATGCAAAGCCCAGAGTGCAGCGCCGAGCCATGCGCCGCGTAATTCGAGTAGTCGCAGCACACGCCAGAGCAGGATCGCCGAGACGGCGTGCAACAAAACATTGAGAGCGTGGTATGGCAGTGGGTTTAGGCCTACAAACTTGTGGAGCGCCCAAAACGTCGTCAGAACAAGCGGATAGTAGACCGCTTGTGTTGTGGTCCAGATTTCCTTCAGGCCCAACGGGCCAATCACGCAGGGATTGCGTGTCAGATGCGATTCATCATCCCAGATAAAACCCGCCCGGAATACTTGGGTGTACGCGATGAAAACAAGAGCAAGTAGAAGTAGCGCCCGAAACCAGTCTCCTCTCCAGAATGAGACACGAATTTCACGAAGTGGCACGAATTGATCCAAGACTTAGCCTCAACCTCATCGAATTGGTGGCAATTCGTGTAATTCGCGTCAAGGAGAGTGAGCGCTACTCCCTTTGGCAACGCGCAGGTTCTGCTCCGCTTCTGGAAAATCAGGGTGGAGGCGTAGCGCTTCTTCGAATTGTGCAATCGCCTGCGAAACGTTGCCCTTACGCATGAGGACCTTTCCAAGATAATTATGCGGTTGGGCCAGTTTCGGATTGAGTTCGGACGCCTTCTCAAAATGCTCTCGGGCTTCCGTCAGCTCGTCTTTTTCCAAAAGCAAACTACCCAGATCGATGTGGGCATCGACGTGGGCAGGATCCAACTGCAGAGTCTGTCGATATTTCGCGATTGCCTCGTCTGGCTGTCCGTGTTTTTCCAGGAACGCGCCATAGCCATAGTGCGCTTGCGCCGACTTTGGCGAGAGACGAATGGCCGTTTCACATTCAGAACCCGCTTGGTCCTTGCGACCCAGTTGGTCCAAAAGATAGGCGTAGCCGGAATGATATTCAGCGTTCTTCGGCTCAATGCGTAACGCTTGCTCCAAATGACTTTCTGCCTGGTCGAGCTCTCCCTTCGTCGTCAACAGTGATCCAAGGTTGACGTGCGCCTTCGCAGAGCCGGGATTTAAACGTATCGCCGCAGCGAATTCCTTCGCTGCTTCATCGTCTCGTCCTGCCTCCTGCAGCTCGGTAGCGTAGTTAACATGGGCCCGAGCGCTCGTCGGAAGGTCCGCAACAATTGAGCCCAAACGTTCGAGTTTGCCCCGGTCACTTCGTATTTCGGCAAACCAGAGTATCGCGAGAGGAATCACAAAAATAGCGACCCATTTTACGCCGTGCAAAGCCCAGCCGGGCAGAAAACCACCCAACGAAACATCTGTTGTACCACCGGTGATACCCAAAGATTGCCGCGTCGACTTCTCGCGAACTTTCCAAATGAATCCGTCGTAGTAGAAATGGAGGAGTGCCGATGCAGTCACGACGCCGGTAAGAATATTTTTAACGGCGTCGATGCCGACATACGATTTGGACAAACTCAGCCCACCGTAGGCGAGCACCAAGCCTATGTACACTCCCACAAGCGCGCCACTGCGGCGGAATACAAAACCCATGAACCCACCGATAGAGCTGTCGCTCTCGACTCGTTTCCGATTATAAATCCAGACGAGCGAAAGGTACTGCACATCATGAAATACCTCGAACAACGCAACGCCAACCAGAACGCTCGCCACGATGTTATTGCAGTACCACCAGAACGAAATGCTGGTGATGAGCAGCACTAGTTTCACCGGACTCGGCCGCTTACCTCTGCTCCACATCCAAATAAAATTTGCCAGAAACAGCGCTGAAATTAAAAGGGCCACCGCAAGCAAACCCTGTTGTCCCGCTCGAAGAACTGCTGGCGGAATAAAGGGTCCGCCTGCGGAATAGTACGTTTCCAGCGTGTCGGTCATACGTTGCGGCGAAAGAAGAACAGCTGTTGCGAACCAAATCCCGCACAAGGCGAAATCGAGGCGACGCGTTACCTCGGCAAAGGATCCGACTTTCGCATCATAAATCCGGCAGAACCCGTATGTTTGCATCATTCCGTGCCACACGCCCCAGATAAACGCCACCAGCACAATTCCCGTCAGGTTCCACACGGAAAAAGCCGCGCAGACGACGACCAAAAAAATCGGCGCACAAATGAAACGCCATCGGAAACGCTGAAAGAGCGCACGGTCGCCGTACGCTCGAATCATTCCGGGCAAGTGGTGGCCCATTGCGCCAAAGGCAGCGACGAAGAGATAAATGTACTCCGCGCTCCAGAACCCCTGCGCCGCGATGAACATCGGCACCAGCAACAACGGTGTGCAGACGTAAAGAACCAAGTCCCGCCAACTGTCGAGAATCCACAAGCTAGGCTTGCGGCCGGCCGCTGTCGGCGTCGGCGCAGCCGGCATTGTTTGCGCAGATGAAATCCCCGGGACGAACTGCATGCCTTTTTCCTAGCGGAGCCAAGTCTCTATCAAAGCGCCCCGAAAATCAATCATGAGATGATTTGAGAGGCACGAAACTCAAAATCATAACGGCGCAGCTTGGCTAGGAAAAGAAATTCTTTCGGGATGTATCGACGCCGGTGGACATGACACAAACGCGGAAACCAAAACGGCCGGGCTCGTTTTCCGAGCCCGGCCGCTGTGAATTAACGAACGTTACAGCTTTAGAATCGCTTCTTCAGTCCGACGTACCAGAACCGGCCCTTAATCGTGGTAAGTGATTCGTCGTAGCCGTTCTCGAAGCTGCCTGCCACGAACGGCGGATCTTCATCCATTACGTTCTGCAAGCCCAACGAAACTGTGGTGTTGTTAAGCCACCATTTCCAGTCCTTGCAGCCATACTCGGCCGTCGATACAGGGACGACATTCTTCTCCTTGCCGTCCTTGCCGCTCCTCACGTTTTTGCCGCCGTCCTTGGCAAAGCCCGGTACTTCGGCGGGCGCAGGCGGCGGCAGGTTGAACGTGTAGTTCAAGACCAGGTCCAGCGTGGTCCAAGCGGATACCTTCCGCGCGCGTATTTCGTTACCGTTCGGCGGGTTGAGAGACGTCCCACCGAGCGGGCCACTTCTAGGCTCATTAAGCTTCGTCGATCCTGTCAGAGTGGCGTTGTCGTCTTCGTACTGACCAGTATAGTGGACTATGGCACCGACATCCAAGCCCTGCATCCATGTGTCTGCCGGACCATCGTAGAAGATACTAAAGTTATTCCGATTCCATGGCAGCGAACTAGTTAGAGCAAATGCCGGCGGCAGGAATTCGCCATTGATGCCGACCCGTTTTACTGTGTTTGAAGCTTGAAACTCAGCGCGCGACAGCCATGTGCCGTTGACCGTTGTAGTTAACCTACCCCAGTCTCCGCCGCCGAAGATCGCCGAATCCAGGATATAGATTGCCTCATAATCGAGACCTTCGAAGATCGCGCCGGAAAGGTTCAGGCTGGGATCGTTTATCAGCACGACTGGCCCCGGCTCAGCGGGATTGTCACCAGCAGCACGGACTATTATCGCCCCAGTGCCTCCAACAACGGTTGACGCGCCATTGTTTGGCGGGGGATTTTCCAGGATGATGGTTTGCGAGCCGATGGCCGTTACGATGTCGCGCATGTCGATATGCCACCAGTCGGCGCTCACTGTCAGGCCCTTGACCCATTTCGGGCTGTAAACAGCTCCGTAGGTCCACTCATACGCTACTTCTGGATGCAGAGCGGGGTTACCTATGATTCGCTCCTCGACCTGTGGCTCGGTCTGAGTGGAAAACGGATCAGACACGATAGGGAAGGATTGCGAGGAAGCTGGCGTCAGCTCAGAGAGCGTCGGCGCATGGAACGCCTCGGTATAGCTGCCACGCAGCGTCAACGCGCCGATGTACTTCGGATCAATCGGTTGCCACCGGACAGATACCTTTGGCTTTTGCGCATTATACCTGCTGTGCTGCGCCGCGACCGCCGGGAACAATCCGGAAGGTAGTATCGCCGAGGTGTTGTTGCTGTACCACTCCTCTCGCTCGGCAAAGTCCACCTCGAAGCTGTAGAACCCGGGGAAGTTCCATGTCGGGCTGGTAAATGGCACTCGCACTTCCTCGTAGACCCCCCAGATATCCCGGTTCACACGGAAGCTTTGCCCGTCCACTGAGCCAATGGTGCTAAAGGTGTTATTGAGCGCATCCCGATCACGGGTGAATCGCGGCGCGTCGTACTCACCGCCGATTGCAAAGGAAACCGGGCCTGCCGGGAGATTGAACAAGTCACCGTTAATAGTGCCATAATATATGGGCAATTCATACTCACCGGAGTTATGCAGCGTCACATAAACGGCACCTCTGGCCGTGGCTGAGTTTTGGCCAGCGAAACCCAGGAAGGGATTAAACGCCGTGCGAGGATCTGTAGACAAGAGTGCGTCCCGCAAGGCGGGCTGGCTGACTTCGCCTACCGAAAGGTCCTGCCCCTCGTTTCGCGAATACCGGAAACCCAGTTCCCAGTTCCACGTCTTGAAGTAATCGGCGGTCCAACCCAGTTCACCGCGCATTCCGATGTCGAACAGCTGATCCCAGTAAGTGAATTTTTCGTGTCGCGGGCCGGTGTCATTGATGCCGCGGAAGCGAACACCGGTCGTGACTGGGAGACCATCTCCGTTAGGAAAGAAGTTTGGAATGGTCGCGTCTGCAACAGTGAACGGATTGAACGGATTGGTAATTGGTACACTGATGCCCTGAGGACTAAAGAATGCATTGGTGCCTGCAGTCTTAAATGGGTCAGGCGTAAACGGCACCGCTGCGAGGGACGCATCGAAGTATGAACGCGCATATTTAAAATCGCCAAATACCGTCAGGTATTTGTCGCAAATATCGCGGGTAAAAGAGCCGTAGTACACCTGCCGGTCTCCCGGAGGCAGGTTCGGCGTGAAAGCGGCAAAGTTAAAGAAGAAGTAATCGCCGCCGCCCTTATAGTTCGTGCCGGTCTGGGGCAGGCCGGGCGCATTAAAGCCATTTGGATTCAAAATACCAGGCGCACCGGGATAGGCGTTGGGATTGACCGCATACGGGCTCTTATAGAATGGCGAAGTGGCCGCGTTCGGGGCCGAATGCGGCTTCGGAGAGTTAACCCCAAATTGTGTTGGCCCAGTGGGAGCGAAGAACATCCTGGGAAGCAGCCGACGGCCTTGCACACGCCCGGGCTCGTTGCCGCTGCGGTTGTCAAGGCCACCGAAGGGTATAAAGAAGCCGTTGGAAGAGATGTCGCGGTCACGACTGAACACGCCATTAAGGCGCTCCCAGAAATCGGCGATCACAACGATGTCGGTCTTGTCATCTCCCGTGCCAGCTTTAATCCATGCCTCCCACTCGCCCATTTCATTGGACGCTCCCATGTTTGTGTTCCCGTAAGTGCCGCCGATTTCCAGACCGCGGAACTTGTGGACCAGGAAAAAGTTGACCACGCCGGAGATCGCGTCGGAACCGTACACGGCCGAGGCGCCATCCTTCAGGATGTCCACGTGATCAACCATCGAAAATGGTATCAGGTTGATATCCACGCCCGCGCTAATCCCAGCGCCGCCTAACGAACCGTATGCGACGCGTTTACCATCAATCAAAACCAAAGTTTCCTTTGGCAACAGACCGCGCAGGTTGAATTGAACGGTGCCATCACCGCCGTTGCCGATGTTCAGGTTGATTGTGCCTCCCGCTGCCTGCGGAATAAATTCCTGAAGGTCGGTGGCGTTGCGGATACCCAATTTCTCAATGTCTTGCGGCCGGTACGTGTCGACCGGGTTCGGGCCGGTCTCTTCCGCAGTGGGAATATTTGAACCGGTCACGACGACGCGTTCGACCTCAGCCGTGGACGGCGGAGGAGCTCCAGGCTCGGCAGGCACAGCCGGAGCCGGCAATTGCGCGAACGCGTTCGAGGCAAGGATTAATGGAAATCCGACGCCCGCCATCAAAGCGAGACGAACGAATCTAAGCGTTTTTAGTGCGTTTTGTGTCATTAGTTTCTCCATTGGTTTGGTTAGGTTTTGACAGGATTATTAAATGTCTGTGGCCCTGACAAGCTTTTTTTTCGCTTTTTTGAATTTTTTTTGAACGACGAAATGAGGGCATTTGTCGCTCGAACTCCCCTCTAGCTGAAGCCCCGAGGTCCTGACAAGCTTTTTTTCACCTTTTTTAAAACTTTTTTTGCGGGTTGGAACCACGAATTGCGCGGATATGATCTCCGACCGGCAGTAAGGCGGCTTGGTTTATGCCGGCACAGAAAATGAAGTTGCTAAGATCCAAGAGTCCGCTGCCATTGGTTCTCGCGTTGATGATCGGCGTTGCCGGCATTTGGCTTTTTGCCTGTTTCCGGGCCAAACAAACAAATGCGCGTCGACCGATTCTTTCATTCGCCACAGCCGGGCCGGTGCTCGAGGCGCTCGCCAGCGAGCGCCCGCCGCAGTTGAAGGAACCCGACGAAGGCAACTGGAAGGCTTGGGCTCAGGAACAAGATAACGTAGTTCGTGCGCGTCTGGAGCAAGGCGCCCTTGATTCCATGGTCAACCTGCTCTTATTCGGTACGTCGTTCACGACTCAAGCGCGGGTCATCACCATGCGCGATTTCGAGGATCCGGTCGTGCAGGCGCGAGTGGCTGATCTGGTGGAAGCACTGCGCGATGCGAAAAATAACGAGCGGCTCATTTTTCTGCGAAACGTTCTCCAAAGCCGGGGGATCCATCCGGAACGATTCGCCGGACGTGAGAGAACAAAAACTTTCGTCCTGGAAAATCTTCGCCGCGTTGTGCAGGAGCAGAACACTATTCGCGAACGGTTTAACGAAGCAGGCGGCGAGAGCGACCAACGGGCAGGGCTTTCGAAGCGTTCACTCGTGTTTCGCGATCGCGGCATCTCGGTTGATACGACGATTCTGTCGAGCTTCGGCATTGAGGCCGCGCTGCGCGACATGAAGGACCGAGCAGTGCTTGCAAAGAGATCGATAGCTCGCGTGGCGGTAATCGGGCCTGGTCTGGATTTCACCGACAAAGGATTCGGTTACGATTTTTATCCGCTCCAGACGCTGCAACCGTTCGCGATTTACGATTCGCTTGTTCGATTGGGACTCGCTGAACCCGGAAAGATTGAAGTCATCGCATTCGACATTAGTCAGGAGGTTCTCCAGCATTTGCGACGCGCGCGGGACCGCGCCGAAAAAGGAGAGAACTACGTCGTGCAATTGCCGCGCGAGTCCTGGCCATGGGCCGCCGAAGCAGTTCACTACTGGCGTTCATTCGGCAGCGAGATCGGTACGCCCGTCGCTCCGATTCAACCCCCGCCAGCTCTCAATGGTCTTGAAACCCGTGCGGTTGCGATTCGTCCGGAAGTCGTTCTTTCGTGCAAACCTGTCGATTTGAACATTGTTTTCGAACATTTCGCTGATTCGGCCACAAAACCATTCGATCTGATCATCGCCACAAATGTGTTCCTCTATTACGACACGTTCGAGCAGGCGCTAGCGCTTCGGAATATCTCGACCTTGCTCAAGCCGGGCGGATTTTTTCTGACAAACGACTGGCTGCCGCATGTTTCTCAAACCCCAATGCGCTCAACGGAATACTCACCCGTGCGATACGGGGAGAGCGCTGACTGGGGAGACAACGTTTTTTGGTGGCAGCGGCAATGACGCAAAATGAAAGAAATTGTGACGGCGCGAGACTGCTGGCCAACTCAGACTGAATTCCAGATGAATTCGCCACGCCAAAAACTGGCGATCGAGAAGCGAGGGTCTGACAACCTTTTTTTCAGCTTTTTTGAAAGTTTTTTTTGCGCCTTTCAGCTCCGAATCGAGAGATCAGAGTTCAGCGATTCGTAATTACAGTGAGTTTGCCGTATTCGCGGACCAATGGCGGTGAGCCGAAGACCTGCTCGCAACGCGTTTCCACGAGGGATCGAAGAGGGACATTGGTTTCAACGACGAATGCCGCCTCCCGATCTCGTTTGGGCTCGCGCCACAGCGTGTCCTCCGGATAAACACGATATGCCGTTTCGAGTATCTCGTTAGAAACGGCCAGCGTTTCGCCGCTCTCGAACAGCAACGGATAAACAAAAGAGACCGTGGTCCAGACTGAGGTCACGTTGCGTTGCTTCAAATCGCGATGAATCCCGTCGATGTCCGCCGAGGCAATTCGTGTCATGCAGTACGTTTTCCTGTCCTCGCACAGAGAGAGTGTTTCGACCTGGTTTGTTTGTCCGACGCGTATGAGAACAAAAATTCCCGTTACCAAGATCGCGGCGAGCGCAGCGGTCGCGCCGAGGCGCAGCAACGGCATCGAGGAAGAAAAGCCACGTTCCAACATTCGCCCCGTAAGGATTGACAGGAAAAAACACGCCCCAAAGAAATAGCTGGGCACACCGGAAGCCTGACTCACATAAGGGATGAAAGAAGCTGCCGTAAGCACCACCATGTTAAAATCCGATTCTTGCCAGGAATCTGCTAAATCACCGCGCATCGCGCGCAGAATTTTTCCAGGTGACTTCACGAAAGGCCAGATCCCCACGCAGAGAGCGAAGCAGGCGATTGCGTAGAAAACGTAGCCGACTGCGGGTTTCTCGCCGTAGTACCAAAGAACCGTATCCGGCCCGAAGAACTTCGGCATTTCATCCAGAAATATTCGCCGCCAATTGGAAAGCTGAAGGAGAGCCGAAAATCCACCCCCTGGTCTTTCAATGGCAACATATCGCCAGTTGCTGAGCCGATAGGTGAGGTTGAACACAATCACCGGCGCATAGCCGAGGAGGAACCCAATCAAACCGGCTGGTGCACTCCTGAGCGAAATCCTGCGGCGCAAGATCAGCAGCAGCGACAACGCGGCGACCACGGGGAGCGCCAACTCCAGGCACCAGATGCTCAGGCCAGACGCAAGACCAAAGAGTAGTAATGTCCTTCGCTTGGGAACTGAGCTCGATTCGATCGATGCAAAGAGCAGCGTTAGGATAGGGATCGAAAGAAAATACCAGGAATAGCCTCTGACTTGGAAATGCCATTTGAGAAGCGATGGCATTAGGGCAAAGACGACCGTTGCGAAAACGGCCGTGCGCCGATCATACAGGGCGCAACCCATCCGATAAAACAGAAACAGACACAGCAGCGATAAGACTACAATGCAGCCTTTTAACGGAACGACGCCGACACCGAACAACGCGAATGCAAGCGAGGCCAGATAAGCTTCCCATGCCGCGCCGGCATTGTACGGCTGACCATACATATAGAAAGGGAAGTGGCGCCCCTCTAGAATGTGTTTACCCATGAGGCCAATGATGGCTTCATCACTATGGACATGGGTTTGCGATGCGAACAGAATCGCGAAACGCGCCGCCGCGACGAAGACGAATAATCCAATAAAAAACGCGTGGCGACGCATCAAAATTGATTCTCATCCAAGCTAGTTAGAAGGCAGTGAGCTTGTCTGTGTCGTCGGCGTGTTTGATCGCCGGCAACCATATTTGATGATGGCGTACAGCGCTCGGAAGCCATCGCGCCAGCCGATCTTCTTGCCTTCTTCGTACGTGCGTCCGTAATAGGAAATCCCCACTTCGAAAATCCGGCACCTCAGCTTCGCGATCTTTGCAACCAGTTCAGATTCGACGCCAAAGCGGTTCTCTTCTATCTGGACCGGTTTGATAGTCGAAGCTGTAAAAGCCTTATAACCACTCTGCACATCAGTGAGGTTTAGGTTAGTGAACATGTTGGAGAGTAGCGTCAAAAACCGATTGCCAACCATGTGCCAGAAAAAAAGAACCCTGTGCGGTCGCCCGCCCATAAAACGCGAACCGAAAACCGCGTCTGCTTTGCCTGAGAGTAGTGGCTCAAGAAGCGTGGGGTAATCTTCGGGGCTGTACTCTAGGTCCGCGTCTTGAACGAGAATAATATCACCGGTGGCTGCCGCAAAACCGCTCCGCAACGCTGCCCCTTTACCGCGATTGGCTGGATGATAAATCACCTGATCGATCGTGTTCGAGATTTCGCTCAGTACCGTTTGCGTGCCATCGCGTGATCCATCGTCAACTACGATGATCTCTTTGCTCTGGATCGGCGCCGCGCGCACTGCCTCGACGATTTTTTCGATTGTCGCCTTCTCGTTGTAACAAGGGATGACGATTGAGACTTTCATCCGTTTTCACTCGCGAGTGCAGTCACTTTCATCGGACATTGTGATTGACTGGCAATCGAGGATTTTGTACGCGCATCAATTGACAGGCGGATGAAATCCGAAGTCGGCCCGCAATTTTTCCCAAAGCCAATCGGTAAATGAATCTTTCTTTATCGCGGCAGCGTTGGCGGCGATGAGGGTCTCGGCTTTATTCACACTTCCGTTCAAGCAGTACAAGTA
>Ga0193723_1000325_pt1 | contig 18453 bp, 13 predicted proteins | sample H2m2metaG_FD_143042 | JGI IMG/M metagenome (GOLD analysis project Ga0193723, IMG submission 143042) | Soil microbial communities from a riparian zone of the East river system, Colorado, United States - H2m2 | ecosystem: Environmental > Terrestrial > Soil > Riparian zone | place: USA: East River...
GATCGTGCCGGGCTTGGCTCCGGTCAGCGCTGCCTGATAGGAGGCGGGCAGCGAATCGCGGGTAAAGGGCTGAAGCACGCCCTTCTCTTCGGTTGCGTCGTGGTGCTTGGCGAGGAGCGAATCGTATGAAACCCCGCGCCGCCACTGAGCAGCTACCGAGTCAGCTTCGACCTTCGCAGCAGCGACGTCGACGGAGTCGATCACCGGCGCAATCAGAATGTGCCGCGCTTTCACTTCTGCCGACTGGACGCGATCGACGCGGATTATATGGTATCCGAACGCGGTCTCGATCACAGGGCTCACATCGCCAGGCCGCAGCGCGAACATCATCTGCTCGAACTCGGGGACAAGCCCGCTGCCGCGACGATTCCAACCGAGGTCGCCGCCGAGCTGTTTGGTGCCGGGATCCATCGATTCGCGCTTGGCGATCAGCTCGAAGTCTCCGCCCTTCCTTATTTCCGCGAGCAGCGAATCCGCCCGCGCTTTGGCCTTCGCCTTCGCCGGCGCCGATGCTTTCGGCGTGACGATGATCTGCCTGAACGTGACTGTCGCGGGACGCTTCTGCAGGTCCGAGCGGCTCCGTTCGAACGCCGCTGTCACCTCTTCTTCGGTGACGTTGGCCGGCTTCGCCCGCTTGCGCAGCTCGGCGAACGCTTTCTGCTGGAGGTTCTGCCGACGGTATTGGTCGATCAGTCCCTTCCGATACTCTTCCGCCGTGCCGAGTCCCGCGTTCCGCAGCTCAGTGCGGTATTCCTCGTCCGACTTGAACTGAGAGCGGACGGTCTTGATCTGGCGGTCGGCGGCGGCGGTGATCTCGGCTTCGGTGACCTCGAGCTTCAGCTCTTTCGCCTTCTGAACAAGTATCTCTTCGTCGACGAGATCGTTGAGCACTGACCTGGCCAGCGCCGCCTGGCCGGCAGAATCCGAGGGTACCTGAAGTCCCTGAGCGCGGCGTTGATTGATGGCGGTGAGGACTTCGGTCCAGAGCACCGGCTGCTCACCGACGATTGCAACGACGCGGTCGATCTGCAGCGATGGCGGCACTGCGCGTGTCGCTGTCGCCGGAACCTGGGCTCCGAGAGCGACCGGGGCGAGTGCGGCGACAACCAATAGATGCTTCTTCATCGAAGCTCCTACCCCGCCCCGGTTCCGTGGTTCGCCATTGCCCGCGAGACGAGAACTCTGCATTGAACTCACTTCTTCACGCTCGGTGGAGTCGATGACGGCGTGACCGGTGGCGGTGGATTGCCGAGCGGCACCGCGGTCGCCGGCTGCCTTGAGGTGCGAGCCGAGTCAGCTGAGTTTCGGATCTTCGAGGCTTCCTCCACCGCGCGGTCGAATCCGGCATCGTTGAAGGAGTACTTGTATTTGGTGCGAAGGATGTTGGAGAGCGGCGTCGGAACCGGGACGAAAGGCGCCTGCTCGGAGAGCATGCGAGTGAAGTACTCGTTGATGCGGCGGGCGGCGAGCTTCTCTCGATCGCCATCGGTCTTGGCGCTGTCTCGAAGCGACGCCGGTACCACAGCGAGCTGCGCCCACGCATTGCCCACCGCACCAACGAAGCTGGCGTGGAGCTGAGCCAGCTCGGCGGAGTCGATCTGAACCTTGGCGCTGTCCGCCTGCCTCAGCACGAGCTCGTTGTTTGCGAATCTGCGAATGAGCTGCGTGACCAGCGTATCCGGCATCTGCTTGATCTGATCGAGCACGCGCGCGTTGGGCGGCAGCGTCTCCAGCCAGCCGACGAGTCGCGCAGTCGTGAATTTTCCCGCAACCGACGTCGCGAGAACGGTATTGTCGTGGCGATACGCATCGGGATCGTTTGCCAGCGCCTTCACCGTCGCGATAGCTCCCTTCTTCACCTCGATCTTGCCGTTTGCCTCCAGCTTGGCGAGGTAGGTGCTTTCCGCCACCGCGACGCTCCGCCCCTTCGATGCAGACAGCAGCTGGCCCTTCACCTGGTCGTAAGTCGGCCGGCGAATGATGTGATAGCCATAGGTTGTCGTGACCACGGGCGAGATTTCGCCGGGCTTGAGCGCCTGGACTGCTTTCTCGAACTCGGGGACCATCGCACCCTTCGGGAAAATGCCGAGCGAGCCACCCCGCTCCGCCGACACCTTGTCCTGACTGTTCTTCTTGGCGAGGTCGGCGAAGTTCGCCGGCGTAACCCGGGCGCGCAACGCATCGATCTGCTTCTTTATGTCCGCCTTCTGCGCGTCGGTCTTCCCCTGGGTGAGGAGGAGGATGTGATCCGCCGCCATGATCTCCCCGCTCGCCCATTGCCGCTGCGCCGCCGTCGTGTCCTCCATGCCCCACGTTTTCGACACTATGTCGTACCACTTGCGCGCCTTCAGGTTGGCGATAGCCGGCCACATCGCTTCATCGATGGCTTTGGGATCGGCAAGCGAATCGTTGTGCGCAGCGGCAACGCCGAGGAGCTGATAGTCTACCCACACGTTCGCGATGGACTTCGCGATGTCCTTCCGAATCGGAGCGCGCGACTTCCCGAGGAGGTTTGCGAGCTGGGTTACGGTGAGCTCCGTGCTGCTGGCGCGGGCGACCCAGTCGGTGTGCGCGCTGAGGGCGTCTCTCAGGCCGGAGCAAGCAGAGAGCATAAGCGCCGCGATCGCGGCAACTGCGAAAGTGCGTTTCATATTCCGTAGTGCGGGTTAACTGTCGTCAGGCAGGGCGCAGCGTCGTCAATGCGCGGACAAGTCCATCGAGCATCTCAGCTCCTCCAAGTCGGGTGAGCTTGAGGGAAAGCGGATGCGCGCGACGCACTTCCGCCTGAAACTGTACCTCGTGGAACGCCGCCGAGATCCCCTTCATACGAGGCACTGCGTGCTCGCGAAAGGTAATACGGGCCTCGTTTCCGCGCACCAGCACCGACTCGATGTCGGAGGCGCCGCCGAGCACCCGCAACAGCGCCGTCGCGAAAAAAACTCTGGCCGGCTCGGGGAGCAAGCCGAAGCGATCCCTGACTTCCTCGCGCAAAGCATCGATGTCCGCCGTGTCGGTCATGTGGGTCAGGCGCCGGTAGATGTCGAGCTTGGCGTCCTGTGAGCTGATGTAGTCGTCCGGCAGATATGACGGCAAATCGAGCGAGATCTCGGAAGGCTGCAACTTCGGCGCGTCGTCGCCCCGCATCATCCGCTTGACCGTCTCGTCCAACATGCGAAGGTACATGTCGAAGCCGACTGCGTGGACGAATCCGGACTGCTCCGGTCCGAGCAGATTCCCCGCTCCGCGCAGCTCGAGGTCCTTGAGCGCGATCTGGTAACCAGCGCCGAGCTGGGTGTGGTGCTCGAGGATGGTGAGGCGGCGGTTCGCGTCTTCGTCGATCGAATCGGGAACGAGTAGATAGCAGCTCGCCCGGCGGTGGGAGCGTCCGACGCGTCCGCGCAGCTGATAGAGCTGCGCCAGTCCGAATGTGTCCGCACGATTCACGAACATGGTGTTCGCGTTGGGAACGTCGAGCCCCGATTCCACGATCATCGTCGACACCAGAACGTCGATCTCCCCGTCGACGAACTTGCGCATTACCTCCTCGAGATCGCGCTCGCGCATCTGCCCGTGTCCAACACCGATGCGCGCCCTCGGCACGACGTGGCGGATGTGCTCAGCCATCCCATCGATCGTCTCGACCCGGTTGTGAACGAAGAAAACCTGGCCGCCGCGATCCAGCTCGCGCGAAATACCTTCGTCGATCAGCCCGTCGTCCCATGGCTCGACGTAGGTGAGAACGGGCGAGCGGTCGCGCGGCGGTGTCTGCATCAGCGTCATGTCGCGCAGACCGGCGAGCGAGAGATGCAGGGTTCGAGGTATCGGTGTAGCGGTGAGAGTGAGCACGTCGGTATCGAGGCGGAGGCGCTTCAATCGTTCCTTGTGTCTGACACCGAAGCGATGCTCTTCGTCAACGACGATCAGTCCCAGCTCCGAGAACGCGACGTCCGGGCTGAGTAGCCGATGAGTCCCGATCACGACATCGATCTTTCCGGCTTTGAGATCCTTCAAAACTTCGTTCTGCTCTTTGGGGGTTTGAAACCTGCTCATCGTGCGCACATTCACGGGAAAGTCCGCCAGGCGCTCGCCGAAGGTTCGCGCGTGTTGATCGGCCAGGATCGTCGTCGGCACCAGCACCACCACCTGACGTCCCGACTGCACCGCCTTGAACGCCGCGCGCACCGCGATCTCAGTCTTGCCGTATCCGACGTCGCCAACGAGAAGGCGGTCCATCGGACGCGGCCGCTCCATATCGCCCTTTACGTCCGTGGTCGCCGTGCGCTGATCGGGAGTGTCCTCGAAGAGGAAGGAGGATTCGAGCTGGCGCTGCCACACGGTATCGGGAAGGTGCGGGGTCCGCGTCGCGACCTTGCGCCGGGCGTAGAGGTCCAGCAGCTCGACGGTCATCTCCTGAATAGCGGCGCGGGTCTTGTCGCGCTGCGACGCCCATCGCTTGCCGCCGAGCGCGTGTAATCTGGGCGGCGGAGTATCAGCGGTGAGGTCGGCGGCCGATCGGTACCGCTCGATCTGGTCGACGCGATAAAGCGGGACGTTGAGGCGATCGCCACCTTCGTACTCGATGACGGCCACTTCGACGGTGCTCTCGCGCACGAACATCTTCTCGATACCTCGATAGATCCCGACGCCGTGCTCGAGGTGGACCACGAAGTCGCCCGGCTTGAGGGCGGTGAGGCTTTCGAGCGCTATCCCGGTCGCGTACCGCCGTGCTCGCCGAAAGCGCCGCTCGCGACGGAAGATCTCGTGATCGGTGAGGACGCGATGTCCGTGAAAGTCGGTTCCACTGGGAGGGATCAGGAACCCACCATCGAGCACTCCGATCACGAGGCTCGCGGGGGAGACACGATCATCGTTGAGCAGCTCGTCGAGTCGCTCCGCCTGGCCCGCGTTGTCGCAGAGGATGGTGGTCGGAATTCCGTCGGCCACGACCTGTTTCAGTCGTTTGATGTCGCGTTGAATCTCCTCGGGCTCGCGGAATGGGAACAGGATTCGCGCGTCCCCGCCCGAGAGATCGATCGTTCCCAACGCGTCGAGTGCGGCAAGCGTCGTGTCTGGAGACTCGAACAGCTCGTCCCGACTCGGCGTATCCTCTCCTCTTCGTCGTGCCAGGTCGATGTGGTGCTGGGCTTCCATCCACGTTCGCTCCAGCTCCGGCTTGACGTGGGTTCCAAGCGGGACGACGAGCAGCGTATCGGGCGGAAAGAGCGCCCGAATCGATGAGCGCTCCGGCTCGCCCTCCCCAGTAGTGATCTGACCATCGACTGGCAGGATCAGCGCTACTTCGGCATCGCGAGTGGACCGCTGGGTGAGGAGATCGAAGTGGCGAAGCTCGGACACGTCATCGCCCCAGAACTCGAGGCGCACTGGCTCCGCCATGCCAAAGCTGTAGATGTCGAAGATTCCACCACGCACGCTGAACTGCGCGACATCTTCGACCATTGGAACCCGCTCGAAGCCGATGCGCTCGAGGTGTGCGGCCAGATCCTCGGGGCGGCGGGTGTCGCCTTTTCGGAGCTCGAGACGCGCGGCGGCAAGGGCTCGCGGAAGCTGTGTGCGCTCGAGGAGCGCGCGGCTGGTGGTGACCACGATCCGGAGATCGCTGCGGCCGATTCTCTCCAGCGTCTCGACCCTTTCACCCGCTACCTCAGCGTGGGCTTCCGCTTCTCCGAAGCTCTCGCGAGGCGGATAGAATGCTACGCTTTCCGGCTCGACGAGCGTGCTCAGATCCGCGAGCCACCGCTCGGCGCTGGCCACGTCGTCGTTCAGCACAACAAAGAAGCGGTGCGTAAGGTTTGTGGCGAGGGTCGCGAGCACCACCGCGTCGCTCGAGCCATGAAGCCCACCCACTCCGACGCGGGTTGAGGGTCCCGGCATCTCTGCGATTAGTTCTCTGAACTCTCCGAGCGACTCGACAATGGAGAGCAGTTGTGGGAGCGGCATGGCGCAAGGTAAGGCCCTCGGGAACCTCCAGGTAGCCGCGGATGGGCCCGGAAATAGCCTGGTTGGGGATTGACTCTTGCCCTTATCGTCGCAGGTGGCGAAATTGTATACAAACCAACGGAGACTCGATATGCGGACGAAGAGATTGGCATCGGTGGCAGGCTCCTCCGCATTGCTTTTGTGTCTGCTGGCGACGGCTTCGCAGGCCCAGGACAGAACCCGCCAGCGGGCCCCGATAATCCGGGTTTACTCGCAGAACGGTCCCGGAGTCGTCTCGAACTACGTGACGCCGGCGATCGAAGTCTCCGAGAACGCCTACGTGTTCGCCGTGATGATGGACCTCGACGGACGTCTCCAGGTTCTGCATCCCGATTTCCCCGGAATCTCCGTGCGGGTTCAGTCCCGCAAGCAGCTGCGCCTCCCCAATTTCTTTGCCGGATTCAATCAGCCCTACCGGGGCTCGCAGTACGGCATGGCTAGTTATGACGGCTATTCGGATGCGGGGAACGACGTTCGCGGAACCGTGATTGCCCTCGCTTCGCGCGCACCGTTCAACCTCGAGCTCATCGAGGCCGACGGAGATTGGAATCTTGCCGCTCTTCGCCAACTGCTCGAGGGCCGCTCGCCGGAGGGTGCGGCGCAGTCGCTCGCCCGGTATCTCGGCGCCAAGGGAGAGGCGATCGGGCACGATTACATGCGCTTCGCCGGCCAGCGCCGGAGCTACTACGCCTCCAACGGTTACGACGACTACGCGTATTGCGGGTACGGCGGCTACGGTTACTCAGCTTTCGGCGGGGGCTACTATCGCGCCGACGCGTTCTCGCGGATCGCCCAGCTGCGCGCCGTCGGTCTGCGGCCGTTCATCGTTGGCTATGACTCGTGTGGGTTGCCGATCGTAGTCGTCGCCCCGTTCAGCCGCGGCGGCACGCTTCCCCTTCCCTTGCCGCGGCCTCGTGGGGACACCACCGTTTTTCCGAAGTCGCATTTCCCCCGGGGATCACCGCGTCGTCCGATCACCGCTGACAACACGCCAGTCGGGATCTTCCCTCTGTCGCAGCGGGCCGAGCTTCCACAGATGCGCGACGTTACGATCACCGCGCCCAAAGGCCGTCGAGCGGAGCCGCGCGAGATCCTCGACCAGTTCCGTCCGCAACCCGGGGTCACCGGCGTTCAGGCAAGACCACGGATTCCCGTCGAGCGAGCTAATCCTTCCGAGCCCGCGGCAACGGGCATGCGGCCAGTGTTCAGACCCGATCCGCTCGTAAGCGCGCCGTCACAGCCCATGCGGGCGCCCGAAAGAACGAGAGAGCCCGCGCCCGCACCGGTCGTCCACGAGCGGCCGGCGGCACCGTCATCTCCGCCACCGCGCACTGAGACGCATTCGCCGAAGGAGCCGACAACCCCGCCGCCGCGTCGCTGACTCAGCGCGTGCGCTGCCGAGGCATCTCTGCTTGGGTCGAGGCGCGGTATCCTCTTCGCGGCTACGCTCGCTTGGTCGGAGCCCCTAACTGCGCTCCCTCGCTCCGCTCGGTCGCGGGTCTCCTCCTCGCGCTCGCTTTGGAAAGCCGCTACGAGGACACCGCGCCTCTCCTTGGATAGGTTTGTAACTGCACGCGTGTCGAACTGAGCGCGTGCTCGCGGCAGGCTCCCGCGCGAGCGCCCTGCCGTCCACGAGATCCGGATCCGCGCGCCTCGTCACCCACGATGCTCGATAGGGAAGGAGGGAGGACGTCCTCGTAAGCAGCGTCTCGCGTAGCGAGAGACTCGCGCTAATCCACCACGGACTCATACCGCCACACCGAGCCAGCGAGGCTCGATGCGTGTAAGCGAGTAGCTGCTGAAGAGGACGTCCTCCCGACTGACCGGGCGCAGCCAATCCCGCACGACCGGCGGCGCAACGATCCCGAATCCACAACAAGCAGGGCCGAGGAGAGGGAGAGCCACCGATTCACGGTTATATTTCGTAGTTCCCTCCGCAGCCTTCCCGCAAGACAATCCACGGACCCAATTTGAAGCTCGAGCACATTCGCAACTTCTGCATCGTCGCGCACATCGACCACGGCAAATCGACCCTCGCCGACAGGCTCATCGAGGCGACGGGCATGCTGCAGAAGCGCGAAATGAAGGCCCAGGTGCTGGATACGCTCGACCTCGAGCGTGAGCGTGGCATAACCATCAAGCTGAACGCCGTTCGGATGAACTACGCTGCGAAGAACGGCCAGGACTACGAGCTCAACCTCATCGATACACCGGGGCACGTCGACTTTACCTACGAAGTCTCGCGCTCTCTGGCAGCGTGCGAGGGCGCGATTCTCGTCGTCGATGCGTCGCAGGGGATCCAGGCACAGACGCTCTCGAACTTGTTCCTGGCTATGGACGCGGGTCTCGAGATCATCCCCATTCTCAACAAGATCGATCTGCCGAGCGCCGAGCCGGAGCGTCGCAAGCAGGAAGTGCACGACCTGCTCGGCGTCGACCCGGATGAGATTCTAATGGTCAGCGCCAAGGAAGGAATCGGGATTTCCGAGCTCCTCGAGGAAATCATTCGCAAGGTGCCCGCGCCCGAGGGAAGCGAAACGGCGCCGCTCCGCGCCCTCATCTACGACTCGTACTACGATCGCTACCGGGGCGCCATCCCGAGCGTTCGCGTTGTCGACGGCATCATCAAGAAGGGCACCCACATCACCTTCGGCGCCAGCGAATCCGTCTACGAGGTAGACGAAGTCGGATACAACCAGCTGCGCGAAGTTCCCACCGACCAGCTGGGGCCGGGCGAAGTCGGGTACGTGGTCGCGAGCGTTCGCTCCGTCAGCGAGACGCGAGCCGGTGACACGATCTTCGACGCCGAGAATCACGCGAGTGAACCGTTACCAGGGTATCAGGCGGTCAAGTCCTTTGTCTTCGCGGGTCTCTACCCTACCGACACGACCCAATACGAGACGCTCCGTGACGCGCTCGAGAAGCTCAAGCTCAACGATGCGTCGCTCAACTACGAGCCCGAGACATCCACTGCGCTTGGATTCGGATTCCGCGCCGGGTTTCTCGGCCTGCTTCACATGGAGATCGTCCAGGAGCGGCTCACACGGGAGTTCGATCTCGAGCTCGTCACGACGGTGCCGAGCGTCGAGTACAAGGTTTACCTCACCGATGGAACGATGAAGCTGATCGAGAATCCATCGCTGATGCCGCCGAGCTCGGTCGTGGACTACGTGGAGGAGCCGTACGTAAAGGCCCGCATCATGATGCCCGCCGAATACATTGGGCCCATCATGACCCTGGGGACGGACCGGCGCGGCGTCTACAAGAACATGACCTACCTCGACACCCAGCGCGTCGAGCTCGATTGGGAATTTCCACTCGGTGAGATAATTCTCGATTTCTTCGACAAGCTGAAGACCGTAAGCCGCGGCTACGCTTCCCTTGACTACGAGATGCTCGAATACCGTCGCAGCGACCTGGTCAAGCTGGACATGCTGATCAACGGCGAGCCGGTCGATGCGTTCAGCGTCATCATCCACGAGGACAAGGCGTACGAGTGGGGACGCAAGATCGCCGACAAGCTGAAGGAGCTGATTCCGCGCCAGCTCTTCGAGGTTGCCATTCAGGCCGCGATCGGAAACAAGATCATCGCGCGCACGAGCGTGAAGCCGCTGCGAAAGGACGTGCTCGCCAAGTGCTACGGCGGCGACATCTCGCGCAAGCGCAAGCTGCTCGAGAAGCAGAAAGAGGGAAAGAAGCGCATGAAGCAGGTCGGCTCGGTCGAAATCCCGCAGGAAGCGTTTCTCGCCGTCCTCCAGGTGGATTAGAACGAATGGACTTCGGCTCGGTGGAGACTGATTGAGCGGATCGCTGGTTATTCAGACGAGCTTTCTCGGCGACGTCATTCTCACGACGCCGCTCATCGCGGAGCTCGCGAAGCGCGGTCCGGTCGACGTGCTGGCCACGCCAGGCGGTGCGGCGGCTCTGGCCAATAACCCGCACATCCGCTCCGTCATCCCATACGACAAGCGCGGCACCTACGGTTCGGCTCTCGGACTGTGGCAGACCATCCGTGAGATCCGCGCCCGGCGCCCCTACGACGCGGCATATCTCGCGCAGGGCTCGTTCCGGAGCGGACTGATCGCAATGATGACTGGAGCGAGGGAGAGAATTGGATTCGACAGCTCCACCGGCCGGGCGTTGTACACGACCCGGATCCCATATCGACCGGACCGTCACCACGTCGAGCGGCTGTGGTCGCTGTCGATGTCGGAGCGCGTTGATCCACCGAGTCGCAGCCAGATCCGTCCGCGCCTTTACCCGTCGGACGAGGAGCGCCGCAGAGTCGACACGCTGCTGCGCCAGAGCGGAAGCACCGACGAGCCTTTCGTCGCGCTCGCTCCCGGGAGCGCGTGGGGAACCAAGCGCTGGCCATACTATCCTGATCTGGCGAAGAGACTGGCCGAAGACTATCGAATCGCCATCATTGGATCCAACGTCGATTCGGCGGCCGCGGCGGAGATTACCGACGCACTGCCGCCGGACCGCACGATCAGCGGTATCGGCGTGCCGTTGCTGGTTTCAGCGGAGCTGATTGGTCGTGCACGGGCCATCATAACGAATGACTCGGCGCCGCAACATCTTGCATCGGCGATGGGCACGCCCACTCTGACTATCTTCGGTCCTACAGTACCGGAATTCGGATTCGGCCCGCTCGCCGAGCGACACGTCGTTGCTGGTCATGAGAGCCTGTCGTGCCGTCCGTGCGATCGCCATGGCCCGCGGAGCTGTCCACTCGGTCACTGGCGCTGCATGCGTGAGCTGACACCCGACTACATATCGAGCTTGTTGATCGAAGTCCTCAACCCGGCGGTACCCGTATGAGCGTGAAGGAGCGTTACATAGTCGGAGTCGACCTCGGCGGCACCAACATCGTCGCCGGCGCGATGCCCCTCGACGGCAGCCGCGAGATCGCCATGCGCACGACGCCCACGCTCGCCGAAGGCGGCGCTGGCAGTGTCGTCGACCGGATCGTGGACATGATCGACCTGGTCATCGCGCAGACGATGAAGGAGACCGGCGCCGAACGATCGGACTTCCTCGGCGTGGGCATCGGGTCGCCAGGCCCGCTCGACCGCGAGAAGGGCATCGTCATCGTCACCCCGAATCTCGGGTGGAAGAACTTCCCACTCCGCGACGAGATCGCGAAGCGCGTCAAGCTCGAGGCAACCCTCGACAACGACGCGAATTGCGCGACACTGGGAGAGTTCTGGTGCGGAGCCGCGGTTGGAGGACGAAACGTGATCGGGATGACGCTCGGCACCGGAATCGGCGGCGGCCTGATTCTCGAGGGCAAGCTCTATCACGGCGCGTCGGACGTGGCCGGGGAAATCGGGCACACCACGATCGATTCCACCGGCCGCCGCTGCAAATGCGGCAACTACGGCTGCCTCGAAGCCTACGCCTCCGGCCCCGCGATCGCGGAACGCGCGCGAGAGGCGCTGCGTGGAGACGAGGGCGAGTCCATTCTCCTCGGCATGGTGGATGGCGATCCGAAGAAGATTACGGCACAAACCATTTACGAGGCCTCGAAGAGGGGCGATACCATCGCCAGAGAAGTTGTTCGCGAGACGGCGCGGTTCCTCGGCGCCGGGGTCTCCAACCTGTTGAACATCTTCAATCCCGACGTTGTCGTTCTCGCCGGTGGTGTCACGCAGGCTGGAGACGCGCTATTCCGTCCGCTGCGCGCCGAAGTGAAGCGGCGCGCATTCAAGCCGGCCGTTGAAGCGTGCCGCATCGTTCCGGGAGCACTTCCCCTCTCCGCCGGCGTCGTCGGTGCTATCGCCACGTTCAAAATGCAAACGCTGGGCGAGCTCTGAAATGATGACGAGAACAAGGATTTGATGGCGCGGAAACGACGGGTCGGCGTTATGGGCAGCTTCGTCTGGGACGTGATCCACGGACGGGACCCGAGAGACGCGCCCGTCGAGGAATGGGGAGGGATCACTTACGCGCTCGGCGCACTCGATGCGGCGCTGCCGACAGATTGGGAGTTCGTTCCGATCCTGAAAGTCGGCAGCGACCTGGCGCAGTCCGGCCGGGAGTTCGTAGCCGCGCTCAACCGCGCCGCACCTGACGCGGCTCCCATCGAGGTGCCATACCAGAACAACCGCGTGGCGTTGCACTACCTGAGCGATGAGCGGCGCTGCGAGCGGCTGAGCGGTGGCGTGCCCGGCTGGAATTGGCTCGGGCTGAAACCGCTGCTATCCAACCTCGACGCACTCTACATCAATCTCATCAGCGGATTCGAGCTCGATCTGGAGACGGCGCAGCTGATTCGGCAGCACTTTCGCGGTCCGATCTACTGCGATCTGCACTCGCTGCTCCTCGCGGTCCAACCCGATGGAATGAGAACCTTGCAGCCGCTTCCGAATCCGGGGGCGTGGTGCCGGTGCTTCGACTTCATCCAGGTGAACGAAGACGAGATGGGAATGATGGCTAGCGACCCGATGGCCCTGGCTGCTATCGCCTTTGCAGAGGGCGTTTCCTCGATAGCGATTACGCTCGGTAGCCGCGGCGTCGTCTACTTCGCGGCTCCCGGCTTCGATCGAATCTCCGACGTGCGCCGCCCCGCGCTGGCCGCGACTTCCGGCGCTATCCGCACTGCGCGAGTACCCGCGAAGATCCGGCGACATGCGGGCCCGGGAGATCCGATTGGATGTGGCGATGTGTGGGGCGCAACCTATTTCTCCCGATTGCTCGCGGGTGATAAGTTAGACCCGGCGATCGACCGCGCTTTGGAGGCGGCCGCCCGTAACGTGGACCATCGCGGTGCTACCGGTCTGGCGGACTACCTGCGCGGGGAGCTCAGCATTAAGTGACGACGATCATAAATGTCCCACATTCGCTCGAGGACAAGTCCTTCGAGCTGGTGCTGGATCAGGTGGCGCCGTTGCCGCTCGACGAGAAGATCATCGTCGACACGAGACACGCGCGGTGGGCGTCGCCATACGGACTGACGGCGCTGCTGGCTCTGGCGCAGTCCAGGGTCGAGCGGCCCATTCTCTACGTGCCGGAGGCGGAAAACGTCAGCAGCTACTGGTCGCGGATGGATTTCTTCAAGCACGCTGCCGAGCTCTATGAGCTGCAGGGTCGGGTAAAGAGCACGAAGGCGGCGGAGACAAGCGTGCTTCTTGAAGTGACTTCGATCTCCAAGAGCGATGACGTTCACGGCGTGGTGGACAAGATTCAGCAGCGTGCGCAGGAGGCTCTCGTCAAGAATCTGAATCTCGATGCCAAGATCACGATGCGCTTCACGATGGCGCTCTCGGAGGTCTGCCAGAACATCGTTGAGCACGCGGGCCGCGGCGGCTGGGTTGCCGTGCAGACTTATACCTGGCGCGTTCGACTCGGTGGCCGGAAGGTCGTGGTCATCGCTGTGGCGGATCCCGGGATCGGATTCAGGGAATCGCTGGAGTCGGCGCCCGGATTCCAGCGAAAGGAACGCTGGGACGACGGCCAGGCCCTCGAGGAGACCGTGATGCGCGGCGCATCCCGGTTCAGGGATCCCGGCCGAGGTCAAGGGCTTGCCGGAGTGAGGCGTTTTGTGGGAAACTGGGATGGGAAACTTTCGATTCGAAGCGGGACCGCACGCATCGCGGTCCTGCCGAAGGGCGATTGGGACGAGGATGAGCCGCTGGTAGAAGACCTATCATATTTTCCAGGGGCACAGGTGCAGATCACGATTCCGGAGCGGGTCACTTGATAAACCACATCGATGTCAGCTCGATGCTACGGAAGAGCGTGTGCGAGCTTTACTCGAATCTGGTGACGCGGCCCACCGGCGCCGCGGTCCGGTGCGAGATCGAGCAGGAGCTGGACCGCATTGGCGATCGCGCGCTCACGATAATCGACTTCTCCCACGTTGGGCTGCTCGATTTTTCGTGCGCCGACGAAATCGTCGCCAAGCTGCTGCTGCAGTACGTCAGCGTCGATGCTCCACGGCGGGAAGTGTATTTCGTGTTTCGCGGAATCAGCGAGTCCCACATGGACGCGATCGAGGCAGTGCTCGAGCGCCACCAGCTCGCGTTGGTCACTCAGCACGCTGACGGCGAATCACGGCTCGTCGGCATCGTCGGGGTGAAGGAACGGAAAGCGTGGGAGATCATCTCCCAGCTCGGCTCCGGCGTCAGCGCTGACGTGGCCGATGCGATCGGACTCTCGCGTGACGACGCAGAGCGAATGCTCGATACTCTGTGGAGGCGCCGACTCGTGATCCGGTACGACAGCGCGTACGTCGCCGTCGGCAGCGCCACGGAGCCGATGAGACTCGACGCTTGATAACGGAATCGACCCAACCCGGCCTGCTGGTCGCCCGATACATCTCGACCCGCGCCGGTGATCCAGAGCGGGGACCGCTGGTACGGGTCCACCCGTCTGACGCTCTCAATCGGCTCGTCGAGAACGGGGAGCTGGTCTGGATCTACGGATCAAGACGTCACGACCTGGCAGTGCTCGTCGTCGATGATACGGTCGGCCCCGGCACGATCGTGGCCCGCGATATCGCGGGCATCGCGCCGGCGGAATTCGTTCGCGTCGTCAAGCACGACTTCGACGCCGGACGCGACTCACGCAACCTCGGATAGGAGAGCTATTGGCAGAAGGGACACGGAAGCTGGGGCTGTCGACCCTCGCAGTGCACGGCGGCGCTCCGCGCCCGGAGCCGGGTGCGGGCGTCACGACGCCTCTCGTGCAATCCGTGAACTATGCGCAGGAGACGGGAACGAGCGAGGGTTTGCTCTACACGCGCTACGGAAACACCCCGAACGCGGTCCTCGTCCAGAAGCGGCTGGCGATGCTCGAGGGGGCCGAGTCGGCGCTGGTGCTCTCGAGCGGAATGGGAGCGACCGCTTGCGCGATGCTCGCGCTGCTTCGGCCGGGCGACCACTTGATCTCGAGCTCATGGGTCTACGGCGGCACCCGAAAGCTGTTCACCGAGGATATCATCGGGATGGGGATTGAGGTCACCTTCGTGAATCCCACGGAGCCCCGCGGATGGAGGAAGGCTCTCCGGAAAAACACCCGCGTGATTTTCCTGGAGTCGCCAGTCAATCCAACCTGTCGGGTGATCGAGCTCAACTCGCTGCAGAGCCTCGCCCACACGGAGGGAATCGCGCTCGTCGTCGACTCCACCTTTGCGAGCCCGATCAACTTCCGCCCGCTCGAGCACGGCGTCGACGTCGTAATCCATTCTGCCACCAAGTACCTGAACGGCCACCACGACATACTCGCGGGCGTAGTCTGCGGAAGCGAGCCGTTCATCGACGAAGTGCGGCGCAAGATGACCGTATGGGGACAGGCGCCTGACCCCTTTGCCTGCTGGCAGCTCGAACGTGGCCTCAAGACACTGGAGATCAGGGTGAAGCGCCACAACGAGAACGCCATGCGCGTCGCCGAGTGGTGCACCAAGCGTCCGGAGATCGCGAAGATCCACTACCCGGGTCTACCCAATCATCCCGACCACAAGGTCGCGAAGTCGCTCCTCGATGGTTTCGGGGGCATGCTCGCCATCGAGCTGAAGGGAGGCGGACCTGCCGCCGTCAGATTCATCAAGAAGCTCCAGGTATTCACCTACGCGGCAAGCCTCGGGGGCGTCGATTCGCTCGTCATCGAGCCGCGGTACAGCTCCCACGAGCACATGACGTCCGAGGAGCGCGCGAGCATCGGCATCCCGGACGGCTTCCTCCGGATGAGCATCGGAATCGAGAACGTTGAAGACCTGATAGCCGACATAGAGCAGGCGCTTCAGCAGTAACGATGATCCGCCTCACCGAAGTCGCCAAGGAATACCCGCGATCGGGTGTCGCCCTCGCACACATCACTTTCGAGGTGAAGAAGGGCGAATTCGTCTTTCTCACCGGGCCCAGCGGCTCTGGCAAGACGACGATCCTCAAGCTCCTCTACATGGATGACAAGCCGAGCCAGGGCGAGGTGTGGATCAACGGAGTGAGCTCGAAGCGCACGAGTGGGCGCGAGATCTCGAAGCTGCGCCGCCGACTGGGCATCGTATTTCAGGACTTCCGGCTGCTCGAGGATCGCAGCGTAGAGGCGAACGTGCGGTTCGCGCTCGAGGTGACGAATGCCCCCAAGGCGACGATCCGCGCCAAGGTCGCTCGCGCGCTCACGCAGGTCGGATTGGCATCGAAGGCAACGAGCTACCCACGCGAGTTGTCCGGCGGTGAGCAGCAACGGGTGGCGATCGCGCGCGCTCTCATCAACGATCCATTTGTGCTGATTGCGGACGAGCCGACCGGGAATCTCGACGAGCGCGCAACGCGAGGAGTGTTTCAGCTCCTGCGCGACATCAACGCGTCCGGCACCGCGGTGATCATGGCGACGCACGACCTCGATCTGGTTCGCCGGTCGAGCTACCGGACCATCGAGCTCAATCACGGTCGGGTCGTGTTCGACTCCGCCGAGTCGCCCGCATCCGCGAGACCGCCCGACGAGCCGTTCGAGGTGACGGACACGCCGAGCGACTCGATGGAGAGCATCTAGGGTGCGCTCTGCCCGGGAAGCGCTCACCGCATCCCGACGAGCGCCCCTCCTCAGTGCGCTTGGAATCGTCACGATCGCATTCTCTCTCTTTGCGTTCGGGCTGTTCGGCCTCGTCGCGATCAACATCCGGCGCGCGCTCGACCAGGTCGAGGAGCGGGTGGAGGTTCGCGCCTTCGTGAGCGACAGCACCGATATCGAATCCGTCGCGGCGGCCATGAAGGACATCGGCGGCTTCCCCGAAGTCTTCCGCGTGGACTACGTCTCCAAGGAGAATGCGCTGGAGAGGGCGAGAAAGGAGATGGGCGAGTTCGCCGATGTGTTCGAGGCTGGAGTGCTTCCGGCCTCGATCGAGGTGCACCTGCGTCCGGGCATGCGCAGCCCCACGATTGTGAAGTCGGTGGCTGACCGCATCCGGACATACGCCTTCATCGACGATGTGCGGTACGGCGAGGAATGGGTGGAAAAGCTCTATCGGCTGCGCAACATCGCGACGGTGGCCGGCATAGCGCTCGGCGTGGCGTTCGCTGCCGTGGCCGTGATCATCATCGGTGCGACGATCCGCATGACGGTGCTCGCGCGCGCGAAAGAGATATCCATCATGCGCCTCGTCGGTGCGACCGACATGTTCATACGGCTTCCCTTCCTCATCGACGGTCTCTTCAAGGGCGTGCTCGGCGGATTGCTGGCCCTGGTGTTCGTGTGGGTCGCGAACCGCGTTATCAACGAGTACTTCATCCAGACGATCTTCTTCGACCGCGAGATGATATTCGTCGGAATCGTCGCGGGCGCGCTCATGGGTGTGATGGGAAGTCTCGTTTCGGTGGGGAGACACTTACGTCGCATTTGAGACGTAGCTGCATCGTACTGGCGTGCTTTGCGTTGCTGGCTGCCCGCCTTCCGGGCCAGCAGACCGATGCAGAAGCGCGCATCAGGGCGCAGCGCGACGAGCTCGCCCGCATCCGCGCGGAGCGCGATGAGCTCGAGCAGAAGATGAGCGGACTGCAGAACACCGCGCACGAGCTGACCGACGAAGTGAACCTCCTCGATAAGCAGCACGACGCGACGGCCCGCATGGTGAAGTCACTCGACAAGCAGCTGGTGGCGATTACCGACGAAGTGCAGACGACGACCGCCAATCTGAGCAGCTCGGAGCGGGAAGCGGTGATGAAGCGGGCGGTCCTGCAGCGACGCCTGATCGAGATCTACAAGCGCGGGCCTCTCTACTCGGCTGAGGTGCTGTTCTCCGCTCAATCAGTCGGGCAGCTGGTCGCCCGCTACAAGTACCTGCACTTGTTGGCGCTGCGCGACAAAGGCCTGGTGCACCGTCTCGAGGAGCTGCACGACCGAATCGAGTCTCAGCACGGCCAGCTGGTACGGCTGCAAAGCAGCGTGATCGAGAATCACGCCCAGAAGGAGCGCGAGGCAGCCCGCCTCGTCGAGCTGGAAAAGTTGCAGAGCCGGAACCTCGCCCAGGTCCAGGAAGACGCAAAGCGGACCAAAGCACGACTCGCTGAACTTGAGAGGAGCGAAGCCCGGCTCAATAACTTCATTGCCTCGCTCGAAGCCGAGCGCAGGAGAGCGAGCGGCCGCGCTGGCACAGCGCCGGCGGGTCCGAGCTCGATCCGCACCACCGACATCGGCAGGTTGGACTGGCCGGTCAACGGCAATTTCCTCTATAGGTTCGGCCGCACCGTAAATCCGAACAACACGACAACGCGCTGGAACGGAATCGGCATCGCGGCACCGGTCGGCACGTCGGTCAAATCCGTCTCAGCCGGGACTGTCGCGTACGCTGGTCCGATGGGAACGTACGGCAACACGGTGATTCTGGAGCACGGCGGTGGTGACTATTCCGTCTACGGCTCCCTCAGCAGGATCGACGTGCGCAAGGGAACGCGCGTCATCAAGGGACAGGCGATCGGGACGGTCGGTGTCAGCGATCCGGCGCTCGGGGCTCAC
>Ga0193723_1000326_pt1 | contig 18415 bp, 9 predicted proteins | sample H2m2metaG_FD_143042 | JGI IMG/M metagenome (GOLD analysis project Ga0193723, IMG submission 143042) | Soil microbial communities from a riparian zone of the East river system, Colorado, United States - H2m2 | ecosystem: Environmental > Terrestrial > Soil > Riparian zone | place: USA: East River...
ATGGGCACATGGCATTGGCGAACGCTGCCGCGATGCGCGCGGCGAAGGTCACGGGCGCGACGCGCGCGCCCGTCGGCGGCGAAATCCCCCGCGATGCGCGGGGTGAACCGACCGGCATTTTCAAAGACAATGCCGAAGGTCTGATCGACGCGGCCATCCCGGCTCCCTCCGCCGAGCAGGAAGACTCCGCCGTCGCGCGCGCGCTCGCGCACGCCGCATCGCTCGGCGTGACGGCAACCGGAAACATGTCGGCCTCCTGGGCGAATCTCGCCGCCTACAAACGCATGGAGCGCGCCGGCCGGATGACGGTCCGGGTCTTTCTCTATCTCCCGATCGACCAGTGGCACGCCGTCGCCGATAGCGTGCGCAACGGGGCGGGCGACGATTGGGTGCGAATCGGCGGCGTGAAGGGATACATGGACGGCTCGGCAGGTTCGCGGACCGCGTTTTTCTTCGCGCCCTTCGCCGACTCCGCCGGCTACTACGGCTTGATGCGGCAGCCGGAATCCGACATGCGTACCTGGGTGGGCGCCGCGGATTCTGCCGGGCTGCAGATCGCCGTGCACGCGATCGGCGATCGTGCCAACGCGATCATTCTCGCGATCTACGACAGCGTCACGCACGCGCACGGCGCGCGCGACCGGCGGTTCCGCGTGGAGCACGCGCAGCATCTGCGGCCCCAGGAGATCCCCCTCTTTGGTGCCCGGCGCGTCGTACCGTCGATGCAGCCCTACCATGCCATCGATGACGGGCGCTGGGTCGAGCAGCGCATCGGACCGGTGCGCATCAAGACGACCTACGCCTTCCGGACATTGCTCGACACCGAGGCACCGCTCGCCTTCGGCTCCGACTGGACCGTCGCACCGCTCGATCCGATGCTCGGTGTGTACGCCGCGGTCACCCGGCGAACCCTGGACGACAAAAATCCCGGCGGCTGGGTGCCGGAACAGAAGATCACCGTGGGAGAAGCGCTGCGCGCCTACACGTACGGCAACGCGTGGGCGACGTTCAACGAGCAGAAATGGGGGACGCTGGCGGTAGGGCGTTTCGCAGACGTCGTCGTGCTGGATCGCGACCCCTTTGCCGTGCAGCCTGAATCATTGGGGACGATCAAACCCCGCATTACCATCGCGGGCGGGAAGGTCGTGTACCGAAAGCCCTAGAAACCGGATTCCAGGCTATTTTTCAAGCCCATGGCGACGCGTTCTCGTTCGGCAAATAAGGCGGCACCTGCTGCCCGACCGGCAAAAGCAGCCGCTGTCCTTTCGAAGGCCGATCTGCTCGACATGTACCGGTTGATTCTTCTGTCGCGCCGTATCGACGACAAGGAGATTCAGCTCAAGCGCCAAAACAAGATCTACTTTCAGATATCAGGGGCTGGCCACGAGGCCGTCCTGGTAGCTGCCGGGAAGGCGTTGCGGCCGTCGTATGACTGGTTCTATCCCTACTACCGCGACCGGGCCCTCTGTCTCACCCTCGGCATGACGCCAACCGAAATGTTCCTCTCGGCCGTCGGCGCCGCCGACGACCCGAACTCGGGTGGACGGCAGATGCCGTCACACTGGGGTCACAAGCAGCTCAATATCGTCAGCCAATCGAGCCCGACGGGCACGCAGTTTCTCCAAGCCGTCGGCTGCGCCGAAGCCTGGCTTCGCTATGACCGCATCGACGACCTCAAGGACAAGCCGATCCACGGCGACGAGGTTGTCTACTGCTCCGCCGGCGACGGAACGACGAGCGAAGGGGAATGGTGGGAGGCGTTGAACAGCGCGAGCAACCTCAAGCTGCCGGTGCTGTTTCTCATCGAGGACAACAAGTACGCGATCTCCGTGCCGATCGAGGTTCAGACGGCCGGGGGATCGATCTCGAAACTCGTCAGCAACTTCCCCAACCTCCATCTGGAAGAGGTCGACGGCTGCGACCCGATCGCGTCGTACGGCGCCCTCACGCGTGCGGCCGACTGGTGCCGCCAGCGAAAGGGACCGGCCCTCGTCCACGCCCACGTGACGCGTCCCTACTCCCACTCGCTGTCCGACGACGAGATCCTCTACAAGCCGTCACGCGAGCGCGAAGAGGAAGCGAAGCGCGACCCGGTGGCGAGGTTCCCCAGGCAATTGCTCGACGAGGGTGTCGCGACCGAATCCGAGATCGAGGCCATCAAGGCCCAGGTCGAGGAGGAGATCCAGGTCGCCGCCGACATGGCGCTCGCGTCACCGCAGCCCAAACCGGAAACGGCGCTGCTGTGGGTGTATTCGCCCGACGTCGATCCGACGTCGGAGCAGTTCGATACCGAGGACGATCCGCATTTCACTGGCGAGCCCACGACCATGGTGGATCTGCTCAACGGCTGCATGAAGGACGAGATGGCGCGCGACCCGCGTATCCTCGTCTTTGGCGAGGACGTCGCCGACGTGAGCCGCGAGCAGTACTTGAAAGAAGTGAAGGGCAAGGGCGGCGTCTTCAAGGTGACGTGGGGGCTGCAGCGCCAGTTCGGCGGCGACCGCGTGTACAACTCTCCGCTGGCCGAGGCCAACATCATTGGTCGAGCCGTCGGCCTTGCGACGCGGGGCCTCAAGCCCGTCGTGGAGATCCAGTTCTTCGACGACGGGCTTGAGGCCTATCACCAGCTCCGCAATGAGCTCGCGACCATTCGCTGGCGTTCGAGCAACGCGTTCAGTGCGCCGGTCGTTGTGCGCGTGACCTACGGTGGCTACTTGAAGGGCGGCTCCGTCTATCACTCCCAAACGGGCGCCGTGGTCTTCACGTCCGTCCCGGGGCTGCGCGTCATCTGCCCGTCCACGGCGCTCGACGCCAATGGCCTGCTGCGCACTGCCATCCGCTGCGACGATCCCGTGCTCTTCCTCGAACACAAGCACCTCTACCGCCAGACCTACAACAAGGCCCCGAATCCCGGCCCCAACTTCATGATCCCGTTCGGCAAGGCAAAGGTCGTACGGGAAGGCACGGGACTGACCGTCGTGACGTACGGCGCGGTCGTGCAGCGGGCGCTCGTCGCTGCCAAGGAGCTCGAGGAACAGGACGGGGTCAGCGTCGAGGTGCTCGACCTGCGCTCGCTGTCGCCGGTGGACTGGGAAACGATCGAGACGTCGATCCGGAAGACGAACAAGGTGATCGTCGCGTACGAGGACGCCCTCTCCTGGGGCTACGGCGCCGAGATCGCCGCCCGCATCGCCGATCAATGCTTCCCCTGGCTCGACGCGCCGGTCAAGCGCGTCGCCTCCACCGACACCTTCGTCGGGTACGCGCCCGACCTCGAGGACTACATCCTGCCACAGGTGGGGGATCTCGCGCGGGCGATGCGCGAGCTGCATGCGTTCTAAGCCGGTCCTCCTCTACAGCCTCCTCTTTTTTCTTTCGGGCGCGACCGGCCTGGTGTACGAGCTGCTCTGGGTCCGCGTCCTGTATCAATCGTTCGGCTCGACCATTCAATCCGTCACGACCGTCGTCGCCGCCTACATGGGGGGTCTGGGTCTCGGGGCCTGGGCCTTGGGACGAGTCGCCGACCGCTCGCCTCGGCCAGCCGTGCTGTACGGCAAGCTCGAGATCGCCATTGGCGTGTTCGGCATCATCTCGCCGCTCGTGCTCGGACTCGCGCACTGGATCTACCTCGGCACCGCGGGCGCGCTGGCGCTGGGCGGCGGCGCCAGCGTGGCACTGAGGTTTGGCCTGGCGGCGCTGGTCCTGCTGGTCCCCACCACGCTGATGGGTGGGACACTGCCCATCCTGACGCGCGCGCTCATGGGCGAGGATCGGGGATTGCTCAAACCGTCGCTGGGCCGGCTGTACGGCTTGAATACGCTCGGCGCGATGGTCGGGACGGCGATCGCCGGGTTTTTCCTCATCGAGTTTGTCGGCGTGCGCGCTTCGCTGTGGGCGACCGCCGCGCTCAACCTGGCGATCGGCGCGGCAGCCATCCGACTCGGGCGTCAGCAAGACGCGTCGGAGGTCGGACACACGCCCGCCGAGCAGAACCTCCACCAACCTCCACCAACCTCCACCGCCCTCCACAACCTCGCTTTGACGCTTCTGGCCCTCACCGCCTTCGCGTCGCTCCTCGACGAGATCGCCTGGACTCGGGTGCTGATCATGGTCGTGGGCGGGTCGACGTACGCGTTTACCCTCATTCTGCTGGTGTTTCTCCTGGGCATCGGCCTCGGCAGCATCATCGTTGCCCGGCGGAGTGCTCCGCGCCTTGATACCGCCGCCAGCGCAGCGCTCGCCCAGGGGATCACCGGCGTCGGTGCCGCGCTGCTGTTCGTGTTCTTTGGATTCCTGCCGTCCTACATCATCGCGGTGTTCCAGATTGCGGATCTCGGCGCCGCTGCGCGGCTTTTCCTGATGGGTGTCGCCGTAGGCGCGGTCGTGCTCATCCCGGCGATCGGAATGGGCATGACGTTCCCCTTGCTCACCGACCTCACGGCTCGCGAGCGTGAGGCGCGCGGCGCGGACATCGGCGCTGCCTACGCGCTCAACACGATCGGCAGCATCCTCGGCGCCGTGTTGACCGGCTTTGTGCTCATCGTGGCGCTGGGAACGCAGACCACGCTGCGCCTCGGACTCATCGTCAACGGCATCGCCGCGCTGGCGCTCGCGGTGCTCGTCTCGCGCGGCATCGCGGAGGGCTCGGCGGAAGACCGGCGGATCCGGGTACGCGTGTTGACGGCCGGAGGTCTGGGCACGCTAGCCCTGCTGGCTGCCGTGGCCGCACCCGGCTGGAGCACGCGCCTTATCGACCTGGGCCCCACGATCTACGCGCGCCAACCGATGGATCAGGCGGCGCGGCGGCGGTTTCTCGAACACCGCGGCGTGCGGCAGCTCGCCTTCCGTGAAGGGCCGAACGCGACCGTCAGCGTGTGGGAGGGCGAGGCCGGGCGGTCGCTGCGTGTCAACGGGAAGGTCGATGCGTCCGATCGCGGCGACATGGATACGCAGATCATGCTCGGCCTGGCCCCGATCATCGCGCATCCTGCCGCCACCTCCGCGTTCGTGATCGGCCAGGGCACCGGTGTGACGACGCGCGTCCTCGCGACCGTGCCCGGCATGACTCGCGTGAGGGTGGTGGAGATCGAGCCCGCCGTTCTCGCAATGGACAGCCTGTTTCACGCAGTCAACGACCGAGTCCTGTCCCGCGCCAACGTACATGTGGTCGTAGACGACGCGCGCAGCGCCCTGCAGCTCGATCGGGAGCGCTACGATGTGATCGTGTCCGAACCCTCCAATCCGTGGGTCGCGGGCATCGCGACGTTGTACACGCCGGAGTTCTTCCGCGTCGCGAAGGCGCGGCTCGCCGATGATGGTGTGTTCTGCCAGTGGATCCAGTTGTACCAGTTGCCGCTGCCCATTGTTGCCGGAATCGTGCGCTCGCTGCATCAGGTGTTCCCCCACGTAAACGTGTGGTTCGGAGGCACGGCCGATCTGGTGGTCCTGGCGTCGTCCCGCCCGATCACCTACGACCGGACCTGGCTCGCTCAACTCATCGGTCCAGGTGGTCAACTGCACGCGCTGAGCAGAGAGTGGCTGAGCATCGACTCGCCGGACCAATACTTTGGCCGGCAGCTGCTGGGTGACTCGGGAGTTGCGCGTCTCATCGCTCGTGCCACCTTCGGACACAGCGACGACCGGCCTCGCCTCGAATTCGTCGCGGCCCGGCGCTTTCTCGATCCAGGGGTGGCGGCCAACGCCGTGTTTGATTCGCTGGTGCAACTCGGCACCCGCGAAACCGGCGCGTCTCCCTTCGCCCTCTTACGCATTCTCGCGGCGCGCCGCAGCGATGCCGGCCTGCTTCCCTATCTGGACGCCGCACGGCGCGCGCAGCCCGACGTGGCGGAGTGGACCGTGCGCACCGCCGGGGTTCGGCTGGCGCTGGGCGACACGGCGCAAGCTGATTCGCTGCTCGGCGATGGTCTAGCCCGGCACGCTGGGGCGGACGCACTCCAGATGCGTGCCCTGCTCGCCGCCGCTCGCAGCAAGCCGTTCGCCGGGTCGGCTCTGCGGGACGCACTGGCCGCCGGCGCCGACACCGCTCAGATACGCGCCGCGATGTCGCTCCTGGCCGTTCGGGGGTCTCGCTGGGCCGAAGCAGCGTCCCAGGCGCTCGACGCGTTGGCCGCTGCGCAGGGCACGTTTCGCCATCCGTTCCCGGGCGAATTCCTTTCGCAGTCCCTCGGTCAGATCGCGCTGGACGCGCCGCCGCAGCTTGCGGATAGCGTGCTCCGCTACGCGGCCGCGCGGCGCCGGGGGTCGGCCCGCTATCTGGAATTGGCGGCGGTCGCGGCGCTCCGGGCGGGCCATTGTGAAGACGCAGCTGCAGGTTTCGTGGAGCTACTCGACTTCGCGCTGCAGCGGGAGAACGGCCCCGCACTCGTACGCGAGTGCTGGGCCAGCCAGGACTCTACGGGGAGGACCGGGGCCGCTGGCCACGGGGGGGCGGTGCGGCCGGCGCAGGAGAAGCACTGAGCACATCACGGATCTCGTCGGCCGCTTCGATGACATGATCGACGTCCCGCGACAGCGCCCGCGCCTGCTGCGTAGCATTCGTCAGATCGCTGAGTACCGCCGCCACTCCTGCCGAGCGCAGTCGCAGCAGATCGAAGCGCACATTCTGCATCGCCAGCACACACGACTCGATTTGTTCTTCGACGCGCTTGCGGCGCGACAGGAGGTCGCTCAGCGCCTGACGCTGGCGGTCGAGTAAGTTGAGCTGACGTTCGCGCTCCGTTCCTTCTTCATGTTGCTTCACCGCTTCAATGCGCAGTTCGATCCGGGCCACGGCGCCGTCATCCACGTCGGCACTCATGCCGTGCAGCATTCGGGCGAGGTCCTCGGCGCGCTTCAGGAGCGCGTCGACCGTGACCACCACATCCGGAAGCAGCTTCCGCTCCGACGACGGCACGCGCTCCATAATCTTGAGGATCGCCTCCCGGTCGTTACGGGCCAGGCGGACGGTGTCGACGTGGCGGCCGAACTCATCGGCTTTGGGCGGCCCGAGGGCGCGCCGCGGCCCCCCCCCTTTCCCCCGCAACGCCTCCTGCGCGTCCGGCGCGGCCGGGCGATTGAGGACGTCGCGCCACGAATACCCGTTCTGCCAGAGCTTCATGTACTGCGGCAGGAGGCCGAAACCGCCCCAAATGGCCGTGGGGAACAGCGACCAGCCGAGACCATTGCCCATGATCAGATCGATGAACATCAAGCCGCCGCAGACCGACGCCCACGAGACGAAGCTGTCGCGGAACTTCACGACCATCTTCGACTCACCGCTCGGCGTCAGCTCGCTCCGTGGATCCGGCTTGGCCAGCGGTCGACTGCCGCGACGAGGACGCTCCAGTCGGCCGCCGCCGGACATCCGCGCCGGGGGCGGGCCCAAACGGGTCTCCGGGCGCGCCAATATGCTCGCGCTGGGACGTCGCGATGGGCGGAACGGCGGCGCACTCCTCGACTCCAGCGCGCGCCGCAGCGCGTCGGCCGTCGGCCAGCGCGCTTCTGGTTCCTTCTCGAGCGACCGCATGACACACGATGCGAGATCGTCCGGGCAGGTTGGCGTCCGATCCTGAAGGTTGGGCGCCTGTTCAGTGATCTGTTTCAGGAGAATGCCCGGTACTGTGGGCGCTGAAAACGGCAGCTCCCCGGCGAGCATCTGATACCCGACGACGCCCAGGCTGTAGATGTCGGAGCGCCCGTCGATTTCACGATCCCCGGCCGCCTGCTCCGGACTCATGTAGTGCGGCGTCCCGATCGCGACCCCGGTTGCCGTCAGCGTTCCGGGTCCTGTGGTCGAGGTCAGTGCCTTGGCAATGCCGAAGTCCGTGAGGACCGTCCGGCCGCGGCTTCCCTCTAAAAGGATGTTGTCGGGTTTGACGTCGCGGTGAATGATGCCGAGGGCGTGTCCGGCGCCGAGTGCGTCCGCCGTTTCCATCAAGATGCGCCGGGCTTCTTCCGGTGGCAGTCGCTCGCGGCGTTTGAGACGCGCCGCGAGCGATTCACCGTCGACATAGGCCATCACGAAGTACACGAGTCCCTCGGGACCTTCACCGACGGAATGGATCGGGACGATGTGCGGGTGGGACAGGCGCGCGGCCGTTTCCGCTTCCCGGAGGAAACGGATGCGGATTTCCTCCCGGAACGCGAGTTCGGGCGGGAGCACCTTGACCGCCACCGCCCGCTTGAGCCGCTCATCGCGGGCATGATAGACGACGCCCATGCCGCCGCGGCCGATCTCCCCGTCGAGCGTGAAGGAAGAGCCAAGGGCCTGACTCAGCCGCTGCGCCAACAGATCGCTCATGCCGTTTTGCAATCCATTCGTGGACTAAGATTTAGCCGCATCCATGCGGCCTTGCAACACAGTCTGGACGCGTCGTGTTGGCAGTCGGGCGCCGCTTTGGCGGCGCTTTCCGGAACGGACCTGCCGCCAGCGGCGTTTTTTCGTGGCATAGACGGTGCGTTCTGCTTGTCGAACCGTCGTCCACGAAACTTACTATCGGAGATATCATGTCAGACCGGATGATTTTGCCCGTCCTGCCGCTACGTGATGCCGTGCTCTTCCCCGGTGTCGCGTCGCCTATCGGCGCGGGCCGTCCTGCGACATTGCGCGCCATAGAAGCCGCTCTGAAGGACCCCGACCGCAAGGTCTTCGCGGTCGCACAGAAAGACAACGTCGATCAGGTCTCGCCCGGCGTGCTCTATACCACCGGGACGATCGCGCGGATCAGTCAGGTCCAACGCAATCTTGGTGGCGTCCAGTTAATCCTGCACGGGGAAAACCGTGGCATCGCGGTCCATTATAGCGAGACGAACGGCTATCTCGTGGCGACCGTCCGCGAGGCCCCTGACCTTCCTCCTCTGAATGAGAAGGATGCAGCCTTCGTAGCGTTGCATCGCGAAGTCCGCGAGCGCGCCGCCGAGCTGGGGCAGAAGGCGGGACTTCCCGCTGACGTCGTCCAGCAGGTGCTCCAGGGCGTTACGGACCCCGGCGCCCTCGCCGACCTGGTCGCGGGACATCTGGACATTCAATCACTCGAACGCCAGCAGCTGCTCGAAACGCTGGCGGTCGAAGACCGGTTGCGGCGGGTGCTCGTTCACGTCCAGCGCCAGATCGCGGTCGTCGACGCGCAGGAAGACATCAAGTCGCAAGTCCAGGAAGAGCTCGGCGAGCGGCAGCGCGAAATGCTGCTGCGCGAGCAGATGAAAGCGATTCGCAAGGAGCTCGGGGAAGAAGAAGAGGCGGCTGAGGCCGATGACCTCAAGAAGCGCCTGGACGCGCTCGATTTGCCGGAGGCGGCGCGCAAGGAAGTCGATCGCGAGCTGGCGCGGCTGGAGCGCGCCGGCCGGGAATCGATGGAAGCGCAGGTGATTCGTACCTACCTCGAGACCATCGCTGAGCTGCCGTGGAACAAGCGGTCCGAGGAATCGCTCGATCTCAAACGGGCGGCCGAAATCCTCGAAGAGGACCACTACGGGCTCCAGGACGTGAAGGATCAGGTGCTCGAGTTCCTGGCGGTTCGGCAGCTACGGCAGCAACAGCCCAAGGAAGAGGCTCCGGGAAACGAGGACGACCGCGCCACGCGCGCGCCGACGCTGCTGTTCGTCGGACCGCCGGGTGTCGGCAAGACCTCGATCGCCAAGTCTATCGCACGCGCGATGGGCCGTCCCTACGTGCGCATCTCGCTGGGTGGGGCCCGCGACGAGGCCGACATTCGCGGCCACCGGCGCACCTACGTCGGGGCGATGCCGGGCCGCATCATCCAGGGGATGAAACAGGCGGGCGCGAAGAACCCGATCTTCCTGCTCGACGAGGTCGATAAGCTGGGCATTTCGTTCCAGGGAGATCCGGCCGCCGCGCTGCTGGAAGTGCTCGATCCAGCACAGAACGACACGTTCACCGACCACTATCTCGGGGTGCCGTTCGACCTCTCGGAAGTGTTGTTCATCGCCACCGCGAACTTCCTGCAGAGTATTCCAGGGCCGCTGCTCGACAGGCTTGAAACGGTGAACTTCGCCGGGTACACCGAGCGCGAGAAACTCGAGATCGCCAAACGCTATCTCGTGCCGCGCCAGCTCCGGGAGAACGGCCTACGGGCCGATCAGCTCTCGTTGAACGACCCCGCGCTGAGCGAGATCATCGCGAGCTACACCCGCGAGGCAGGTGTACGCCAGCTCGAGCGCGAAATCGGCAAGCTCGGGCGCAAGGTCGCCCGCAAGATCGCCGACGGCGCAGCGCAGAAGGTGACAGTCACGCGAGCAGACATTCCCGATCTCATCGGGCGGCCGAAGGTGCACCCGGAGCGCATGGCCGGGGAGGATCAAGTTGGCGTGGCGACTGGGATGTATTACACGCCCGTCGGGGGCGACATCATGTTCGTCGAGGCCAGCGTCATGCGCGGGAAGGGCGAGCTGGTCCTGACGGGTCAGCTGGGCGATGTCATGAAGGAGTCTGCGCGCGCGGCGCTGACGTACGCCAAGTCACACGCCGATCTGCTCGGGATTCCAGAAGATGCGTTTGTCGATACCGACATTCACGTTCACGTGCCCGCGGGCGCCATTCCGAAGGACGGTCCGTCGGCCGGCGTTACCATGGCCACGGCCCTGGTCTCGGCGCTCTCGCGGCGGCCGGCGCGGCACGACATCGCGATGACCGGTGAGGTCACTCTGCGGGGACGCGTGCTCCCGATCGGCGGGGTAAAAGAAAAGGTCCTCGGCGCGGTTCGGGCCGGGATTACCTCGGTGATTCTACCGAAGGAGAACGAGCCCGACCTCGAGGACCTGCCGGACGAGGTCCGCAAGACGCTCCATGTGCATCTGGTGGAGGAGCTGGGCGACGTGCTGAGCCTGGCGCTGCGAGGGGCGCGGTTCGAGTCGGGTCACCTGATCTTCGAAACGGAAGCTCCGCTGGGCCTAGCTCGTGCTCACTCCGGCCACAACTAGGTCGACCGCCGCGTCGCGCCAGCGCTCACGCAGCGACGGCTCGTCGGCACCGAGGGGCCGAGCGCTGGCCGCGACGACGGCTTCCATGTTGAGGTAGCCGACCATCAGGATCAAAGCCTGGGCGGCAGCAAGGTGCGGGTCGAGATCGTCCCGCACCTTGCCCAGCCCCTGGCCCTCGGCGAGCAACACCACGAGCCGGTTGATGGCGGGCGCGAACGCGGCGCCCCCGTCCGACCGTGTTCCCTGCCCGAGCAACGCGACCACCTGAGGGTTTTGCGCGAGGAATTCAAATTGCGCGGCCAGCGTGAGACGGAGCCGTTCCAGCGGTCCGCCGGCCGGGTTCGTGAGTCGCGCGAACGCCAATTCCAGATCGCCGGCGGTCTGGGCCAGCACCGCCTGGAAGAGGCCGCGCTTGGAGTGGTAGTAGTAGAACAGCAGTTGTTTGTTCACGCCTGCCCGACGCGCGATTTGATCTACGCGCGCGCCCGCAAAGCCTCGCCGGGCGAACTCTTCGCGGGCTGCTGCCACGATTCGTAATGCTCTGTCATTGCTAAGCTTTGGTGGCATGGGTCGATTTCATCAACCGTTTGGTTGACGAAATCTAAGGCCCTTCGTCCGGCGCCGCCACTGCCCGCGTGCTCGGCTTCGGCGCCGCTGGCCAGGCCACGCCCAGATCATTCCAATTCAGAATCGTGTTGAACACCAACTGGAAGCTCCCCTGCGTCTCCCACCGCCAGAACGGCCGGATCGCAAACAGGACGACGTGCCCTTGACCGACAGGCGCGTCGAGCACCGCCGGCCTGCCCGCCAGCTCCTCGCCGTTCACGAGCAACCCCGAGAGCCGCAGCGAGTCGCGCTTCTGATGGAAGGACATGACGACGCGTGGCCGCATCCGTGCCTGCTGCGCGCTGAGGTCGGGGTCCTGATCCTCGGGAATGTCGGTGGACGTATCCACCTGGAAGAGCGGCGATTGATTGAAGTAGACCGCCAGCGTGTCAGCATACCCATAGGCGATGGGACTGCGAGCATCCTTCGTCACCGCCCGGTAGATACCGCCCGTGGCGCGTAGCTGCTTGGCCGGTATGATGTCCACGCCGCGCGTCACACCGTAATCGGTGAATACCGCTGACGTGCCTCCTTCGGTGATCACCACGCCGCCCGCGGCGATCCATTGGCTCAGCGTGGCCATCCCCTCGAGTCCGATGCCGGGCCGCACGTCGTCGGTGGAATCCTGGCCGCCGAGATTCGGCGTCAACACGCTGCGGCGCCACGGAATCGGCGGCCCGATCATCGGGAGCCCGTTGACGATCTGTTGCGAATTGTTCGAGACATACGGCAGCACCAGCACATTGAACTGCCGGAGCAGGTCACGCCGATGGAGTTGCTGGACGCTGAGATAGGTATACGGAATCTTCAGCACGTCGAAGGCGTACCGCACCCAACCTTCGTTCTGCGTGTTGAGCCAGGAGTGCACGAGCGCGATCCTCGGCAGGTCCAGCTCGTGGCGGGCGACCTGTGGTGCCGCCGTCACGCCGGTCACGTTGAGTCCGAGCGATTCCGCTGCCTGACTGATCCGTCGCTCGAGTCCCGCTGTGGTCGGAATAATCGTTGTCCCGCGACCCCACGAGCGTTGATCGACTGTGAACGAGTCTTCGCTGGCGAACATCCGCACGTCCCGGAGCGCAAACCGGAATTGGATGAGACCGGACTCGGTCGTCGGCGCGATCAAGAAGCTTTGCGCTCCACTGGCACCCGACACCTGACCCTTCACGTGCGCATCTGACGTCATGAGTGTCGTCGCGGCGTGAAGGATCGTCGTGTCGTTGACCGGATGCAGCGCGACGTTGCGCACGTACTGCAGCGTCCACCCGGTATCGTCGTACGGCGTAGGGTCGTTGGCGCCGTAGTCCTGCTTGCTGAAGTAACTCTTTGCGAGCGGGCCATACGGCTGATCGAGCGGCACGATGTAGTCACCCGCCGCGACGTCCACCCCACCGGTCTTGGACGCCTGCGTCGCCCGGTGGACTTCGATGCCGTGGAACCGCAGCAGGTTCACAAGATTCGCCGCCTCGACCGCGCGGCCCTGGTTCGCCGGGATATGGAACGCGTTCGGTCCGTCTTTCGCGCGCCCGCGCTCGATGGCGCGCACGCCCTTGCGGAAGAACTGATCGAGGTAGCGGTGGCCATTGCGGGCCATGTAGTTCAGCGCGATGAGCAACGCGGACTGCTGATAATTGATGTTGTTGCGAATGCACCACCGCACGCCATTGAGCGGCGGATTGGGACGGAACCACTCGACCGACGTCTGACGGTCGGGCAGCTTCACCGTGTGGCACTCGGCGCCGCGCGACGTATACGTCTCGTAGAACCGGCCGATCGAGTTATGGCCGTTCGCTACCCAGAACATGTAGTTCGGCGTCCAGCCGTCGTAGAAGTCGTGGGTCCAGACACCCGGCAGCCCGCGGCTCGTCAGCGCCGTAATCTCCTGGAAGGCGAGCTCGTTCCATTCGCTGATCACAATCGGGTCGAGCTCGCGGTTGTAGGGCCCGGTGCCGGTCGACGTATAGAGGAAAGGCACCGATTCGTGGAGATCGTGCAGCACGGTGGGATGCCACGTGAAGAAGGCCTTCATCATGGTGCGGGTCAGCACCTGGGACATGACGATACCGTCCCGGTTGTTGTCATGGGCCGTGTACTTCCCCCAGTAGATCAATCCCGGGGCGACGTTCTTGTTGGCCTTCCGATACCGATAGACGTCGACCATGCGGTCACGCCCATCCACCTCGGTCACTGGCGTTACGAGTGTTATGACGCTGTCGCGAATCTGCCGGATGAATGGCGTCTCTTCCACGGCCAGCCGGTATGCCAATTCCATCAGCATTTCCGGCGAGCCCGTCTCCGGCGAGTGAATGGAGCCGGTGAGGTAGTAGATCGGCTTTCCCGCCGCGATTAGCCGCTGCGCGGAGTCCCCGCTCAGCCGCCGTGGATCGGCCAGTGCGGCGGTGATGTCACGATAGTGCTCGAGCTGGGTGATCGTGGCGGAATCGGCGATCGCGGCGATGATCATCGGCCGCCCCTCGTCGCTGGTGCCGAGATCGAAGACCTTCACGCGCGGCGAGGCCTCGTCCAGAGCGCGGAAATACCGCGTGATGTCGGCGACATACGACAGGTGCCCCACCGTTCCCGGGACGTAGCCGAGCACCTTAAACGGCGTCGGCACGCGCGGGTCGGCGGGCAGGTGATCGGTGAGCTCCGTGTTGAAGCGAGGCTCGGTTGTCAGCTCACGGATTTTGGCGGTGTAGGCGGAGTCTACCGGTTGCTGGAGCGCAAGCGCAGCGATGACGGCGATGACCATGCGACGTTCTCCGGAATACGGGTCAAACCTTCTTTGAGAAAATCCAATAGCAACCGATTCACCTGGTCGGGTGATTCCTCTGGTGCGTCGTGCCCCGTGTGCGCGACCACGACGAACTCACTACGCGGCAGCTCACGCGCGAATCGGCTGCCATCGCGGAGTGCAATCCAGCGATCGGCGTCGCCCCACAGGATGAGCGTGGGCGTCTGGGCGCTACCCAGGCGGCCTCCCCCGAGGCTGTCGAACCTGAACTCCCGGAGCACGCCTCGCAAGGCGCGTCCAAAGTTCGGATCTGGAACCGGTGCGTAGTACTGATCGACGTCGGCTTCGGTAACCTTGCCGGGATCGGCGAACGTCGAGCGGAGAATGCGGCCCGTGATCCAGCGTCCGCGAAACGATGTGGCGACCGCTCCGAGTAAGGGCCAACGCGCCATCTTGAGGACGCCGGGCCAACGCACACCGAAGCCCGCGGCGTCGATCAACACCATCCCGCGCACGCGATCCGGATGCGCGAGCGCGACTTCCGCGGCGATGGCGCCGCCCATCGAGTGCCCGACCAGCACCGCGCTCGCGATGCCGAGCGAGTCGAGCAGCGACACGACGAGGTGCGAATACGCCGCGTTGCTGTATCCGTGTGCCGGCTTGTCGGAAAAACCGAAGCCGCGATTGTCGAAGGCGACGACGCGATAGCCTGCCGCGACGAGCGGCTCCAGCTGGTGCCGCCAGCCGTACAGGGAAGCGCCGATGCCGTGAATGAATACGACCGGCGTGCCGTTGCCCGTGTCGATCATCCGCAGGCGCGTGCCGTCGACGGTGCGATACTGCGCGCGGAAGGGAGTGCCGGCGGGGTAGCGCTGCGCTTCGGGAATTGTGGACGCGCGGCAGGCGGCCAGAACCAACGCGAAACAGCAGAGCGCACGCAGAGCAGTCACGGGGCTAAAGCGCGCGTTGGGCGAGGAGTACGATGAGCGGGTGAGACGTCCATAAGCCGGCGATCGCGTCACCCTCCCCCGTGGTCATTACCAGCTGTGCGGCGTCGATCAGGAGGATCGTCGCCGCGGGAGCGTCGTCCGCGGCAGGCTGGAGCCAGGCCGGCGCCTCGGCGGGCATACCGCCGCGTACGCGCACGCTCAGCTCGGCGCGCTCTCCCGCGCGACGCCACGCGGGCAGCGTCGGCCGCCAGAGCTCGAGCGCCATGATCCCTTTTACACTGTGCTCCGCCCGGGCGACCAGCTGCATGACGAGATTCGCCACCGCGCGACTGCCGGAGACCTCCCGTGTGACGGGATCGCCCGGGCGTGACATGTCGCGCAGCTCCCGGCCGAGGCGGTCCAGCGCCTCGCCTTGCAAGGTGGCGAGCTGCGCGACGAGCGCTTGTGGATCGGTCGGCCGATAGCGCGCCGGTCGCTGGGGCGGCGGCGTTCGGGTGGCAGCGCCGCGCGAAACCAGGCCTTCGAGGGCGCCATAAGCATTGGCTCGAGCCAGGCGCGCACCCCGGGCGACGGCATAGCCGGTCGAAGGGCCGAGCCGTAACAGCGTCGCGTAAACGAGCGACTCGGTGGGCGTAAAGCCGAACGGCGTCAAATTAGGCGTCACTGTAGTAGCAGATACTACTACTTACTTAGACAACGTTCAACGGTATTCCTGAGAGCCTTGCGATGAGGGCCAGCCGGAACGTGACGTCGGTCTGTCGCTGGGCTGGGCTCTTTCCTGGCCCCTCGAGCGGGAAGTAATGCGATATCACCGGGTTGGTCGACTTGGGCATGACGCGGAGCCCCGCGGGACTCCAGATCCCCTGGTCGTCGCATTCGCTGTACAGCCGGGCCAAGACCTTGGCCGCAATCGGAACCTGCCGCACGATCCCCAGCCTGGTCAATAGCTCCAGCCAGTAGACGGCAAACGCCACGTCGCTCACCCGGCCCTGGGCGTCGGCGTGCATTGGATCGCCGAGGATCTCGAAGAGGGGCCGAAATACCTTTTTCCCAGCCTGGATGAAGAACGACCGGCGGGGCGTCGGAATGGAGAAGTAAGCGGCCAGGCGCTCGAGGAATCCGGCGCGTTCACGCTGCACGGCCGGCATGAACGCCAGCATCTCGATCGAGAATACGGTCAGCGGATACGCGAGCGGGTCGAGCACCGTCTTCCCGTGCGACTTCTTGAACGGCTTCTGCGCCAGGTCACTCCGCAGATACATCGAGATGTCGCTCGCGATGCGATGTGCCGCCCCGCGCAGGCGCGGGTCATCCTGGTGCGCGCCGCGCGCCAGCGCTGCCGCCGCGCCCTGGGCACCCATGCTGCGCGCCCACAGCCCGAGACCGGGATCACCCTTCGCGGCGCGCTGGAACTCGACGAGCAGTGTCGGATCGTCGTCACGAGACAGCAGGCGGAAGAGAAACCGATCGGCGAACCGGAACGGCCGCGAGTCGGGCGGCCAGCCGAGCTCGAGTAGGCGGCGATACTGGAAGATTGTCCCGACTTCCTTCCACCCCATCGCCTTGGAGGGCGCGGGCGCCAGCAGATTCCCCCCCCACAGTCCGGTGTCCTTTTGCTTGCGGACAATGGCGAGCGCTTCCTTGTAACGCAGCAGCTCTTCGCGGAGCGCTGTTATCCGCTCGAAGTCGCGCGGATAACAGGGTACGACTTCGGTGAGTGTCCGATACTGGATGGGGAGACTGGCGGCCTCAAACAACCACGACAGAGGCACTGTATGCGTGGAGGGAATCTCCAACCGCCACTCCAATCGTACGAGGTCGGACCAGCAGGTGCGGCCGGGTTAAAAACGGGCGCAAACTTATCCGCCCTCCGGCCAATAGGCAATCGGCGGAGATTAACCCCTTGTCGTCTACGATGTTCCGATGATCCTCCCAGCGTGCAATTTGCTGCACCGCTTACGGCAGGGGTCGTTGGAACTCCGAAGACGGGAGCCAGCGCGGCATCGCCGGATCGTTCGCGATTGCGAGCGCCGTTCGAACCGTCACGCGCACCTCCTGCGCCATTCCGTCGTAGCGGAATGTCGGCTGGTACTCGTCGCTGGGCTGATGATAGCGCTGCTGGTTGTAAACGTTCTCCTGTTCCTCGCCCCAACCCTTCGGCCGCCCGACAAAATCGTCACCGGCAAAAATCGAGAGAGCCGGGACGCCGGCGCGCGCAAATGGGAAGTGATCGGATCGAAAAAACGACCCGCGAACATCCGGCTTCGCCTCCACCGTGAGTGCTTCGGCCTGCGCGGCGGCGGCAATCACCGGCCCCAGCGTCGACCGATCCCGTCCCAGGGCGCCGATGGTGCGCGTCGCGCCGCGCACATTTGTCACGTCGAGGTTCAGCACTGCGGCGGTCTGCGCGAGTGGGATCAGCGGATGCTGCACGTAGGACTCGCTGCCAAGCAGTCCGCTCTCTTCCGCGGTGGTCGCGACGAAGACGACCGAGCGCGCGGGCCGGGGTAGCTCGGTGAGCGCCTTGGCGGCACCCAGGATGGCTGCGACGCCGGACGCGTTATCCTCGGCGCCGTTGTAAATGGAATCACCACGAATCGCCGGACCGATGCCCTTGTGATCCCAGTGCGCCGTGATCAACACCGCTTGCGCCGCGAGCCGCTGATCGCGACCGGGGAGTCGCGCCGCAACGTTCTCGGATTCAACGTGCCGCAGCGCGCTGCGCACTTGGACCGCGGCCACGATCCCGGTGGCCACGGGGCGGAAATCACGGCGCGCCGCCGCTCGACTGAGCGAGTCGAGATTGAGCCCCGCCTTGGTGAGGGCGCCCCGGGCGCTGGCCTCGGTCACCCAGCCCGCGAATGCCAGGCTCGGTGAACGCGGCTGATCGAGCTTGAACTGTTCGACCGACCACGAGCCGCGGACGACTTCCCACGGGTACGTCGCGCTCTCGGTTGTGTGAATCAGGATCGCGCCTGCCGCGCCCTGCCGAGCTGCTTCCTCCAGTTTGTAGGTCCAGCGGCCATAGTAGGTCAGGATCTTCCCGAGAAAGACGGTGGAGTCGACCAGTCCAGGATCGTTGACCAGCATGAGCAGCACCTTGCCATGTAGATCGACATCCTTGTAGTCGTCCCACTGCCATTCAGGAGCGCGGATTCCGTAGCCGACGAACACGACTTCCCCGCCCGCC
>Ga0193723_1000328_pt1 | contig 18401 bp, 18 predicted proteins | sample H2m2metaG_FD_143042 | JGI IMG/M metagenome (GOLD analysis project Ga0193723, IMG submission 143042) | Soil microbial communities from a riparian zone of the East river system, Colorado, United States - H2m2 | ecosystem: Environmental > Terrestrial > Soil > Riparian zone | place: USA: East River...
GGCGAGAGCGAGCATCGCGTTCCGCAGATTGTGCAGACCGCGCACAGGTGGTCGAACGGTCACGCCTCCGATCTCGATGACGCCAAGTCCGTCGGGCCCAATCTCCCACCGATCTGGCTTCAGGTCTGCGGTTGGCTCGAGCCCGGCGACGACAACGCGTTCGGCTTTCCCGCGCGCGGCAGCTGCAATCTCGGGTTGCGCCGACGGTGCAATGCCGACCGGAACGCCGTCGTACACCGCTGCTTCCTCGCGTAGAACCCCCGCGAGATCACCCAGTCCTTCCAGATGTTCCTCCGCGATCGACGTCACCACCGCAATATTCGGCAGGGCGATGTTGCGCAGGATTGCCACCTCCCCGGGAAGGCTGGTACCGAGCTCGATGACAGCGATTTCAGCATCGGGTTGGAGAGAGAGAAGCGACAGCGGAACGCCGATGCGATTGTTGAGATTTCCGGTCGTGGCGTGGACTGAATACGAGCGCGACAGAGCCGCCTTGATCAGATCCTTGGTGCTCGTCTTCCCGTTGCTTCCGGCGACCCCGATGATGGTTTTGCCCCCGCCCCAGGCGCGGCGCCAATAATGACCGAGCGCGCCCAGCGCGATCAGAGTGTCTCGAACCTCATAGATCGGTACGCCAAGCGTGTTGAGCTTTGGCGCTCGCGACACCACCAGAGCTGACGCTCCGTCGCGAACAGCATCGCGAAGGTAGTCATGGCCGTCGAATCTCTCACCCTTTAGTGCAACGAAGACATCTCCCTTTCCAATGTTTCGCGTGTCAGTTGTAATGCCGTTTACGGACGTCGGGCCCCGAGGGATCGATCCGGTCGCGTGCTCCTCGAGCGCCGCGGCGATCCGGTCGAGTGTCCAGAATCCAGTGCTCACGCGTGACTCCCGGTCAGCTCTCTCACAATCTCCTTCTCGTCGAATGGGTAGGAGGTGGTGCCGCGGATCTGATATGTCTCGTGTCCCTTGCCCGCGAGAAGGATGATATCGCCATCCTCCGCGAGATCGATCGCGCGCTGGATCGCCGACAATCTATCCGTAACTCGCTCGTGGCTCGATCCACGCATTCCCGCCTCGATGTCGTCGATGATCGAATCCGGATCCTCCGTCCGAGGATTGTCGCTCGTCACGATGGAGCAGTCCGAATCCCGCTCGGCGATCGCTCCCATCAGGGGACGCTTGCCCTTGTCGCGGTCGCCGCCGCAGCCGAATACAACGATGAGCTTACCAGCCGTAAATGCGCGAGCGGTCTTGAGCGTGCGCTCCAGCGCATCCGGCGTGTGCGCGTAGTCGCGCAGCACAGTCGGTCGCGTCGAGATGATCTCCAGCCGCCCTGCTACCTGCGGGACCGATGCCAGTCGCGCGGCAATCGCTGTGGGCCCCTGCCCGAGTGCAAAGGCCGCGGCTGCCGCGGCCAACCCATTCTCGACGTTGACCTCACCGATCAGCGGCAGCGTCACGCCGGCGGAGCCACGAGGAGTAACCAGTTTCCACTCGCTACCCTGCGACGTGTAGCGAACATCTCCCGCGCGGATGTCGGCCGCGGCTCGCGTTGCGAACGTGAGGCGGCGCGTTGCCGTCCTAAGCGCCGACCATTCCGGCGCATCTGCATTTACCACGGTGGTTCCGTCACGCTTCACGTAGTCGAGAAGGCGGCTCTTCGCCTCGAAGTAGGCTGCCATAGTTCCGTGATAATCGAGATGATCGCGGGTAAGGTTGGTGAAGACAACCGCGTCGAACTCCAGTCCGTCGACGCGGCGCTGATCCAGACTGTGGGACGACACCTCCATCGCCACCGTTTTCACCCCGCGATCGACGAGGTCGCGCAGGATCCGCTGCAGCTCCACAGGCCCGGGCGTCGTGAGCCCGCCTCCGCCCGGCAACGTCTCTCCTTCGCTTCCGATGAGCACACCAAGCGTGCCGATCGACGCGCTCGATGAGGCTCCGTCGTCGAAGAGGTGACGCATGATCGATGTCGTGGTGGTCTTCCCGTTGGTGCCGGTCACTCCGAGCAGCGTCAGCTTGCGCGCCGGGTCCCCGTACGCCGTAGCCGCGGCGATGGCAGCAGCACGGCGTCCCTCCCGGACTACCAGACTCGGAAGCGAGGTGCGCGCGGAATCTTCAACGATCGCGACGGATGCGCCTCGCGCGGCGGCATCGTCGAGGAAATCGTGGCCATCGCTGTTCCAGCCGCGTACCGCGACAAACAGGTCACCGCTCGCAACTGTCCTGCTGTCGTCGGAGATACCGGTCGAGTCAGCCGGTAGAGTGCCATTCACACCAGTGAGGAGACCGTGCCTGGTGAGCGCGGCCTGGATTTCCGCGACGTGCACTCTCATTCCAGTGGGCGCGTGAGCTGGACGAGACTGCCAGGCGTTGCCATCGTCCCGGCCGCCGGAAACGTGGCCGACGACGCAGCCGTGACAACGCGGACACGGAAACCCGCGCTGTGGAGCGTTCGCACAGCTTCACGAACGGATAGCCGCCGCACGTCTGGAATTGCACGAGGCGTGAGCGCGGGCCGCGGCGCTGCCGCGGCCCGGGGTGACGCCGGCAAATCAACGATGTATGGTGCCGTTTCCTCCGCTATCGCACGGGGCTTCATGTTATCCGACGGGTCGTAGGCAGCACGATCCAGTGGGTCCGTGGCGTCGCCCCGCCCTCCCCGAGCAAGTCGCGGCGCAGAAGTCGAAGCGCCCTTTCCGGATGGACCAACCTCGGACTCCGCGAGCGCCGATTTTTCCGACGCTGCCAGTCCTTCCCGATCTAGTGCGGCGTCCCGGGCAGCCAGTGCGGCGCGCAGCACGATCTGCGTCACCGGCGCCGCAATATCACCGCCCGCGTAGTGCGCCCCTTTTGGACTATCCAGCTTCACCAGAACGACGTACTGCGGATCGTTCCCCGGGAAGAGGCCAACGAACGACGCTGTGTAATTGCCGGCGGTGTAGCCCGCGTTCTGCGAAGTGCGACGCGCCGTGCCGCTCTTGCCGGCGACCTCGAATGTCGCGAGGTCGGCCTTCGTGGCCGTCCCTTCCTGGACCACGGCAAGAAGCATTTGTTGAATCGTTCGCGCAACCTCACCCGACATCACACGCCGCACCGCGCGCGGCTCCGCGCGATACAAGACCTTGCCGTTGACGGAGCGTACTTCCTTCACCAGATGCGGCTCGAGTAGCTCGCCGCCATTTGCGATCGCGGCGTAGGCGGTAACCAGCTGCAGCGGAGTCACGGCGATCTCGTAACCCATCAGGATCGACGCGGCCGTCTGCCTCGACCACTGTTTCGGCTCCCTGAGCGTCCCCGCCGCTTCAGCGGGGAGCGGAACCCCCAGTGCCATGCCAAACCCAAGGTCACGAAAGGTCTCGTACTTCTGGCGCGGCGTCAGGCGCTGACCGAATTCGACGATGCCGACATTGCTCGAGAACCTGATCACATCGGCGAGTGAAAGCTGTGCCGCCTTGTGCATGTCGGTGATGACCCGTCCATCGAGCTCGAGCTTGCCGTTGTGGGTGCTCACTATGTCGGAAGGACGTGCGCGCTTGTGCTCGAGGAGTGAAGCCGCGACGAAAGGCTTGAGCGTCGAGCCTGGCTCGAATGGCTCCGTGACCGCGGTGTTGCCGAACGTCGTCCGTCCGACGCGGTTGCTGGCCAGCGCGAGAATCTCGCCCGTGTGCGGATTCATGACAACGATGTCGCCGCCGTCCGCCTTCAGACTGTCGACGGCGATCGAAAGCTCGCGCTCGCAGATGTCCTGCAGCGTGTTGTTGATGGTCAACATCACGGTCGAACCGGGCTTCGGCTGCTCTGTCCACCCGTCAGGGGAATCGAGTGCGCGCCCGTTGTTGTCGCGCGCAAGACTCACCCTTCCGGAATCGCCGCGCAGGATGCTGTCGAGCGCCAGCTCCAGCCCATCGAGCGGATTGCCCCGAACATCGAGGGAGCCGACGATCCGCCTGATTCCATCGGAGTTCCCGTAGACCCGCTGCAACACGGGGGTCAGGTGGACGCCGTTCAGCTTGGAGATCGACGCGACGTCCGACGCCGAATAGAGTCCGGGAAGATCGATCCAGCGGCGGCGGCGATCGATGGCTGCATGCACAGCGGCGGCATCGAGGCGGGCTCGCCGAAGGGCCCTGAGCACGAATGCGGTGTCGCGCACTTCCGGCAGCGCAAGGGCGACGCGCGTCATCTCGCGACTCTCGACCAGAGTGTTGCCGCTGGCGTCGAGTATCTGCCCACGGGGTGCGGACAAGGCGGAAGCGAAGAAGTGCTGTCGCTTCCCGCGCGCAACCCACTGCTTGCCCTCCACCACCTGGACCTTGGCGGCGCGCGCTACCAGCGCGATCGCGAAGAGCACGAAGAAGGCGTGAATAACGGCGACACGGGTCGGCGCTTTCATCGAGTCGGCCGAGGGAGGATAACGACCTGCTTGTCTGACGGGATGTGCATTCCGAGTCTGCGTTCCGCCGTCGCCCCGAGGGTCTGGCGGGCCGAAGCGTCCCGGATTTCACCCTCGAGGCGCGCCCTCTCGCCCTCCAGGTCGACCCGCTTGGAGTCGAGCTGGGCCAGCCGCTCAGACTCGCCAATGCCGATCGTTCGGCGCCACACGATGGACAGTGCGACCAGTACGAAGGCAGCGAGCACGACCCCGACGAGGGTCCTGCCGCGCATAGCTACGCCGCGCTTTGCCATGCGCGTAGTCTGGCGCTGCGCGAGCGCGGATTGAGGGCCGTCTCGTGCCCGCTTGCGATGAGAGCGCGCTTGGTGATCAGCTCACCTAGCGCCTTCCCCCGACAAGTGCACTGAAGCTGCCTCGGCGGACAGATGCACGACTTGCTCCATTCGCGCATGGTGTGCTTTACCAGCCGGTCTTCACCCGAATGGTACGAGATGAACGCGAGCTTGCCACGCGGCTTCAGCTTGTCACGCAACAGAGGAAGCGCTCTCTCGAGTGTCCTCAGCTCGTCGTTCACGGCGATGCGAACGGCCTGAAACAGGCGCGCAAAGTCACCAGGCCCCATGCGCGCACCGAACGCGCCCCGGATCGCGTCGACCAGGTCGTCACTCACGTGCATTGCTCTGCGGTCGCGGCGGCGTACGATCTCGCGGGCCAAACGGCTGGCGCGAGGCTCGTCTCCGTAGTCGCGAAAGATTTGGGATAATTCGGTTTCATCCAGCGTGTTCAGCAATTCGGCGGCGGTGGTAGTAGAGCGACGGTCCATCCTCATGTCGAGTAACGCACCAGGTCGAAAAGAGAAACCTCGGTCGTCAGCATCGATCTGGTGCGAAGAAACCCCGAGGTCGGCCAGGATCGCGTCGAAAAGCCTGCCCTCGAGCTCCTGGATCCGGTCGAGCTCACCGAAATTGCCCCTGATAGCGAGAAAGCGGCCTGACGCCTCGTATGGCGCCAGCCGCTTTCGAGCTTCAGATATGGCGACCTCGTCGCGATCGAGCGCTACTACCGAGGAGCCGGAGGCGAGGAGGGCTTCACTGTGCCCTCCGCCGCCCAGGGTGCAATCGAGAACTCGTTCGGCGCCAGCAAACAGCGCCAGTACTTCATCGACCATGACCGGCGCATGGTAGGAGCTATCCCACCGGCCGGTCGCGGGCCCCGTCACTTACAGAAGCGCTTTATCTCATTGTCGACGGCGGGCGTGAACTGCGGAATCGCGGTCAGGAGTTGAGCGGCCTCATTGGGATACTTCTGTCCACCAGCCGGCAGGTTGGCCTGGGCAAGTGTGAATGCGTCGCGAGCCATCCGAGCCAGCTCACAGCTACGCTTCTCGTTGGCATCGGTCGTGGCGCTCTGGCCGATCGAAAATGCGCTGGCGCCGAGCAGGAACTTTGCATCCGCCGAGCTCTGTAGCTGGTCGGACAGCTGGAGGAACTTGATGGCGCGCTGGTAATCCGCCCGATCCTTGGACGCCACCCCGGCCTTGTAGGCATCGCTTCCCTGCTTGAGGGCAAGCTGCGCCAGTGAGCTCGGATCGACACCGTTATTCCTGGCGGTCGTGAGCGTGGCCACGATGTCGTCGAAACGATCCAGCGAGTCCTGCACCGTCGCGAGCAGAAAATAGCCGGAACTGTTCTTTGGATTTGCGGCGATGACCCTCTTCGCGGCGTCCAGCGCCTGCAGGAGCTGACCCGACTTGTACAACGCCTGCGCGTTGAACAGCTGCAGGTTCGCATCGCTCGGGAACTTCGCCACTCCGCGCGCCGCTGCTTCCGACGCTTTTTGCGGCTGGTTCATGGCGTTATAGGCGCCGGCAAGACGTGCATAGTAGTCGGCCGTTGCAGCGGCAGTATCGACGCGCACCATCTCGTTGCCGATGTCGATGGCGCCGGGATAATCCTTGGCGGCGAGATAAACGACCCAGGCGAGGTTGAGCAGCTGCGGGTCACCCGGGTTGTTCTGCACCAGATCCCGAACGAGCGGAACTGCCTGCCCGGCGCGATGCATCGCGCCGTATTCGTTCACAACGTCCTGAATGAGCTTGATGTTCGTAGGATCGGCCGCCGCGAGCGAGCTCAACGCAGCCAGCTCTTTGGTGGTGTCGTTCTTCGTTCTATACATCTCGGCAAGCCTGCGAAGAGCGACGGTGTTTCGTGGATCGCTCGCGTGAATCCGCTCGGCGACCGCAATGACCGAATCGTCCATCTTGAGGCCGGCGTAGGCATCGACGAGGCAGGCGGCCAGAATATTGGCATTGGGATTACCGGCCAACCCGGACCTTGCCGCCGCCACGCCCGCCTGATATTGGCCCTGAGCGACAGCATTATGGCAGGTCTCTTCGGCGGGAAGCTGGCGGCGCGCATCCTTGATGCTCTTCGCGACCTGGCCGGCCGCATCGTCGAGCTTCGAGCCCTGTGCGCTCGGAAGAACCTGTCCGCGACTCATGTCTCGCGAAATGATGAGGCGCGAATCGATCTTGTATCCCGTCGGGGTCTTCGTAACGACACCCTCGAGGTACTGGGGAGCGCGCACCAATGTCGCGAGCGCCTTTGCATCGCTCGGCGCCAGAGCCTCGGTCGTCGGATACCCCGATGACACCAGGCTATTGTTGATATCGGCCTTGGGAACGACTACCAGATCGCGGACGTTGGTCTGTTTCTGGAGCTGGCTGCGGATGGCTTCCGCTGCCTGAACCCCCAATTCCTTGTCTGCGCTCTGGAGCGTCGGAATCATTACCCGCTCACCCGTTTTGCCGCTCTGGGCAAGGGCGGGCGATGCGGCGAATGCCGCGAGGGCTGTGAGAACGAGACCTGAATGACGTAGACGTACCTTCAATGGTATAACCTCCAAATCGGTATGCATTCTTACCCACCTCTCAAGCTGCGGGTCCCTGACATCATTAAGTGGGCGAGGAGGGACTCGAACCCCCGACATCCTGCGTGTAAGGCAGGCGCTCTAACCAACTGAGCTACTCGCCCGGTGCAGAAACCGAGCCCGTCCCGTTACCGGAGAATGGCAAGCGGCACGAGCACACAGTACCCGATAACGAGCAGGATGGGGGCTAGAGTCTCGCCTCCCCGCGCCAGGTCGGCGAAGCCGCCAAGCAACACTACTGTGGCGATGGTCCAATAGATCCACGAGTGTCGCGTTCCGGAATCACGGCCCGCTCGCGGGCCACTGGCAAGATCGGTTTTGGCCATAAGCGAGGTAGTGTAGGGCTCTATGAAATGCATGTCAACCCGACCGGAGCCGCTGGGGAGACACGATGGCCCGTCTACGCCTTGGCCTTGGGGGTCGCCGAGTAGTGGAGCTCGACCCAATCGCGATAGCTGCCGTCCATCACCGATCGCCACCACTGCTCGTTGGCGATGAACCATTTGACGGTCTTCAGGAGCCCGGTCCCGAACGATTCCGCCGGGCCATAGCCGGTTTCGAGCGTCGCCTTCATGGCATCGATCGCATAGCGTCGATCGTGACCGGGTCGATCCTTCACGAAGGTGATCAGCTCCGCCGCATCGCCGCCAATCGCGGCGGGGCACTTCGGAAACCGCTCCCGAAGCTTCTCGTCCCCCGCGAAAAGCTTGTTGAGGTGCTGGCAGATCTCCGTCACGACGTCGAGGTTCTTACGCTCCGAATTACCACCGAGGTTGTACGTCTCGCCCAACCTTCCCTTCTCGAGAACCCGCTCGATGCCACGACAGTGGTCGCGAACATAGAGCCAGTCGCGTACCTGCAGGCCGTCGCCGTAAACCGGGAGTGGCTTGCCGTCGAGCGCATTGACGATCATGAGAGGGATGAGCTTTTCGGGAAACTGATATGGCCCGTAGTTGTTGGAGCAGTTGGTGGTCGTTACCGGCAGACCGTAGGTGTGGTGGTACGCGCGCACCAGATGATCTGACCCCGCCTTGCTCGCGGCATAAGGCGAATTGGGCGAATACGCCGTGTCCTCTGTAAACGGTGCCGCGCCAGGAGCCAGGTTCCCGTAAACCTCGTCGGTCGATATCTGGTGGAACCGGCGCGCCCCACCCGACCAATCCTCTGACCAGACCGCCCGGGCCGCCTTCAGCAGCTCGTGCGTTCCTTTGACGTTCGTGTCAATGAACGGATCGGGTCCGTGGATCGACCGGTCCACGTGTGTCTCGGCCGCAAAGTGAACGATGGTATCGATTCCCTCGCGTTTTATGATCTCCTGTACCGACTTACCATCGCGGATGTCGCCCTTGATGAACGTGAACCGCTCGCTGTTGGCGAGAGACTCGAGATTGGACAGGTTGCCGGCGTACGTGAGCGCATCGAGCCCGACGATGATGTCGGCCGGATGATGTTCCGCCCAGTAATTGACGAAATTGGTGCCGATAAACCCCGCGGCGCCTGTAACCAGCATTCTACGCATTGTTCGCTCTGTCCTCGTTCATTTTCCTGCCCCTGTTAGGTCAACGTTACGCGGCGACTGTTCATCCGCCAATGGTCCGCTGCTTCGTTCTGCACAAATCCCTGATCACACGCGGCATGTCGCGCGCGGCGGCGACTCGATCAGCGCCCGCCAAAGCGAGCGCAGCCTGCGGCATCCCATAGATGATCGAGCTGTCTCGGTCCTGGACAACACCAAGTCCGCCAGCATCGCGAATGCGTCGCAAACCCTCGGCACCGTCTCGGCCCATTCCGGTGAGGACCACGCCGATCGCGGCTGCACCAAAAACCTCCGCAACCGAGACGAAAAGCGGATCTGCTGCGGGCCGCACGCCCCAAATCGTCGGCGCGCTATCGAGATGGATGGCGGCGTTCCCCGGTTCACCGCCGACTCGCATGTGAAAGCCCCCCGGAGCGAGGTAGACCTGGTTTTCCCGAAGGGGCTCCCCGTCCTCCGCCTCCGAGACCGGGAGCGAGCTCATGACGTCGAGGCGGTGGGAAAGTGTCCGCGTGAATTCGCGCGGCATGTGCTGCACAATGAGCACGGCAGCCTCGAGGTTTTCCCGCAGGTGGGGAATGATTTCGCCAAGCGCGCGGGGACCGCCGGTCGACGCGGCGATTGCCACCACGAGTGTCGCCGCGGTGATCCCCCTTTTTCGCGGTTCGTCGCTCAAGACTGGAGCAGCGGCATTCGGAGGAGTCCGGACTCCTGCCATGTTCACGGCTCTCGCCGCGTTCAACGCCGAGATCAGCGCTTCCCGAACGGCGAGGAGATCGATGCTGATCGGCCCCGATGGCTTTCTCACGAACTCGATCGCGCCCCGGTCCAGTGCGCGGAGCGTCATCTCGTTGCCACGTTCCGATCCGGCCGCACTCAACATCACAACCGGACGAGGCATCTCCCTCATGATCTGCTCGAGAGCCTGCAGACCATCCAGGCGCGGCATCTCGATGTCGAGCGTGACGATGTCCGGCGACAGCGTCCGAATCTGCTCGAGCGCATCGAGTCCGTCGGTAGCGGTTCCGACCACCCGATACTCACCGCTCGACTCGATCATCTCCGAGATGAGCTTTCGCATGAAAGCGCTGTCGTCGACGACCAGTACGGTCGACAGTTGGTCGCTCATCGTGTTCGCGCCGAGCGAAAGCTAGATCTTCCTGAAGATGCGCTCGCGCGCATTCACAGGAGAGAAGAGGCCGCGGGCAGCACCGAGCAGCGTTTCGACCTTTCCGAGCACGAGGAAGCCGCCGGGAGCGAGCACGCGATGAAACTCTGCAAAGAGCGCGTCCTGGGCCTCGCGCTCGAAATAGATCACTACGTTCCGGCAAACCAGGAGATGCACGTTCTCGAACGGCGGCGGCGATCCGAGCAGATCGCGTCTCTCAAAAGTCACCAGCCGCTTCACCTCCGGCAGCATCGTGAACAAACCGCCCGCTTTCGGGAAATATCGCTCGCGCAGATCAGCCGGCGTCTCAACGAGAGCGGAATCACGGTACAAGGCGCGTTCCGCGTCGTCGAGACATTCGCGATCGATGTCGGTTCCAACGATCGAGACGGATTCCAGGAGCGGCAGCAGATTCTTCTCGACCGCGTGCTTGTGTATGAGAATGCCGACCGAGTAGGCCTCTTCTCCCGACGAGCATCCCGCGCTCCAGACGCGAAGCTCGCGCTCGCCCCGCTCCCACAGGGCTGGAATCACCTTTTGCGCGACCGCCGAGAACGTATCCCAGTTGCGGAAGAACTTCGTGACGTTGATTGTCAGCGACCTCACGAGACGGTCATACTCGCGGGGATCCGCATCCAGCATCCGTGCGTACTCCGTGTGGCTCGCTGTCCCCTTCGCGCGCATGCGAACAGCGAAGCGCCGACGCAGACACTTGTCCTTGTAGCTGGAGCACCGGAATCCGCGATCGCGGGTGACCTTGTCCATCAGCGCCCGGAATCCGGCGTCGTCCTCATGCATTAGCAACTGTCGCTTTCAGGAACGATTGGTCGGTTGTGCCACCTTTTCGATCCGCGCGAGAGAGTCCTTCGAGGGCCGACGACAGATTGCGGCGCAGCTGGGGAAGCTCCGGCGCGAGAGCGAGGCCCTTCTCGGCGATATCCCGGGCATGCGCGTAGTCCTCGCGCTTCAGATACGCGGCGGCGAGGTTGTTGAGCAGCACCGGCGACTCGGGGTGTGTCTCCGTGGCTGCCGAGAGGAGCAGCATCTCGCGATCTGGATCGTCGGTCAGCGCCGCCACCTGAGCGGCGTAATGGAACCACACCGGCGGCGGCGCACTCGAAGTCCAGAGGCTTCTGGCTTCGCTGAGATGAACCTTCGCCGATTGCAGATCGCCAAGATGGATGCCGATCACCGCGGCCTCGAGCTGGATCAGGGGCTCGGCCCCTCCTCCGGCCGCTATCGCGCGGTCGATGACGAGCTTCGCCTTTTCCAGCTGCTTCAGCTGCTCGTAAGCGATCGCGAGATTGTGCAGGAGTGTCGTCTTGCTCGGCGCATTGGGCGCTGCTGTCATGAACGCGTTGACGGCGGCGGCCCACTCCTTCCGCCTCAACGCGATGAGGCCAAGGTGAAACGACGCGACGGGATCGGCGGCTTCCTCGACCAGCGCGCGGAATTCTCGCAGTGCTTCATCGTGCATCCCCGCCCGATACAAGGCGCTCGCCAGCTCGCGCCGTTCCAGCGGGCTCGCATTGCGCGGGAGCGTTGGCGTGGTCCGCTTGCGGCCGACCGGAAGCAGGAACGATGCGTTGAGCAATCCGTAGAGTGCCTTCCCCACTTCGAATTCGCCGAGGCCCGAATCGCGAATCAAGCCGTGGATGTCGCGGTGTCCATCGATCAGGGGGAGCAGAGCTTCCTGCTCGGGGGAGAGCGCGTCCCGGTTCAGGAGAAGCTTTGGGCGGTCGATGCTGAATACGACGTCGAAGCTCGGAATCTTTTTCTCGATCAGGGACCACTCGTCGACTCGACGCGCTCCCTCCAGCAGCAACGACTGGGGGTCTACCGAGACCCGCTCCGCGCCATCCTCGGGCTCGACGCCCGGCTCGAAGTTGAACGTGCCACTCGTCCACGTGAACAGCGTGTAGACGGCGTTTTCGGTGTCGAGGGGACGATTCACTATCGCGGCGTGGCAGATGCGCCCGCCGTCGAAGTAGATCGAGCCGAAGCTGTCGTGGAACGATAGCCCGAGGCACCCCGACTTCTTGCCCATCGACAGCAGCTGCAGAACGTCGGGGAGGCTTGCTTCCTTGAGGCTACCCTTGATTGCCATCAGCGCATTTCCTCGATCATGCGATCTGGGAGGTTCTCCCATTCGAGGATGAGGCCGGCATCGCGCGGGAGCGGCGTCGCCTTTTTGGGCTCGGGCGGCGCTTTGGTCGCGGCATCTAGGGACTCGACACGCTGCGCGATCTCCTGGCTGATATCGGCCATGAAATCCGCGAACTCACCGCTGTCCTCTTCCTCGCTCTTCTTCGAGTTCGCCGCCATCGATCAGGACTCCTTAGCGGCGGGGGCGCTCAAGCGGGACAGGACCATCGACGCGATGCTCCGCAGTGTCTCGAAGACGCCACCGCCGTTGATCGCGTTCGCGGCGAAGTAGGGCACGCCGCGGAAGTTCAGGGTCTCATCGAGCTCATCGATCGGGCTGATCTCACTCGCGGGCAGGTCGCGCTTGTTGTATTGCATCGCCAGCGGGATCGTCCGCGGATCGAAGCCCTCGTCGGCAAGATTGGCGTGCAGATCCTGCAGGCTCTCGATGTTCTCGGCCAGCTGCCTCGACTGGCTATCGGCGACGAACACCACGCCATCCACTCCCTGCAGCACCAGCTTTCTGGTCGCCGCGTAATACACCTGCCCGGGAACCGTGTACAGCTGGAAACGCGTCGCAAAACCCGAGATGGTTCCCAGATCGAGTGGAAGGAAGTCAAAGAAAAGTGTGCGATCGGTCTCGGTCGCGAGCGAGACCATCTTCCCCTTTCGCTCTTCCGGCAGCTGCGAGTAGATGTGCTGCAGGTTGGTCGTCTTGCCCGACCTTCCCGGGCCGTAGTAGACGATCTTGCAGGTGATCTCGCGCGTTCCGTAGTTGACGACGGACATCTAGCGCTTCCCTATGGGGCCAAACAGCGCGTCGAGACTGCGATTGAGCTCGCCCTCGAAGTCGCCCGATGGTCCCTTGCCCTTGACCTCGGTTTGCGGCTTCAGGTTTTCAAGCGTCTTCCGGAACTCGGCGAAATAGATCTCGACGACGCCGACCGAGCTCTCGCGATTGAAAACACCGACGAACAGGAACTCCTGTGCCCCCGCGGCGCAGCGAGCCATAAAAACCTGCCGGTCCGCCCCGGCGTGGTGCGTCTCGTAAAACGGCGTGCCGTCGAGCTGCCGGCCGAGCTCACGCGAGGAAGCGTTGATGGCGGACGTGAGCGCGCAGATGGACATGACGTCGGCGGCATTCGAGAAGCCGAATTGTCCGACCGCCCTCCCGCTGGGATATAGGAGGACGCCCGAGATCAGGCGCGCATCTTCCATCAGCTGCCGCAGCGGTGCCGCAACCCACGCCTCGGCCACAGTCGGGTCGGTCACAGATCTCCTCGGGCTGCATTCATCATGTCCAGTCTCACTCGTCCCAGGTTGGCGTCAGGGGTGACAATCGTGACGAGCACCACCTCGCCTGCGCCGACGACGCAGATGTGCCCTTGCTCTGCCTCCAGCCGCATGAACGCGGGGGTTCCGAGTCTGGCGGCATCGGCGGCGCGGGTGGCTTTCGCATAAAGATAGGCTGCGAGCGCGGCCGTATGCTTCCGCGGATCCTGGCCTCCGTTTGCACCCTTGATCCCCGTCGTCTCGACGATGAGCCCGTCGTTGGCCCCCACAACCATCGCGACGACCACGCCGGGAAGGTGTGACAGTGTAGCTACGATCTCGGTGAGGACTCTCATGCGCGTCCGCTCATCCAGTTGATAGCCAGCGCGATGGACCGCGTGAGGACGCGTCGCACGAGACCGAGAGGCACTGTGGATGACGACGCGAGGAGGACCACCGCGTCCTGCGTTGTCGGTGCCAGCGCGATCGTCGCGGCTTCGGTCTCAATGACAACCGCAGTCCACGCTCCCAGTGAGAGAAGTCGCATCGATCGCGAAACTTCCTTGCTGACGCCGCTCAGCGCAGCGCCGATCTCGCTCGAGATGTCGCGTCCGTTCTGGTCGATGTAGCTCCCGGCCAGAGGCGCACCCGATGAATCGAGCAGCAACGCGGTCTGCTCGGCATCACCGATGGCGGTGGCGAAGAGGGTACGCGCCGACTCAGACATGGCTCATCCCACCTTCCTGGGGCATGATCTCGATGAGTCCCGTGCTCAGCATTCCGTAGATGATCTTGGCGACCTCGAACTCGGGCAGGACGAGCCGTTTGCCGATCTCGTGCAGGTTTCTCTCTCCGTCGATCACCGACAGGACTTCCCACTCGCGGGGAAGAAGATCGATGAACGATTCCGGTCCGTCATCGAGCGGTGCGAGCCGCGGGGTGACCCGCGCGTCCGGGATCTTGTCCGCCATGCGCGACCACTCGTCGATGCGCCGCGCGCCCTCCATGAGCAGAGACTCGGTGCTGACGCGAACGGCAATGTCCTTCCGGATCGGGCGTGGGGGCTCCTCTGTGAACGAGAAAAAACCTTCCGACCACGACATGAGGTCGAACACGACGGTCTCGATCTGCTGGCGCATGAACCGGTCGATGTCCCGCGGAGTGACAATCCCGTGCGCGACGAGGATCTCACCGACGCGTCGCTTGTCGCCCGCGCGCTGCATCGCCGTCGCGCGCGCGAGGTCGGCCGGAGTCGCCTTGCCCGATCGCTCGAGAATGGTGCCAAGGAGGTGCGGGTTGCTCTTCATCGTCGCGGCCACGATCGTGCCCGCGTCGAAGTAGACGCTTCCCTCGTTGTTTCGCTCCGGAGAATGAACGCGCAGCGTCCCCGTTTTCCGGCTCAGGTCGAGCAGCTGGAACACGTCGTGGATGCCCAGTTCGCGGAGTGGTCCTTCGATCGCCATTAGCGCCGCCCTCTCTGAAGCAGCCGATGGTAGCGCAGCGCCTCGGAGTGATTCGGATCGAAGCGCAGCACGCGCTCGAACGCGTTCATGGCGTCGCCTTCGCGCGCCAGATCGATGAGAATCTCCCCGAGCGCGATCAGCGCCGGGAAGTGATAGACGTCGCGTCTGATGAGGGCCACCACTCTCGGTAAAGCGCTGCGCGAGCGACCGGTTCGCCGATACGGACCGACCAGCTCGACCACGGCGGCATCGTGGTTAGGCGCAGTGACGAGAACCGTCTCCAGCTCCCTGATGGATCCGTTATCGTCGCCGCCGCGCGCCAGCAGCCGGCCGAGCGAGACGCGGGTGTCGACCTGGCGCTCGTCAACGGCGAGGCTGGACCGATAGGCGCCTATCGCTTCGTTCGTATCCCCGAGCGCGGCGTACAGGTCCCCTACGCGCTTCATGACGTTCGCGTTGCGGGATTCGTTCTTCTTGAGCGCCACCAGGATTTCTCTCGCGCCCGGATTGTCGAGCGAGGCGACGCGCGCTTCCGCGGCCAGCAGAAGCAGATTGACGTCCGTGCTGCCGGCGGCGACCAGAGCTTCCGCAAATGGCCTCGCTTCCTCGGCGCGTCCGAGCGCGAGAAGCGACCGTGCGATTCCCTGGCGGGCATAGATGTTCGCGTCGTCCATGTCGAGAGCGCGACGGTACCGCTCGAGGGCCTCACCATGGAGTCCCTGCGCCGCGAATCCGTCGCCAGCCAGCACGAGTCCGAGGATCTTGTCGCCGCCGCGCGCGAGCACCCGCGCGATTTCGGCTTGAGCGCGGTCGTACAAGCCTTTGGTGATGAAGTCGCGCGCCAGAGAGAACCCCGCCATCGGGTCTTCGGCGGATTGGTCCGGGCGCGCCGGCTTCTCGGCGAACAGCTGCTCGATGATCGCGGGATCGAAATGGAAGTCCTCCACGCGCTCGACAGCTTCGTCGCTCTCAGTAATCGGGGGAGCGACCGTGAGCCTGATCTCTTCATGCGGCAGCTCGATCGCGAGCTCGAGCTTCTGGGGCGTGTACATCGGATCGAGCGACAGCGCGCGCTTGGTCTCGCGCAGCGCGCTGCTGAAATCGCCGAGATTCGAGAGCGTAAAGCTCAGGTTGTAGTGCGCCTCGGCGAAGTCGGGGTTGGCCTGGATCGCTCGCGCGAAAGCGTTTCGCGCATCGGCGTATTTGTTGAGCTCGACGAGTATGAGACCCACGCCGTTCCAGGCGACGGGATGCTCTGGCGCGGCGCTCAGAACCTGGCGGTAGGCCTCGAGTGCCAACTCGGTATGCTTTCTCTTGAAGAGACCAAGCGCGAGGTTGAGTCGCGCCTCGACGGGCGGTGCGGCCGCCTGGAGCGCACGTCGGAACGAGTTGATCGCACCCTTCGTGTTGCCCTTGTGCCACAGCAGCACGCCGAGGTTGTTCTGCGCGAACGCGTAGCTGGAGTCGACCCCAAGCGCGCGATTGTAGCTGTCCTCCGCTTCGGCGTGGCGACCCTCGAGTTGCAGAGCGACGCCGCGGCCGTTCCAGGTCTTCGCGGTCGGAGAGAATTCGCGCGCGAATCGATCGGCCGTCGCAATCGCGGCGCCCGTGTCGCGCTGCAGCAGGTACAGCTCGAGCATCGCCTGCAGCACTTCGGCATTGGCTTCGCCGCCTTCGATTGCCTTCTCGTACTCGCGGAGCGCTTCCTGGAAGTAGCCCTTCTGACGGAGCGCGCGGCCAAGCGTGATGTGCGCTCCGGCGGGAGTCTTCCGCTGGTGGCTCGGGGTTACCTCGTGGCGGTAGGTCTCGAGCGACAGGTTGGCGTGAGCGCGAACGAGGGTCGGGTTGAGCATCACCGCCCGCCGATTCGCTTCAGCTGCTTCTTCGCTGCGGCCAAGATCGCCCAGGATGAACCCGATCAGATAGAGCGCGTCGGGGTTCTCGGGGTTCAGCTCGATCGAGCGGCGCACGGACCTCATCGCGTCTTCATGTAGTCCGCGATTGTACAGAGTCTCGGCGAGCAGAAAATGGAGAACGGAGCTATCAGGGTCGAGCTCGATCGCGTGCTGAAACAGGGTGTGGGCGCGCTCGAGACGGCCTGCTGTTTTTTCTGCGATGCCGCTCTGTACGAGGGCCTCGAGGTCCTGCGGATTGGCGCGCAGCCGCTCTTCGAGGTCGCGCAGCCTCTGCTCGAGAATCCCGCTCTCGCCGCCGTACGCTATCTCCAGATTCCGGCGCGCCACGCCCATGCGCTCGTCGAGCGCGAGTGCTCGCGCGAAGGCGACGATGGCCTCTTCGGTCAGGCCCTTCCGGAAATAAAGGACTCCGAGATTGTTGTACGCCCCGGCATCCGACGGATCGATTCGACGCGCGAACGATCTGAGGATGTCGATTTCACCGCCATGCGCGGCTGCCTGTGGGCGGGCAGTTGCCGCTGCGCTCATGGTGTCAGTCTACGCGCACCGCGCGGAAGATGGCGTCGAATGCGTTGGGGTCGGGGACGAGCAGGAAGAAACCATGGAGGCTTTCCGCGGGCTCCTCGAGGAAGAATTCCGTCTCGACACAGAGAATCGGAGACTCGGCGCGCGGGGCGTGGTCGCCGAGGGCGTCGAGAGCCTCCGCCGTTGAGCCGGTCTTGAGCGATGGCGGCGACAGCATCAGTCTCATATCGAGGAACTCGCTGAGCGCGGTGAGATAGGCGCCAGCCAGAATATTCCCCGCTTCGTTGAGGGCCGACTGTTCCAGGTTGCCAAGATTCCTGGAAGTTTCCCTGCCGCGCCGCAGCATGCGCTCGGCGAGGCGCAGGCCCGCGTGCACCGCGAGCAGAAAGATCGTCCGGCCGCTGATGTCGCCGCTCATGTCCATGTGCACCGCGATTATCTCGACGTCCGGTGCGATCTCGGGGACGAAGTCGCCGGGCGGGACGATGTTGACCATCGGCACGCTAATCATGATGCGCGTGGCGGTGAGCGTGGACAGCGCGGTCGCCGCATGGCCCGCGCCGATGTTGGCGACCTCGCGGAGCGCGTCTAGGCGCGCCGTGCTCAGCAGCGTGGTTCCGGCCTGGCCTGATGGTGTATCGCGAGGAATGGTCATTTCAGAGGAGTGTGGAGGCGTCGATAATGAGCGCGGGAGCGCCATCGCCAAGGATGGTGGCCCCGCTGAATAGTGTTCTGCTGCCGTTTACGCCATCGAACTGTTTCATCACGATTTCCTGCTGGCCGACGAACTCGTCGACAATGAGAGCGGCGCGCCGCTCCGCGAGCTCGATGAGTACCACCTGACCGCCCGCGTGGGCGCCGGGAGGCAAGCCGACCCGCTCGCGAAGCCTGATGGCCGGGAATACATCGTCCCGAATGGCGACAACTTCCTTGCCCTTCACTTCGAGCAGCATCGGCTGCGAAAGCGCGAAGGTCTCCAGCACGTGGGTGAGCGGGATAGCATAGATCTCTTTTTCGACGCGGGCGAGCAGCGCGCGTGAGATCGCGA
>Ga0193723_1000330_pt1 | contig 18349 bp, 28 predicted proteins | sample H2m2metaG_FD_143042 | JGI IMG/M metagenome (GOLD analysis project Ga0193723, IMG submission 143042) | Soil microbial communities from a riparian zone of the East river system, Colorado, United States - H2m2 | ecosystem: Environmental > Terrestrial > Soil > Riparian zone | place: USA: East River...
CCGGCCCGCCGACACGTCATCGCGGGCGCCGGCTAACGAACGCTGCAGCTGACAAAGGGGCTATTGAATACGCTCGCTGCGCGAGCGTTCTTATATGATCCCTTTGCAGCTGAGCTAGGGCGTTAGGCAGACTAACTGAGGTTCTCGAGTGGTGAGAATTCTGGTCTCGGCGTTAATTCTTGTCCCAATAGCACTAGCGTGGATTTGGCTCGTAGGCGCAGTCGGCATTTGGTGGCTGTCGCGACACCCTCCACCACCTGTCCCCGGTACAGATACATACTTCATCACAAGCAGCTGGCTTTTTCGCCTGGCAGTAATTGTCCCGCTGGTTCTTTTTTCAGCTTGGTACTGGCGCCGCATTTTCACTCGCGCTGCCTAACGAACGTTGCAGCTGACAAGCACTTTTCGGATGCGGCTTCGCCGCAATGGTGAGAGAGTGCTTGCAGCTGAACTAAGGCGTTAGGCAGACACCATACCCATAAGTGATGCAAAGAGCGCGAATACATCAAAGTTCCATACTGGCGCTCGCCGCCGTTCTCGGAGCCTCAGCGCTTCACGCTCAGTCCTCCGTTATTGTCACACGCCCGAGATCGGCTCCGGGTGACATCCTCGGTGTCCGTGTGATGGATCTGGGCCGGCGCCTAGTCTTTTCCGTTTACTTTGACAGCGCCAGTCGAGGAGTCGCTTTGAAGGCTCTTCCCACTATTGCCGCTATGTATGCGATGCTTTCGCACAGCTTGGGTGCAGATCCAGCTAAGGTTGTGTGGGCTGGGGTCGCTTTCGTTAGGGACACTGCTTATTTGCCGCCGCGCAATACTGGCGAGGTGCGTTGGAGCGTAAATGTCGAACCCTCGGGGGAGCTTGGGGCCCGAGGAGAAACCGACTTATACCTGACACTTCCCCACGAGCAAGTCCATTCGCTTCAGAATTCCTTGAGCGACGGTGCGCCGCGCTGGTTTCAAGAAGGTCAGGCGGAGTGGGCCGGCCTTCGTGTTACTAACCGCTTGCGTCCCACGCTCGCTGCGAAGAAACGTCAGGAAGATGCGGCCGCTTATGCGGGCCTGCCGCGACGATTGGCAAGCTGGGGTGGAGTCACTGTGAAGCGCGAAGCAATCTTGCGCCAGATGACACCGGAGCAGCGCGCTCGGCAGGCGGTCGATTCCACTTATCAGCCGCCGGGTCCATGGAAATTCAATCCTTCAGACTTCGTTAGCGATGAGTCCGCAACTGCCGCCCGTTACGGTGCCGCGCTCGCTCTGTTCACCGAGCTTGAGCGCGCACGGGGCTCGAGTCAGCTTGTTAGCTGGTATCGTCAACTCTGGAGCGGACCGAAACTTTTAACAACGGATTCGTTGACCGCCTCGATCCAAGAGTTTTTCGGCTTGGATATCGGGCCACGGCTTCGTTGAACGCTGCCTAACGAACGTTGCAGCTGACAAGCACTATTGGATTGCGCGCTGCGCGCGCATTGTTAGATGTGCTTGCAGCTGAACTAAGGCGTTATGCCGACCAGACGGCGTCGCCCGCGACACCGGTGCGGCCAGACGTTGCGATGAACTTCAACTCAGCAGACTATGACTGACAAGACTATTTGGTTCGTCACCGGCGCTGGCCGTGGCATGGGCGTAGACATTGTGAAGGCGGCTCTCGCCGCGGGTCACGCCGTCGTCGCGACTGGCCGCAACACCGGCGCAGTGGCCAGAGCTGTCGGGTCCGCCAACGACCTGCTCGTCGTCAAGCTCGATGTCACTAGTCCGGATGATGCCAAAGCTGCGGTGGCCGCCGCCGTGAAACATTTCGGCCGCATCGACGTGCTCGTCAATAACGCCGGAAACTTCTACGCCGGGTTCTTTGAGGAGATCCCGCCAGAGGACTTCCGGGCACAGGTTGAAACGAACTTCTTCGGAACGGTGAACGTGACGCGTGCCGTGCTCCCAGTGATGCGTGCGCAACGGCAGGGACTAATAGTCACGATCTCCTCGACCGGTGGAGTTGTCGGGCAGGCGTTCGTCTCTGCATACTCGGCGGCGAAGTTCGCCGTTGAGGGCTGGATGGAGTCCTTGGCGCCCGAGATCGCGCCATTCGGGATCCGCACGATGCTCGTGGAACCTGGTTTTTTCCGCACTGAGTTGCTTACAGACGAGTCGACGAAGTGGCCCGAGGCCTCCATAACGGACTACGCGGGCACAACACGAGAGACGGTAGCTGCTTGGAAGAGGATGAACGGCCTCCAGGGCGGTGATCCAGCCAAGCTCGCCGACGCGCTTGTCCAACTCGCCAGCCAAGCCGAAACGCCGGTGCGCTGGCCCGCCGGCGCGGACGCTGTCGAGACGCTCGAGAAGAAGGCAAACGAACTACTCGCGCAAGCGAGCGCCCACCGGGCACTGTCCTCGTCGCTCGCGCGTGACGACGCCAGTCCGTGACACGCGGCATAACGAACGTTTCAGCAGACAAGCACTTTTCGGATGCGGCTTCGCCGCAATGGTGGTGGTGTGCTTGCAGCTGAACTAAGGCGTTAGGCCGACCAGCGTATTGTCATGTTGTCAGCGCTCTCGTTGGGATTATTGATTCTAGGTCCGTTCGTCGCTATCGCGTTTGCGGCTCGAGAAGGGGATTTTCGGGCGGCAAGGCTCGCCGTCGCCGCCGTTTTAGGACACCTGCTTGGCATCCTTATTTTTGCCGCGATCAACGTCGCGATTCGTGTTCTTGCAGACAATCGTCTGCTTGTGTTTTTTCCGCCTTCGTCGCGCATCGACCCCGTCGTGACATTCGTAGTGCCGTTCGCGTTCATCATCGCTTACCCACTATCTGTCGCCGGAATCGTGTGGCTGGCGCACTTCGCCTATTTGCGCATCCAGCGAGCGCGCTGATCAATGGCTTCCGCGCGCGGCCTAACGAACGTTGCAGCTGACAAGCACTTTTCGGATGCGGCTTCGCCGCAATGGTGGTAGTGTGCTTGCAGCTGAACTAAGGCGTTAGGCGGACCAGACGAGACGGCTTATCAAAGCCAATCGTCTCTAGATATGCGACTTCTTCTCGCTTTTCTAGTCACGGCTGCTTGCAGCGCCGGTGAAAGGCACCCCGAGCCCGTAGCCTCTTCAGAAAGCCAGACGGTCACTCACGTCAGGTTCAAAGTTCCTGACTCGACTGAAAGCCTTCGAGCTCGGAGTTTGACTTCCCCTGCAGGTCCTCAAACAAATACTCGTGCAACGGATTCCTCGTTTCTTGGCTTAACCCCACTAAGCGATAGCATAACTCACGTTGGAGGCGGCATCATTGACGACACCTACTGGGCCTCCGATTACATGAAGAACGGTGTTGAGTACGCGAGCATAGTACGCGAAATCGGAACTAAGCCCAACGGACAGCCTTTAATGGGTATCGTGAGCACAGTCGTGCTACCGTCGATGGATACCACCGAACATTTAATGTTCTCCGGTCTCTGCGGGACAGACTACAAGAGTGATCAATATGTGCTTGCCGTTGTGGGGATTGGAGGCGATTCGGTCTACCGTAACATAAAGAAAGCTTGGCGTTTTGATCGTGACGCAAAGACGCTGCGCGAGATTCCCACGAAGAACGTTGTTTGCTTCGATCCGATGGGAGATCCATCATAAGCGACCTTTCGTAAGCGCGCCGCCTAACGAACGTTGCAGCAGACAAGCACTTTTCGGATGCGGCTTCGCCGCAATGGTTGTAATGTGCTTGCAGCTGAACTAAGGCGTTAGATGGAACTAACTGACGATGAAGCGATCCTCACCAGCGGCTAGCGACCGAGACCACTCGATTCTTCCAGAAGCGTGGCGTTATGAAATCGTTGGAGTGCGGCTTGAGCTCGCGCCCGAAGACGGTGGCGAACCCTTCCTCGATCTCACAGTTCGTCGCGGGGATGACCGCCGCGCGCTTCGGTTCTTCAGTCCGAGGGACCTCGAAATAGAAAAGGGTGGGCCGGTGAATGGAGGTCTGAGAATTGTGGATGTTTCGAGCCAACAGCTGGACGATCTTGGCGTCCGGGTCGATGATTTCGAAGCCGCGCCGGGATCTCTTCGATTCTGGGCAAGGGACGTCACGTCCATCTAACGAACGTTGCAGCTGACAAGCACTTCTGGATTGCGCGCTGCGCGCGCATTGTTAGATGTGCTTGCAGCTGAACTAAGGCGTTAGCCCGCAAGACAACCATTATTAGACACGTGCTGATTCGCTCGCTCGCCACGCTCGCCATAGGCATCATCGCCGCTAGACCGATGATCGCTCAAAATACAGACGCTCGACGTCGTGCAAGTCTCGCAGGCACTGTTCGCGACTCTGGCGCTCTCCATTACCCAAGACCCTTTACAGTTTGCACATGGGTCCCCCCTGGAACGTCCTCGTTTTTATTTCGTTGCGCTCGAGTCGATAGTCTCGGATCCTACCGGCTTGATAGCCTTCCACTCACCCGCCTACGCTTCGGAGTGCAGTGCGAAACTCTTCGCGGCATTGGTAAGACTGTGGCAGTCGACTCCGTCTTCTTCCACGACACAACTATGGTTCGCCGGAATTGGGTCGTATCTCCCGCTGGCTGCGACCTTCGACCAGTACGACGCGTGACAGGTATCTTCCGCGGCCGTTACACGCCAGGCTTCGAGGCGAGCGAGTTTGTCCCATGCAAAGCCGACGCTTGGTTCATTCCGACAGATTCGCTGGCCACCTACCCATACGATGCGAAAAACGCGTGGGTGACTTGGAGCACATTCAGAAACCCAGAGCTGAAATGGCCGCCGGCTCCGAAAGACGAGTACGGGAATCCCGTCTACTATGTTCGATGGCGTGGGACGGTAGTCGGTCCCGGCCGTTACGGCCACATGGGTGTGGCGCCGTTCCAGTTCTTCGTCGACTCAGTATTCGAACTGCGTGCGTCACGGAAAAAGGATTGCCAGTAGTGGGCATGCCACCATCTCGCGCCTTGCGGGCTAACGATAGTTGCAGCAGACGAGCGCGTGAGAGTCGTTGGGTTGAACGCCGTTCGGGCGTTATTATGATCGAGTTTTCTTGCGCCAGTTTGGTTGAATCGCTCGCAGCTGAACTAAGGCGTTAGACCGCGTTTACGCATCCGATGGCAGACATATTCGACGAAATTAAGCGAACGCCCGTCGATCCCGTTGCGGTACGCGCATTCACCAAAGAATACGAGCACGGTTCCGTCGCCTTCGACTTGCTTCGCGAAGCAACACAATGGACCATTGCGCTCGGAAACGTGATGCCCGGTGGCCAAGAATGCTGGTCACTTAGAGAGGCTATTGCCGGGGGCCACTTCGTCAGGCTGGCCAAGTTGCTGCGCGGGTTTCTCCAGCAGACGAAGGATAGCTACGCCGAATTGGCGTGGGTTACATCGCGGTTGGTTGCCGAGTGCGTCATCAATGCTTTGTACTTGATGGCGAACCAAACCGATGAGGTCGTCCGGTCCTATCTTTTTCAGTCCCTGTACCACGATAGGGAATTGCTCGAGACTATCGAGCGAAACATCGCGGCACGCGGAGGCGTGCGGCTACCGATTGAAGAGCGGATGCTGAAGTCCATCTCGAAGACATTCGCGAATATCCGGATGCGACCGAACGAACTGCCTTCCAAGCGAGTCCAGAACTGGGCGGGCAAAACACTACGTCAAAAAGCCGAATCGCTTGGAATGGCGAACGTCTATCAGGTGTCGGTCGGCGCAGCCTCACGTAATGTCCACGGTAGCTGGTATGATCTCACTCAGCACCACTTGACCGTTGTCAGGCCGGGATGCTTTCAGCCTCGATTTGACGAAATCCGTGTTAGGCCCCAACTCCTATTTGCGATGGCTCTATTGGCGACCGTCGCTTGCAGCTCGTATCTCAAGCAACTTGACGCCAAAGGGACGGTAGACCTTCAAGAACGAACCGATGAACTGGAACAACGCATTCGCACTGCCGATCAGCTTCATGAAGAGTTTATTACAGTTCGTCGCGCGACGCGGTCTAACGAACGCTGAAGCTGCCAAAGGATCTATTGAATTGTTGCGGCTGCGCCGCAACTCTTATCTGATTCCTTTGCAGCTTAGCTAAGGCGTTAGCTGGACCAAATAAACGCTTCGCCTGTGAAATATTGATTGATCCGTGCGCTGAGCTGACGTTACGTCTTGTTCGTGTGGGCCAAGAAGCATTGGAACCGCGCAGTTCGATGGTGGACTGGGATTTCTATCCCGAACATTACCATGCGACTTGGGCGCAGGCACGCGAAGTACTTAAGGCGGCTGCAAAACCTGTCATCGTCGCGCCCCTCCTCGAATCCGGGTCAGTCGCGATTTGGAGTATCGGCTCGCTGGACCTCGAGAACCGCGCAAAGATAGAGCGTGAATTCGCTAATCAGCGTCGGTACTTCAATGAAAAGCTCGAGATGCTTGCACTCTGCGACTCTGATCTGATCGAAACGCCGGATGGCACCTTCACGCTTACCGTAGCAGAGCTCAAGCAATGGGCAACCGAATACACAGTCCTCGTTGGCATAGGAATGGTCCCATCCCCAGTTACAAAGAGAGGCCGCATTATTATTCGACCCCCTGGTGGCGGTCGGCCACCAGTCGGAATCTGGAAGCCGGCCAGCTAACGAACGTTGCTGCTGACAACCACTTTTGGATGCTCGCTTCGCTCGCAACTATTAGATGTGCTTGCAGCAGAACTTGAACGTTAGGCATCATTGGAATAATGAATCGGGAAACGGCTTGATTCGAATTCACAGGTTCTGGTCACTGCTCCCGGCGATGTTTCCACTCGCTTGCCTCGACCTCGGCGATTGCACAAACAAGATCCTTCAGGACGTGCCTTCACCCGACGGTCGTCGCCACGCAGTTATCTTCGACCGCGAGTGCGGCGCCACAACAGGCTTCAGCACCCAGGTGTCCGTCCTCACAAGGGGCAGGACGGTCGAAGACGGAGGGAATGTGTTCGTTGCCGACTCGGATCACAGGAAGGCTCCGACAGGTGCGAGCGGTGAGCCAATAGTGACCGTTCATTGGCTCGACAAACGGACGCTTGAAGTACGTTATGACAGTCGCGCCAGAATATTTGTACAAGAGATCAGGCACGACGATACCGATATCAAGTACGTCGCTGATACGACCGCGCGCGCGACGCAATGATGCCTAACGAACGTTGCAGCTGACAAGCACTTTTCGGATGCGGCTTCGCCGCAACGGTTATAGTGTGCTTGCAGCTGAACTAAGGCGTTAGACCGACGAATCGAAAATGCGAATCAGAATAACGGGTAGCTGCTGTCTTGCCCTTCTAGCCTGCGCAAATGCCGACCGGGCGTCGCGTCGCGATTCTACAACCGTAAGTGTGCCTGATAGTGCTGCATTGGAGACCTACGCAGACTCGGTTCTAGACAACCCCAGTCGGCCGTTTGCTATTTTGCCAAACGGCGATACCCTCAAAAGCATCGCAGGGATGGTGATGGATGAAAAGCAAGCACCGAACTATGGGATCGAACACTACACCAGGAATTCTGTCCATTATGTGCGCATAGCAGAAACCGTTGGCCGGACTCCTGATCGAAAACCTATCAACTCTACACGCGCTCGCCTACGCCTTCCCGCTATTGACTCGACCGAGGACGTAGTGATCTGGGGCCTGTGTTCCGTTAACGGCACGAACGACCCGTTCGTTATTGGGATAATGCGGCCAACGGGCGATTCAGTTGAGTGGCAAGCGAGTCACGCCTGGCGCTTCGACCTGACGGGGCGAACGATACGCGAGATTCCCGCGTTAGGGGTGAAGTGCGGTACGATTGGCGGGGACGATTGATGCATGTGCCCCGCGGTCTAACGAACGTTGCAGCAGACAAGCACTTTTCGGATGCGGCTTCGCCGCAATGGTGATACTGTGCTTGCAGCTGAACTAAGGCGTTAGGGAGCGTCTCTAGCTGGGTTGTGAGGAGGGTTCCGTGAATCGCGCTGCTCTATTCCTTGTTGCTTGTGCGCTCGGTGGGCTTGGCGGCTTACTCGGTTCGATGGTCGGTTCAGCGTTCGGCAAAGCGGGGATGTGGGCGGGTGGGATCCTCGGCGGACTTCTCGCCTCGATGCTCGTCGCACGGATTGCTCTCTCGCGGCGTTGGATCGTTCGATCCCAGTCTTGGTCGACTGCGCTTGGCACTGCCATAGGGTTTCTTGTTGCCTGCGCGGTCGCGGTGAACACCTTGTCAACCCCAGTTGGTCCAATCATGAGCACACTACTTATTGGCGCTGGCGCACTCCTCGGCAGTGCCCGCGGACCATCTGGAGCCGATTTCCGCGACCACGCTGCCTAACGAACGTTGCAGCAGACAAGCACTTTTCGGATGCGGCTTCGCCGCAATGGTGATAGTGTGCTTGCAGCTGAACTAAGGCGTTAGGCGCCTTCCATGAGCGCCATATCGAGAAGCCATCTGCAGGCTGACTCGCTTGGCCAGAACCCAGGTTTTGCTCCGGCGCAACTGGACATGCAGCCGTTTCACTGACCGACTATTGTTCCGGCGTTTAAGGTATTCCAGAGCTATCTGGGCGAGCAGTGCTCCTATCCTTTATCCCCCGGTGGCCGATACGTGATCGACGAGGCCTTTTTCATGGCTGCGAGCGTCTCCTCTACAGTGAGCAGGACAGTCGTCTGGAGGGAGCTAAGTGCTCCGCCGGCGCTAATCGCGATTGCCGTGGCCGCCATCGAGACGTTATCAGGAGCCTCCCACAAGTTGTATCCGTCGTGATCGCCGAACGCATACCAGAAACCGTGCATCTTTCCGCCCACCGATTCGATGTACTGCTTGGCTGCCAGTCGGCGGTCCTCAGGGTTCTTGATAAGCTTCGCCCATGTTGCTGGCGTGTAACTGAACCGGGTCAAGTACAGCGGCATCGCTATTTCCTCCTTCGCTTTCATCCCGCCAGCGGTCAGAGAGAGCTGGATCAGAGGTGCTAGCATGCGCTTCGCGTGTCCGGACCGCAAGATCACTGGTGGATCCACATTCGCGTCGAGCGTCGGCGCGCAGGCGCCTAACGAACGTTGCAGCTGCCAAGCACTTCTGGATTGCGCGCTGCGCGCGCATTGTTAGATGTGCTTGCAGCTGAACTAAGGCGTTAGACATCAGCGAACATCGATGTGACAGATAATTCCCAAGTGAAAGTATTGATCCAAGACGACGACAACGTCGAGACTCTCTGGGCCGAGCGGGTGGGGCCCGACCGGTACCGGCTCGATAACTCGCCGTTCTTTGCTTACGGGGTGTCGTGGCAAGACATCATAGAAGCACGCCCTGCAGACGACGGGATGCTCACCTTTGTCCGAGTGGTCGAGAAGGCAGGGCACCGAACCGTGCGAGTTATCCTCGATCCGGGCGCCGATAGGTCCCTGGAGTCACAGGCGGTGCTGGACGGACTTGTTGCACTCGGAGCCTCTTATGAAGGCGCGAATCCACGCTACCTCGCCATCGACATCCCTCCAAAAGTCGCTCTGGACAGCATCGTTGAGTATCTCGTGGCGAGCGGCTGCCAGTGGGAGTATGGCGATCCGCGATACTCGGATCTATTCCCCGAGGAGCAGGGCGAGGGCAGGTTGGCCTGATGTCTAACAAACGTTGCAGCTGATAAGCACTCTTCGGATGCGGCTTCGCCGCAATGGTGATACTGTGCTTGCAGCTGAACTTAGGCGTTAGACGTCACCAGGCTCCCACCGACCAGACAACTCGTGATGGCACCTCGACGATGGGATGGCAGTACAGGCGGATCGACTACGATCGTAGGGATTCCTAAACCAAGTTCGCGAATATGGGCGGTGGAACTCACATGACCAAACCAGACATTTCCGGCATCGCGCCGTTCTTCATCGTCAAGAATGTTCCCGCCACGCTGTCGTTTTATCGCGACCGTCTCGGGTTCGACATCACGTTTCAAGGGCCCGATCCAGACGACGTCTTTTTCGGCATTGTCCGGCGGGGTGCCGCGATGATCATGTTCAAGGACGTTGGTGTAGATCCACTGCCGAACTACAAGCGAGACATCAAAAAAGGCTGGGCGCGCTGGGACGCTTACCTAGACGTCCCCGATCCGGACGCGTTGGCGGCAGAATTCTCGTCGCGCAATGTCGAGTTTTCTCAACCACTCAAGGACGACGATGATGGTTTGCGTGGATTCGAGCTCAAGGACACCGACGGATACGTTCTGTTTTTCGGTCGTCCCCGTTCGTGAGCGCCAATGCAAGTTCGGATCGGCGTCGAAGAGTGGCTTGAAGATACGACTTTTACCGCAGGTGGCTGGACGTGTGATTGGGCCGGGCGTTCACCCGCACTCGGCCGTGACGTCTAACGAACGTTGCAGCTGACAAGCACTTCTCGGATGCGGCTTCGCCGCAACGGTGGTAGTGTGCTTGCAGCTGAACTAAGGCGTTAGACGTCAACCACGCATCGCGATATGACACCCGAAGATATAGCGCGCATCGAAGCCGAACTGGGCGTCCGACTTCCGGAGGACTACCAAGCGCTGATGCGGGCATATCCCTTCCCGCCGGACTCCTTCACGGCAGAGTTTGCCCTGCTGAATGAAGCGACCCGTCTAATCGAGATAAACCGCGAGCGCAGCGAGCAGTCACAGCCGGCGTACAAGAAAGGACGAACTGAGCCGCCAGCGTCGTATTTTCAGATCGGCGGCGACGGCGGCGAGGAGAGCTACCTTATCGATCTGGCCCGGTCACACTCCCCAGTGTACGTATACGACCTGGAGAGCGCAGAGTTACGGCAGGCGGCGCCGAGCCTCGAATCGTTCGTGGCGCAGTGCGCTGCGACCGACGAGATGATTCGTAGGGATGAGGAATCCACAGCGGGCAAGCGTTGGTGGCAGCTTTGGAGATGAGGCGACTGTCTACGCTGCGCCGTTGACGCCTAACGAACGTTGCAGCTGACAAGCACTTTTCGGATGCGGCTTCGCTGCAATGGTGGTAACGTGCTTGCAGCTGAACTTGGGCGTTAGCCTGACCAAAACTCTTTCAAGGTATGGGATGAGGATCGCTTCTCCCCTCGCGGTATTGGCCGTGATCGCGCTCGGTTTCTCTGTGTACGCCTGTAACCCTTCGCCACCCAAAGTATCGGTCGTTCCGGTCTCTCTGAAAGAAGAGCATTGTTGGTGGGCTGTCTATCGTACTTCGCTGCCACTCGACACGGTTGCCAGTCGATTCGCAACTGCGTTTACATCCATCGGTTTTGCGCCAGCAGCCCCCTCGCGAGTCGGCGATACCGCGTGGATCAACGTCGGACCATCAAGACTCTCAGGCTACGAGGGTAGACCGATCGAGGCTCGCATGGTGGCTTATCGCGCGGGCGACTCCACTCATTTCCGCACTTTCGTCGCAACAGGTGAATCGCAAGCAATTCAGCTCTGCCAACAGATTTCCCAAGCTGCACCGGTCGGCGGGGTTACGCTGCGCGAACCCGATGGAGAGGAGAAACTCAGCGTGTGGAGGCGTCGGCGATGACTCGCTGTGAACAGCTGGGATCTAGGCAAGACATGAGTGAATGAAGGCGCTCAATTGGTACTTCGCCGCGCAGGCTAACGAACGTTGCAGCAGACAAGCTCTTTTCGGATGCGGCTTCGCCGCAATGGTGATAGTGTGCTTGCAGCGGAACTAAGGCGTTAGGCAGAGCGATAGCAAATGAGCCCAGCAGAAACAGTCCAACGCTTCATCGACCAAATCAACGTTCACGACGTCGATGGCCTTTCGGTCCTACTCACACCTGACCATCGATTCATCGATTCATTGGGATCCGTCGCAGTAGGCCGGGAGACCATGCGAGAAGGATGGCGTCAGTATTTCCAGATGGTTCCGGACTATCACATTGAAATCACTCAGTCTTTCACAGAGGGCGGCGAGGTCGCCCTTCTCGGTTCTGCCGGTGGAACGTACGCTCGCAATATGCAAATGAAGCCCGCGGATGCTTGGCAGACGCCAGCTGCGTGGCACGCGGTGGTGCGGGACGGCCTCATCGCGGAGTGGCAGGTCTACGCTGACAACGAGCCGATTCGACAGCGTATGCGCCAGCCTGCCTAACGAACGTTGCAACTGACAAGCACTTTTCGGATGCGGCTTCGCCGCAATGGTGATAGTGTGCTTGCAGCTGAACTAAGGCGTTAGATAGCCTCCATAGTATGATGCATGGATCGTTGCGAAGTCTGGTGGTGGTGGGCGCTGCGGCGTGTGCAGCGCGAGCCCCGACTACGCTGTCGGATGTTCATGCAGCAGATCAGGCCGTCTATCGAGCTGTCCTCGACAGCTTGTTTGTTCCGCGCAACTCCAATCGCGTCACCCAATTGGTGATCGTTGACAACACCTCGACCTACCGACTAGATGGCTTTGGAGTTGAACAAGTTCGGGCCCTATATCGCATACCCGGAATCGATAGCGCGGCAATCCGCGACTACGAGACGCGCAACCTGCAGCCACACTCGCTCAAGTACTTACCCACTCTCGGCCTCCGACTTCCAGTGGTTCTGGCCACGAGCGATTCGCTTCGCGTGGTTCCGGGTGAAGGCGCTGAGAAGTACTGGAGTCGATTCTACCAGCGATACCCGCACTCGAGTGGAAGTATCACTCTCTCGGCGATCGGATACAACATCAAAGGAGATGCCGCCATTTTGATGGTTGAGCACAGTTGCGGAGGTCTGTGCGGCTCCGGATCTACCGTTGTTGTTAGGCGGGATGATGGGCGATGGCATCTGATTGCAATTCAGAATCTGTGGATCTCATGAGCCACGGCTATCTAACGAACGTTAGACGGCGCTCACATCGCGTCGTACATTCGACGGATGCGTCCTCTATTCTCTCTCCACGCTGGCGAGTACCTCGTCGGTTCCTACTTGGAGCAGCACTACCCCGAGTTGCAGATCTGGATACCTACTAAAGACACTGGCGTAGACCTCCTGGTGACCGACCAGACTGGCCGGCGAAGCCGATCGCTTCAGGTCAAGTTCTCCAAAGACTCTCTGGCGACCCATATGGCGCCTGCTTTCAGGAAATCGCTGCGTGCTTGCGGCTGGTGGACCTTCAATCGAGAAAAGCTGAAGAAGTCGCGCGCGGACCTCTGGGTTCTTGTGCTACAGGGGTTCAGCGCACAGAGCACCGATTTCGTGGTCATTCCACCCAAGGATCTTCTGGGCCGCCTCGATGCAATGCACGGGCAAGCGGGTACGATCCAGTCGTATGTCTGGGTCAGCAGTAAGGATGCTTGCTGGGAAACGCGCGGCCTTCACAAGGAGGCACAGCTGGCCGTGGCGGCCGGCACGTACAAGGATGAAACACGAAGACTCACGAGCTACCTGAATAATTGGGCGCCGGTCGAGAGGCTCGCGCGGGGTCGTGCTCTCCGTGCGCCGCGCGCCGTCTAACGATCGTTGAACTTGACGAGCGAGCTAATGACTGCTCGCTTCGCTCGCTTTTGTTTGATTCGCTCGCAAGTTAACTCTGGCGTTAGACGGACCAATCAAGGAGTGCACACATGTCGATGGCCCGCCGTCCGTCTGTCACGACCAGGACGCACCAAGTCTTCGCGAGCGCCCATGACTTGGCTGATGCGCTCGGCCACGATGCGGTCTCGCCATCACACGTGATGCTCGCCCTGCTCCGCGAAGAAAAGAACGTCGGTGCGCAGCTGGTCGGCACGCGTGTGCCGCGCGATATCCTCGAACGCGACCTTGAGGCGCAGCTGCCTCCAGCGGGGGTTGCTCGCGATGGCAGCACCGAGCGCGCTTGGAGTCCCGGAGACGAGCACCTGATCGCCCAAGCAGGCATTGAGTCGCGCGAACTCGGCAAGGAGTACATCGGCTGTGAGCATGTGCTGCTGGCCTTTCTTCGCGACACCGCGAGCGTACCCGCGCAGGTACTCGCTCGCCACGGCATTCACTTCGGCGAGATCCGCGAAGAGCTTGTCCGAGTGGACAACGTGCGGCCCCGGGGGTGACGCCTCAGCCACTCCATCGCCGGCCGTCTAACGAGTCGTTGCAGCCGATGGGCGAGCTATTGTGGGCGGCCGCTACGCGGCCGCACTATTGGATTCGCCCGCGGCTGAACTTGGGCGTTAGACCGCGACAGTCTGCTTTGAGGGAAGAACGGAATGTCAAGCCGGCGTTTACTCCTTTTGATAGCATTCGGACCCGCAGCTATCGCCACTGGAATGCTATGGCGGTTACCGTCGACCGCGGCAGAAAATGGGGCTGGTCAGGGAACGGCCTGGCCGATGGCGATCATCGCGCTCAGTGTCGCCGTTCTCGCGCTGATTGCCAGCTTGAGCATCGGCTGGAGAATGGTTCAGCGTTGGCCCCGAATCGTCGCGATGCTTCCCGTATTCGCGGCGCTTATTGCCGTCGGGGGACGCAGGCTTGCGGTCAGTGGCGCACCCGAGGAGTTCTATTTACTCGATGACGCCAAACTCTGGATCGCTTTGCTCGGAGTATCCGTCGTTCTCGCGGGCTTACTGGCCGCCGCGCCTATCGATCGTAACCGCGCAGCGGTCTAACGAACGTTGCAGCTGACAAGCACTTTTCGGATGCGGCTTCGCCGCAATGGTGATAGTGTGCTTGCAGCTGAACTAAGGCGTTAGGCCGCATTCCCATTATGCCGGACTTCACTCCAGCCTTCACCGAGAGCAAGGGCGCGCCGATACAGTATGATGGCCGCACTCTACACTCGTCGTTGAAGCTCCAGGTGTCCGCAGGTGATCGACTCGACGTCTTCCTCGAACATTTTGTTGCTGCACCAATTCAAGGCCTGGCCATTTCTTCAGTGAATCGGGCGCACAAGCTTAGCATCGCATCCAGCAAGCATCATAGCTTCGTCCTGTGGACGGATACGGCACCTAGGCACATCGAGCTCACCGCCCCCGCCAACGCCCGTAAGCCTGTGCAGTTGATCATCTACAATGTCTGGCGAGATGAAAAGTACGGAACGACACTGTATGGCCTGAACGCCGCCGCAATGATTGTTCAACAACCACGCGCTCACGAGTGGACCCTCGCCTGCAGCGACGGATGGGGTGTCGAGCCTGACTTCAGCGACCTGGTTGTCCGGCTTGTTCATGAGCGGCGGAAGGTACCGTAGCACTTATGCCAGCGCCTCGACGTCTGCGCCCAGCGGCCTAACGAACGTTGCAGCAGACAAGCACTTATGGATTGCGCGCTACGCGCGCATTGTTAGATGTGCTTGCAGCTGAACTAAGGCGTTAGACGGCTTGATCTCGATACAACACGATGACGATCGACACGACTGGACGCTGGTGGGCAGGGACAGAGTTCGCCGACTTGAGCGAGTATCTGCAAGCGCTCACCAAGAGTACTTATCCCGCATCCGAGGTTCGGCAGGCGGTCTGTCGCTGTGGCCACACCGTGTTCGGTCTGCGCGCCGACCGCATCGAGGGCTGCGCCCAGCGAACGTGCTGTAGCTGCGGAGACCGAGCATATCTCGTCGACAGCGCCGACACCGCTGATGAAGCGCGTCTCCGTCCAGTGAAGTGCCCGTGCGGCGGTAAGGAGTTCGAGATCGGCGTCGGCTTTTCATTCCGCGAGGACAGCGAGGTACGCTGGATCACGATTGGGCAGCGCTGCGTCGCCTGTGGCGTCTTGGCCAGCTACGTCGATTGGTCCATTGACTACGCTCCATCCCGACACTTGCTTCAGCAGGTCTAAAAAGCCCTATCGCACCACCGCGCCGTCTAACGAACGTTGCAGCTGACAAGCACTTTTCGGATGCGGCTACGCCGCGATGGTTGTAACGTGCTTGCAGCTGAACTGGGGCGTTAGCTAGACCAGAGAAGCTTAGATGCGTCGACTTATGATTTCGCTCCTACTGATAATCGTCGCGGCCTGCGCTCGAGACTCGTCCGAGCAACGTCTTCGGCAATACTTCGAGTTAGCCTCTGACGTCCCGGCTGACACGCTTGCACTTGCGAGCGCCATTTTAGAACAGCTCAAAGCTGGGACTTCTGAGGCCCAAGTGGCCGCTGCTCTCTCGGCTCACGGTGTCGGTAGGGATAGTCTCAGCAGCTACTATCCACCTACAGATAGCGATACTGGGCTCGTTCGAGTGGAGCATGACCGGAATGGGACGAACGTCGTCGTTAAATCTTATCTCGTTCGCCTGGTTTTTGACTCGACGCGGAAGTTGTCTACCGTGGGAGTAACTCAATGGCTAACGGGCCCATGAGGCATGTCGCGCTAGCTAACGAACGTTGCAGCTGACAAGCACTTTTCGGATGCGGCTTCGCCGCAAAGGTGATACCGTGCTTGCAGCTGAACTAGAGCGTTAGGTAGCCAAACGGAGGAAGATTATGAAACGGGGCGCTAGCCCAGCTTTGTGTTTGACTCTCCTCGCCGCAGTGGGCTGTTCAGGATCCCCAGGATCCACATCTCCTGTTTGCACGATGGAGTTTCGCTATGGCCTTTCCGTGTACGTCAAGGACTCGTTAACAGGCGCTGCCATTGCCTCCGGCGCCAGTCTTGTTGTGCGTGACGGAGCTTTCAAAGATTCAGTGAGCCATCCAAGTGGCAGACCCGAATTGAATGCATTACCGCTACTCACCGCCGGAGAGCGCGCAGGGACCTATCAAATCTCCGTCTCGAAGCCAGGCTACCTACCGTGGTCACGAAGCAGCGTTCGGATCACCGCTAATGAGTGTCACGTAAACCCCGCCAGTGTCACGGCGCTGCTCCAGCCTAGCACCTGACGCTCTCGGCGCGCTACCTAACGAGCGTTGCAGCTGACAAGCACTTTTCGGATGCGGCTTCGCCGCCATGGTGATAGTGTGCTTGCAGCTGAACTAAGGCGTTAGGCCGCATTCCCAAGAGATGCCGGACTTCACTCGTGCGTTCGTCGAGAGCAACGGTGCGCCCATACAGTATGATGGTCGCACTTTGCACTCATCGTTGAGACTCCAGGTGTCGGCTGGTGATCGAGTCCACGTCTTCCTCGAGCATTTCGTTGCGAGACCGGTTCAAGGCCTCGTCATTCAGGCAGCGAACCGCGCACACAAGCTCACAATCGCACCCAGCAGCCACAACATGTTCGTGCTCTGGACCGATACTGCGCCTAGGCATGTCGAAGTCTCCGCTCCGGCCAAGGCGCGCAAGCCTGCAGAGTTGATCGTCAACAACGTCTGGCGAGATGAGAAGTACGGGACCATGATGTATGGCGTGAACGCGGCGGCCATGGTCATTGAACAACCACGCGCAGACGAATGGACTCTAGCCTGCAGTGACGGCTGGGGCGTAGAGCCTGACTTCAGCGACCTCGTTGTCCGGCTCGTTCATGAGCACGGCAAGGCACCATAGCAATTATGTCAGCGCCTCGACACCGGTGCGCCTGCGGCCTAACGAACGTTAGGCGGACATAACTTACACATGCTTCGCTGTCCGGTTGACGGTTTTCCTCTGGCTTCTCAGGCAATCGGATCGGCATCCATCGCGGTCTGCGAGAAATGTTCGGGCATTTGGTTCACGCGCGAGGCACTGCTCCATCCATCAGTCGATCCCGCGGCTCTTCCTCGTGCCAGCCGTACACCAATCCGGGCGACCGGGAAACGTCGAAGGGTTGCGAGTTGCCCGGTTTGCCGCCGATCGCTGTTAGCTGAGCGTGTCGAAGGCATTGATATCGACAGTTGCGTTCATTGCGCCGGCGTGTGGTTGGACGCTGGCGAGTATGACGCAGTTCGGCATCGCATTGAGAATAACCACCTTGCTCGCGAGCCTCAGGCGAAATCGGCCAGCGGAATGGGGTTTTCTATGGGTGTGGGCGACGGTGTCGAGATCGTTCTGGCCCTCATCGAGTTTCTTCTCTAGCCTGGTGGCTGCGGACAACTCGGCGCAGCCGCCTAACGAACGTTGCAGCAGACAAGCACTTTTCGGATGCGGCTTCGCCACAATGGTGATAGTGTGCTTGCAGCTGAACTTTGGCGTTAGGTAGACTGGCAAGTCCTGTCAACGCGGAGGGTCCGACCGTTAGTGGTCGCCGGGGCATTGTGTACGATCTTTACTGGCGCGTTACATCCACAGGCTACGCCATTGTACACGATCACAGACGTACGAGCTCACCTCTTCTACTCGAATAGCGCGACCCTATCTGAGAATGTGATCGGCAATCCCAAAATTCATGCTCTGTGGAACACTCCCATTGGTGAGGGCGACGTCGGAGCGCCCTCACGTGCGACACTCGTCGTCGTCGAGATTTCGGGAAAGCCTGGCAGTTTCGAAGCAGGTAGGGCCGTCGAAGTGGCTGTTCGAGATGGCAACAAGGAAATCTTCCGACATACGCAACGCCTTAGCGTGCTCGGTGATCAAGGACATGGATATGTA
>Ga0193723_1000331_pt1 | contig 18315 bp, 10 predicted proteins | sample H2m2metaG_FD_143042 | JGI IMG/M metagenome (GOLD analysis project Ga0193723, IMG submission 143042) | Soil microbial communities from a riparian zone of the East river system, Colorado, United States - H2m2 | ecosystem: Environmental > Terrestrial > Soil > Riparian zone | place: USA: East River...
GAAGACCCATGTTGCCGCGAACACCACTACCATCGCGACGCCGGCCGCCGTCAGGGCAACCAAGCTTCGCACATCGAGCTGGATCTTGAACCACAGCAGGACGGCCAGAGCCGGCAGGGCTCCAAGCACGGCGCGCGGCACGACGTAGCGGAAGAACGTTCCCATCGAAACGTCGAGCTGCCGGCACGCCTGCACGAACACGGCAACGGCGAACAGGACATTGGGGATGGCGGTGCCGAGCGCGACGCCGACCAGGCCAAGCTTCCCTACGAGCGCGATGCTCAGTACCAGGTTCACGACACCCGCGACGAGGAATCCGATCGTTGGCAAGCCGACTTTCCCGAGTCCCATGAGAATCGGGAGTGCCACACCGCGGATGGGCAGGAAGATCAGATACGACAGCATGAGAATCTGCAGAACCTCTCCGGCCGGACGCTCAAAGCTCGGATCGACCCACCAGGCGATGAAGCGGGGACCGAGCACGATGAGAAACACTCCGGCGATCAAGGTCAACGACAGCCCGATCTTGGACCACTTGAGGAAGATCTCTCGCAGCTCGGCGTGCTTTCCCTGCGTCTGCAGGCGTGTAGCCGCCGGCATCACGACCGCCGCGATGGAGATCAGGAATTCCATCAAGTAGATGATGAAACTGTTGGCGACCGTGAAGTACGGGATCGAACCGACGTTCATGTACTTCCCGATGACGATGGAGTCGGTCTCGAACGAGAGTCGGGACCCGGCATTCAACACCAGCACATAGAAGCTGAAGCCAAAGATGGCGCGCGTCATGCCCCAGTCGAAGTCGGCGAGACGGATGCGTGTTTCGGGGTATCGCTTGCGAACGAGCAGCCAGCAGAGCGCAAAGTCGAAGAACATGCAGGCGAGCTGCACGAGCGCGAGCATGGTCAGCGAGGCGTGAAGCGCGAGCAACCCGAACGTGAGGACGAGACGCAGCAAGAGGCCCCATAACCGGACGACGTTACGCGGAACGAAATCGTCATGCGCCGCGAGGATGCCGTTGGGGAGGAGCGCGACAAAACCGAAGGATATCAGCAGCACCATCAAACCGAAGGCGACCCGCCCGTCTCCATTCAGTCCCGCCGGAATGTGGTAGGCGCCGACGAAAAAGAAGTACAATCCCATACCCACGACGGCGGCGATGCCGCCCAGCGCGAGATACAGCGCCGTGCAGCTCCCAATCGCCTCGTTCAGCTTGCGGGTATCACCCTCGGCAACGTGCTGCGAGAAGTACCGCACCGAGGCCATCGGCACCCCGAGCACCAGCAAGCCGAGATATCCGGTGATGGCGTTGATGAGATTCCAGGTCCCATACCCGTCGTCGCCGAGCTTGTGGATCGTGAAGGGGGTCAGAAAGTAGACGGCGACAATGGTCACCGCCGTAACGCCCCAGTTGCTGCCGATGCTCTTGAACACGAATCACCCCTTCAGGGTTGCTCGCCGGGCGAGCAGGCGCTGCCGTGCAAGCACTGGTTGTGCGCGGGAGGGAGCACGTGTTGTGCCACTGCCTTACGTGAGGCGGAATTGCGGCGAAACGGCGGCGGACGTTGCGCGGGCGCTACAAGGAACCAGGTCTGCCGCCTCGCTGACCGTCATGAACCGGAATGGCGTCACGCTGACCAGCCGATCGAAATAGTCTTCGATCGAGGCGTACAGCCGCTGGACATCGGCTCGTGTGGCGGTAAAGGGGCTGAGACCCGGCTTGAGACTTGGCGTGTGCCAGCTGATGTGGAGATGGCGCGCCCCATGTTCCAACAGACGAGCGGACACGGTGAGCATGTCGGCGGCTGATTGGAACTCGGGACTGAGGCTGAAACGCTGAACCAGACCCGTGCGGGCCGCGATCCCCGGCAAGTGTAGCCACGCCGGTGCCGCTTCCAGCAAGCGCTGGACGGGATCGAACACGCGGAACGGCCCGCGACTGAACCCGTACGACAGCGGCATCTCGATGATCGGTCCGTCCGGCACGGGCTCCCGTACGTCGTGGCCGGGCGCAAGACGATACGGCACGATGGGTGCCCCCACGAAGGTTGGCCCGTCGTCCACCGGCTCGAGATTGACGAACGGGCTGACGCTCGAGTCCACGTGATAGCCGCAGGCGACGAGTGCGGCAACCGTGTCCGGACCGATGCCATACCGCCCCGCACGGAACGCGGTGGGCGGCTTTCCGAATGCCTCCTGCATCGCCGCTGTAAGCGTTCGGATCTTGTCCAGCTGCAGCTGCGCGGGGAGGTTCTTGGCCATGGAGTTGCGCGGCACGAAGGCTTCGCTGAGTGGCGGCGTGTTCCAGGGGTGCAAGTGCGCGCCGATCTCTCCGCGACTCCCGTCTCCCACCTCGCGCATCACATCGGCCGCGCCCGGATCGATGGCGACGTGATAGCTGGTAAAGTAGGTAGCCCGTACGCCCAGGCGCTCGAAGAACCTGCCCTGCGATGGCAGCTCTTTGATGTTCTCCACCGTCACGTCGCTGCGGCTGCGATGCCAGTTGTCCTCCTCAGTGTCGAGCGACACGATGAGCGGAATGGTACGCATCGGCTACTGCCTCGCTCGCGCCGTGCGCCGCAGCCGCGCGCGCAGCGCTCCGACTGTATCGAGCGCGCGCAGCACGCGCCCACGGAGGCCGCGACGGAAGATCGTGATCTCTTCAGTGGTCCGTTGCGTGGTGGTCCACTGCCGCTTGTAGGGATCCGCGCCGCGCAAGAAGTCAAAGCGCTTGTATCCACGCTCGATGGCGCGCCGGATCATCGTCCCCATCAAGACCAGACCTACGCTCTCCCGCTCCCAGCCGGGATCGCGGCCGCTTTGGTAGAAATAGACGGTCTCGCCCCACGTAAACCCGTACCAGGCGGCGACCGGCTCGCCGGCGATGTCCATTGTCGCCAACCAGAGCCGGCCACGTGCCGCGAGCTCAGCAGCGAAGCGGTGGTGCAGTCGTCGCACGGATGGGTCCTGGAACACCCCACGTCCCCCGTCAGCCTCCCAGCGGCGCTCGTGCAGGGCCATGAGATGCCGGAGGCCGACGTCCACCTGGTCACCCTCGTAATCGGTAATGCTCATCGCATGTTCGCGCCGGAGCTGCCGTTCCTTGCGACGCACCGTCTGCCGCCGCGTCGGCGTCAACGTGCCAAGGTACCGCTCCCAATCGTCGCACAGTTCCAAGGAGGGACACACCCACAGTTTTTGGCGACGGACTTCGTATCCGCGGGCGGCGAATGACTCGCACAAGCGCGGAGTCGTAGCTGCTTCCGGCGCGAGGTTGCTGAGGATGAGCAATTCCCACGGCAACGGCTCGAGAGACGCCGTGAAATCGGCCACGGGAGCGCCCGGCATCGCTAAGAGATCGAGATGGTCCGGACAGCCCAGATCGCCGGCGGCCCACGTGAGTGCGGTGACGGGAACGCGGTGGAAGAAGACACGCCGAAGCAGCACGGGCAGCAGCGCCTCGACAACGCCGTCCACATTGCGGAGCACCAGGGCTTCACTCGCGGCGACGTCATTTGTAGGAGCCGAGTCGGCCCACGCGCGATACCACGCCCAGCTCATGAACGGCGACGGCGCTGCGGCGCGCGCTTCCAGCGGATCCCAGGCCGCGGAGCCGAGCGCGAGTGCATCGGACAGCGGCATGCGCGTCACGCCAACGCGCGAGGTGCTGAGAGCGACGCTCATCGCGCCAAGCCGAATTGACGGAGCGATTCGAGCAGGAACGGTGTGGGGTCGCGCCACCGCCAGATCTCTTCACCGCTGAGTCCGACGCGGAGGAAGTCACGGACCGCAGCGAGCTTCCCCGCCGGACTCTCGCCGTTGCGTAGCCGGAGGTAGAGATGATCGACATCGCCCCAGAACCACCGGCTGCGCACTCCGACGCGATAACGGGTCACCGGGGGGACGCGCGCGCTCCCGCCGAGCGCGCAGCTAACCAGCAGCCGCGGGAAATCGACGCCGGCATCGATCGCAAGCTGTAGTGATCCCCACAGTCGGCCGTTGATCTCCATCAGGACGTGTTGCCCCGTGACCTGATCGCGTTTGCACTCGATCATCGCGACACCTTGCCAGTCGAGCGCCTCGAGCAGGCGCCGCCCTGCTGCGGCGAGTTTGCCGTCGAGCGCGATGCTTTCGCGGTAGACGCTCACGCCGCCTTCCGGCGGCTTCTCGCGCAACCGCCGGTGGGCGAACTCGGCCACCACGCGACCATTCCAGCGCAGCACGAAGAGCCCTTCTCCGGGGCCCCGCACGCGCCGCTGCAACAAGACCGGAAACGCGACGGCAGGCAGCGCGCACAGCGCCGTGCGGGCGTCGTCCGGTGAGCTCACGAACTGCACGCCGAAGCGCCGTCCGCTGCTGACCGAGCGATGCGGCTTGAGGACCGCAGGGAAAAAACCGCGTTCGGGCAGCGCGGCACCGGGTGTCTCCACCGCGACCGTCTCTGGAACCGCGAGGCCCGCCTCCCGGGCGTACTCAAGCACCGCGGCCTTGTCCGATGCCTTGCGATACGTCGCGAGGTCAGGGAAAGGCAGCGCCACAGAGGACGCGAAGTGCCCGCGGCCGGCGAGGATCGCCTCGACCGAGGCGTCGGTGACCGGCAGCAGCACGCGCACACCCAACTCTTGCACGAGCGCGGCAACCTCGACGGCGTAACCACTGGGATCGGCGAGCGGATCCGTCGCCAGGCGCACGCGGCGCACGTGCCGCGAGACACCCGCCAGGGAAAGCCGGCGGCCTCCCCCAGCCGCAACGCCAACCTCGAAACCGGCCCGAACCAGGGAGCGGGCGGCGGCGAGGGCGGCGCGCTCATTTCCGTCCGTGATTAGCGCGTCCATGACCGTCCCAGAATTCGCTTGAGAGAACTGTGCCGCGGGACCGCGCCGCGTTTTCCCCCCCTCATGTGGCGTCGACGCAACGCCTGTCGTCCCCGAAGCGGGGAGCCAGACACAGATCGGGTGGCGCCACTCTTGCGCTCGGGTGCGATACCCATGTGCGGCATCGCCGGCATCGTCTATCAGGATCGGGAGCGCCCCGTCCCGGCGGATCTCGTCCGCCGAATGTGCACCGCCCTCCGCCACCGCGGCCCGGATGACGAGGGCCTCCACGTGCGCGGCGCTGTCGGTCTGGGGATGCGACGCCTCAGCATCATCGACTTGAGCGGCGGGCAACAGCCGATCGTCAACGAAGACGGTTCCAAGGTGATCGTCTTCAACGGCGAGATCTACAATTACGGCGAGCTCCGCCGCGGCCTCGTGACCCGCGGACACACATTTCGCTCGTCGGGCGACACGGAGACCATCCTGCACCTCTATGAGGAGCGAGGCGAGGACTGCGTCGCGTCGCTGCGTGGGATGTTCGCCTGCGCCATCTGGGACGAGACCACCGGCTCGCTCTTCCTGGCGCGCGATCGCTTCGGCATCAAGCCGCTGTACGTCGTCAGCGGACCCTGGGGTATCGCCTTCGCCTCCGAGCTCAAGGCGTTGCATGCGGCTGGTCTGACGGCGCGCGAGCTCGATTGGGAGGCCCTCGACAGCTTTTTCCAGCTCGGCTACCTCCCCGCGCCGCGGACGCCGTTTCTGGACGTCCGGAAGCTCGAGCCCGGCCACACCTTGGTGTGGCGCCGCGACGGTGGATCGCGCACGCGGCGCTACTGGCAATTCCCGTTGGATGATCGGCACGGTTGGTCGCCGGAGCAGCCGGAGCGGCAGGTGCGTGATTGGCTCGACGAATCGGTCGCGGCGCATCTCGTGAGCGATGTCCCCGTCGCCGCGTTCCTAAGCGGCGGCCTCGACTCATCGGCGGTCGTCGCGAGCATGGCGCTGACCGGCAACGTGCCGCACGCGTTTACCGCGCGCTACTCGGGCTCGGGCGCAGCAGCCACGGATGAAACGGAGCTCGCCCGGGCGCTGGCGGCGCGACACGGTGCGGAGCTCACCGTGGTCGACATCCGCCCCGACCTCCAGGACATCTTCGAGCCGATCGTCCGCGCTCTCGATGAGCCGCACGCCGACGACTCCGCGATCCCCACCTGGCTGTTGTCCCAGGCAGTGGGTAGCCGCTACAAGGTGGCGCTCACCGGCATCGGGGGGGACGAGCTGTTCGCCGGGTACCGGCGGCACATCGGCCTGCTCGCGACCGAGTACTACGCCAAGCTGCCGGCTCGGCTCCGGCAGATGGTGGGCGCGCTCAGCGGCTGGATCCCCGAGCCGAGTGACGGGGCGCTCGGCGTCGACCGGCTGAAGCGGTTCTTGCACACCGGCAACGGCAGAATTCCCGACCGCTTCTTGAGTCTGATGAGCCGGTTGTCCAGCGAAGAACGGCTCGCGCTGTATGCGCCGAATCTCCGGACGCAGATCTCCGGGAATGCCGCGACTGCCAGGTTCCGCGATGTGTTCGACGGGGAGGGAGGAGGCCAGGCGTCAGGGCTGGCGGCCGGGCTCTACCTGGATTACGCGACGTTCTTGCCCGATGACATTCTGGCACTCAGCGATCGGCTTTCGATGGCGCATTCACTGGAGATCCGCGTGCCGTTCGTCGATCACGTCCTGGTCGAGGCCGCATTCCCGATTCCGCAACACGTGAAGATCGGCCCTCCCCCACTCTGGCAGAACAAGCGGCTCCTGCGGCGCGCGCTGCGCCCGCGCCTGCCCGCGGCGCATTTCCGGGCACCCAAGCGCGGCTTCGTGGGACCAACGGCATCGTGGATGCGCAATGAGCTGCGCACGTTGTTGATCGACGAGCTCTCGTCGTCGCGGCAGCGCCGGCTCGGCTACTTCGATGCAGCCGCCGTGGAGAACGTCCTCGAGCAGCACCTCACCGGCCAGCAGAATCAGGAGCGGATTCTGTTGGCGCTACTCTGCTTCTCGACCTGGCACCGCCTCTTTGTCGAAAGCGCGCCGGCTCAAAGCGGCAGCGCGCTGGTATCCCAGAGCCCCAAACACTTGTCGGCGTGGTAGCCGTCCGCCCAATCCCACTCCTCGTTGATCAACTCGAGGGGCGTCGGGAGTTGGAACGGCGGTGCTTGCAGATTGATGGCTCGCCAATCGCCGGTGACGATGTCGGGGTTGGTCGCACGAGCCGTATAGGTCGTCGCGAGCACGTAGCGGGCGCCGCTGCGGCGAACATTTCGTAGCGCCGCGAGCGCGTCGGCGTTCGAGAGATGGATCAGGCAATCCCGACAGAGCACCAGATCGGCGAACGGCAGCGGATCACGCACGACATCGCAGTGCACGAAGCTGCGGCTCGGACCGCCGTACGTCGTCTGATTGTGCGCGACGATCTCCGCGACGATGTCTGCCCCGATATACGCCCGCCCACAAAAGTCGATTTCGCGCATCCAATGGCAGTCCCCGCACGGGATGTCGAGCAGGGTCTGCACGCCGTACCGTGCCACAAGGGCCGGCAGCACCTGCCGCGCTATGCGCGTTTCGCGCAGCGTCGAACCGCAGCCGGATACCGATTCCGCGCTCCCCCACCCGTTGGTCGCGTAAATGCGCGTAAACACCGACTCGCGCCCACGCAGCCGGCGCGGGACACTTCGTAGCAGGCGGGCCGCTCCCCGCATCAAGTCCAGGACCATAGTGGTTGTACGGCGTCGCAACATGCGGGCCGTCCCTTCCGACACATCTATGGCGGTGACGCAACAGGTGGCGCGAAGACCGCCATACCTGAGCGTGGCGTTGGTCTTGCAGTGCCAGGTCGCTGATGGCCACTCCCCAATCCCGACCGCTTCGAATCGCGTTCATCGGCGCCGGCCATATGGCCGGCCGACATCTCCAGGCGGTGCGACGCGTCCCGACGCCGCATCAGGTGGTCGGCGTTTGTGACCTCCAGTCCGACGCAGCACTCGCGCTCGCAGGGCGTGCGGGGACGAAGGCGTATACCTCCGTCTCCGAGATGGTGAAGGAAGCGCGACCGGACATCGTCCACGTCTGTACGCAGCCGGCAACGCACTTCGACCTCGCCCGGCAGGCGCTGCTCTCTGGGGCACACGTGTACATCGAGAAGCCCTTCGCCGAAACGCGGGCGGACGCCGAGGCGCTGTTCGCACTGGCCGGCGACCGCGGGCTCCTGCTCTGTGCCGGACATCAACTGCTTCGCGATCCGGCGTTCCGCCAGCTCCTGGACAGCGCTGCCGCGCTGCAGCCCGTAGTGCGCGTGGACAGCGATTTCGCATTCCGGCCGCCGAAACTGCATCCGTACCGATCGGCCCCTGCCGCGCTCGCCGAGCAGCTCCTCGATGTGCTTCCCCATCCGCTCTACACGCTGGTGGCCGCGATCGAGCACCTCGTTCCGAACGAGGCACCGCACCTGGCTCACGTAACCGCAACGCCGACTGACCTGCACGCCGTGGTGCGGGCGGGCGCAGTTACGGGTCGTCTCTGCATCAGCCTTCGTGCCCGGCCGGTTGCTTCTACGCTCACGGTGACCGGCGCACGCGGCACGCTCACGACCGATTTCGTGCGCGGCACCGTGCTGGGGGCGGGGAACGAAGGCACGAGCCCCCTGGAGAAAATCGCGAACCCCTTCGTCGAAGCGCGCCAGCTCGCGTGGCGCAGCGCGGTGGGTCTCTCTCGTCGTCTGGTCGGTGGCGTCGACTATCCGGGGCTCGCGGAGCTGCTCGGCGATTTCTACGCCGCGGTCGCCGCGCGTGATCGCTCCCCGATCGAGGTCGAACACCTGAAACGTGTTACCGACATCTACGAGCAGCTCGCGGCGCAGGTCCGGAGTGCCGTACAACCCGCGAAGCAGAGCCGTGCGCCCGCCGTCCCCGCGAAGCCGGGAGCTCCCGTCGCCGTGGTTACGGGCGCCGCCGGGTTCCTCGGACGCTCCATCACCCGCGAGCTTGCGCGTCGTGGTTTTCGGGTGCGCGGAACATCCCGGTCACAGCCGCCGGATGATCCGCACGTGAGCGAGTGGGTGCGCGCGGACCTCGCCACGGAAATCCCCTCGGAGCTCTTTGCCGGCGCCACGGTCGTGGTCCATGCCGCGGCCGCGACGGCCGGAGGATTCGACGCCCATGGACGCGACAGCGTAGATGCGACTCGCCAGGTGCTGCGCGGCATGAGCGCCGCCGGCTTACGCCGACTGGTGTACGTGAGCAGCCTCTCCGTGCTGCAGCCGCCACGATCCGCCCGGGAGCGGCAGGACGAGAACACCCCGCTCGCGGTGAGTGCGGAACGGCTCGGCCCGTACACCTGGGGCAAGTGCGCCGCCGAGGAGCTGGTTGCCGCTGCGCACGCGCGCCACGAAATGTTGGTCAAGATCGTCCGGCCGGCAGCCCTGTTCGACTGGGACGACATCGACGTTCCCGGACTCGTGGGAAAACGCCTGTTCGGGCGCTGGCATTTGGGGTTCGGCAGGCCCGGGTTGCCGTTCGCCGCATGTGAGGTCGGTACGGCGGCCACCGCGATTGCCTGGATCGCCGAGCACTTTGCCGACGCACCGCCGGTCGTCAACCTCATCGACCCGTCCTTCGGCACCCGCGCACGACTCCTCGAGCGGTTCCGTGAGCGGGGCTGGCGCGGGCGCTTCGTCTGGGTGCCGATTCGGTTCCTGGCAGGTGCCGTCGTGATGCTGAGTCGCGCCATGGCGCTCGCGCGTCGGGGACCTTCGCCGCGCGTAGCGGTGTGGTCCGTCCTCCGGCCGCGCCGCTACGACTCGACTCTTGCTGCGCGCGTATTTGCGGCAGCGCAAGAGGACCGCACCGCGCAGACCACCGAGCCGTCGGAGGGACCGCCAATCACTCCAGCGGTCAGCCAGGTCTATGGCTGAGTCGGTCGCGGCACCCCCGTCGTCGCCCCCGGCTTCGTCGCCGCCGGCACCCGGCGGCCGCCGCCGGTCGCATGTCCCGACTGCGCCAGACGCTCTGGCGCCGGTCCGCCGCCCCGCGGGCTGGGACCTTCTGCTCGTGTGCTTGGCGGTCTACATCGCAGCGGGCGTCGGGCGGGTACACGAGCTGTTTCCGGTCCTCAGACCGCTCAAGCCGGCACTGCTGTCCACCGTCCTCGCAATCGGACTGCTGTTGCTGCAGCAGACTGCGCGGCGACGGATCACGCTGCTCCGCTCGCGCACCACGACCTGCCTGCTCGCGCTCCTGCTGTGGGGGGCACTCTCCATTCCTTTTGCATTGACGGGAGGGGTTGCCTTTGACTACTGGATGGACTTCGCTCGCGCGGTCGTGATGTACGTCGTGATCGCCGCGAGCGTGCGCAGTACCCGGGATGTCGAGCGACTCGCGCTGGTCTACTTCGGCATCACCGTCGTGTACACCTTGATCATTCTGTCACGTTTTCAGCTGGGACCCGACAACTGGCGTCTCGGCCGGCTGTATTACTACGACGCAAACGATCTCGCCACGTTGATCGCGACGGCCATGCCGCTCGGGCTGTACTTCGCCCTCACGTACCGGCGGTTGGTGCTCAGGCTGCTCGCCCTCATTGGGCTGCTGGTACTCGTGGTGACGCTGATTCGCTCGGGGTCGCGCGGCGGTTTCCTCGCCTTCCTCGCCGTCGGCGCGTTCATCCTCGTCGGCTTCACCACCGTGCCGGCCCGAGCCAGGATCGCGGGGCTCGTCGTGATCCTCGCCGTGCTCAGCGCAACTGCGAGCGACAAGTACTGGACGCAGATGCAGACCATCATCCATCCGCACGAAGACTACAACATGACAGACGAGACGGGTCGCGTGAAAATCTGGGAACGCGGCATCGGGTATATGCTCGGTCGTCCGGCCTTCGGCGTCGGGATGGGCAATTTCCAAACGGCGGAGGGCACGCTCTCCCCCTTTGCCCGGCGTGGGGAAACCGGTCGCGGGGTGCGGTGGGGCGCCGCCCACAATACGTTCGTGCAGATCGGGGCTGAGCTGGGAGTCCCCGGCTTCCTGTTCTTCATCGGGTTGATTGGCAGCCTGTTCACCGCGCTGCACCGCCTGACGCGCCGTCCAGCGCGAACCGGTCCGGCAGGCAAGGATCGGCCGCGGCTTGCGCAGAGCCTCATGGCAGCGCTCGTCGGGTTTGTGGTGGGAAGCTTTTTCCTGTCGCTGGCATATGCCGACATACTGTACACCCTCGCCGCGCTCGTGGTGGGACTCGCCAAAGTCGCGCGCATCGAGAACGCACCGGCCGCTCAGGCCACCCCGCGATGATCGCGCTGTCGCTCGGCCTCGGACTCCTTGCGGCCATATTGGTTCTGCCGACGCTGTCAGATCTGCTGAGTCTCATCCGCGTGCTGGCACGCAGATCCACTCCGCACACGCCGCGAGCCGGCGCGGCACCACGGATCTTATTTCTCGTGCCCGCGCATGATGAGGAGTTACTGCTGCCGGCGTGCCTCCAGTCGCTGCGGCGGTTGCGCTATCCTTCCGAGCGCCGGGATATCGTCGTGGTCGCTGACAACTGCCGTGATCGCACCGCCGAGATTGCCTGTGGCGCCGGAGTTCGTTGTCTGGAGCGAAATGTTCCGGCCGATCCCGGGAAACCACGCGCGATTGCGTGGGCGCTCGCGCAGCTGCCCGTGGCCGAGTACGACGGTGTAGTCATCGTGGACGCCGACACGGAAGTCGAGCCGGGCTTCGCGGCGTCTCTCGCCACCGCGGCGCCCATCGCCCACAAAGTCCTGCAGCCCTACAACGGCGTCAGCAATGAGACGGAGAATGCGTTGACACGGATGGCCGCCGTGTTGTCCGCGGCCAACCACGGCCTGGCGTACGTCCTGAAGACGCGGGCCGGGCTCAACGTGCCGTTGAGTGTCGGCATGTGCATCGGGACGCAGGTGCTGACGACGCACGGTTGGACAGTCCATACCGTGTGCGAGGATTGGGAGCTCTACGCGCTGCTTACGGCCCGCGGCGTCTCGATCGAAGAGATTCCCGCTGCGCGGATCCGCGCTCAGGAGGCCGCGACGCTGCGCGCGAGCAGTACCCAGCGGCGTCGTTGGACCGCCGGGAAGCTGGTCGTGCTTGCCGAACACGCGTGGCCGATCGTGCGGTCCCCGCACGCCGCACTCGCCCAGAAACTCGATGCGTTAGCTGAGTTGACTGCGCCGGGACCCGTTCTGCATCTCGGTCTCGTGGGGCTCGCCGCAACGGTTGCCCTGCTCCTGCATCCGCCTGCGTTTGCGTGGCTCGCGGCATTGCTCCTTGCCACGCTCGTTCGCCCAGCCACCTACACCCTCGCGGCACTCGCACGGGATCCGGCGCCAGTCCCCGCAATCCGCGCGTTCGCATTCCTCCCGCTCTACGCCATCTGGCGGATCGGCGCAGCCGTCAGCGCCTTCGGAACCATGAGGAACGCAACGTGGATTCGTACCGCACGGGCGATTCGTCCCGAGCAACGCGAGCAATGAGTCACAACGGTCGGCACAGAATCTGCCGCACGAGCCTCGGGGCCACTGGCCTCACTGCCACCACTTCACACGCGGGGGATCTATGGTAGTACGAGCGCTACGTTGTTGCGGCGCCGCAGGGACACTCGCGCTGGCGGCCATGCTGTTTGGTTGCCAACCAACTCCCTCCGGACCTGCCGATCCTCAACCGAGCATCGGTGAGCCTTTCGTTCAATACCAGGCCACCGATCTCGGCACACTGGGCGGAACATCCGCGACCGCCACGGACATCAACACGCGCGACCAGGTCGTTGGGGCGAGCACGACCGCCGATGGCGTGAACCACGCGTTCCTGTGGCAGTCAGGAGTTATGACTGACCTCGGCACACTCGACGGTGGCTCAAGCGAAGCAACAGAAATAAACGAGAACGGCCAGGTCGTCGGTCGGAGTGTCGATGCTGCAGGTGTGAGCCATGCGTTTCTTTGGAGCGAGGGCGGTATGCAGGACCTCGGTCCCTCAGGTCGATTCACGATGGTCCGGATCAATGCGCGTGGCCAAGTCGCATGGACTTCTTGGACAACCGGCGAACCCCGGCGTGCGTTTGTGTCGACCGACGGGGTGACGCAGGAGCTCGGTGCTCTGGGTGACACAGGGTACGCCGAAGTGCGCGCCCTCAATGATCTCGGCCAGGTCGTCGGCGAATCGAATGGCCGTCCCTTCCTGTGGGAGAATGGTGTCATGCGCGAGCTCCCGGGACTTGGGGGCGGCGGCTGGGCCTCAGACATCAATGATCGGGGACAAGTTGCTGGCGCATCGTACGAGCCCGTGCCAGGAGACCCTTACGGGTCCATCTTGCATGCCGTTCTCTGGGATGGCGATCAAACAATCCAGCTCGGCAAACTTCCCGAGGATACTCACAGCGCGGGCAGCCTCATAAACCAAGCGGGGATGGTCATCGCTCACAGCTATCCCTTCTCGTGGAGTTATCCGCGCGACTACCTGTGGACGGCAGGCGTCATCACACGACTCACGCCACTCAACTGGAAGTACGCTGCCAATGGCCTGAACGACCTCGGCGTCGTCGCCGGAACCCAGGATTCAACGTTCTCTTCGACGCGAGCAGTGGTTTGGGAAGGTGGCGAGCGTTCCCGGCTGCCATTGCTGAACGGCGCGACAAACTTCGCCAGTGCAATTAACAACGCTGGAACGATAGTCGGCGGAGAGAGAACCACGACTTCAGAGACGCGTGCCGTGCTGTGGCGCAAGTCCGTTTCCGTGCTTACCACCGCACGCTAAGTGTGACAAGACGAAGGTCGGCTGGTGCAGAACATCGCGCCAGCCGACCTTCGACACACACGTTCTATACCGGATTATTACCGGACGCTGATGTGGATGTGGTCGAAGCGCATGTAGTCGAACTGCTGCTTCGAGTCCCCGACCCCACCCCAGATCCCGCTGATCGCTACCGCATCGATCGGCGCATTGCGCGTCACGACGTCGGCGCGATCGATCGCCAACACGCCGTCCACCCACACGCGCACGATCCCCGGTTGTCCCTGCTTCTGATACACCTCGACCTGGTGCCACACGCCGCGCGTGAAATTCACCGGCGCCCCGTTCTCGTGAAATCCGCCCGGCGTGAAGCCACTCTGGTTCACCACGTACAGGCTGAGCGGCGCGCTTCCCGACCCGAACATCTCATACCACATCGCGGAGAACCCACCGCTCCCACCGTCAGACAGGAAGATCATCTTGTTGATCGCCGAGAGGTGGCCCTGCCACTGCGGGTTCACCTGCACGTAGTAGCCCACGTAGATCTCCGAGCGCCGCTGCGCCGTGGGGATGTCATAGCGCGCTTCGGTCCCGCCCCCGCCGACGTGGCCGGGGAGGTAGCCGATCTGGAGCGCCCTGCTCTCGCCCAGCAGTGAGCCGGCGATATTCTCGACCGTGATCGGTTTGTCCGCCGAGATGTCGTACAGCGCCCAGTTGCCGAGCAGCCCCGACTCCCAGCCATTGTCCTCGATGACGCTGAACCCTGCCGGCTCATGCGCCCACGTCCCCGACGGGGGTGGCGGGGGTGGCGGGGGCGGCGGCGGCGGCGGAGGCGGCGGCGGGGGCGGTTGCAGCGGAGTGCTGGACGTCGTCGTCGCGCTGACGACGTTCGACAACGCACCGAACACCGCGTCAACGTTGAGCGTCCCGCGGAAGGCCACCAACTCCAACTGGTAGCCCGTCCCGGCGGCGAGCCCCAACACCGTACACGTCCTGCGTGCACCGATAGTGGTGCCGGCCAGCGGCACTTGGCACGTGCCACGCGCGACCACCGTCGCGCTGCCCCACGTCAACGGCCCAGGAGCATAGCGGACGTCATACTTCGCCGGCTGCCCAGCCCCGTCGTTTACCTCAGTAAAGGAAAGGGTCACGGCACTATCGGTCGCTGTCGTCACCGCGAGATCTGCCACCGTGCCCGGATTCCCGCTCGGCGCGGTCACCGCAGCAGCCGCCGTTCCGCTTTTCGTCTCGCTCGTCGCCGTGATCGTCGCCGAACCCGCCGCCACCGCTGCGATGAGCCCGCTGCCATTCACCGTGGCGACAGCGCCATTATTACTCAACCACGTAATAGTGCGGCCCGTCAGCGTGTTGCCGTTGGCGTCTTTCAGGGTCGCCGCCAACTGCTGAGTCGCCCCGACGGTGAGACTCGCGCTCACCGGGCTGAGCGTCACCGTGGCGACGGGCGCGACCTGCCCGATCGTCGTCGTACCCTTGACCACGTTCGAAAGCGCGCCGAATACCGCGTTGACGTTGAGCGTCCCTCGGAACGCGACAACCTCGAATCCATATGCAGCGCCACGTGACAAGCCGAGCACGGTGCACGTACGATTCGCCCCGATTGCCGTTCCGGCCATCGGAACTTTGCAGGTGCCGCGAGCGACCGGTGTCGCCGAGGACCAAGCGAACGTCCCGGTCTTCCAGCGGACGTCGTAGCTCGCGGGTTTGCCGGTGCCGTCATTCACTTCAGTGAATGTCAGCACGACCGACGTGTCGGTGACCGCGCTGACTGCCAGGTTTGTGACCGTATCCGGGTTCGTGACCTGCAACACGCTGACCGCCGCGGTGCCGTTCACATTTTCACTCGTCGCCCTGATCGTCACGGAACCGGCGGCGACAGCCGTCACGAGCCCTCCGGCGCTCACCGTGGCGATCACCGGCGCGCTCGAAGTCCACGAGACCGTGCGCCCAGCCAGCGTGTTTCCAGCCGCGTCCTTGAGCATGACGACAAGCGGCATGGTATTGCCGACGTAGACGCTGGCGCTGGCGGGACTGACCGTCACGGACGCAACGGGAGCGGCCGGCTTCGGCATTGTCGTGCCACTCGCGACGTTAGAGGGCCCGCCGAACACGGCGTCGACGTTCAGAGTCCCTCGGAATGCGACAAGCTCGAATTGGTAGGCGGTCGCAGCCGCGAGCCCAGGCACCGTGCATGTACGCCGGGCGCCGATGACGGTGCCAGCCATCGGTACCTGGCAGGTGCCCCGCGCCACAGCCGCTGCGGAACCCCAGACCAGCGGGGCGATCGCGAACCGCACGTCATACTTGGCTGGTTGCGCTGTCCCGTCGTTGACATCCGTGAACGTCAGCGTGACCGAGGTGTCGGTGACGCCCGAGATCGCGAGATCACCGACGGTCCCCGGATTGGCGGGGGCCCGAGCCGTCACAGTGAGGCTCGCGCTGCCCGTAACGCTGCCGCTCGTCGCGCTGAGCGTGGCCGAGCCCGCCGCGACAGCGGTGGCGAGCCCGTTGTTATCAACGGTTGCCACCGCCGGGTTGCTCGAGGTCCAGGTGACTTGCGGCCCAGTCAGAACATTGCCAACCGAGTCCTTGAGCGTCGCGCGGAATTGAGCCGTGCCGCCGGTGGTCACGCTCGTCGAGCCCGGGCTGACCGCGATGGAGGCGACGGCGGCGCTGGGAGGACTCGACAACGGGCCGGTTGCAACCGTGAGGTTATCGACCCACATGGATTGATCCACCGGCGAGCCGTCGCCGATGTAAGGCGCAATCAAGAACTGGTGGAACTGGATCGTCGGCCGCGCGCCCGTGCGAAACAGGACGTCATGCCGATCGATCACCGGCGCCCCGTTGAACCAGTACTGCATCACGCCATCGGCCACGCCTAACCCGCCGACGACTGAGTTCATCTGGAAGTAGGCTTCGACGTGGTTCCAGTCGCCCTTATAGCCGGGTCCCGCCGTCGGCTGAAACGCGACCTGAGGCGCGGAGAGCTGCTTGTCGTTATACCACGGCGGCATGTTGAAGCACTCCGACGCGATGTTGAGCTCGACCATGCCGTTGCATCCACCCGTCGACCGGTTTTCCGTCACCCCTACCAGATTCCTCGGCGGTGTCCCAAAGCTGGTGTTGATCGCCTTGTTGTCCTGCAAGGCAAAGCGCGGGATGCCGCCGTTCTGGTAATTGTGCTCGATGTACAACGTGAGCCAGTTGTTCGACGGGCCGTCCCAGTCACCGTCTTGATCGCTCAAGATCAGGAATTCATGCGGGTGATACGGGAGCCCTGAACCGATCCAGTTGCTGCTGTACTTCACCCAGTAGCTGACGTAGAGCGTCGGCGTCGGGGTGAACAGATGCCGTGCGGCGCCACCTGAGGTCGGCGTCGTCGCGCCCGCGAGGAAGTGAAACTCGGCCGCCCGCGTGCTCCCCGGCAGGTGCTGCGCGGTGGTCGTCCCCATGGCGGTGTTGTCGTACCAACCCCGCCCCCCAAATGCGGCGTCTTCGAAAAGTTCTTGAAAGAGGAGAGTTCCTGGATTGCCGGCAATGTTCGCCAAGCTTGGCTTGGTAGGTCCGCTGATCGCATGTTCTCCCGGTGCGCACGCCGACACGAGCGCGGCAGCCACCAGGCCCACTACCATCCTGTCCCTGATCAGTGCCAGACGCATCGACAGCTTGTGCATGAACGTCATTCACGCCTCCTTGTTGAGTGATAGAACACTTCCTTCTGATTCATGGGCGGCCGACAGCCCCCCGCTTGTGACAGCGGTTCTTACGGACGATGTGCTACCCCTACCGGACTAGGGAGACGAAGGCTTTCCGGTTGCTATGGTAAGGTCATCGACCCACATGTACTGATCTGCCGGCGAGCCATCACCGATATAGGGCGCAATCATGAACTGATGGAACTGAATCGTCGGCCGTGCGCCCGTGCGGAATAGGATGTCATGCCGATCGATCACCAACGTTCCGTTGAACCAGTACTGCATCACACCATTCGCCACGCCGACGCCGCCCACGACCGAGTTCATCTGGAAGTAGGCTTCGACGTGGTTCCAGTCACCCTTGTACCCGCCGCCCGGCGTGGGCTGGAACCAGACCTGCGGCGCCGAGAGCTGCTTGTCGTTATACCAGGGCGGCGCGTTGAAGCATTCTGACGCGATGTTGACCTCCGCAATGCCGTTGCAGCCGCCGGTCGATCGGTTCTCGGTAACGCTGACGAGGTTGATCGGCGGTGTGCCGAAGCTCGTGTTGATCGCCTTGTTGTCCTGCAACGCGAGGCGCGGGATGCCGCCGTTCTGGTAATTGTGCTCGACGTACAACGTCAGCCAGTTGTTCGACGGGCCGTCCCAGTCGCCGTCCTGATCGCTCAGCACGTAAACCTCGTGGGGATGATATGGCCGTCCTGAGCCCACCCAGTTGCTGCTGTACTTCACCCAGTAACTGACGTAGAGCGTCGGCGTCGCGGTGAACAAGTGGCGCAGCGCTCCTCCGGCCACTGGCACCATCGCGCCGAGGGGGAAGTGCATTTCCAGGGCGCGCGTGCTGCCCGGCGTGTGTTGCGCAGTCGTCAGAACCGGAACCGTGTTGTCGTACCAGCCGCGCGCCGCGAGCGCCGCGTCCTCAAACCCCTCCTGAATCAGCACACCAGGGGGCGGCGGCGGCGGCGGCGGCGGCGGCGGCGGCGGCGGCGGTGGCGGCGGTGGCGG
>Ga0193723_1000332_pt1 | contig 18250 bp, 18 predicted proteins | sample H2m2metaG_FD_143042 | JGI IMG/M metagenome (GOLD analysis project Ga0193723, IMG submission 143042) | Soil microbial communities from a riparian zone of the East river system, Colorado, United States - H2m2 | ecosystem: Environmental > Terrestrial > Soil > Riparian zone | place: USA: East River...
AGATTGCGGGTATAGCGCTGGAGCGCCTGGTACTGATTCTCCGGATTCTGATCCGTCACGCGGTGCGATCCACGCACGTTCTCCAGCGCTTCGAGCAAGGCGTCGTGCGTCGCCCCGACACCGGTGAGAAGATTCCGGCTTTCGGTGCCCTTCACGTCCGAGAGCGCGAGCAGGAAGTGCTCGGTCGAGACGAACTCGTCACCGAGCTTTTTTGCATCTGCCTCGGCCTTGTCGAAAACCTGGTTCAGCTCACGCGAGAGAGTGGGCTGGGCGTTGGATTGCTTCGGATACCGCGCCATCTCGCGGCCGACGGTCTCGCGCAGCTGCGTCACGCCGACGCCGAGCTTCTGCAGGATGGGAACGACTATCCCCTCGTCCTGCGTCAGGAGCGCCAGGAGGAGGTGGAGATCGTAGACGAGTGGATTCCCCGCCCTGCGCGCGAGATCGACTGCTTCGTTGAATGCTTCGGTCGCTTTGACCGTGAGGCGGTCGGGGTTTATCATGTTTGACTTGAGTGAGCGCTGAATCAGCTAAAGGTGCAACGGGGGTGCCGCATAAAGCCCGCCAACCCGCCCCCCTTACCACGCGAGGCGTTATGGGGAATGCAAGTGTCGAGTGGACCGTTTTGAGTTGTTAGTTGGTCAGTGGTTATGAGTGGTTGACGGCGCCACTGTTAACCACTGATAACCGACGACTAACCAACTTACAACTCAGTACTTGCATCCCCCCAGCCGAACCCAGGACTCTGATGATCGAAAAGAGAGACGCGCCCCGGCACTGCCAGGACGCGTCTCCAATACGTTAGACAACTACTTTCTGACGATCATTTTCTTGACGAGGGGCTTACCATCCACCTCTAATCGAAAGAGGTAAATGCCCGAAGCTACGTCCTCTCCGGTTTGCGAATACTTTCCGTCCCAATAAGCCACGTACGTGTTGCAGGTCAAAAGCAGGTTTTCCAGCGACTCGCCACCAGCAGCGTTACCAGCACCGCCCTGCAGAACCGGCACAGCGACCAGCTGGGCCAGAAGGTTGTAAATCCGCAGGCTTACGCGGTGTTGACGTCCGGAATCCGTACATCCCTGTGCGTCGCCAATGACGAACGGAATCCGTGTGTCCTGATTGACCGGGTTGGGATAGTTCTGTCCCAGTTGTAACCCGGCGCCTTGTCCTCCGCCGGTTGGGGTAAAGGCACCCTGGGCCGCCGAACGACTTGGCATGAACGCGCCGAGCACGAGCACTACGAACAGCGCCCGCCACAGGTGCTTCATGTTGTCTCCAAATGCTGACGAAAGAGGGTCTCTAGACTCTGGCTCCTACGAAGGTGGACATGTGTTCTTGGGGCGAACTTACGGATGAACTCGGAAACTGTCAAGCAAAACGACGGGTGTTTGCCGCAATGTCCTGCCGTCGCCCCGCCTTTCCGTGATACCGCTTCGATCGCAAAACTCGAGAAACGGGATCAGAAATTTTCTCGAGAATCCGAGGATATCTCTAAGCTGGGCCGGGACATACACATTCCCCGGGACCAGCGCCTCCCTGAGTCGGGCGATCATCGCTTCGAGTGCACTTCGGTCGTAATAGCGATCCGTCTCCACCTGGACGATTCGCCCCTGCCGCTCCAGAAATCGAAGCAGAGCAGGAACCGAGCTACCGTAGCGTGACACCAGCTCGCTCACGCTCGGCGGCTGCTGGTCCCCAGCGCAAATATCATGCGCCAGGTGATTACTCACTTCCACATCACGGTCGCTCGGTGAAGGCGCCCATCCTGTTCTACTCACAAGTGGCCCGCGAGTTTCTATTTCGCCCGAATTCTCCATTTCGCGGATCGAGATGTCGACCAGCTCGTCGTTGGCGCGCAGCCCTTCCCGGAGCGTTCGACCGGGAACGCCCGGGGCCAGAGGGGCCCTGATCTCGTATTCTGCTACGATTCTTCGCACGCTTGCCATTACTTGTTCGACAGCCACCGGCGCGAAAAGGTTGTGCGCGCCGGCGTACGCCCCTGTCTGATCGATGAGGTTATTCACCTCTGCCGGAGTACAGCCAACACGGATGGGAACGTCCCTTATTGCAACGCCCCGCAATCCCTCAGAGGCGAGAACGAATGAGAATCGAGCGCTAGCGCTGCGAGCGAGCGATTCGATTTCGTGTGGGTCGTGATGCAAGGCGCGGCGACGGGCGTAGGGATCCACCACGACTCCGCCCCCAATAGTTCGGAGCGGCGCCGGGAGTCTCAGCACGAAACGATCGCCGCCACGAAGCGTGACGGGCGAGTCGGTGACGACGCGAGCGAGGACGAGCTGGCGGGAATCCGGCGGGCTCGTCACCGATGCCAGCCGGCAGCCAGCCTCGGATGCGCCGGCGTGCAGTCGAAGCCGGGTGCGGGGCGAGACGGTGGTCGCGACGTCGGACTCGAGGCCTACCACCGCCTCGAACAGTGCGGTGGCGCTCCAGTGTTGATCAGTGACCACGACCGAGCCGCGTGGAACTTCCTCGACATCGATTCCCGCGAGCGCCACGGCTGCGCGACTGCCAGCGTCGGCGCGGTTGGACGGCTTCCCGTGCTGCTCGATTCTTCTGGCTCTCGACACGCGACCTGCGGGAAGAACCCGCACGCTCTCATCGGCGAGGAGGCTTCCGCTCCACACCGTGCCCGTCACGACGGTTCCGGTTCCCTTGACTGTGAAGGCGCGATCCACCGGCAGACGAAACACATCGTCCGCGGTCCGCGACCCGACCGTCGCGATCGCCTCGCCCAATACCCGGCGTAGGTCAGGCAATCCATCACCGGTCTTGCTCGAACAGGTCACGATCGTTGGGGGCGTGACGCCAGTCACGTCGAACAACGCGAGCACATCACTTCGTACGAGTTCCATCCATTCCGAGTTGACGAGATCGGACTTCGTGAGCGCCACGACCACCATCGGAATACCGAGCAGCCGCAGGATCAGGAGATGTTCGCGGGTCTGCGGCATCACTCCCGCGTCGGCTGCGATGACAAGCAATCCGAGATCGATTCCGCTCGCTCCGACGAGCATGCTGCGCACGAAATCCTCGTGACCAGGGACATCGATCATGCCCACTGTGCCAAGCCCGTCGAGCTGGAGCGGCGCGAATCCCAGATCGATGGTGATGCCGCGCCGCTTTTCCTCGGGCAGCCGGTCAGCATCGATTCCGGTCAACGCTTTAACGAGGGCGGTTTTTCCGTGATCGATGTGGCCGGCCGTACCTATGATCACGCGGCGCTCCAACGTTTGTGCTCCCACACCGCGAACGCGCGGAGCGGACGATCGTCGCTCAGATGGGCGCCGAGGAATTCGCGCAGCAGTCGTTGATGTGATCGGGCTTCTGCATCAGAGAGGTGCTCCGATTCATCTTCCTCCAGCCATTTGCGGATGGCAGCCCGGGCGCTCGCAGGAATCTTTCGCCCTCCGGGTGCGAGCTTGCTGCAGGCGGGACAGACGATGCCGCCGGAGGAATGGAGAAACGTGGCATCATCAGCATCGCGGAGCGGTGTGTGGCACATGGCGCAGCTGGCAAGCTCCGGCGTGAAGCCGAGCGCCGATACGATGCGCCAACACGCCGCCAGGCCATCCTCGATGGTGCGATCCGGCGCCGAGCGGGCAATGCGATCGAGAACATCCACGACCGTGTCGTACAGATGCGGATTCGCGTCCTCTCCAGCGAAGCGTAGCGCCAGCTCGGAGATCGTGGATGCGGCAGTGAAGCGGCCGATGTCTTCAGCCAGCTCGCTGCGCGTTCGTGAGATCTCGAATCCCGCGAGATTGTGCAGCTCGCGGTTGGGCTTCACGTAAAGCTGCGCTGATCCCTCCGCGAACAGATCGAGCGCAGACCCATAGCGTCCGCGGGATTTCCTCGCGCCCCTCGCCAATACCGACTGCACGCCCGCCTCCCGGGTGAGCAGTCGCATGATGCGCGAGCTCTCGAGGTAGTCGAAGGCATGCAGCACGATCGCTTCCGTGACGAGCAGCGCCATGCCGAGAATCTAACACCGGGTTAGGACGTCATCGCCCCGTCAATAGCGAGGCCGCGCGCACCCCGACGAGAATCGTGCGCCCGGGCGCGGCGAAGCCAAGAACGTCCTCGTAGCGCTTGTCGAACACATTCTCGACCCGGGCGTTGAGGGCGATGCCGCCTCGACGCAAACCGGTAAGCGGAAGCTCGCCGGAAAGATCCAGCTTGGTGTAAGACGGAAGTGTGACATGCGGGGATGGGAACTGCGCAAAATCCATATCCGGTCGCTTGCCCACGAAGCTGACCGAAGCACCAAAACTCGCACTGGCCGGCCGGCGGTATGAGACGACGACGGATCCGGAGTGGCTGGGACGCCGGATCAGGGCGTCGCCAACCTTGTTGCTTCCTTGATAAGCCGGATCGATCTCGGTGACGCGCGGATTTACGATCGTGTAGCTGGCACTTCCACGCCAGTTGCTCGCGGGTGAAAGCTCGAGCTCCGCTTCGTAGCCATTCGATGTCGCACCGGTGAGGTTGGCAAAACTGCCCTTGAAGGTCGGAGGTGCGCCGTTGACGTACTGAATGAGGTCGGAGAAATGCTGCGTGAAGTAATTCGCGCCGAGTCGGATTGCCTCGGAATGAAAGCTAGTCGTCACTCCCACCTCGGCGGATCGGCTTCTTTCGGGGCGGAGGGTGGGACTGCCCACGGTGTAGAGAGTGGGTCGCAGCTGGTTGAACGCGGGCGCGTTGAATGCCGTGCTGAGTGACGCTCGCAGTCGAATCGCCGGGATTACACCGGCGATGGCTCCAATGCGATAAGTCCCGAACCGATCGTAGTCGGAATTGTCGTCGACGCGACCGCTGAGAGTGTACGAGAATCGCTCTGTGACATTGCCAAGCAGCTCGGAGTAGTAGGCGATGTTGTGGCGGGACGCATCGAACGAATCCGTCTGGACCGTCGGGCCGCCAACGGCGCCAGAGCCGTTGGAGCTTTTTTCATGTTCCTGCTCAAATGTGGTCCCGACCGTAAGGGTGCCATCGGCGGGCAGGAAGAATGCGATTCTTCCCTCGGCGCTGCGACGATAGCCGCGCGATCGGGAAGCCGAGTGTTCCGGCGCGTCGCCGCCGAACGGAATCGCTATGTCTTCCGTCAGATCCGTCACGTCATTGCTTCCGGCAAGTAGACGCGCCTGGATATTCGAGGTCAGGTTTTTACCGCCGTCGAAGCCAACTGTGAGCCGGTGCTGGGTCCGATACGAATTGCTGTCCACCGGTTGTCCGGTAAAATCGGTCGGGTAGTGGAACTCCGCCGCGGTGTATCTTGCGGAAATTCTGGCGTCGCCAGCGGCACCTTCCGCCAGCGTCAGCGCAGAGCTCAACGTCCCGTTCCGGTACTCATTGTTGAACGGAAGAATTCCTTCGGTGGAGTGGTGCGCTGCCCCCAGTGAGAATCCACCGAGCGGAGTGGCCCCGGCTGCGTCGGCATCGATGTCGAGCGAATGGTAAGTCCCTCCGCGCAACCCAATGGAAGCGCGTGGGTCGCCTGAGCCTTTCCTTGTAAAGATTTGAACGATCCCCGACACGGCGTCGGCACCGTACAGCACGCTGGCCGGTCCCCTGACGATCTCGATGCGATCGATGTTGTCGGTCGTAAGGTGGCTGAAGTCGAAGTATCCTCCGGGCGCGTTCACGGGCACTCCGTCGATAAGCACCTTGGTGTAGCGGCTCTCTCCTCCACGCAGAAACAGAGACGTAACCGCGCCGTAAGAACCGCTCTGAACGAGAGCCGCACCTGGAACCTCGCGGAGGGCGTCCGTCACTCTCGTCACTCCTCGAGCACGAAGATCTTCCCCGATCAGGATCGTCACCGGCTGGGTCAGGCTGCTGGCGGGCTTCGGGACCTTTGAAGCGGAAATCACAACCGTACCCAGCTGCGCGGTATCGGTAGACTGTCCGCGCGCCGCGCGGCAAGGGACAGCGGCCACAGCGCCCGTGAGGGCTGCGAATACGAGCTTCCTGATCATGGCTTGTCTCGGGTAGAGGGAGTCGGAATCGATTGGTCGAGGAGATTGAGCGGACGTCTCAGCGGCACGAGCGCAGGCGCACCGATGGCAGGATCGCGGGTCACGACAACCGGCCAGCGGTATATCGCTTCGAGTTTTTCGGCCTTCATGACTTCAGCGGGAGAGCCGCTGCTCGCGATCTTCCCCTCGTCGAGGAGGACAATAGTGTCCGCGAAGCGCGCGACCAGATTCAACTGGTGGCTGACGAGGAGGACTGCCAGACCGGATCGAGCAAGCGAGGAGAGCAACTCGAAGATCGCCATCTCGTGTGCCACATCGAGAAAAGTCGTCGGCTCGTCGAGCACCAGTGCGGGCGTCTTCTGCGCCAGAGCGCGCGCAATGCGCACCCTTTGCCACTCCCCTCCAGAAAGTTCATCGGTGTTCCGCTCGGCCAGATCGTTCACGCCCGCCTGTCCGAGCGCGTCCTCGACTGCACGTGCGTCATCTTCGGCGGGCGCGCGCCACAAGCCGAGGTGCGGGTAGCGGCCCAGTGCGACGTATTCACGGACACGCGTGGGAAACGCGGCTTCTTCGCGCTGCGGAACAACGGCGACCAGTCTTGCCAGCTCGCCGTAAGAGAACGTCCTGACATCGCGGTCGTCGAGCGCGACTGCTCCGCGCACGATGTCCGCCCGCCGCAACAGTGCCCGGACGATCGAGCTCTTTCCGGAGCCGTTGGGGCCGGCCAGCGCTGTGAGCTGACCGCGCGGAACAGTGAAGCTCACACCATTCACGGCATTTCTGCGCGCTTGGGCGTACGAGACGACGAGATCGGTGATTCCGATCACGCGGTGCGTCTCAGCTGCACGAGAAAAAACGGCACGCCCAGCAGGGCCGTGATCGCTCCGAGCGGAAGCTCCGTTGGCGGTGCAACCGTTCGTGCGGCGAGGTCCGCGGCCACGACGAGTATCGCGCCTACAAGTGCCGCCGCGACGATGAGCGGCCTGTGAGCCCTAAGACCAAGGCGACGTGCGATGTGCGGCACCACGAGTCCAATGAAGCCGATCAGACCGGCCGCGGAGACGGTTGCCGCGGCCAGGAGCGCGGCCAGAAGAAACACGCGCCGGCCCGAGCGCTCGGAGTCGACGCCGAGCGACGCAGCCGCGTCCTCACCGAGTGAAAGAACGTCGATCTCGCGCGCCCAGTACACGAGAGCGCCACCGGCGAGCAAAATGCTTCCGGCCAACCACGCGACGCGTTCCCACGTCGCGTCGGCAGCCGAGCCCATCATCCACCAGAGAGCGCCACGCAACGTATTTGGTTCCGCCCTTGCCAGCGCAACCATGATCGCTGCGTTAGCGAACGCTCCGACGATCACGCCGGCGATGAGGAGCGTGCGCATGTCTCCGCGAGCACCACGACCGCCCACCCGGCTAACTGCGAGGGCAACGAAGACGGCGGAGATTCCTCCTGCGAATGCGGCGAGGGTGACGACCGCTTCGCCCGTCGCTCCAAGGGCGTAGGCGATTACCGCACCGACCGCGGCACCGCCCGACACGCCGAGGAGGTACGGTTCGGCGAGTGGGTTTCGCAGAGACCCCTGTAGCGCCGCTCCGCTCGCACCCAGACCAGCTCCGACCAGCGCGCCGAGAATTACACGCGGGAGTCGGAGATCTCTGACGATTGCGATGAACGTTGGATCACCGCGCCCGCGGAGCGCGTCAATCACGCCGATGAGGGGAACCGACACCGCGCCGCGCGCGACGGCTACCAACGCGATTCCAATTAGAACCGCGAACAGCGCAGGCCAGTACCACTCACGAAAGCGAGTCAGCGGAGCGCGCCTGGATGCAGAAGGTTTGCGAGCGACACCGCCGCTTCCCCCAGCCGCAGGGCCGGGCGCGCGACCAACACCGTATCCACGATCAGGACTTTGTTCTCGCGCGCGGCCCTGACGATCTTCCAGCGCGGATCGGCAGCGATCTTTCGCGCCCCGATCGGGCCCGCCAGAATGAAGTCGGGATTCCTGCGCGCGACATCCTCGAGGGAAATCGGCTTGGACGGGCCCGTGATGTCCGCTGCGTAGACGTTGGTCGCGCCTGCAATGTCGACGAGCTCGTTCATGAAGCTGCCCGCGCCGATTGTGATGAGCGGCGCGTCCCAGATGTGCCAGAAAACGGTTGGCCGAGGGAGGGCGGCGGCGGCGGCGCGAACGCGATCGAGCGTTCGATAGACAGAGTCCGTTACGGTCTTGGCGCGCGCCGAGTCACGCAGAATTGCACCCAGGAGCTCAGTGGTGCGGCGAAAATCAGAGATGTGATCGTTCCTGAGCGCCAGCGTGCTCACCCCCGCTGCGCGCAAGCGGTCAGCGGCCGGCCGGTTGTCCTGGCTCGCGTACAGGATCACGAGATCGGGACGCGTGCCGAGGACCGCCTCGACATTTGGCTGGAGTCCGTTGCCGAGACTCGGAATCTGCCTGGCCGCGACCGGCCAAAGATCGAAATCCGAGCGGCCAACCACGCGATCGCCGGCACCGAGCGCAAAGAGTATCTCGGTGGTAGCTGGGTTCAGTGAGACAATGCGGGTCGGGACCTGGCCGATCCGGACCGGATCTCCGAAGTCGTCGCTCACAGCCGCGACTTCCGCGCGGGGCTTCTCGCAGGCGGTGAGCGCGAGCGTACACGCGACGAAAAATCGAATTGAAAGGCGTCTCAAAATCAAAACGGACACTCCTCCCAGAGGAATGCCCGCAACGAGCACGCGTCGACGACGCCTGACCGCCACCAGCACCTCCCCCGAGGTTCTGCGAAAGTGGCGCGGACGAGAGTCGTCTCCTGGCTTCGGGCCGCGTTGACTCACCTTCCCGACCTGCTCCTCGAGGTCAGTGGCGTTACGAGTCTGCGTTAGTGCCCGTTACAGTGGCGGGGCCGCACCGGCGTCACACCGGTTTCCGTGGCTCCCGTCCGCGATCAATTGTCTGGCGAAGCTATCTACGCTTGAGCGCGCGCGCAAGCGCGGCAATCATCGACCCGCCGATCACAACCGTAAGAGCAACCAGAAAGCGCGGATCGATACTGCGGGTCGGCGGCGGCGGCGGAAGATCGATCACCGCCACTGAATTCTCGGGCATGTCTGACGCGAGAAAGCGGCGGAAATTGCGCTCATCAACCGTCACCGGATCCATTTCCTTCAGGTGCGGGCCGGTAACGCTGCCGGTTTTTTCCTCGATCAGGATCTCATAGACACCAGTAGCCTTCTCCAGCGGAAGCTTCAACGGAAACGAATTCGCGGGCAGCGAGTACGAGAAGGCCAACTGCTTGATTCCCGGAGCAATCGGCGCGAAGACATTGACCACGCCGTTTGTGTACGATACCGCGGCAGCGGAGATGTCTCCTTGACTGACCTTGAAATCGGTGGCTCCCGGAGAGACGTGCACCTGCCAGGTCGCGTCCTCTGGTTTGTCGCCGGTCGAGATTCGCGTCACCGAGGTGTCGTTCGAAAGATCGTACACCTCCATCACTGCCCGTCTTGCATTTGGATCGACCGCGGAGACCACGATGTGGTGTCCACGCAGGCTCATCGGCACGTGGGCGGACGTCGTGTCGAACACGGCGATCTCACCGTCGTCGCCGCTCACTTTTCCCTCGGCCAAGGGCGCCGTGAAATAGGCGATGCCGCCGTACGACGCAGACACGAAGTAGATCGCGTCCTCACTCCCGGTGCGCTGGTATTTGAACGAATACCTCCCGCGGGAATCGGACTGAAGCGAGTCGAGGGGCCCTGCCCGGTCCGGGCCCACGCGATGCAGAACGACCCACACGCCGCTCACCGGATCCATTCTGTGGTCACCGGGACGCACTATTCGTCCGGAAACCTGCTGGGGCAGCGAGGGAAGAGCGGCCTGCAGGAGCAGCAGGACCGCCAGCTTACATATTGAACTTCCCAAAGTCTTCCGGTCGCAGGTTCTCCAGGTATTCCTTCAGCTGCTCGGCGGACATCTCCTCGGATGGCTCTGCGAGAGTTTCCGGCGGTGTCTGGCCCTCCTCGAGGAGAAGAGCCGTGAGGAGGCTTTCCTGGGCGAAGATCGGCGCCTCGAATCGCAGCGCGATGGCGATGCTGTCGGAAGGCCGGGCGTCGATGTGAACAGCTTCGGAATTGCGGGCGATGTGCAGCTCCGCGTAAAACGTGCGGTTCTCCACCTTGGTTATGTTGACGCGCCGCAGGGTGCCGCCCATCCCGATGATGAGATTCTTGCAAAGGTCGTGGGTAAGCGGCCGCTCACGCTTCAGCTTGTTCATCTCGATCACGATCGACTCGGCCTCGGGCTGGCCGATCCAGATCGGCAGCAGTCGCGCCCCGCCCTTCTCCTGCAGGATCACCACGTAGGAGTTGGTCGAGCGGTCGAGACCGAGCCGCATTACTTCGACTTCGACAAGTTGCATTAAATCAAATTAACGCCCGTCAACGGCTTTACGCAGATCAGCCACCCGGTCCAGCCGCTCCCAGGTGAAGAGCGTTCCCTTGCCGTTCTTCTTCGGCGCGCGGCCGAAGTGCCCGTAGGATGAGGTCGGGCTGTAGATCGGCTTCCTCAGGTCGAGAGCCTCGATGATCCCCTTTGGCGTGAGGTCGAACACCTTACGGACCGCCTTGAGAATTGCAGTCTCGGGCACCGTGTTGGTTCCGAAGGTATCGACGTTCACCGAGACCGGTTCCGCGACACCGATCGCGTATGCGACCTGAACCTCACAGCGGCGAGCCAGCTTGGCACCGACGATGTTCTTGGCGACCCAGCGAGCTGCGTAACAGGCGGACCGATCGACCTTCGAGGGATCCTTGCCGCTGAAAGCACCGCCGCCGTGGCGACCCATGCCGCCGTAAGTGTCGACGATGATTTTACGTCCGGTGAGCCCGGCGTCGCCCTGCGGGCCTCCGATGACGAAGCGTCCGGTGGGATTGATGTGGAACTTGATGTCCTTATCGCGCAGCTCTTTCGGGATCACCGGCTCGATGACCTCGAGGATGATTGCTTCGCGGAGCTTCTTGGTGGTGATGTCCTCCGAGTGCTGCGTCGACACGACGACCGTCTCGACACCAATCGGAATGTTCTCCTCGTAGAGAACCGTGACCTGGGCCTTCCCGTCCGGGCGGACCCAGCTTCCCTCTTTGGATCGGCGGAACGCGGCCAGACGCTCGGTGAGCCGGTGAGCAAGCTGGATCGGCATGGGCATCAGCTCCTCAGTCTCATCGCTCGCGTATCCGAACATCATTCCCTGGTCACCCGCTCCGCCATGGTCGACACCCTGTGCAATGTCGGGTGACTGTTTGTCGATGGTGCTGATGACGGCGCAGGTCTTGGAATCGAATCCCATCCCGGCGTCGTTGTATCCGATCCGGTCGATCGTGGAGCGCACGATCTCGGGGACGTTGACGTATGTCTTGGTGGTGATCTCACCGGCTACGCAGGCCAGTCCGGTGGTGACGAGTGTCTCACAGGCGACCCGCGCCATGGGATCGTCTTTCAGTATCGCGTCTAGAATTGCGTCCGAGATCGCGTCCGCGATTTTGTCAGGGTGACCTTCGGTTACGGATTCGGATGTGAACAGGTGACGATCGAGCACGAAATTCCTCTGGGGAATATGAGGATGAGGGGTGGCGACGGTTGCACGCCGTACTATTCGTGCGCCGAGGAAGCTTTCAGTCCACCTGAGCCTTCGAAGATATTTCCATCGACGAAGCCAGGCAACCCATCGCGCAAAAATGAAGCGTCACCGAACGCCGACATCAGGCGACGACGGAGCTCTCCCTCCGCTTCGCGCGCCGTCCTCGATTGGAGAGCAGCATTCGCAGCTTCGGCCGCCACGCTCACGCTTACTCCGCGCACAATTCGCTTCACGAGCGGTACCGCGCGACCAGCCACGCTCAATGATCGGACGCCGAGGCCAATGAGAGCAAAGGCCATCAGCGGCTGAGATGCCATCTCGCCGCACACCGCCACTTCCATGCGGTGGGCACATCCGACGTCGACAATCCGCTTGATGAGCGTCAGAACCGCCGGGTGAAGGGGTGTGAAGCGCGCTGCCAGGGTCGCGCTCCCTCGATCCACCGCCAGCGTATACTGGACGAGGTCGTTCGTTCCAATGCTGAAGAAGGAGACATCGTCGACGAGCGTGTGAACCGACAGAGCAGCGGCGGGGGTTTCCACCATCACGCCGAGCGGAATGTCGTGGCGGTACTCGACGCCCCTCGCATCCAGCTCCGCCGCCGACTCTTTCAGCAGCTGCTTTGCCTGCTTCACCTCGTCGAGGGTGATGATGAGTGGGAACATGATTCTGACGTCGCCGTGCACGGCCGCGCGGAGCAGCGCTCGCAACTGTGTCTTGAACAGCTCAGGCTCGTCGAGACACATTCTGATGGCGCGCCACCCGAGGAATGGGTTCGCATCGGTTGGGTAACCGCCGACGGGCAGCTTGTCCCCGCCGACATCGAAGGTGCGAATTACGACGGGCCTCCCGCCGAAGGCCTCCACGACGTGCCGGTAGGCGCGATACTGCTCCTCCTCGTCGGGCATTGTCGCCCGGCCGACAACGAGAAACTCCGTTCGCATGAGCCCGACGCCTTCGGCTCCGCTGTGCGCCGCCGCTTCGGCTTCCTCGGGAAGATCGACGTTGGCGCGCAACGTGACCCAGTGACCGTCCAGCGTGATCGAATCGGCGGTGGCGAGCGACTGGAGCTCCGTGAATTCGGCGGCTTCTCGCGTCCGCTGCTCGCGATAATTGTTCAACTGTGCCGGCGTCGGATTGATGATCAGGATGCCCGAGCTGCCATCCAGTATCACGTGCTCGCTGCCATTCAGGCGCTCGGTCGCATCGCGCAGTCCGACCACGGCTGGCAATCCCAGCGATCGGGCGAGGATTGCGACGTGCGAAGTCCGGGTCCCGGCATCCGTGGCAATGCCGATAATCGCCTCGCGATCCAGCTGCACCGTGAGACTCGGCGTCAGATCGTGGGTGACGAGGATCTTGTTCGAACCCTTCGGCAGGTCGACCGGGTCATGATCCGGCAATCCCAACAGGATCGAAAGTACTCGAATGTGAACGTCGATCAGATCGCCGACTCTCTCTCGCACCAGCGGACGCGCGTGACTCGCGAACTGCTGGCGCCACTCGAACAACACGAGATCGAAGCCCTTCTCGGCGGCGAGATTCTGGTGGATCAGCTCTTCGACCTGGCGCAACAGCTCGCCGTCCTCGAGGATCGACAGCTGGACGTCGAATATCGCCGCTTCCTCTGGACCGGCGTGCTTCTCCGCCCGGGCGCGGACCTGATGCAATTTCTCACTGGCCTGTTGCAGGGCAGCGTGGAACCGCTCGATCTCCCCCGGAATCGCTTCGTCCGGAATTATGCGATGGCGAACGTCCGGGACTTCCCACCGAAGAAGATGGACTGGTCCGTCCACGATCCCCGGTGAGGCAGGCATGCCTGCTATCCCGTTGGACATCAACTCTCTCCGAACTTGTTAGCGATGCAGGTCGCCAGCGCATCGAGCGCGGCGTCCGCATCGTCGCCGATCGCACGGACGACGACGGTCGAGCCGAATTCCGCGGCCAGCATCATCACCCCCATGATGCTCTTCGCATTCACCTCGAGATCGTCGCGCACGATGGTGATGCTGCTCTTGAATTTCCCCGCGGTCTTCACGATCTCGGCGGCAGGGCGAGCGTGTATCCCCAGCTTGTTGATGATCTTTGCTTCGCGCTCAGGCATCAGGTCAGGACCGAGTAGAGAACGAAAATCGCGAGCACCCCGAGAGCAATGCGCCAGCCCTCCGCGCGCTCGCGCAAACGCGCAAGTAGAAGAATTCCAATCAACGCCGCAACGATGATTCCTCCGGCCAGCACTCTGCCCGGACCGACCACCCGCTGAAGCGCCAGCGGGAGGGCGAGGCCGGAGACGAGGGCCGCCGCGCTCCCGATGTACTGCGGGCCGCGCCTCAGAATCGGATTGCCAAGCGCCGAGGCGACGTTGAGGCCGCGCGACAGACCAACCTGCAGTCCCCATGCTCTGAGCGAGAAGTGTCCAAGGTTGTATAGCAACAGAAATGTACCGACTACCTCAAGCGGTGAGCCGCCGGCGCCGTAAACGCAGAGGGCGATGAGAGAACAGAACGGGAGCCAGCTTGCCCAGACGAGACGATCCCCGACGCTGCCGAGCGGGCCGGCAAGCGCTGTTCGGAAGCGCTCGATTCTAACCGGATCGACGCCGTCGAGCTCGGCGCGCGTGAGGGCGCCGACGGCGACTCCCGCCAGATAGGGATGCGCGTTGAAATAGCGCGATTCGCGCGCCAGCGCGGCGCGATATGCGGGACCGTTCAATCCACCAGGCAAACACCGGAGCGCCGGCTCCATGGCGAAGCCGATGCCAGTACCCATGAGAGTTTCGTAGTTCCAGGAGCCCTGGACCGCCAGCAGGCGCATGTACATCGCCAGCTTGATGCGGAGCGGAAGCGAAAACGCGGAAGGCGTCGGGTTGGTCATGTCGTCGCCATCAGAACCATGGAAACGACCAGGCCGCCGAGAAAAAACCAGAGCACGTGGCGAACCGAGTGAAAGACTTTCCATAGCGCTCCCCCCGCGACTATCGCCGCAACAACGACAACCACAGCGCGTGACGGGGCCGAGTCGCTTCCCCAAACGGCGACGATGGCGCGCACCAGCGAGCTGAAGACAATCATTCCGAGGGTGGTGACGAGCGCCCCGCGAAGCAGGTCGAGCGTCATGCCCGACAGGTGAAGCCCCATCAGCGCGTCGCGGGACCCCATTTCGATCGAGTCGCGGGTCCGCTCGAGCCGGGTAGCGATGGTTCTCCGCAGAACGACCATGCTCCACCCGCTGATGCTCGCGGTGAGCAGGGCCGCCAGGAGCGAGGCCGGAAGCGCCCCCGGCGCGCCGGGTGGCTGCGCGGCGAAGAGCGCGCCTCCGACGACGCCAGCAGATCCCCATTCCGGATATCGCGACGCCCCGAATGGAAGAGTGTCCAACGCAATCAGCTCCAGCACCACGCCGATGAGAAGGCCCGCGGGTGGGTGCCCGATGAATGCGCCCGCCAGGGTCGCCGCGACAATCGGGCGTGAGACCATCGCCTGCGGAAAGCTGACGACGTCGAGTCCGAGGAGCGCGCCGAGCATCGCGATGGGAAGCGCCTCAAGAAGATTCACTTGAGCTCACCCTCGAGCACCTCGGTGAGCGGGCGCGCCCTCGCAGAAGGAACATCCTGGGCAATGACCTCGACTCCGGATCCTTCGAGCGCCCGCAGCTGGTTCTCTTCGTCCGGTGTGAGAAAGACGTAACGGAGCTTCTCGGAGCGACCCGCACGGTGATGAATGCCACCGAGATTGACGCTGCCAATCGCCTTCACTCCTCTGACGAGACGCAGCATGCTGGCGATGTCGCCGGTAATGAGGATCCCGGGCCGTGGATCGCCGGCGTACCGGCCATGTTCCTTGATCGCTGTGTCAATGTCGGCGAAGTAGATGTCCATCTCCGGCGGAACCGCCATGCGATACAATTCCTTTTCCCAGTCGCTGGAAGCGACGAGGTCGTCGACGAGTACGAGGAAGCGGACGTTGAGCGGTTGACCCCAGCCAACGACGACCTGCCCGTGAATGAGCCGATCGTCGATGCGGTAGAGCTGAATCGCCATCAGCCGCGCTCAATGACGATAAGGGATGCCTTTCCACGCTCGGCCGCGGAGCGCGCCGCCTCCTCCGGAGTACCCGCCGAGCTGAACACGAAATCCAGAAGCGTCGCGAGGTTGACACCACTAACGAGCACGATGTCGGGATTGTCCTTCGCGATTCTGCGTGCGGCAATCGTCGCGCTGCCTCCGGGGAGGTCCGTGAAGATCACGCGTGCCCCGGTGCGCGCGAGCTCATGGCGCAGCGTGGCTTCGATGTCCTGGGGACTCTGTCCCACGTTTGACAGCACAACGAGCTTGTCCGCCAGCCCGCAGATCTGTCCAACGGCGGACACCAGGCCGGCGGAGAATTCGCCGTGACCTACGACTATTGCCTTCGGGTTCTGCGGTCCCGCGCCTTCGTTGTCACTCATGGTCTTCCTGGAGGTATTCGCGAATGTTGCTCTCTCCTGCAGCAGTCTTCATGCGGCGCACCAAGCGGTCGTTGAACACCTCGGCCGCATTGATGCCCGAGTAGCGGAGAAGGTGGTTCAGGGCGATCACTTCCGCGATCACGGTGATGTTCTTCCCCGGGTTCAGGAACACCGTGATCTTCGGGAGCTCGACCTCTAGTATGGTAGTCGTCTTGACGTCCAGCCCGGTCCGTTCGACGATGGCGTGCTGGTCCCACTCCTCGAGCTCGACGACCACTTCGATTCGCTTCTGCTGACGGACGGCACGGATTCCGAATATTGCAGGGATGTCGATGAGTCCGACACCGCGAATCTCCATGTAGTGGCGCTGCATCTCGTGGCCGCGCCCGATCAGCACGTCGTTGCCCCGTTTGCTTGCGATGACGAGGTCGTCCGCGACGAGCCGGTGGCCGCGCTCCACCAGATCGAGCACGCATTCCGATTTTCCGATCCCGCTTTTGCCGGTAAAGAACAACCCCACACCGAACACGTCGGCGAGAGAGCCGTGCAGCGACGCGGTCGGCGCGAATTCCATCTCGAGCACCGGCTTGATGCGCCGGTAGAATTCGGCGGTCTTCAGCTTCGTGCGAATGAGTGGGATGCCGGCAGCGCTGGCAATCTCCTTCAGACCAGCGGGAAGACGCTGGCCCTTGGTTACGAATACCGCCGGGATCGGAAACGAGAAGAACAGCTCGAGAATCCTCTTCCGGTCGGCGCTGGCGAGGGACGCGAGATACGTGACTTCTGTTTCGCCCAGCACCTGAAGTCGACCTGGAGCAAACCGCTTCACATAACCGGCGAGCACAATTCCGGGACTGGAGACCTCCGGGTTTGCAACCACCCTGTCGAGGCCGGTGCCGGGCGCGATCTCCTCCAGCTGCAGCGTCCCGCGCAGCCGATCGAGAATCAGCGCGACGGTTACCTTCGGAGGCATTGCCGCTCCACTTTGTGTCGTTGGCTCATCGCGCGATCACTTGCTCGAGGTGCGCCAGGGTGTCGTTGGCGGCGCGGTCCCAGGTAAATGCCTCGGCGTAGCGCCGGCCTGCTGCACCGAGTGAGGAGACCAGGGCGGGCGACTCCACGATTCCCCTCATCGCCGCGGTCATCGCCGGGACATCGTCGGGCGGAATGAGAAACCCTGTTTCGCCGTCGATGACGGACTCGCGGATCCCCGGTGAGTTGGCCGCGATCACCGGAGTAGCGCACGCCGCTGCTTCGAGATTGCTGATTCCCCACCCTTCCTTTGGCGACGCTAGTGTCGAGGCCCATGCACGGCGAAGAAGATGAATCTTTTCGTCCTCTGTAATGAACCCTAGAAACTTCACCCTTTCCGCCAGCTTGAGGGAGTTTACCAGCAGTTCGAGCCTGGCGCGATAGTCGCCAGTGCCGGCGATCTCGAGGCTCGCTTCGGGCAGGTTAAGCCCCGCGAACGCGCGGATCACAATGTCGACCCGCTTGTACTTCTTGAGCCGGCCGAGATAGATGAAGAGAGGCGTCCGCGACCGTTCGAGTGGATCGGGTGTCAGGCGCGCCGAATCAACTCCGTTATAGATGACGCGGATCGAGCCCCGGGGGATCCCGCGCGCCACCAGATCGTCGGCCGTGCTCACGCTGACGGCCTCGAATGGCACACCGCGATAGAGCGCGCCGAGCGGCCTCTCGGACAACCAGACTGCAGCTGCCAGTGGCAGAGGAGCCTCGCGAAAAACGGTCGCGCCGAAGAGATGGTGGACGAGCGCAACCAGTTTTTTTACTCCCCACAGGGGCGTGTAGAGCGGAACCTTGTTCAGGTCTTCGATCACGACGTCGTAGTTGTTCGCGGCGAGCTGGGCAGCATAGTAGCTGCGAGCAAGGAAGGGGTACGTGTGGCGATTCCCGACACGGTGCACATCGATTCCGTCCAGAGTCACCCGTGGCAGGGCGCCCTGCCACGAGCTGCAGAGAAGATCTACGCTGTGACCGCGCGCCCCGATGCGACTGAAGATTTCTCTGAGGTGAAGCTCGGCTCCGCCCGCCTGCGGATTCTCGTGGTCCTGCCAGTTCAGAACGAGTATCCGCACTAGATCATGCCGGCCTGTCGCGCGAAAGCATCGAGCACGCCGTTGACGAACTTCGCGCTGGCGGACG
>Ga0193723_1000333_pt1 | contig 18248 bp, 12 predicted proteins | sample H2m2metaG_FD_143042 | JGI IMG/M metagenome (GOLD analysis project Ga0193723, IMG submission 143042) | Soil microbial communities from a riparian zone of the East river system, Colorado, United States - H2m2 | ecosystem: Environmental > Terrestrial > Soil > Riparian zone | place: USA: East River...
GTTCACTGACTTCCATGGCAAGGTGGACGAGATAAACCCGGAGAAGGGCAAGCTCAAGGTGCTTGTCAACATGTTCGGGCGCGAGACCCCTGTCGAGCTCGACCTGCTGCAGGTCGAGAAAGTTCATTAACTTGATGAGAACCCAAGGTGCAGCGGAAGGCCGGATTTACTCCGGCCGTCACGTATGCCCCATCCAAGCGCCTCCAGGCAACGTGCAACGCGGAGGGGGTTCCACGGGGGAGGCCTGCCTCACCCGTGCCCTCGGGCGCGAGACCCCTGTCGAGCTCGACCTGCTGCAGGTCGAGAAAGTTCACTAACCGCACATACATACATAAGGAAGAGGAAGCGCCACTCCGATGAGCAAGAAGAAGATTCGTGCGGTCCTGAAGCTGGAGCTGCAGGCTGGAAAGGCGACGCCTGCCCCGCCGGTCGGCACCGCGCTTGGGCCCCACGGCATCAACATCATGGAGTTCACGAAGGCCTACAACGAGCGCACGGCTCAGCAGGCCGGCGACGTCGTGCCTGCCGAGATCACGATCTTCGAAGACCGCAGCTTCACCTTCGTCCTCAAGACACCGCCCGCGGTCAACCTGCTGAAACGGGCGGCTGGGATCGAGAAAGGATCGGCCAAGCCAAACCGCGAGAAGGTCGGTCGCGTCACAAGGCAGCAGCTCCGTCAGATCGTTGAGACGAAGCGAAAGGATCTCAACGCCTACGACGCGGATGCGGCGATGAAGATGATCGAGGGGACAGCCCGCTCGATGGGCCTCGAGGTATTAGAGCAATAAAGTGCCCAAGAAGCGCGGGAAGAAATACATCGAGGCGGCCAAGAAGGTCGAGGCGGCGCTGGCCGGCAACGGCAACGGCGGGCTGAGCCCCGACGCCGCTGTCCAGATGGTCAAGGAGACGTCGATCTCCAAGTTCGATGCCACAGTCGAGGCTCACATCAGGCTTGGAGTCGACCCCCGGCACGCCGAGCAGATGGTGCGTGGCTCGGTTGTCCTGCCCAACGGAACCGGCAAGAAGGTCCGAGTGGCTGTCTTCGCGGTCGGGGACAAGGCGAAGGAGGCTCAGGAGGCAGGGGCGGACTTCGTCGGCGGCGACGATCTTGTCAAGAAGGTCTCCGAGGGCTGGACCGATTTCGACGCTGCAGTCGCGACGCCGGACCTGATGTCCAAGGTCGGACCTCTCGGTAAGATCCTCGGGCCCCGCGGCCTCATGCCGAACCCCAAGTCCGGCACGGTGACCAACGATGTCGCCCGGGCGGTGCGTGAGGTAAAGGGTGGCAAGGTTGAGTTCCGAACCGACAAGTTCGGGATCATCCACGCACCCATCGGCAAGGTCTCGTTCGACCAGAAGCAGCTGCATCAGAACCTGACAGCTCTCGTGGACGCGCTGATCCGCAACAAGCCGACCACGTCGAAGGGCCAGTACTTGCGGTCCTTCTTCCTGGCCGCCACTCAGGGCCCATCGGTCCCGGTCGACGTCAAGGAAGCCGCAAAGCTCCACACCAGCAGCTAGCGGCGGTGTACGGGCCTGTCATCCAGGGCAAGTTGGTTCGGCTCAGGCCGCCTCGGCCTGACGATGTGCCGGTGATGATCACCTGGTTCGAAGACATGGAGGTGACTCGCTTCCTCCTGCTCCGAAACCCACCGGGGATCGATGCCGAGAGGGAGTGGCTCGACAGGATGGGGAAGGATCCTGACCAGGTCGTCTGGGTGGTTGAGCACAAGGGCAAGACAGTGGGCACAACCGCCATCCACGCCATCGATTGGAAAAACGGCTCCGGTACGACGGGCACTGTCATTGGCGACAAGGCGGTCTGGGGCAAGGGCCTGGGCCGCGAGCTGATGCAGCTGCGCGCCAGGTACGCCTTCATGCAGCTCCCGCTTCGCAAGCTCAAGTCGGCCTACATCGACGGGAACGAAGCGAGCGCTCGTGCTCAAGCGGCCATCGGCTACCAAGAGGTTGGACGCTTCAGAAAGGACATGTTCGTCGACGGTGAATGGAGAGACCACGTGATGACCGAGGTATTGCGTGAGGAATGGGAAGCCGCCCATGGGCCTAAAGCCCATAGCAGGCCCAAGCGGTCTAGATCCCGCCGCTCGGTATAATCGCGCTCTGCCCTAGACCGTAGGCGCCGCCGCGAGGCGGCTTAATCTCCTACCGAGGCACCAAGTGAAGGACGTTGGATCCTTCCTGCCTCGACGTGTACGGCAGGGAGGATTTTTCATTTGCCGAAGGCCAGGAAGGAACAGAAGGTCGAGCAGGTCGAGCTTCTTACCGAAAAACTGAAAAACGCAAAGGTGGCGGTGCTCACCGACTACCGCGGGCTCAAGGTCAGCCAGATCCAGGAGCTGCGCGGCAAGCTCCGGACCGGCGATGTCGAGTACCGCGTAGTCAAGAACACGCTCGCACGGCGCGCCGCGGAGGCGGCCGGCTACCCGGCGCTGCAGGACGAGATCAAGGGCCCGGTGGCGATCGCCTTCGGGTACGACGAGCTTGGCGTCCCGTCCAAGCTGCTCAACGAGTTCATCCGCGCCACCCGGCTGAAGGTGGAGGTGGTCGGCGGCCTCGTCGAAGGCAGAGTCTTCTCTTCGGACCAGATCAAGCAGCTGGCTGATCTGCCGTCCCGCGAAGTGCTGATCGCCCAGTTGATGGGCACGCTTCAGTCACCGGTCGCCCAGCTAGTCGGAATCATCCAGACACCGCTTCAGCAGCTGATGGGCACGCTGAACGCGTACAAGACCAAATTGGAGGCAGCGTAAACATGGCAACCAAGCTCACCCCAAAGGATTTCGTGGAGGCCCTGAAAGAGTGGAGCATCCTCGACGTCGTCGAAGCGGTCAAAGCGATCGAAGACGAGTTCGGCATCAAGGCGGCCACAGCGTCGGTGGCAGTTGCGGCGGCACCGGCTGGTGGCGCGGCTGCGGAACCGGAAGAGGAGCAGACCGAGTTCACCGTGACGCTGACCGCGGTCGGCGAGAGCAAGATCAACGTCATCAAGGCGGTCCGCGAGCTGACCCAGCTCGGCCTAAAGGAGGCCAAGGACCTCGTCGACGCGGCGCCGAAGCCGGTGCTCGAGAACGTCAGCAAGGCTGACGCTGAGAAGGCTGTCGCGAGGCTCAAGGAAGCCGGCGCCACGGCGGAGATGAAGTAGGTCCGGCATAGCCGGACCGTTTTCCTCCCCGCTCAGCGGGGAGGTCGGCTCCGCCCGCGGAGCGGGCGCAGGCGGGAGGGGGCCGTTCGAATCGGGGTAGGGGCGCGAGAGAGCCGGGCTACGAGCCCGGCTCTTTCTTTTTGGGCTCCGCCTGGTAGGCGGGCCTGAGCCATGTGGTCGGACATGTCAGGCGTGGCTCCAGTGGTACATGTCGCGTAGGTAACCGATCACACCGCCATGAAACGCGTCGTGGTCCGCCATGCTCCAGAAGACGCGCCATGCGGGCCAGAGCTCGCCCCAATTGGTCTTGCGCGGTTCGTCCATCTGCGAGTCCGTCAGCCGAGCCAGCTCGTCTCGCAACAGTTTGTGGCCCTTCTCGAGGTCGTCGATTGCTGACGCGGCTGTGTGCGGGGTTATGAGCTCGGGGAAGGTCAGGCGGGCAGGGCCGTAAGCCCACTCGTGGTACATGACCTTGCACGTCGCCAGGTGAACGATCTGCCATCCGATCGAGGTGACTGGCGCAGGATCCGGGTCGGGAATCGCGTAGTGATAATTCCAATGGCCCGGACTGTCCTCGTAGATGGTCCAGCAGCCGGGGATCGGCTCCCAGAAGAACTCGTCATCCGTGAGCCCTTTCAGTCGCTCGCGCACGCGCTCAAAGCATTCATCCATCGTGGTCTCGAGGAGAGCCACGCGGGACATCTAACGAACTGCGGCTTTCAGCTTCACGAGGTCCATACCTTGCTCCAGCTCCTTGTCTGTCACGCACCAGTGGGGGGACAGACGCACGCGGCCGGGGCGTGAGTCGACGATGACTCCCTCGGCGTGGAGCATTGCCTCGACCTCGTCGGGCCTGTCGCACTCGAGAGTGACGATCCCGCACCTGCGATCCCGTTCTCGCGGGGTGAATGTCTTCACCCTGGCCTCATCACACCTTTCAAGGATCCGATCGGTCAGGTCGCGCAGGCGTTCCTGGATGTTCTCAACCCCCACCTCGAGGATCAGCTCCAGCCCCGCCAGCCCCGCATAGTGCGATGGCATAGCCCACGTGCCAGTCTCGAGGCGATGGGCGTCGTCGGCGAAATCCAGCTCTTGCAGGGTGAAGGAGAATGGCTCGCGGGTGGCGAACCAGCCGGTCCCCTGCGGGCGGATGCGAGGTATCAGGTCCGGCCGCACGTACATGAACGCGGTGCCGGGTCCCCCCGACAGCCACTTGAGACAGCCGCCGACAAACGCGTCGCAATCCATCTGCCCGACGTCAAGGGGTACGCAGCCACAGGTCTGGTAGCCGTCGATCAGGCACAGGGCTCCCTTCGCGTGGGCGGCATCTGCGATCGCCCGGACATTCTGCAAGTAGCCGGTTGTGTAGAAGAGGTGGGTGGTCGCCACTAGGGCGGTGCGCTCGTCGATCCGCTCCGCGAACGCCTCCGGCGGGATGGTCATTCCGTCGGTGCTGGGCACGAACTCGACCTCGAAACCGGGCCTGCTCAACCACTGGTGCGCCACAGTTGGGAAGTCCAGGCCGCCGATCAGGATCTTCTCCCGGCCGGGCGGAAGTGGCAGGCCCGATGCCAGCGTCGTCAGGGCAACCGACACAGACGGTGCAATGGCTGTCGAGCCGGCGGGGGCTTTCAGCAGCTCGGCGACTTTCCCGCGCAGCCGGTCGAGAAGCGGCAGCCAGTCGTGGAACCAGACTGGAGTTCCCTTCTCGTCCCAATCCTGTGCATAGCGGGCGAGAGCGGCGTGGCCCCGGCGGGGGAGTGGCCCGAGCGAGCAGGCGTTGAGATAGATGTAGCGCTCCAGGAGCGGAAACTCGGAGCGGAGGGCCTTCCAATCCGCCATGGGGCTAAGGCTAACCCGCCCGGCTGCCGAGCTGCCGTTGGGTGTCCCCACCCGGCTGCCCTCTCCGAGCGGAGCCGACCTCCCCGGCGAGCGGGGAGGAGGCTAGCTTCCGTGGCCTGCCGGTGCTATAGTGCCGGAAACCTCGGTCAGGTGGGGGTTCCACCTGGCTTCGATGACTCGTCCCCACAGGGGGGCCGATTCGTCGTATACTGGCCGTTCGTGCACGCCCGGCCGCTCATCATGCCTATTTCCTGAGCGCGCCCTTTTCCGTTTAAGGAGAACCGAATGATCTCAGAGATGAGAGCTCCCTCGCGCCTTAGCTATGGCCGTATCCCGAACCTGGTCGAGCTGAAGGACCTCATTGCGACGCAGGTCGAGTCGTTCCACTGGTTCAAGTCCGAGGGCCTTCGCGAGCTCTTCGACGAGATCAACCCGATCACCGACTACACGGGCAAGAACTTCGAGCTGAAGTTCCTCGACTACGAGTTCGGCCAGCCGAAGTTCTCGGTCGAAGAGTGCCGCAACCGCGACATGACCTACGCCGCGCCGCTGCGGATCAAGACCCGCCTCACCATTAAGGAGACCGGCGAGATCAAGGAGTCCGAGGTCTACATGGGCGACTTCGCCATGATGACCGACGAAGGCACCTTCATCGTCAACGGGACTGAGCGCGTGGTCGTGTCCCAGCTCGTCCGCTCGCCAGGCGTGTACTTCACGGCTGCCGAGGACCCCAACACGGGCCGCAAGCTCTTTGGGGCCAAGCTGATCCCGAACCGAGGCGCGTGGCTCGAGATCGAGACCTCGGCGAAGGACCTGCTGACCGTCAAGATCGACCGAAAGCGCAAGGTCCCCGTGACAGTGCTGCTGAAGGCCCTCGAGCTGCCGCAGCTGAAAGGCACCGAGAACGACCGCGAGGCGCAGAAGCGTGCCCTGCTGGAGATGTTCGGTGACGTCGACAACAACCCCGAGCACCGCTACATGGAGTCGACCCTCGACAAGGACACCACGATGAAGACCGAGGATGCGCTCCTCGAGCTTTACCGCCGCGTGCGGCCTGGCGATCCCCCGTCGGTGGACAACGCCCGCAACCTGCTCCAGAGCCTGTTTTTCAACCCGCGCCGCTTCGACCTCGGCCGCGTCGGCCGCTACAAGGTCGACAAGAGGCTTGGCCGCGACGAGGCGGACATCCTCGCGCGCGTCCGCCAGCGCGAGCTGCGGATCCTCGAGAAGGGCGACTTCATCGCCTTCCTTCGCAAGCTCATCGAGCTCAACAACGCGCCGCGCGAGAAGCAGATCCCCGATGACATCGACCACCTTGGCAACCGCCGGGTGCGCGCGGTCGGCGAGTTGCTGCAGAACCAGTTCCGCATGGGACTGATCCGGATGGAGCGAATCATCAAGGAGCGCATGACGATCAGTGACCCGCACACGGTCACCTCGGCATCGCTGATCAACGCTCGTCCCGTGGTGGCTGCGATCAAGGAGTTCTTCGGCTCGAGCCAGCTGTCGCAGTTCATGGACCAGCACAACCCACTCTCCGAGCTGACTCACAAGCGCCGGCTGTCAGCCCTCGGGCCAGGCGGTCTCTCCCGGGAGAGGGCCGGCTTCGATGTGCGCGACGTGCACCACAGCCACTACGGCCGCATCTGCCCGATCGAGACTCCTGAGGGTCCGAACATCGGCCTGATCGGAAACCTGGCGACTTACGCCAAGGTCAACGAGTTCGGCTTCGTGGAGACGCCATTCCGGCGCGTCTACAACCGCATGTCGGTCAACGACGACACGGCCCCGAAGCTGGATGGGCGCACGCTGCGCCGCCCAGCTCTCGACCCCAAGGGCAAAGAGGTCCTGCCCGCGCAGGAGCTCCTCGACGCCAAAGCGATCCAGAAGCTGGCCAAAGCACACGTCCAGGGAGTCGACATCGTGCCCTGGGTCTCGACCGAGGTCGAGTACCTGTCAGCCGACGAAGAGGACATGTTCGGTATCGCCCAGGCCAACGCGAGCCTGACTTCCGAGAACCACTTCACCGACGCGCGGGTCCCATCTCGCGCGCGCGGCGACTTCAAGATCGAAGACGTCGGCAACATCCAGTACATGGACATCTCGCCGAAGCAGATCGTCTCAGTGGCGACGGCGATGATTCCGTTCCTCGAGCACGACGACGCCGGTCGAGCCCTCATGGGCGCCAACATGCAGCGCCAGGCCGTTCCTCTTCTGGTCACGGACGCGCCGCTGGTCGGCACCGGGGTCGAGTACTACGCGGCCAAGGATTCAGGCGAGATGATCGTCGCCGACGTCGCCGGGACAGTCGTCGACATCGCGCACCCCAAGGACATCAAGGCGGTGCATGCGACACCTGTGTTTGAGATCGTGGTCAAGCCGGACGGCGGCGGGGCCGACCGTCACTACCCCCTCCAGAAGTTCGCCAGGTCCAACCAGGGCACATGCCTCAACCACAAGGTGAAGGTCAAGCCCGGTCAGCACGTCGCCAGGGGCGACATCCTCGCTGACGGACCTGCGATCGAGGACGGCGAGATGGCACTCGGCCGCAACGTGCTGGTCGCGTTCATGCCGTGGGAGGGCTACAACTTTGAGGACGCGATCCTCCTCTCCGAGCGTGTGGTCAAAGAAGACATGTACACCTCGATTCACATCGAGGAGCACGAGTCCGAAGCCCGCGAGACCAAGCTCGGTCCCGAGGAGATCACCCGCGACATCCCAAACGTCGCTGACGACGCGCTACGCAACCTCGACGAGCGGGGCATCGTCTACATCGGCGCCGAGGTCCAGCAGGGCGACATCCTGGTCGGCAAGATCACGCCCAAGGGCGAGACCGAGCTGTCGGCAGAGGAGCGCCTGCTGCGCGCGATCTTCGGCGAGAAGGCGCGTGAGGTCCGCGACTCGAGCCTGCGCGTACCGCACGGCGAGCGCGGCATCGTGGTCGACGTCAAGGTCTTCTCTCGCGACAACAAGGACGAGCTCGGGCCGGGCATCAACGAGATGGTCCGCGTCTACCTCGCCCAGAAGCGGAAGATCTCGGCCGGAGACAAGATGGCGGGGCGCCACGGCAACAAGGGAGTGGTCGCCAGGATCATGCCCGCCGAGGACATGCCGTATCTCCCTGACGGAACCCCTGTCGACATCGTGCTCAACCCGCTCGGGGTACCTAGCCGTATGAACCTGGGGCAGGTCCTGGAGACACACCTGGGTTGGGTCGCCCACACACTCGGCATCAAGATCGCCACCCCTGTGTTCGACGGGGCGCCGATGGAGACCATCGTGTCCGAGCTGAAGCGGGCCGGCCTGCCCGAGGACGGCAAGGTCAGGCTTCGCGACGGCCGCACCGGCGAGCAGTTCGACGAACCGGTGACTGTCGGAATGATCTACATGCTCAAGCTGGCCCACCTGGTCGAGGACAAGATCCACGCCAGGTCCACCGGGCCTTACAGCCTGGTCACCCAGCAGCCGCTGGGCGGCAAGGCGCAGTTCGGTGGCCAGCGGTTCGGAGAGATGGAGGTCTGGGCGCTCGAAGCGTATGGCGCAGCGCACGTCCTCCAGGAGATCCTGACCGTCAAGTCGGACGACATCGTGGGCCGCGTCAAGGCCTACGAGGCGATCGTCAAGGGCGACAACACGCTGGAAGCCGGCATCCCGGAGTCGTTCCGAGTGCTGGTCAAGGAGCTGGAAGGGCTCGCGCTCGGGGTCGAGATCCTGAGCGAGGACGAGCGCCAGATCGTACTCAGTGAAGAAGACATCCCCGAGATCCCGCTGGACCTCGGTATCAGCCTCGAGCGCGAAGAGCTCGGGGAAGACTCGGGCGAATAGGAGATTAGAGGAAGAACTTGCTGAAGCTAGAGAACTTCGACGCGCTGAAGCTTTCGTTGGCGTCGCCTGACACGATCATGTCCTGGTCGCACGGCGAGGTCACGAAGCCGGAGACCATCAACTACCGCACGCTCCGCCCGGAGCGTGACGGTCTTTTCTGCGAGCGCATCTTCGGCCCGACGCGGGACTGGGAATGCCACTGTGGAAAGTACAAGCGCTACCGCTACAAGGGCATCATCTGCGACAAGTGCGGCGTCGAGGTCACCCGCTCCAAGGTTCGCCGCGAGCGGATGGGCCACATCAAGCTCGCCTCGCCCGTGAGCCACGTCTGGTACTTCAAGGGCATTCCGAGCCGCATGGGCCTTCTCCTCGACATGTCTCCGCGCAACCTCGAGAAGATCCTTTACTTCGCCAACTACATCGTCACCGACATCCACGAGGAGGTTCGCCAGGACATGCTGGCCGTCCTCAACATGGATAAGGACGAGCGCGCCATCAGGCTGCGCGCGGACATCGACTCCAAGAGCAAAGAGTTGCGTGCCGAGAGCGAGGGCAAGACCAAGAAGCTCAGGGGCGAGGTCGAGGCTGAGGTTTCCCGCCTGGAGGAAGAGCTCCAGGAGGCTGTCGACGCCCTTTCCACCCAGGGCAAGAAGGCAACAGAGACGATCAAGGCCGGTGTCGGCACCAAGTCGCGCCGGGTCCTGTCGGTCGGCCTGGACGGGGACGAAGAGGTGGTCGTCGACAAGGGCGAGCTGATGTCCAAGGAGATGTCGCGAGCCGTGCTCGCCAAGGTCCAGGAGAAGATCGAGAAGCTCGAGGCCAACACCAAGGCCCAGCAGAAGCAGGCCAAGGAACGACTCGACGCGGATCGCAAGGCGCTCGACGTGTCGATCGAGGCCGCCACCAAGACGCAGCGCGAGGCAATCCAGGGCGAGCTCGAGGCTCTTCAGCAGGAGATCGAGGCTACTCGCACGGATCTCGAGGGCCTGCACCCCAAGCAGATCCTCACCGACACCCAGTTCCGGGATTATTCGGAGCGCTTCGGGCGCGCCTTCAAGGCCGGCATCGGGGCCGAGGCGGTCCGTGAGCTTCTTTCCCGCATCGAGCTCCAGTCGGAGATGTACCGCCTGCGCGAGGAATCGCGTTCGTCGAGCGGGCAGCGCAAGCAGAAGGCGATCAAGCGCCTGAAGGTTGTCGAGGACTTCCGCAAGTCGAACTCCAGCCCGACATGGATGGTGCTGGAGGTCCTTCCTGTCATCCCACCCGAGCTGCGCCCGATGGTCCAGCTTGACGGCGGTCGCTTCGCGACCTCCGACCTCAACGACCTCTATCGCCGTGTTATCAACCGCAACAACCGCCTCAAGAGGCTTCTTGAGCTCGGCGCGCCCGAGATCATCGTGCGCAACGAGAAGCGGATGCTCCAGGAGGCTGTCGACGCGCTGATCGACAACGGCCGCCGCGGCCGGGCCATCACCGGAACCGGCAACCGCAAGCTGAAGTCCCTCTCGGACATGCTCAAGGGCAAGCAGGGCAGGTTCCGCCAGAACCTTCTCGGCAAGCGCGTTGACTACTCCGGCCGCTCCGTGATCGTGGTCGGCCCGGAGCTCAAGCTCCACGAGTGCGGGCTGCCCAAGAAGATGGCGCTCGAGCTGTTCAAGCCGTTCGTGATGCGCGAGCTGGTCAATAAGGGCTACACGACCAACATCAAGTCCGCCAAGCGGATGGTCGAGCGCAGCCGCACCGAGGTCTGGGACGTCCTTGACGAGGTCATCCGTGACCACCCCGTGCTGCTCAACCGCGCCCCGACCCTTCACAGACTTGGAATCCAGGCCTTCATGCCGGTGCTTGTCGAAGGCTCGGCGATTCAGATTCACCCGCTTGTCTGCGCGGCGTTCAACGCTGACTTCGACGGCGACCAGATGGCGGTGCACGTTCCGCTGTTCAGTGGCGCCATCGCCGAAGCCAAGAACCTGATGATGTCTTCGCAGAACATCCTGTCGGCGGCGGACGGCCACCCGGTGGTCGCGCCGACCCAGGACGTCGTGCTTGGCTGCTACTGGCTCACGGCAGCGCGCGGCAACATGCCGGTCGACAAGGAGCACACACAGAAGCTCCGGGCATTCAGCTCACAGAACGAGGTTGTGCTGGCCCTCGAAAGCAAGGTGGTGAAGCTCCAGGAGTGGATCCGCGTGCGCATAGGGACCGAGCTCATCACAACCACACCGGGACGCGTCGTCTTCAACCAGTCCCTGCCGGTCGGCAAGGAGCCTGTTGAGGCGACGACGATGCAGCCGCTTCCGTTCCAGAACGCTCACTACGACCGCAAGCTCCTGCGCACGCTGGTGGCCGAGCTGTTCAGGCTGTACGGCAGCGATACGACAGCTGTAGTTGTGAACGACATCAAGCGGCTGGGGTTCCGCTACGCAACCCAGGCCGGAATCACCGTCTCCGCAATGGACATCCCGCACCCCGAGTCGAAATGGCAGATCATCCACGCCACCGAGAAAGAGGTTGCGGACGTTGAGAAGATGTACCGCCGCGGCGTCATGACCGACGACGAGCGATACCGCAAGGTCATCGAGCTCTGGCAGCGCGCCTACGAAGAGGTGGGCAACGCGACGGAGCACGCCTTCGACAAGTTCAGTCCGATCTGGATGATGATGGGCTCGGGCGCCCGCGGAAACATTCAGCAGATTCGCCAGCTCGCCGGCATGCGAGGCCTGATGGCCGACCCAACCGGCCGGATCATCGACCTGCCCATCCAGGCCAACTTCACCGAAGGCCTGACTGTGCTCGAGTACTTCATCTCGACGCACGGCACGCGCAAGGGTCTGGCCGACACCGCCCTCCGAACCGCCGACTCCGGTTACCTGACGAGGCGTCTTGTCGACGTCGCACAGGACGTGATAGTGCGGGAGGAGGACTGCGGCACCACCAACGGCATCTGGGTTCGCGACATCACCCCCGAGCGGGCCAAGAGCGAGCCTATCTTCGAGAAGATCGCCGGTCGCATTGCGGCCGAGAACATCGTGGTCGGCGGTAAGGTGCTCGTTCCCGCGGGAACAGCCATCAACGACGACGCCGCGCGCCAGACGATCGCGGCTGGAGTCGCGGTCAAGATGCGCTCGGTGCTCGTTTGCGAGGCGCGCGAGGGCGTTTGCCGCACGTGCTACGGCAGGAACCTCGCCACCGGCAAGGTCGTCGAGATCGGTGAGGCGGTGGGCGTCATCGCCGCGCAGTCGATCGGCGAGCCGGGCACCCAGCTGACCATGCGAACCTTCCACACCGGCGGTGTCGCCGGAGTGGACATCACACAGGGCCTGCCCCGCGTCGAAGAGCTCTTCGAGGCGCGCATCCCCAAGGGCAAGGCAATCATTTCCGAGATCGACGGGGAGCTCGAGATTATCCGGGCCGAGGGCTCGCGCAAAGTGCGCGTCACCTCCAAGGAAGAGTTCGAAGTCTCCTACCCGTTGGACGCCAAAATGCAGGTCCTCGTCAAGAACAAAGACGACGTCATGGAGGGCCAGGAGCTGGCCCGCGACGCCAAGGGCAACGGCATCCGAACCCGACACGCCGGCAAGGCATCGGTGTCCGCCAAGGAGATCAGCGTGCGCACCCTGGACGAGGAGGTGCGGGAGTATGCGATTCCGCACCAGGTACGCATCAGGCCCGAGCTAGACCGCCGAGACTCACAGAAGGTGGTCATCAAGGCGGGCCAGCAGATCACCGAAGGGTCTATCTCTCCGCAGGAGCTGCTCCACATCCTTGGCAAGGAGGCCGTGCAGACCTTCCTCGTCGACGAGGTCCAGAAGGTCTACCGCAGCCAGGGTGTGGACATCAACGACAAGCACATCGAGGTGATCGTTCGCCAGATGATGCGTAAGGTGCGCATCGACTCGGCGGGCGACACTGGCCTGCTCCCGGGCGAGATCGTCTCGCAGTGGGAGTACGAGGAGGCCAACGCTCGGGCGCTGGCCGAGGGCGGCGAGCCGGCGACCGCCCAGACTGTGCTGCTCGGCCTGATCAAGGCCGCACTGAACACAACCTCCTGGCTATCGGCGGCATCGTTCCAGGAGACCACTCGGGTCCTCACCGAGGCCGCCATCTCGGGCAAGGTCGACCGCTTGCGTGGGCTCAAGGAGAACGTGATCATCGGCAAGCTGATCCCAGCCGGGACTGGTCTCGACTATTACAAGAAGCAGCGCGAGCAGGCCGCAAAGATCCTCGAAGAGGAGCCGATAGACCTGGAGACACTGTCAGTCTGAGATCGGTGGGGAGGGGGCGATCAGGCTCCCTCCCCAACCACATTTCGCTCCCTAAAGTTCGTGGGAACAAACCGCCTTGTTTGGGTTACAGTCACCGGTACGTGCACAAGGGTCGCCCGCCACTCGGGTGGCCCTTCAAGTTTTATGAGGGGGAACCGAGGTTCCCCCTCATAAGCTCCCTTTCCTGCAGGAAGGGATTAATTAATGTTTTCTCCCAGCTGCGCCAGGCGGCCAAGATGAACGATTGGCGGACGCCCTGGCGGAGCCAGGGCTACCGGCGACGCACAGAAGAGCGGAGCCGGGCCTACCTGCCACGCGAGTAAACGACGGGGGCTTACCTATCATGGTAGGAGTGACTCCGAGCCCACGGCGTCTTCGCGCCTTCGCGCTGGCTGCCCTGATCCTGACCGCGGGCCTTGCCTGCACACCGACGAGTCCTCTCACTCAGGGGGCGAGGCTCGATAAGAACCAGACCCTTCGCATACAGCTCGACGACCAGCCGACGACGCTCGACCCGGGTCAGACGCAGTACGCGTACGAGACCGCAGTGCTGCGTGCGATCTCCGAACCCCTGATGAAGCCGACCCCCGACATGAACGGAGTCGGACCGGCCGCTGCAGAAAGCTATGACGTGTCAAGCAGCGGCATGATCTACGCCTTCCACCTTCGTCGGACCGCGCAGTACTGGGACGGCTCCCCGGTCAAAGCGCAGGATTTCGTGTTCGCCTGGCAGAGATTGATCGATCCGCGACTCGCATCACCCAGCGAATCCTTTTTCGCTGCTGACGTCTTGAACGGCGACAAGGTGTCGGTGCTCGACCCTCAACGCGATGCCTTGAAGTTGAATGCCGCGGTCGCGACCCTGGGCCTGAAGGCCACCGACGATTACACCTTCCAGGTCACCCTCTCGCATCGAGACCCGGCGTTCTTATGGTTGGCAGCGATGCCAGCCGCGGCGCCGATCCGCCAGGACATCGTCACCAAATCCGATGACAAGTGGGCCACCTCGCCTGACTCGCTTCTCACCAACGGGCCGTTCAAAGTCACGGAGATGGTCCTCAACGACCATCTGACCGTCGTTCCGAACCCTCATTACTGGGGCCCACGCCCAACGCTGACCGGAATCAACTTCTCAATCGTCAATGACGGAGCCGCCGCCCTGGGCAAGTACAAGAACGGTGAGCTTGATCAGATCGACATCCAGCCGGCGCAGGCCGCGGAGGTGGCGGCTGACGGAAGCTTGAGCCGCGAGCTGGTCAAGACGCCTTCCCTGACAGTATTCTGGCTCGTCTTTCGGACAACTGCGGCGCCGCTGAACAACATCAGGGTGCGGCGAGCGATTGCGGAAGGGATCGACCGCGGTGCCTTTGTGGCACAGATCTTCCAGGGTCAGGCGATCCCCGCTGAAACGTTTATCCCAAAGGGGATGTATGGCTACGCGCCGGCGCTCGGCTCTCCACAGAAGTTCGACGTGGCCCAAGCCCGCGCGACGCTGACAGCCACCGGGATGAGCGCGAAGCAGCTTTCGGGCATCAAGTTCTCATACGACAAGTCCTCTGATTTCCAGAAGGAGACTGCCACCTTTGTTCGTGACCAGCTGAAGGCAAACCTGGGTGTTGACATCGTGCTGCAGGCCTTTGACACCAACACCTTCAACTCTCGCCTGGGCACGGGGAACTTTCAGATTGCCGGCCCGCTCGGGTGGACCGCCGATTATCCGGACCCGGCGGACTGGTACCACGTTTTCCTCACGACGAGCTCGCACAACCTGGGCCTCTATCAGAACCAGCAGTACGACAACTTCGTGCGCGTAGCCGGCGCTGACCTACAGGCCGACCGGCGCGACCAGGAGTACCAGCAGGCCCAGCGGATCCTGGTCGGCGATGCGCCGGCGGCATTTCTCGCCCAGACCGTCAGTTGGAACCTGGTCCGGTACTACGTGAAGGGCGTGACGATGACGTCGGTCGATGAGTGGCCCGGCGCCCTTTACCCGACCCAGCTCTACATCGCCCCACGCTGAGCCTGTGAAGGTACCCGCGTGATGGATGTCGCGAACAGGTGTTCATGGGGCTGGAGAGGGGCATACTTGACACCCGCCAACGCGGGACAACAGAATTCGGCTCAGCCTTAGACGAGTTTGTGGAGTAAGACCTGTTGCCGGCGCACTCTCGCCCCGGCGCCACTGCGCTTCCGGGAAGAAGGCGGCAGGAAATGTCCCAGAGAGGTAAGACGCTTATGCAGTTAGGTACAGCCTTTCGAGCCCTCGCGCTCACTACAGCGGCCGTGTTTGCTGTCACCGCATGCGGCGGTTCCAGCGGCCCCGGCCTGGCAGCCACACAGGAACTTCGCGCCCCAATCGACGCAGAGCCGGGCACGCTTGATCCGACCCGAACCCAGTGGAACTACGAGGCCGCAGTGGACCGCAACATCTTCGAGTCTCCGCTGAAAGCCAGCATGGACTTCAAGAACGCCATCCCCAGCGCCGCCGACAGCTTCACAGTCGACTCGACAGGCACTGTTTACACCTTTAAGCTGCACCCCGGCGCCAAGTGGAGCGACGGCGTGCCGGTCAAGGCCGCCGACTTCGTGTACGCATGGCAGCGCATGCTCGACCCGCGTGTCGCGGCTCCTTATTCGTCTTACTACTACGCAATCAAGAACGCCGCCAAGGTGAACGGAATGTCCGCCAAGGACCCAGGTCTCGACGCCGCCGTCCAGTCGCTGGGCCTGAAGGCAGTTGACGACAACACATTCGAGGTCACCCTCGAGGGACCCGCCAGCTACTTCAAATGGATCGCTTCGTTGTGGACGAGCGCGCCGGTCCGCAAGGACATAGTCGAGAAGTACGGCAAGGACACCAGCGGCAACGACAAATGGGGCGCCGTGGGCCCCGCTGCCGTCCAAACAGTGGTCGGCAACGGCCAGTTCATGCTCTCCGAGGTCGTCAACAAGGACCACATCACGCTTGTCCCGAACCCGAACTACGCGGGCGCCAACCCCAAGGCAACCCTCACCAAGATCACTCTTTTCGAGATCGAGGATCCAACTGTTGAGTACGCCAAGTACAAGAGCGGCGAGCTCGACATCACGGCGATACCTCTTGCCAACACCGAAGCAGTCAGGAACTCTCCGGAGCTTCTCAAGACCCCAGAGCTGACAGTGTTCTGGGTCGACATCAATGTCACGAAGGCTCCGTTTGACAACCCCAAGGTACGACTGGCGGTCGCCCAGGCGATCGACAGGGACGCATTGGTCAACAACGTGCTCAAGAAGGGCTACGCGCAAACCACACTGATTCCGCAGGGAATGCGCAACTACAGGCCCGACCTTGTCGCTGCCCAGAAGTTCGACCCGGCTGCCGCGAAAGCGACTCTTGCCGCGTCCGGTGTGACCGCGGCACAGCTGAACGGCACCAAGTACATCTACTCCAGCGCCAGCTCAACCGCCAAGACGCTCGCTGAGTTCGTCCAGGCACAGTTGAAGGCGAACCTCGGCGTCGACATCGTCCTCGATGGCTTCGACACCAACACGGTGAGCTCGCGGCTGGGATCGGGCAACTACCAGTTTGGTGGGCCATCCGGCTGGGGCGCGGACTACCCTGACTCCCAGGACTGGTTCGACATCATGACGACCGGAGCCGGAAACAACTTCAGCAAGTGGAGCAACTCGACCTATGACACTGCTGTCAAGGCCGGCGACGTTGCCGCCACCGACGCAGAGCGCGACACGTTCTACGAGACCGCAGAAAAGACGATTGTTGCGGATGCGCCGATCATCTTCCTCTATCAGCGCACGGCATGGCACCTCGTTAAGCCCTACGTGAAGGGAGCGGTAAGCACGCCGAACGACGACTGGGTGGGTGACCTGTTCACCTACACCATTCAGATCACCACGCACTAGAGACCGAATTGGCTTTGGTAAGGGGCGCCCCACTCCGGGGCGCCCTAATCCCACTCACCAAGAGGTCAGGCCGAGCTTGGACCCTCGGCTTCTATGTTGGGCGCCGGCTGCTGTGGATGGTGCCGGTCCTTCTGTTTGTGATCCTCATCACCTTCTTCCTGGCTCACATCGCCCCTGGGAGCCCGTGGGATCGCGATGGCAAGCAGCTTTCGGTCGCCACCAAGCAGGCGCTGAACGTCAAGTACGGGCTTGACCAGCCCGTCTGGAACCAGTTCCTGATCTACCTCTGGAACGTTCTGCATTTCGACTTCGGCGTCTCATACCAGCACCCTGGTCAATCGGTGAACCAGCTGATTTTTTCGAGCTGGCCGTATACGTTCAATCTTGGCGCAGCCGCTTTCATTGTGATTCTTGTCTTTGGAGTCTCGCTTGGTGTGATCGCCGCGCTGCGGCAGAACACCTTCGTCGACTACTTTGCGGTCGGCCTGGCCACAATCGGAGCTTCGGTGCCGAACTTCGTGGTCGGAATCGTGCTCATCATCATCCTGTCCAACTTCCTGTACAAGCTCACGGGCGGTAACTTCTTCTTGCCGACTGGCGGATATCCGCAGGACCTGCTGCACATGATCATGCCGGTGGCGACGCTCAGCTTTTTACCTATCGCGTACCTGGCCCGCCTCACCCGTTCGAGCACCCTTGACTCACTTCGCCAGGATTACGTGCGCACAGCCTGGGCGAAGGGCCTGCGCGAGCGCATGGTGGTGACGCGTCATGTCTTGAAGAACTCGCTGATCCCGGTAGTCACGACTGCGGGACCCTTGTTCGCAGGCCTGATCACTGGGTCGGTGATCATCGAAACCGTGTTTCAGGTCCCGGGGATCGGGCGCACGTACGTGCAATCGATCGAAGCTCGTGACTACCCGATGATCCTCGGCACCACAGTGCTTTACGCGGCCCTTGTGGCGCTGCTGAACCTGGTAGTCGACATTGCCTACGTGTTTATCGATCCGCGGGTGAGGCTGGAGTAGGTGGCGACGGCCTCGCTCCTCGTTCCGCAGGACTGGGAAGAACAGGAACAGATCGGGCTCTGGACTGACGCGTGGCGGCGCTTCCGACGCAACCGGCTCGCTGTGGCCAGCCTGATCACTGTGCTGTTCATGATCACCCTTGCAATCATGGCGCCGCTCCTGCAGCACTTCGGACTCCTCGCTGACCCGACCAAGCAGGATGTGGTCCACAACTTCGCGCCGATCGGG
>Ga0193723_1000335_pt1 | contig 18167 bp, 14 predicted proteins | sample H2m2metaG_FD_143042 | JGI IMG/M metagenome (GOLD analysis project Ga0193723, IMG submission 143042) | Soil microbial communities from a riparian zone of the East river system, Colorado, United States - H2m2 | ecosystem: Environmental > Terrestrial > Soil > Riparian zone | place: USA: East River...
GTCGCGGAGCCGCCGCTGGGATCGATACCGGCGAATACGCTACGGAAGGCAATGACGCGGCGCTTTGCGAACACCGGGACGTATGCTCGACCCTCAACGCTCCACTGGTTGTAGTCAGGATCGCTGGATCGCAGCCCCGTCGCGCGCCGCACGTCGACGCGACCGTGGACACCGAGCGAGGGGTTGCGGTCGTCATCGAGGGCGGCGAGATCCCCCGCGAGACCGTACCAGAGTTCCTGCGTCGTCCGGTGCTCGTAGGGCGTGCCGGTCGCAAAGACGTCCTCGAGCAACGGCTGTCCGTTATAGCCGCGACCTGGGCTCACGCTCGAGTAGCCGCCCACGAGTCGGAGCTGTCGCAGCGGCGAGGCGCCGAGATGTATTCCGGCCTCCGCGTTGGCGCTTGCGAGCAGGAAGTATGAAAGGTCGGTTTTCGGGGAATTGTTTCCGATCCCGTAATACCGCCGGTTCGGCTTGTAGTCGTAGTCGCCGCGCAGAACGAAGCCCACCGGACGCCGCTCGCCGATGAGCTCGCTGAACTGAACTCGGCGGCGGTCGTTCGCGGACCACGAGCCGTTCAGGCGGAGTTTGGCGTCGGCTGTCGGGAACCCGGCCCACGTGATCGAGGGCCCCAAGCCGATGTCCCTCACCGCACCGAAGGTGAAGTTGGGCCCCAGCGCCGGGCCCGGCTTCGGCGGGACCTTCGCCTTGGGCTCCAAATAGCGGGGACCAACATAGTCGGCGGTTGCCTCGAGGCCACTGGCCAGCAGTCGCAGCGGGAAGAAGACGACTCGGAACGGCGCGCGCAGCACTGTCTCCCAGCGGCGCTCGTGGTCGGGAATCGCGACGCGCGGCGTGTCGGTCGTCGAATCCGAACCAAACATCTCGGCAGGCGCGACCCAGGTGGAGTCACCGAAACGCGTTTCTGCCTGCGCGCAGGTCGCCCCGCCGATGCAGGCGACCCCGCATGCGAGAAGTCCGAGCAGCGCAAGCCGCGCAGCCAGGTCAGCTGGGCGCGGGTCTTTCGTCATGAGCACACGCGCGATTTTGATGGGATCACCTCACGATGGGTCTGGTGACGTCGGGAAGGAATATGGACGCCACGCTAGACGCGAGACGCAAGACACGTGCCGCGCTTGCCGCGCCAATGTTTCAATCCTGACGACTCAATCGCGCACGAAGCAACTGTGCTGTGGCATATCAGATGCGGAGGAGTCCAGAGCTTGCTTCCCGACCGAAACCATGTAGCCTTGTTCACAATCGAATCTAGGTACTCCCCAACGAGGGGTCGACTTTGAAAATTTGGGACCGCAATTCTTCAATTTTGATCCCCTCCTGACCGTGACCACCGCTCCAGCGCTCCCCTTCAAGGGCTTCACCCGCCGGCTCGGATTCGAGCCTCATGAGCGGCGATTGCTGATCCTCATGGGAGCGCTGGCCGCAACCCTCTTTTGCGCGTACACCATTGCGAAGGTGCTCCGGGACGCGCTGTTCCTCGCGGAATTCGGCGCGTTGGCCCTTCCCTACGCGTACATCGGCGTCGCGCTCGCCGCAGCAGGGTTCGTCTGGCTGGAGAGCATCCTGGCCCAACGGCTCACGCGCGTCGGCGCCACTCGATTTAGTCAGTACGCTGCGATCGGCTTCAGTGCCATCGCCGCCGCGGTGCTCCCGAGCGCGCGCCACTGGACCATTGTCGCTTTTTACATCTGGACAGGTAGCCAGGCGATGATGCTCCTGCCGCACTTTTGGGGGCTCGCTCTCGACGTGTGGGACTCGCGCCGCGCGCGGAGCGTGCTTCCGCTCTTCGGAGGTTGCGGCTTGTTGGGCGGCTTGGTCGGCGGCGCCTTCGCGGCGTGGTCGGTGCCGATCCTGAGTCAGGCTGGGCTGATGTGGACCCTGTCGGGTCTCTTCGTCCTGGCCCACGCGCTGGCGCGGGTTGTCGAGAGGCACCGGGCGCGCCGCCCCGCGCCGCCGGAGGTGACCTCGAGTACCTCCGCTTGGCAAATCATTCTGCGATCCACCTATATCAAGATTCTCGCCGTGGGGCTCGCGCTATCCGTAGTCGTATCGACCCTCGTCGACTTTCAATTCAAATTTTTCATCCAACACATCTACCCGGACCCGCACTCCCTCACCCAATTCTTCGGAAAGTTCTACGTCGGACTGAACGCGTTGTCGTTGTTGTTCCAACTCAGCGCGGCCGGTTGGGTATTACAGCGGCTCGGCCTCGGACCGGCCACCGCCTTGCAGCCGGTCACCGCGATGATGTTCACCGCATGGATCACCATGAATCCCGTCTGGTGGGCGATCGTCGCGATGCGATGGATCCAGGGCGTCGTCTTCCAGACGCTCGGCAGGTCCTCGGCCGAGATCTACTACACGGCGATCCATCCGCGCGAGAGACGCCGCATCAAGCCCGCCATCGATATGCTCGTTGACCGGTGGTCGGATGCCGCGGTCGGCGTGTTGCTAATCGTCGTACTGGCTGTCATGGGCGTCCGCCCCGCCGTGGTTGCTGCCATTACCTTGGTGCTCGCGGTGGCGTGGCTGGTCGTGATCATCATCCTGAACCGGCAGTACGGCCGCGCCTTCGGGCAGATCCTGAGCAGCCGATGGATCGAGCCCGAGGCGACGCCCGAAGCAATCCGGACGCCAACGGCCCGGAAAGCGCTACTGCAGGCGCTGCACGCAGACGACGAGCAAAGCATCGTGCTCGCGCTCAAACTGAGCCGCGCCGCGCGGGATTCGCAGATCGCCCGCGCTGTGGGTGAGTGCCTCCGGCATCCGTCACCCGCCGTGCGCGCGGCAGCGGTGGAGTCGATGCAGGCGATGCGCCTTTTCGACCCGAAAGGCGTGATCACGGGCCTTCTCAGCGAACCGCACGAAGCCGTACGCCGTGCTGCGGTCGGCTACCTGCTCGCCCGGGGTCCGGATCCGACGGCATTCGCCCGCCGCCTGCTCGACGGCGACGACGTAGCGCTCCGGCAATATGTTCTCGACGCCCTGTTCGAGCGACCCTACGACGCGCCCGACGCGATCACGCAGGAATGGATCGACGCGCGCCTGAATTCCGATTCGCGCGAGGATCTGCTCCTCGTCGCCCAGGCAGCGGGCGCTGGGACCGGTGGCGCATGGGTGCAAGTGCTGCGGACGCTGCTCACCCTTCCGGACGCCGAAGTACAGCGTGTGGCCCTGCTCTCGGCAAAGCGCCGGCCGAACCCGGATCTCATCGATGTGCTGATACCCCTCTTCCTCTTGCCCGAGCTGAGCTACGTGGCGCGGGAGGCGGTCGCCGCGATCGGCGACCCGGCTGTGCCCGAGCTCGAGCGACTTCTCGCCGGCGAACAGGGCGCTCGGCAACAGGTGATCGCCGCGCGCACTCTCGGCCGGATCGCGACGCCGCGCGCCCAGGGAGTGCTCATGAAGCTGGTACGATCCAGCGACCCTAGGCTGCGTTACCTTGGGCTCCAGGGCATGAACCGCGCACGCGTCGCGAGCGGCGTGCCGGTGGTACCGCGCCCCACGGCGCACAAACTCTTTCTGCACGAGCTGGCCGACTACCGCGCGAATCTCGAGCCGGCCCTACGCCTCGAGGCCATGGAGGCGAAGGAGGTTCGGCTGCTCGCGGCGAGCTTCCGCGAGTCGGCGGATATGGCTCTCGAGCGCGCCCTCAGCGCGCTCGCGTGCTGGTACGAGCAAAAGCCGCTCGCCGGTGCGTTCGACCGCCTTCGGTCTCGCAAACCTCAGGTTGCCGCGCCGGCTCTGGATTATCTCGGGCACATCCTGCCCCGCGCGGTCTTCCGCCCGGTCACGAGGATCTTCGAAGAGAAGCCGTCGGAGGACGAGCGGAAGGGCGCAACCGCCGATCGCGACGACGTTGCCGAGGCGATCCGTTCCGCGTGGCGGCAGGGCGATGCATGGCTGCGTGCTTGTGCCGTGCGCGCCTCGCGTTTCGCGCCAACCCTCGACCCGCAACTATTCGCCTCTGCCGGCAGCGACGACCCGATCGTGAACTCGGAGCTCGCGGCGCTGTCGGCGGTCGGACCGGCCGGGTTAGACTCCACGCGACGCACGGTGAGAACGCCATTGTCGGAGGGAGACGCATGCTGACCGCGGTCGAACGCGTGTCGATCCTAAGAGGTGCCGACCTCTTGAACGAAGTCGGGCCGCGCCGCCTGCTCGTGCTGGCGGACGTGGTACGCGAGGTCGAGATCGTCAAGGGCGACACGATCTACAAGGACGATGACCCGGCAGACGCTCTGTACATGGTGGTCGAGGGTCGCGTGCGTCTCTCGACCGGCGATCGGGCAACGTCGGAAGTCGGACCGGGCGAAGCCTTCGGGACCTGGTCGCTGGTGGACGATTCCGCGCGCGGGCACCGCGCGGAATGTACGGAGGACGGGCTAACGCTCGCGCTGCACCGGGATGACTTCTACGACGTGGCGGCCGGCGATCTGACCCTGTTGCAAGAGCTTGTGCGGGCGCTCGCCAAGCGCCTGCGCGCGCTCGTGATCGAGCGTCCCGACGAGGCGCGCGTCGAGGGCGAGGGTGTTGAGAAAACCGAGGCGCACGCGGAGGCAGAGGCCGAGGCGGCAGCGGTAACGCCGGTGACCACGGCGCCGGCCGAGAACGCGCCGCAGCCCACCCGGGGCGCTACACTCGAGGCGGCTGCTGTCGGGCGACCAGCCCCCGAAAGCGACTCGCCCCCGACTCCGGAACCCCCAGGCCCGCCCGGCGAATCACCGGCTGGGAAATAAAGAAGAGGGGCGCCCCCCTCCAGCTGCATTGCAAGGGCACCCCTCAATCACGAGCCTCAGGCTGTGCGGCTAATCGCTATCGCGATCGTTGTCGCCGTCGTGGTGATCACCATCTCCGTCGCCATGGTCATCATCGCCGTCATGCCCGCCGTGCTTGCCATGCTTGTGGTGCTTGTGATGCTTGCCATGCCCGTTGCCGTTGCCACCGCCGCCACCACCGCCGCCGCCACCCGAGCTACCCGCGCCCGGGTTGGTAATGGAATTGCTGTCCAGAGTAACCGCCGCGTTGAGCGCCATGGCCCGGCCGTTCGTCAGCGATGCGCCGGTGGTCATGGTGATCGACGAATAGGCAATGATGGTTCCCTGGAAGGCGGTGTTCGTTCCCAGGGTCGCCGAGCTGCCTACCACCCAGAATACGTTGCCCGCCGAGGCTCCGTTGATCAACGTCACGGTGGAATTGCTGGCCGTGGTAAGCGTGCTTCCAATTTGGAAGATGAAGAGAGCGTTGGGATTTCCCTGGCCGTCCAGAACCAGGGCCGTGTTCAACTGCGCGGAGGAAGAGAAGCAGTACACACCAGGACCCAGGGTGCTGTCCAAATTGGGGGCGACCGTGGTGCAGGGCCGTCCCACCAGATCGGTAAAGGCGGCTTGCAGATCCAGCTTCGCCTGGGCCGTTACGGCATCATTGATGTGTAAGGTTCCCGTGAAGGTTCCGGGAGGAAACCCCGTTACCGCGGAGCCCGGGGTCAAGCCAATATCCCCGTTGACCACGCTGGGACCCGTGTTGGTGATCGTGCTGGCGGCGAATACGGCAAAGCCGGCTGCACCCTTAAGGAGAGCCGACCCAACTCCCGATCCACCCCCTGATCCGCCTCCCGATCCACCTCCCGAATCTCCATTATCCCCCTTGCCGCAAAGGGCTGGGTCGACAGTGCCGGCTGCCATCGCACTGCTAAGAGCGGCGCCCGAAGGCGGCCCCATGAGGCTGCGATCCGGATTGGAATTGGAGCTGCAGCCGAAGGCCACGAAAGCCAATGTCAGCAGTCCGAGAAACTTACGCATGTCCGATCCCTCCGTTGAGCAAGTAGTTGAAGTCTGACAGCTAATCCGGTGATCGGCCTTCCCTGGCCTCCTGCGAGCAACCTCGCTAGCTGAGCCGCTTCCTGGGCACCACCAGGAGAAGCACGCCGCCAAGAAGCGCGATCCCTCCGACGATGGGCGAAAGCGGAACGTTCTTCTGCTCGGTCGCTGTGGCCTTGAACGAGCCCACGTCGATAACGGTCCTCTGCCTGTTGTAGCTGATCCCGCCGTATACCAAGGCGAGCACCCCGAACACCACGAGTAAGAAACCCAGGATCTTCATCCCATTTGTCCCATCTGGCCGAGGCGTCCCATTACACGACCTTCCGGCCTTGAATGACTCTGACCAAAACGACGATGATCGCGATCACGAGTAGAATGTGGATGAGGCCGCCCAGCGTGTAAGCCGTCATCAGGCCGAGCAGCCATAGAAGCAAGAGCACGACTACGACCGTCCACAGCATCCTTTGTCCCCCCTTGTCGGTCGACGAGTCGGCTGGCGAGAGCATCACGCAGCGTGCCCTACTCCCGCCGAGCGACTTTGCGACGGCGACTCGAAGGGCAACTCGTGTGCCAAGGAGCGCTCCGGCGTAAGACGCTGAAATTGCTAGGCCCACTGGGGGCGAACGTACGCGGTGCGGGCTCGGCGTGTAACTCTTGCCACCCGGTAATTACAAACTCGCCTGTCCGTCGCGGCGCGATCCCCCGGGTCGCCATGCCTTCGAGCGAACGACTCTTGCGGCTCCCCCGGGTGCTTGGGTATGCTCATCGGATGCTGCACGCGCACCTCATCGACGACGACGAAGACTTCCTCAACGGACTGGCCGAGATCGCGAAACAGGAAGGTTTCGCGGTCACGACCTCAGGCACTCTGGCTGAGGCGCGGAGCCATCTCTCGCGGGAGCCGGTGGACATTGTGGTGGTCGACCTGTTGTTGCCGGACGGAGAAGGGACCGAGCTGCTCCAAGCATTCAAGGACACGCCGGGAACGGACGTGATCATTATTTCAGGCATGGCTACCGTCGCTTCGGCGATCGAGGCGCTCCGGCTCGGCGCCCTCGACTACCTCACCAAGCCGCTTGACACCACTCGTCTTAGGGCGGTGCTCGCCAACGCCATGCGAGTGCGGTCACTTAAAGAGGATGTCGGAGCGCTTCGCGGCGAGCTGCGGAAATTCGGCCGCTTCGGACGGATGATCGGAAATTCGCCGCGGATGCAGGAAATTTATGACCTGATCGCGAGGGTCGCCCCGACGGATGCCACGGTTCTCATCACCGGGGAGAGTGGGACGGGGAAGGAGTTGGTGGCGCAGGCGATCGTCGAGATTGGTCCCCGGCGCCATAAGCCCTTCATCCCGCTCGACTGCGGCGCGATCCCGCCGTCCCTGATCGAAAGCGAGTTGTTCGGCCACGAGCGAGGCAGCTTCACCGGCGCGAGCCAACAGCGGCGGGGACACTTCGAGCGCGCGTCGGGCGGCACGCTGTTCCTGGATGAGATCACCGAGATGCCGATCGAGCTTCAGGCGAAGCTCTTGCGCGTGCTCGAGTCAGGAACTCTAACTCGTGTCGGGGGGGAGGCACGCATTCCGGTCACGGTGCGCCTGATCGCGGCCTCCAATCGGGCGCCGAAGGAAGCCATACAAGCCAAGAAGCTGCGGGAGGATCTGTACTACAGGCTCAACGTCTTCCCCATCGTTCTTCCACCCCTGCGCGATCGCGGCGAGGACGCGCTGATGCTGGCGGACCTCTTCCTGGATGGGATGAACCATGCCGAGGGGACGTCCAAGCGCCTGAGCGCCAAGTCCCGGGAGCGCATCCAGGCCCATCCCTGCAACGTGCGCGAGCTCAAGAACGAGCTCCAGCGGGCATTCATCATGTTTGATGGCACGATCGAGCTCGACGGCCTTGCTTCCGGACCCCAACCCGCGCCGGCGCCTGGCATAGAGCAGCCGGCGGGCGTGGGAGCGTCGCTCAACGATTCGGAGCGGCAGCTCATCCTCGCCACGCTCGAGCGATGCGGCGGTGACAAGAAGAGTGCTGCCGAAATCCTCGGCATCAGCCTCAAGACGCTCTACAACAGGCTGCATCTCTACGCCAAGTCCTGACCGCGCTCTTTTGTAGGGTTTACACCTACAAAGGAGGATTTTTCATTTCTGGATTCGGCGTGCGCCTCGTCGATCGTGGCCCAGCCAGCCGCCCGATAGCGTGTACAACAATTTGCTACGAGCGAGGATTTCAAAGCTGACCGGCACGGTTTTGGCTAGGCTCTGGCGGTTATGTTGGCGTGGTTGCCGTAGACGATCATGAAAACGCCAATCGGGGCCCATAAGCGGGAGTTAACAATATGATCACAATTGTATCCGGCGCGCTGGTCGCGGCCCTCGGCGCACTACTCATCTATGTCGTCATTCGTGGTAGTCAGCAGCGGGTCAAGGCGCGCGGCATCGCCGAGGAGGGACAGAGCCGATCGTCAGCCGCCCTGGACGAGGCCAAGGCCACGATTCAGTTGAAGGATCAATTTCTCGCGACCGTATCCCACGAGCTGCGCAATCCCCTCGCTCCGATCCTCACCTGGACCCAGCTGCTTCGAAGCGGCACGCTCGACAAGGAGAAGGCCGATCGCGGGCTGGAAGTCATCGAGCGCAACGTTCTCTCCCTGTCACAGCTGATCGACGACTTGGTCGATGTCTCAAGGGTGGTATCGGGCAAGTTTCGGCTCGACGTGAGACCGATCGATCTAGTACCTGTGATCAAGGCCGCGGCGGAGTCCCAGCGCCCAGCGAGTGACGCCAAGCAAATCCGGCTGTCGCTCATATTGGACGAACGGACGGGAATGATCTCGGGCGATTCCGAGCGGCTTCAGCAAGTAATGGGAAACCTGCTCTCCAACGCGATCAAGTTCACGCCCAAAGGCGGTCGCGTCCAAGTCGTTCTCGGTCGTGCGGAGTCCCACGTAGAGATGGCGGTCTCCGACTCCGGAATCGGGATCGAAGCCGCCTTTCTCCCCCATATCTTCGAACCGTTTCAACAGGAGAAGGACGGTACGATGCGGCGCCACAGCGGCCTCGGTTTGGGCCTCTCGATCGCCCGCCACATCATCGAACTGCATGGCGGCGAGATTGCCGCCACGAGCCAGGGCCAGGGACAGGGCTCCACGATGACGATCAAGCTCCCGATGCTCGTGACGGGCGAGACTGCTGGCTTCGCGCGGACAAGGCATCCTACGGCTTCGGGCGGGCTCGCGAACGTCATGCTCGGGAGGCTCGACAAGATTCGAGTGCTGCTGGTGGATGACGAACCGAACGCGAACGAGGCGGTACAGGCCTTGCTTGATTCCTGCGGCGCTGAGGTACGGGTTGCGGCTTCGGCCGCCCAGGCGCTCCAGATGCTCGATGTCTGGCGGCCGGACGTGCTGATCTCCGACATCGCCATGCCGGAAGAGGACGGCTATGTCCTGATCAAGAAGATCCGAGCGCGTACCGCGGAGCAGAGCGGTGAGATCCCCGCCGCGGCGCTCACCGCCTACGCCACGACCGAGGATCGGGTAAGCATCCTTGCCGCGGGATTTCAGATGTACCTCTCCAAGCCCGCGAACCCGGGCGAGCTGATCGCAGTGGTGGCCAGCCTCGCGAGCCGCCGGCGCCGGCCGACGACGAACGGCGGCCCGCCGCCATCGCTACCCAAGTAGCGTCCGTTCCGCTCCCACCGCCCGTGCGACCGGAGACCATGAGGACGGTCGCGTCGGCCCGCAACGCGCTGCTCTGGGGCGCGGTGATCGTACTCGTGCTCGTGTGGGTGCTGCGGGATCTCGTGCTGCTGGTCGGTTACTCTGTCCTGCTCGCCTACGCTTTGCTCCCCGTCGTGACCGCGATCGAACGGCCGTTTGGTCGGCGTGGACCCCGTCTCCAGCGAGGCGCCGCGGCAGCGGTCGTGATGCTCGGCTTGGTTTCGGTCGTTGGTTGGCTCCTCGCCCTTGCGGTTCCGCAGCTTGCCGCCCAGGCGGCGCGCTTCGCTTCTGGCGCCCCCGACACGCTGACCCGGCTCGTCCAGGCGACCCGCGCGTACGGCGCGGCGCATGGGCTGAGCGCCTGGCTGGATCCTGCCATAGAGGACATGCGCGTCAACGTATCCGGACTGCTCGAGAACCTGGTCGGCACCCTCGCGGGCTGGGCAGGGCGGAGGCTAGGTGGTCTCGGGCAGGTGCTCGAGCTGGCCCTCTTGCCGTTGCTAGCGTTCTATCTGCTGGCCGAATCGGCCGCGGTGCGGCTCAGCGCCCTGCGCTTCGTGCCCGAGGACGCACACACCCAAATCACGCGGATCTGCGGCGCGGTCGACCGCGCGCTCCGCAGCTATGTCCGCGGACAGGCGATCGTGTGCCTTGTGATGGGAGTCGTCATGGGAGCCGCTCTCGCACTCTTGGGTTCTCCCGTGGCGCTGCTGCTCGGGCTTCTGGTCGGATTCGCGGAGCTGGTTCCCTACCTGGGCTTCCTGGTGGCCGCCATCGCCATCGCTCTCGCGGGGTTGAGTGTGGACCCGATCCATGCGCTGGCCGGAGTTGCGACGTACATCGCCATCAATTGGTTGATCGGCGCCTTCGTCACGCCGCGTGTGATGGGTCGATATCTCAAGATGCATCCGTTCATCGTCACCGTGAGCATTCTCGCCGGCGCGCAGATCTTCGGACCCGCCGGTGCCCTGCTCGCGCTTCCCGGGGCCGCCATGATCCAGGCGGTCGTAGGCGAGCTGGCCTCGCCCGCAGGGTCCACGAACGAGGAACTCCCTCCGACTCCGGCTGTCGCTCGCCCCTAGACGTACCCGCCGCACCGGCTGGCCCCGATCTTGCGCTGCCCCACTGCGGGCAAGGGGGCTCGGCGGATCGCGATCTTCCATCGATTCGTCCCAACCCCATAGCCCGACACTCGAAGGAAGGTGCGCGATGCCGGCGCTGATCCAGATCTGCATTGTAATAGTGACAGTCGGGTTGCTCGCGATTGTCGTAATGACCGTTCGGATGATGAACCGCTTCAACAAGGCGACCGACGATCTCTCGCAGCTTACCGGCGAAGCACGGACGGTTGTGGCCACGCTTCGCAACTGTGTCACTCCCGTCCAGCGCGTCGTAGAGCGCTTCGAGGATATAGGCCAGCGGACAGCCGATCTCTCCTCCGCCCTCCTCGAGGAGCTGGAACTACCCGTCTTTACCGCCGCGGCTGTTGCGCGCGGAGTGAGGTCGGGCGCCAATCACTTCCTGAAGCGAATCGTGAACCGATTGACCCACCGCCACACCCCGTTCCATGGAGGTAATGACCATGAGTGATACATCCGATACCCGCGGCACCTCGAACACCGGCCTGACCGTGATGGGCTTCGCGCTTGGCGCCCTGGTCGGGGCCGGGGTCGCGCTCCTTCTGGCGCCGGCGAGCGGTGAAAAGACGCGGGGAGAAATCGCGTCCGCCGCCCGACGTTGGACCAAGAACGCGCGCACCACGCTCGACAATGCCCGCGACACCGTGGCTGATCTGGGCGTGGACGCCCGGTCGGCCGTCGATGCCGGCCGCAAGGCGTTCAAGCAGAGTCATCAGAACTCGGATGAGTCTCGCATGGCATCGCGAACCGCGGTGAAGGGCTAGCCGGCGGAAGCACCACTCTGAATGTCGATCGCGATGCCGACGGGAAATCGGCGACACCCGATTGACGATGAAAGGTAGAGCGACATGCAAAGGGATCCTCGTCTCGCGACACTCTCGGCATTTCTCGCAGTGCTTGTACTAGCGGGCGCGGCAGGCTGTTCCTCTATGAACAAGACCCAGAAGGGCGCTGTCATCGGCGCCGCCGCCGGCGGCATGGCGGGCGGCGTGATCGGCAACCAGACCGGCTCGACGGCCCGGGGCGCCATCATCGGCGCCGTTCTGGGCGGAGCGGCAGGGGCGATCATCGGCCACCAGATGGACGGGCAGGCCAAGGAGATCGAGCAGAACGTCCCGGGCGCCGTTGTCCAGCGAGTGGGAGAGGGCATCCAGGTCACCTTCCCCTCCGGGCTCCTGTTCGATTTCGACTCCGACGTGATCCGTAGCAACGCTGCCACAAACCTGAACGCGCTAGCTGGGAATCTCAGCAAGTACGACGAGTCAAATCTAATGATCGTCGGGAACACCGACGCCGTCGGGAGCTCCGAGTACAACCAGACCCTCTCGGAGCAACGCGCCCAGTCCGCGGCCCGCTACCTGCATGGCCAGGGAGTCACGCGCTACATCGCGACCGCGGGAGTCGGCGAGCGCGAGCCGGTCTCGTCCAACACCACGGAGGCGGGTCGCCAGCAGAACCGCCGGGTCGAGATCGCGATCTACGCGAGCACGACCTTGCAGGAGGATGCGCGGCGCCAAGCGGCGGCACGCTGACAACAATGGGCTCTCGCGCCCAGCAAGAAAGAGTGAGGTACGTCATGAGAAAGTTTAGGAGCCTGCGCGCTCTCAGCTTCACGATCCTGGCTCTGATCGTCGCCACCGGAGCAGCGTGGGGACAGACCGACGTCCGGCCCGGATTCAATCTCTTCACCGTCGCCCAAGACGTCGAGATCGGCAAGCAGTCGGTGGTCGAGGTCGAGCGGCAACTTCCGATGTTGTCGCAGCAGGCAACCTTGCGGTACGTCGCCGATCTAGGCGCAAGACTCGCCGCTCAGGCCCCCGGGGCAAAGTACAACTACAAGTTCAAGGTCGCGAATCTCTCGGACGTCAATGCCTTCGCCCTTCCCGGCGGATTTGTCTACATCCACCGGGGCCTCCTCGAGAAGGTCCGGAGCGAGGGAGAGCTAGCGGGGGTCATGGCCCATGAGATCGCCCACGTCGCGCTCCGGCATTCGACCAACCAGGCTTCGAAGGCATACCTCGCCCAGGCAGGCATCGGCATCCTGGGGGGACTGTTTGGCGGGAAGACCCAGACGACGACGGGGCAAATTATCGGAGCGGTGGGCGGCTTCGGCTTGAATGCGCTCTTCCTCAAGTACTCGCGCTCGGCTGAGACGCAGGCCGACATCGTCGGCGCGCAGATCATGGCGAAGGCGGGCTACGACCCGATGGAGATGGTGCGCTTCTTCGAGGCCATGCGCCTGCAGGCCGGGAGCGACCCGAGCAAGGTCGCTCAATTCCTGAGCGACCATCCGGCGCCCGCCAACCGGGAGGCCCGCGTCCGCCAAGAAGTAGCCCTTCTAGGTACCGTGCGATCCGTGTCGCCAATCGGCAGCATCGTCGCTGTCCAAAGGGACCTGGGCCATCTGTCGCCCGCGCCGTCCTCGGCGCAGCTCGCGAGCGGCCAGACACCGGCTCCATCGCAACCGACGCAGACGACTACCGAAACGGCGACGATTTCGGTCGAGCGTCCCTCGACACTCCTTCGAACCTTCCGGCAACGCCAGGGCCTCTTCGAGCTCCAATATCCGGACAACTGGAGCGCGTACGCGCCGTCGCAGGGGTACGGCGTGACGATCGCACCGCGCGGCGGCTTCGTGGCGACCTCGGGCGGCCAGCAGAACCTCGTCTGTGGCCTCGTCGTCAATCACTTCGTTCCCTTCGACGGCGCGGTGGGCACCCGGTACCGCGACCCGCTTGGCTCGCTCTTCGGAAGAACTCCGCTCGAGGAAGCGTCGAGCGATCTCGTCCGCCAGGTGATGCATGCCAATCCGCACTTGAACGTTGTTGCCGGCTCGGAGAGGCGGCGCACGCTCTCCGGAGATCCCTCATTTTCCGTCCTGCTCTCCGGTCTGTCGCCGGTGACCGGACTCGGGGAGCGAGTGAGCGTCGCCACGCGCCGGCTCCCGGACAAGCACGTGGTCTACATGCTCCTGGTGGCCCAAGCAAAGGACTACGCCATGCTCGCCCCGGCCTCCGAGCGCATGGTGCGCAGCCTTAGAGTCAATGGCGGTACGACCCATCTATGACCGCGGCATGTGGAAACAGTGATCCCGTCAGGTAGCTCGCTCTGGAAGCGCGGCAGGACCATTCTGCTCAGGTGCGTTGCGGTCGCGGCGTTGGGCGTGTCGTTGTCCGCTCTCTCCGCGCTGGGCCATATCTATCTTAGTCGCCGCGATCTTCCCGACATACGCCCCTTCACCCGGTTCGAGTTCCCCACCATCGGCTATGTCTACGACGCCAAGGGCCAACCGCTCATCGCGCTCGCCCGAGAATACCGGACAATCATCAGGTACAACGACATCCCTCCGATCGTACGCGACGCCATCCTAGCGACCGAGGACAAGCACTTCTTCTCCCACGACGGCGTGGACTACTCGAGCATTCCGCGCGTGCTCTCCAAGATTCGCGTTGGCGCTTTTGCAGAACGACTGGCCACGGGAGGGCGCCACGACAACACGAGCGGCCGTGCGATCTTCCCGCAGGGTGGATCCACGATCACCCAGCAGCTCGTGCGCGGCTGCTTTCTCCAAGGTTTGACGTCACAGGAGAACAGCTACACGCTCCGGAACAGAGGCCTCAAGGCTCGAGTGCTGTCGTGGCTGATTGGTGAGCGCAACGTCAATATGGGCTACCGAAAGCTTGAGGAGCTCCGGCTCTCGTTGTGGCTTGAGCGGCAAATGGCCGCGGAGTTCGGATCGAAGCGCCGCGCGAAGGAAGAAATCTTCGCCCGATACGCGAGCTTCCTGTACATGGGCCACGGGCAATACGGATTTCCGAGGGCGGCGCAATACTATTTCGGCCGGAGTCTCTCCACGCTTACGGCCGATGATGCCGACCAGGCGGCGCTCTTAGCGGGCATTGCCAAGTCACCTCGTGACTACGCCCCCGACGCGAAGGCAATCGCACCCATCCTGCGCCGCAGAAACCAGATTCTGGCGCTCATGGCCGCGAATGGCTCCATTTCCCGCAGCCAGATGATTGGAGCCCGTCGGCGAGCCCTTCCGGCGCTCCCCCGCCGAACTTCCCGGATCCTCCAGTCATCGGCGGTGGTCGAGCACGTCCTGAACGACCTCGAAGTCGAGCCCGACGGCCTGAACGTCGACGATCTCCTGCAAGGGCGCATCCAGGTGTATTCGACCGTGGATGCACGCGTGCAGCGTATCGCGAACGACGCGTTGGAGCATGGGCTGGAGCGGTATGAGCAGCGGCACCCGAAGGCGCGCGGCGTCATCCAGGGTGCGGTCGTCGTGCTGAAGAACAGCGATGGAAGCATTCTGGCCGAGACGGGCGGCCGGCAGGTCTATCGTGGCCGCGCGACGTCCTACCGGGATTTCAACCGCGTCCGGCAGTCGCTCCGGCAGCCGGGATCGGCGATGAAGCCGATCGTCTACCTGGCCGCGTTTCGTGAGGGTGACTTCACGCTTGATACCCTCGTGCCCGACGAGCCTATCAGCGTCCCCGACGGCACGCGCGGCCCGAAATGGATTTCGAACTATGACGGCCGCTTCAAGGGCATGATCCCAATCCGGCAGGCGCTCGCCGAATCGAGAAATGCGGTCGCCATCTGGATCACCGAGCAGATTGGCATCGGCAGCGTCCTGCGTACCTCGCAGAGTCTCGGCGTTGAAACGCCCCTGCAGCACTACGCGCCGACGGCGCTGGGCGCCTCCGAGATGACGCTGCTGGAGTTGGCGACCGCCTACCGCGCGATCGCCTCGGGCATCCTCGCGCACCCGTATGTCATTCGACACATCGAATGCGATTCGCGGGACGTCGTGAACGAGGACGAGCGCCACGATCCGCAAACCTCGATCGACGACGGCGCGCTCTCCCTGATACAGGAAGGCCTACGGGGCGTCGTGCGCATCCCGTCGGGCACGGCTCACGCCCTAGACTCCGATCGGTTTCCAATTCCCGTGATGGGGAAAACGGGCACGACCAGCGAGTTCAAGGACGCTCTCTTCGTGGGCTCGACCTACGGAGTCGACGGCATCACGGTCGCGGTTCGGGTCGGGTTTGACGATAGCCATTCGCTCGGCCCCAAGGAAACTGGTGGGCGCGTCGCGCTTCCGGTGTTCGAGGAGCTGATGTTGAAGGTGTACGGCGACCAGATCGCTGGACCGGCGCCGTCGTTCCCACCGCAGATGGAGGAGAACATCACACGCTACATAAGCGGCGACGACACCGAGCGCGACCTAGATTTCACGCTCGCCGATGTGAAGGGGCAGGCCTTGAAATCGATGCTTCCAGGCCAGCTCCAGTTTGTGCGCTCGGCTGCTCACCCCCCTCGGTAGTCCCGCCCCGACGCAGTGACCTGAGGCCCGTCGTCCGCCGATACCGAGGCGCCTGGGACACGCTGTGCACGTAAAGCCGCTCGCCAGCAGACGGGGGCGCGACCGAACCCAAACTCCATCGTGCCTCGCGGCAGTGCTTTGCGAGCCTTCGGGTTGATTTGACCCCGGGGGCATAGGACTTGCGGGTAGACTTCAGCGCTTCAGGTTGGCGAGGGCACGGCCAGCGGCCCACCATGAAGATCTGAAGTCGCCCCGGTCGGTCCGCGCGCGGACCACTCCGGATTTCGCAGCACTCCCTCTCACAGAACAACCTTAAGACCTCGGGGCCATTGGGTCCGGGGAACGATGAAGCCACCGGGCAGGTCGGCATGAACGCCACCCCGCCCTGAGGGAGGCCTAGTTGAGCCACGCTCGCCGAATCTCCGCGCTCGCTTGCGGAGCTCTTATCCTCATTGCCGCGCCCAAGGCGAGGCCGGCTATCCAAAGCGCACCCGTGACGCACGAGTGGATTGCGACACCGGGCGACAGCACCGTCTCGCCGCTGCTGGAGGTTCTGGGCTCGAGCGGGAATCTGCGAGCCTTGATCGGGACGTCGGTCTCGTTGGCACAGAGCCTCGTGCTGCAGCCGCTCCTCTCAGGGGTCCCGCTTGGCGCGCCAGGCGTGCACTCGTTGGGTCTGCCCGCACCCGATGGGGATCCCCTTGTGGTCGTGACGCTCGAGCCGTTCGAAGCGATGCAGGGTGCGCGACTCGATGCCTACCGGGTCGGACGCTGGCCGACGCACGGGCTGGCCGCACGCAATCCGAGCTATGCCCATCCTCAGGGTTTCATTTCGGTGACGCCGGCAAACGAGTACACGCAGGTTTCGAAGCGATTTCGTCTGCGCGACTTCCTGACGCACGACCAGCAGAACGTGTGGCCCAAAGTCCTGGTCTTGCGTGTCCCGCTGTTGGACAAGCTAGAGCTCATCGGCGACGAGCTGGAGCGGAGAGGGCTGCCGAGCTCGCTGCACATCATGTCCGGCTTCCGCACGCCGCAGTACAACGCGCAGGGTGTGGGCCCGAAGGGCGGCCGTGCCAGGGAGAGCCGTCACATGTACGGCGATGCGGCCGACGTGATCGTGGACGGGAATGAGGATGGCGTGATGGACGATCTCGACGGCGATGGAAGGGTCACGATCGGCGACGCAAGGGTACTCCTTGCCGTGGCCGAAGGCGTCGAGCTCGAGCACCCCGACCTGGTGGGCGGCCTCTCCGCCATAAGGGCGAACTCAGCGCACGGGCCGTTCGTCCACATCGACGCGCGCGGAGTACGAGCGCGCTGGTAAGGGAACCCCTCGCACCACCGCGTGCGAGCCTCACGATTGTAGAAACCGCGCTTCCTCCGGCAAGAGTTACATTCTCGTCCGCAGAATTGAGCCTCCTTCAAGCCAATCCGAGGCGTCCAGCCACATAAGCGCGCCTCACCACTGGCATGGGGTATGCCTATAGCCATGGGGTGCCAAAAGCTGTGGTGAAACTGGAGGGCGGCCCACGCCAGAAACTGGGCGCGGCCGTCATCGCTACCCGACCGACCCGGCGCTACCGGGCGGCCGCGGTTCAGGTATACGTCCTCGGCGCCTCGGCTGTGTTCATTGCGCTGGCTGTCATCGCGCACTTCGTCGCCTACTTCCCGATCGACCTCAGCATCACGCACGCCGTGCAGAGCTACCACGGCGCCTTCTTTGACCGGCTGATGTATTGGGTCAGCTGGCTCGGCTTCTGGCCACAGGTCATCGTCCTCGGCGCCGTCACAATCGTTTTGATGTTCCTGGCCGGCCTCCGATGGGAGGCGGCGGTCGGAGTGTTTGCGGGATGCGGCGTCGGCGTCGGTACGCTTGTCAAGCTCGTGGTTTTTCGACCGCGGCCGACCGCGGACTTGGTCCACGTTTTCAGTCAGCTGCCCTCGTCGGGCTTCCCGAGCGGACACGTGCTCGAGTTCACGGCCTTCTGTGGGTTCCTCGCCTTCCTGGTCTACACCCTACTCAAGCCGTCGTGGGGTCGCACAACGCTGCTCGTCGCCTTCGCCCTCCTAATCCTCCTCATGGGGCTTTCCCGAATCTACCAGGGCCAGCACTGGTTCAGCGACGTGATG